>Ga0065721_10006804_pt1 | contig 11332 bp, 7 predicted proteins | sample Mesricmetagenome_FD_59108 | JGI IMG/M metagenome (GOLD analysis project Ga0065721, IMG submission 59108) | Mesophilic microbial community from rice straw/compost enrichment Sample: eDNA_1 v2 (version 2) | ecosystem: Engineered > Solid waste > Grass > Composting > Bioreactor | place: USA: Davis...
ACGCTGCTCGACGATCCGAAGGAAATTCCCCTGCTCGTCACGAACGATGCGCCCCAGTCCGGCGTTGTTTTCCGTCCGGGCCGTTCCAACGACACAGGCAGCGTTGGCGTCGGCCTGTTCTTTTAGAAGTCGAGCCAGCGAACTGCCGCGCAGAAGCGGAGTGTCTCCAGCGAGGATCAGAATCTGTCCCGAATACGATGCCAGCAGATCGTGGCAGGACATCACGGCATGGCCGGTCCCCAGTTGCTCTGACTGAAGTGCGAATTCGACATCGGGGTGATGTCGAAGCGCCTCTTTGACAAGTTCTGCTTTATGCCCGACAACGAGGACAAGCCGCGTCGCTCCTGCTTCTCTGGCAGCATCGAGAACGTATTCAATCAACGGACGCCCACAGACCTGATGAAGAACCTTGGGGGTTTCCGACTGCATCCGTTTGCTTTTTCCGGCAGCCAGAATGATTGCCACTGCTTCCGAAGACACGGCCATTGCTCTTTCACCTCTCCCTGGGAATTCAGACCTGTTGTGATGTCATCGACCATGAATGATGACAATGCCAGTCAGGTTGCTGAGTGCTTATTGATTCGGATGATCCGACGGCGTTTGGGCCAGCGGAGTGACGCTGACCTGAATTGGCTCTCCCGGCTTTCCTGCCCGGACGACGGTGAGCTGGTATCCTTCCCAGTCGCATTGGTCACCGACAACCGGGAACCGTTCCAACTGATCCTGAAAGAGTGCAGTCACTGTGACAGGAGAATCTGTTTCGACTTCATAATCGATATCGAGATGCGACGCCAGATAACGTAGCGTCGTCAGGCCTTCGCAAATCGTACGGCCTTGCGAATCGACGGTGATTGGCTCCCGTTCGAGTAGCCGTCGGCTGCGGCTGGATTGCGGATTGAACAGCGAGTCCAGAATGTCGTCCTCGGTGACAACTCCGATGGTTTCCCCGTACTCATTCACCACACAGGCGACACTGACCATATTGGACCGCAGGCGAGACAACGTATCTGCGACCGTCGCACACCACGGGATGTACACCACGGGATCTGCGACCTTCTCAAGATGCTTCTCCGGAAGGCTGTCCAGATCGTAGAGCATGAGCGCATGCGTGACGTTGTCGCGATCATGGAGGGCAATCAGCAGCACTTCAGGAATCGTGCCACGCGATTTCAGGTCCTCCAGATGGACAGGAATCTGCCAGACATGGTAGGTCCCGCGCGGTCGCATGATCTCTTCCGCCGACATGTCGGAGAATTCGAGGATCCGGGCCAGAATCTGCTGCTCAATATGCGCCAGTTCTGTTCCGGATTCGGTGGATTCAACCGCTCGTTCGAGGTCGTCCACCTCCAGATAGGGCTCCTGTTTCAGGTTGGGCCAGATCATCCGCCGGAGTGCGGCGGTGGTTGTGGCAAAAAACGGGAGAATCGGGTCCAGCAACCGGACGGAAGCCGTTGTGAAATAGCTGGTCAATGTGGCAATCGGACGTCGGAACTGAACTGCCAGAGCCTTCGGCGCGACCTCTCCGACGAGAATGAGAAGAAAAAATCCGACGAGGGAAAGGGTGGCAGCGGACTGAGGGCGTCCGGCTGCCATCAATCGACGCGCTGCAATCAGGCTCACTGCGAAATACATCAGGTTGATGACGAGATTCCAGAACAGCAGCGCCGAAAGAAGACGGTCGGGATCGCGCATCAGTCTCGCTGCGGCCCGTTCTGCCAGGGAACCGACCTGCATTCGTTTAAGTTCATCGCGGGAGAGATAGAACAGTGCCGTTTCCGACGAGGAAAAGATTGCGGAAACAAGGGCCAGCACGCCCATGATGAGCGCCGAGGGAAGCCAGTCACCCGTCGATGTCAGGAAGGTACTCATCCACGGTCACTCGTGGTCCGGCCAAGAGCTTCGTCGAACGCGCTGATGGCGGGGACAAGCATGGCGATGGTTGCCCCTCCATAGGCCATCAACACGGCAATACAGGCTTCCGGGGCATCCTGCAGGAGGAAACTCACCACCGCATAGAAGGTCAGGAAAGGAAGCCCCCATGCTGCAATGGTTAATGCCTGAGACGGGTTCTGGTGTGTCAGCGATCGCCACAGCCCGAAAGCTCCTCCACAAATAAATCCGAGGAACGGGATCAACTGCAGCACGAACGAAGTTCTTGCTTCGACGATTAGCATCAGGCAGACGAAGATCCCGATAAACAGAAAGAACATGGTCCCCAGACTGTTAATAATGGCTGAACGGGACGACTGGAAGGAGAATCCCGCGTGAAGTCCGAGCATCGCGGAGAAGAGGACCAGAACCAGATACGAGAGCAGGATGCAGACCAGTGCCCCAACACCATATTCGCCGCGGAGAAAGCTCATGATCGCCAGGAGCATCGGAATGGCGATGAGTTCCTTTGTGTTGAACAGAATTCCCAGCAGTTTCCCGAAGACGAACTCCTGTGCCTGAATCTCTGTGACCAGCAGGAGTTCCAGCGTCTGGCCATCCCGTTCGGAGGTGAGAGCCGTCACCGCCTGCGCGTTCACCAGAATGAGGGAGACGATGGACAACATCACCATGACCAGTCCCGTCCCGCTCAGCGTTCCGAAGACGAGGGGGGCGTCCGGGGAGAGTTGTCCGAGCCAGAGCAGGCAGAATACGGCAAACAGGACGTAGGCAACCTTGATGATCCCCACTTTCCGTCCATAGGCCTTCGTGCAGATCTCCCGCCACAACACCGGCTGGGACCAGATGGGCCGTGCCCCTTTTCGACGAACGGTCGCAGTCTCCGCTTCGGCTTCGTCCACTTCTTCCGTTTCGTCGACCTGAATATACATCGCCCGGGAGGGGTTCCAGATCCGGACCATCGCACAGGTGAACCCCCATAGAATCGCTGCGATTCCTACCAGCGCTCCAACCGAATTCCATGCCTGAACNACCGGAACTGTGACCGTTTCCGATGCAGCCAANGGATGCAGCAATCCCCGTAATGATCGGAACGGGTCAAATGCCCCCGCAANGGCGCCGATTGTGCTGTCTGGGCCAAATTGAAAGCAAATCGTTTCCGCAACGCCGATAAACAGGCCGGCGCCGAGGAATGTCACTGCAAGAATCTGGAACGTCTTTTCTCGCCAATAGGCGACCAGAGTTCCCCAGGCCGATGCTGCCAGACAGCTGGCGACACAAAGGGCTTCCACCCAGAGAATCTGGGACAATGAGATCCCGCCGAGGAGCTGAACCAGACACAGGACCGGGAGAGAAACGCCGATCAGGATGAACACTGGCAGGATGCTGGCGAGGGATTTTCCGAGGACCAGCTCTGCGGAGGTGAGGTCGGTCATCAGCAGCAGGATTAAGGTGCGTCGGTCTTTTTCAGCGGCAACATTTCCTGCGGAAAACAGCAGCGATGCTCCAATCACCAGCGCCAGCTGGAAAGTGCAAATGACCCCGAAAATGTAGGCCCCAAACTGAGACAGGTCTCCGATGTTTCGCAACGGAGAAAGCCCGGTGGTCACCTGGACTCCGGTGTAAATCAGGACGCAAAGCGCTGCGACATAGCCGGATCGAAGTGCGAAATGTCGAGGTTGACGGGGGAGAGTCAGAAGTTCCCGCATCAACAGTGGTCCGCCAATCACGCTTCTCTCCATTTCACCTGGAAATCAAGTTCTAACTGCAAATTCCTTGCGAACGTCACGAAGCCGGTTCGGCCAGAGAGTGGTTAGGCAGTATACGCGTCTCTTCCTGTCGTAACCAGTTTCACGGGAATTCTTAAAGACATCATTTCCGGACCCGGGATTCTTGAATTTCCGTGGCCTTGTCCCCCCCTGCTCTTTCTTGAAAGCGGTGGAAGCGGGCCGTACATTAGGGAAACATCGCCGTTGACAACTTCCTTGAAAAAAAGGACTTCAACCGATTCGGTCGAGTTCCCCCGGTCACACTTCTGGAAAGTAGCAGAATAGTGTTCCGGATTTTCCAGGCAGCGGCAACGCCTTCATTTCTCACTGTCTTTGAAATCGAAAACTCGAACCAGACCTGCAACGGTCCGGGGCGATCTGGTCAGTCGTCATAGCGAAGGGGGAAGATTGCACGTGTCTGACAATGTCATTGAGATCCGGAACCTTTCGAAAATTTATCGCGATTTCTGGGGACGCCCCAAGGTCAAGGCACTCAACTCGCTCAGTCTGGAGGTCAAACGAGGGGAAATCTTCGGTCTGCTTGGTCCAAACGGCTCCGGAAAAACGACCACTCTCAAACTTCTTCTCGGGCTTCTCTTCCCCACTGAAGGGACTGTCAAAATCCTTGGTAAACCCGCCCACGATGTCGAAAAGAATGAGCGAATCGGCTATCTGCCAGAAGAATCCTACCTTTATCGCTTCCTGAACGCAGACGAGACACTCGACTTCTATGGGCGTCTCTTCAAGATGTCTGCTGCAGAACGCAAGAAACGACGCGATGCCCTGATCAAGCGGGTTGGACTGGAAGGGGCCCGCAAACGTCAGTTGAAAGAGTACTCCAAAGGGATGACCCGCCGTATCGGTCTGGCTCAGGCTCTGATCAACAACCCGGAACTGGTCCTTCTGGACGAACCGACTAGCGGTCTGGACCCTCTTGGTACACGCGAGATGAAGGACATGATCCTTGAGCTTCGCGCGGAAGGAAAGACAGTGGTCATGTCCAGCCACCTTCTGGCAGACGTTCAGGACGTTTGCGACCGGATCGCCATCCTGTATCGCGGAGAGCTGAAGGTTCTGGGAAGCGTTCAGGAACTGCTGGAATCCAAGGATGAGACCCAGATCAATACAAAGGCCTTGAGTCCCGAAGCAATCGCAGAGGTTGAGGCGGTCCTCAAGAAATACGGAGCGACCGCGAAGGTCTCTCACCCGACATCGACGCTGGAAGATCTCTTCCTGCGAACTGTTGAAGAGAGTCAGGCCCGACCGGGACGCCGCTTTGAGCCGGGAGAACGCCCAGACCGTCCGAAGTCGTAATCGCTTTCGACGTTCTTTTGTTTCCCCTGTTCTCCAGCTGTTGATGAAGGCTCAAAGATGGTCATTGAAACCGCAACATACCAGCCGGAAGTTGCATTCCTGCAGTGGTTGCTCATCGTAGCAGCGGCCGGAGTGATCGGGCTGCTGGTGGGGGTGGTCGCTGCGTTTTCCGCATATGGTTCCCGTGCTCCCGGCAAGATTTACGCTGCACTGGCCCGTGGTGTGAAGGATCTGGTCTTCCTTTCTCCCAAACGCATTTTTGCGGTGGCGATCCTCACGTTCAAAGAGGCTTCCCGCCGGAAAGCGTTCATGATTGGCTTCCTCTTCCTGCTTCTCTTCATGTTCGGGGGCTGGTTCCTCGGATCGCAGGACATCGAAAAGCCGGCCAAGCCCTACGTGATCTTCGTGATCACTGCAATGAACTTTCTGCTGATCCTGATGTCTCTTCTGGTCGCTTGCTGGGGAATCCCGGCAGACATCAAGGCTCGTTCGCTTCATACGGTGGTCACCAAGCCGGTGCGCCGCAGCGAAATTCTGCTCGGTCGTATGCTGGGGTATGCCGGCGTGATCACGCTGGTTCTATTGTGTACGTCGGCGGTCGGGTACTTCTGGATTATCAGCAAGGTCCCTGAACGGGCGAAAAGTCAGCTCATCGCTCGCGTCCCGTTTTACAGTACCGAACTCAAGTTTCTGGACCGGAATGGAGACCCCACCAATACCGGGATCAACGTCGGAGATATCTGGGAATACCGGAGTTTCGTCGAAGGGGGAACCAAGGCCCGCGCTCAGTGGATCTTCGAGAATCTCGATGTTGCTGCGATGAAGCAGGCGGGGCAGTTTCGCATCGAACAGTCGTTTGAGGCCTTCCGAACGTACAAAGGAATTGTTAACCAGCAACTCCGTTACAATCTGACCATTTATAATCCTGAAAAAGACCTGCGAGTCCCTGTCGGGACGTTTACGGTCGAGGAACATAATGTCAGCGTGGACGCTGCCACGGTCGATATTCCACTGGATCTGACCTACCGGGATTCATTCGATGTCAATTCGCCGGAGAAGAAAGTCAATGTCGTCGATGACCTGATGTTCGATGGCAAGCTGATGATGGAAGTCAGCGCCATCGAGCCGCAACAGTATATCGGTGTTGCCCAGCACGACCTCTTCATCCGACTCCCGGACCGGAGCTTCCTCTCCTCTTACGCCAAATCCTGCTTAGGGTTATGGCTGCTGCTCATGTTGATCATCATTATCGGGACCAGCAGCAGCTGCTTCGTGAAGGGACCGGTTGCAACCATTTTGACGGGGAGTCTGATTTTCGTCGGATTCGTCTTCCGGGAGCAGATCGACAAGACTCTCGCCACCCTCGCTGCAAATCAGACTGTTTTAGGGGGTGGACCAGTCGAGTCCATCTACCGAATGATTACACAGATGAACCAGCAGAGTCCGCTTCCCAGCAACCTGGGAACGGATGTGATCAAGAAACTGGACCAGGGGATGTTCGGCATGCTGCACGTCGTCAATGCCGTCATCCCGGATCTCCAGTATTTCAATACAAGCGAGTATCCAGCGAATGGATTTGACGTTCCCTGGGGAGCCATGCTGCTTCCCAGCATGTTGATCTCACTCGGCTACCTGATTCCCATGGTGGTGCTGGGGTACTTCAGTCTTCAGCTTCGGGAGCTCGAACACAAATGAACCGACTCACCGTCTCACAGCGAAAAATGGTGTATGCAGGGCTCATCCTTGTCCTGTTTGTCGCCATCATTTACCTGGGGGCTCCTCCAACTGCCGCTGCGCCGTCTGGAACCGGGGGGACTCCAGAAGCGGGGGTTCCATCTACGCCAGGTCTTCAATCTCTTCTTGCTGCCAGCCGCATGAAGCACGACCTCGGGGAAGCGAGTCTGGGGGATGTCGATCCCTCCAGTTCGACGTTGAACCTGGTGTTGCTCGGGATGCGCGGAGTCGCTGCGAGTGTGCTCTGGAGTCAGGCCGACTACCTGAAAGAGCGAAAGAAGTTCACCGAGCTGAAAGAAACGGTGGAATCGATCATCCTGTTGCAGCCGCACTTCAAAACCGTCTGGCGATATCAGGCGTGGGTGCTGGCGTACAACGTTTCCGCAGAGTGTGACGCTGTGGAAGATCGATATTTCTGGGTGAAGCAGGGAGCGAAATTCCTTAAGCGAGGGGTGAACCGGAACCGTCTCATCCCGGAACTGCCGTTCGACATGGGAACATTTCTGGGAACGAAAATCGGACTCGCCGACGAAGCCGAATCCTATCAGGAATTCTTCCTGCATGATCCCGATACCGACGTCTGGAACGGTGGACCGGACGAAGACATCAATCCCAACGGACAGGACCACTACCTTGTTGCCCGCGACTGGTATTTCCGGGCGAATGATGTTCTGGAAAACAAGGGGGTGAAGCAACATGTCATGGACCTGGCCCTCTTTATCGCGTACCCGTATCGCTCGTTGATGAGCTATGCGAAGAACCTCCAGAAGGCGGGGGTGAAGGGGGACCGCGAGAACATGACTGCGGAGCAGCTTCAGGATGCGTTCAAGCAGTGGTCGCAGTCGGTTCGGTCTGCATGGGATCAGGCCTACGATGAGTGGGTGAACATCTACGGACGCCAGAAGTTTGAGTCTGCCGGTTTCGGAATGCTCGTGCTGGAGAACGACGAAGCGGGCCTGAAAGAATTGGCGGAAATCGCCAAGGCGGAAAACGAATCGTTCGAGCAGAAGAAAGACTGGCAGGACCGATATCGAAAACTGACGTCCTATCCTTACTGGAAGCTGCACTGCGACATCGAACGTCGCGAATTGATGACGCAGGCCCGCTTCCATCTGGCGGAGGGACGTCGTCTGTATCGTGAAGTGCAGGACCTTGAAGGGGCCAAGGCGAATCTGGAAGCAGGACTCGCTGCGATGGAACTCGTGGTTCGTGCTTATCAGGTCAGCCCGGACTTCAACATTCTCGTGAGTGACGAAGAAGAGATTGTTGAAGAGTCCCTGAAGGCCATGTTGATCTGGCGCCAGGTGAAGGAGCTTCTCAACGAGCCAATTCCTGAAAACTATCCGCTCAAACCACTCTGGGAAGACCCCAGTCTGGAAAATATGCGTCAGGAACTGACCGTGAAGTTCCACCACTGGAACGGATCGTTGTAACGATCTGATTTCCGATGCCGAGTCCACTGCGACTCGGCATTTTCTTTTCCGATACGCATCAGGAGGGTCGTTCATGCAGGAATTGGTTGAAACTCCCCTGCCGGGCGTTCTTGAGCAGGCAGAAACGCCGTTATCCGGTGTCCTTGAGCAGCTGGCTGCCATTATTGTTGCACTGTTCAACCTGTTGACGGTGCTGCTGCAGGCACTCCTTCCGTGGACGCCCCTCGTGCTGTGGATTGTCTTCTGGCTCTTTGCCGTCAACTGGAAGAAGCTTTACCCGGTCCTGATGGAACAGGGGGGCGGGATCGGCATCGTGCTCATCGCCCTGATGGCCACACTGGTCTGGGCCGCGGTGTCCGAACCACCGGGGGGGCACCATTCCCTTCTCGGGCTTCATCCGAGCAACGTCTTCGGAAAAGCGGTCTACGTCTTCGGACTGGGGCTGATTGCCTCGCTTTGCGGGAGTGTTCAGCTTGCGGGCGGATGCGGGGCACTCTGCCGGTTCGATGAAGAGGACAATCCTGCTGTCGAAGAGGCTCACGCCCATTCGCATGATCATCACTGATCGGGATCACACGAATCGGGATCACACGAATCGGGATCACTGTGCTGCGGTTCGCTTGCCGTCAAAAGTACAGTGATTCGTTCGGCAGGCTTTCGGGCTCTGATCAGATTTCTCGTCCAGCCGCACAACCGGTTTGTGCGGCTGGATTCATCGTCTCGTTATGAGATCTTCGCGATGACGAGTTCGCGGACCATTTTTGCATCCGCACCCTTCACCTGCTTCATCACCTTTCCGATAATCGCCCCCAGTGCCTGCTGCTTGCCCGCCTTGAAGTCCTCAATGGCTTTGGCATTCGTGGCGATAGCTTCATTGATGGCAGCTTCAATGGCGGCAGTGTCATTGACAATGGCCAGTCCCTTCTCGGCGATCAGACGATCGATGTCTGCAACAACCGGCCTTGGAATTTCCACATCCGGTTGATCGTCATCCTCGAAATCGTCGCTCTCTTCAGGAAGCGGAGGAAGAAGCAGCGTGAAGACCTCACGGGCACTTTTCACCGTGACAACTTTATCTGTCACCCGCTTCAGGAGCGTTCCCAGTACGTCGGCGGACAATGGAAATTCGGTGATGGTCAGGTTCCGGTCCTTGAGTTCCCGAAGAACATCCTGAGTCACCCAGTTCGCTGCCTGCTTGGCGTCCCCACAGATCCGGTACACTTCTTCAAAGTACGCCGAAAGCTCCGCTCCTTGATTCACAAGGACATTGGAGTCGTAGTCTGAAAGCCCGAGTTCCTTCTGGAACCGGACTCGTTTCCGTGCCGGGGGCTCTGCGAGTGAGGCACGAATCTGCTCGACCGTCTCTCGGGAGACTGTCACCGGCAACAAATCGGGGTCCGGGAAGTACCGGTAATCAGCGGCCGCCTCTTTGCCTCGCTGGGGAAACGTCATGTTTCGCTGCGGGTCCCACCCTCTTGTCTCCTTTTCGACTCCGGGATCTCCCAGCTTCCTCCCCGTTTGCTCAAATTCTTTGATCTGACGTAGAACCTCGTATTCGATGGCGGCTTCAACACCACGGAATGTGTTCAGGTTCTTGATCTCGACAATGGGGGTCGCGATGGCGCCGTTGTCGAACTGCACGTTGACGTTTGCATCACACCGGAGACTCCCCTCCTGCATGTTGCAGTCGGAGACTCCCAGGAACGTCAGCAGCAGGTGCATTTCTTCCAGAAATGATTTGGCTTCCGCAGCAGAGCGGATATCCGGATGCGTGACAATTTCCAGAAGCGGAGTCCCTGCCCGGTTCAGATCCACCTGACTGTCCGCACCTCGCCCGGTTTCGTCATGAATGTTCTTCCCGGCGTCTTCTTCCAGGTGGGCACGCTGAATCCGGATCTTCCGGACATTTCCCTCTGCGTCGAACGCTTCAAGGTAGCCGTCATGACTGAAAGGAAGGTCATACTGGCTGATCTGATAGCCCTTGGGGAGGTCCGGGTAGTAGTACTGCTTCCGGTCCCATTTGGTATAGGGAGCGATTTCGCAATTCAGCGCAATGGCGGTTTTGAGTGCCAGTTGAAACGCTTCCTGATTCATGACTGGAAGGGCACCCGGAAGCCCCAGACAGACCGGACAGGTCTGGGTATTCGGGGCGTCAGGATTAAATCTGTTCAGGCACCCGCAAAAAATCTTGGTGCGAGTCTGAAGCTGTACATGGACTTCCAGTCCAACAACCGGGGTGTATTGCATGGGTGTTGAAATCGAAAAACAGAGTCGTTCGAGCCAGGTTAGGCGGTCAGTTTAGCTTTCCTTGTCACGAGATGCGCCCTGAAGCACACCTGTTCCGGCTCTCTTTTTTGTTCGGAGGCAGTCCGAAACCATCGGAAATGCCACTTTTCTTCAAAATCCGAAACTTGACGCATGAATTCGACCGCATTAGACTGCTTCACTTATCCTTGTCTGGATTGTTTATCACTTTTTCTTATCTCGTCGCTCAGCGAATCCGATAGTGAACCTCCGAAACACCGAGATCTTCTGTGATATCGCCACGTATCGCAGCTTTTCCAAAGCTGCGGCTGCGCGGCAGATTTCGCAGCCTGCGGTGAGCCAGGCGCTCCAGCAGCTGGAAGATGAGATCGGTGTGACGTTGATTGACCGGTCCAAACGGCCAATCGAACTGACTCCGGCAGGATCGATCTATTTCGAACGATGCCAGAAATGGTTGATGGATTATCGTGCGATCGAGGATGCTGTTCACGAGTATAGTGGTCGAATCATCGGAAAAGTTCGCGTTTCTGCGATCTATTCCGTTGGTTTGCTCCAGATGTCGAGTTATGTCAACAGGTTACGGAACGAGTATCCTGACATTACTCTTCATCTCGATTATGGGCATCCCGACGCGATCTACAGCCGGGTCCTGAGAGATGAGGTGGATCTGGGGATTGTGTCGTTTCCGCCCGACCGGGGGGAAATTGCGTGCATTCCCTGGCAGAACCAGGAGATGGTTGTCGCTGTCTCTTCTCAACACCGGTGGGCCGGACGGGATCAGATCAGCATTCGGGAACTAGATGGGACAGATTTCGTTGCATTTACCGCAGATCTCACAATCCGTCGAAAAACCGAAAAACTACTGAAGAACTCCAATGTGTCGGTTAACGTGACACATCAGTTCGATAACGTGGAAACAATCAAGCGGGC
>Ga0065721_10052710_pt1 | contig 11331 bp, 14 predicted proteins | sample Mesricmetagenome_FD_59108 | JGI IMG/M metagenome (GOLD analysis project Ga0065721, IMG submission 59108) | Mesophilic microbial community from rice straw/compost enrichment Sample: eDNA_1 v2 (version 2) | ecosystem: Engineered > Solid waste > Grass > Composting > Bioreactor | place: USA: Davis...
TGTGGGTGGAAAGTCGAAGAAAACAGCTATTCCGACCGCTGGTTCTCTACCGCCCTCCAGCAATCCTTTCAAAACGGTGGCCAACCTCGGGGAAACCAATTTGAGGTGAGCACAAGTATTTAAATAGCAACGAAAACGAGTTGTCTCACTTTTTCTCTCAGAGGTCGCTTCGCCTGCATCACAGTGTCTGGCTACAATTCCTCGCTCGTTGACGTTATTTGCGAGCAGGCCAGACGCGCATCAAAGTTCATGGTTGCTCACTCTGGCAGACAAGTCCTCATTGAGGTTTGGCCCTTCCAGTCAGGACTGTTTGACACCAGCCCTCCTGGTGCTGCGTGGCCACATAACACTGGCCACCCCATCATGCCCGTAATCGCGTCGTTCCTCTGGGAGAATGAAGATGAAGATGCGTTCTGGTTGTCCCAGATTAACGAGTCGCTCTCTACGATCTTCAAGGTGGCAAGTTCCCATGGCCTTGCGCAGTCTGAATGGCCGAGGTATTTGAATACCTCTTTGGAGACGACCCCAGTCGAATTAATATATGGAGGGAAGGAGAATGTGGAGAGGCTGGGGAGGGTGAGGGCTGTGTGGGATAAAGACGATGTGATGAGCCTGACTGGAGGGTTCAAGATCCCTCTCATGAAGTAATTTTTGAAGTTCAAGGTGCTGCCATGTACAGTATATTAGTAGGGCGTTTCAACCAATCAACGTTGATGCTGACTCGCGGGACACTGACTGATGACACTCACGCCAAACCACCGTGCGCTGTTTGACTTCAACTTGTCCCACCACGTCGAATGAAGAGCGGAATGCCTCTCAAGCGGCGAGAGAAACGTACGGACTTCCCAAGATCTCCCAGGCACACGAATTCACTGTCATCAAGGTCATATAACCCAAGACAGCCCCGGGCTAGCCCCAGGGGGAATGGCTTTGAGAACGAAGCGACACCTAAATGAACTGGAGGTAAGTGTCTTCATGTCTGGTGAGATATATGCTGGAGCCTCGACAGAGATCGAACGAAGTAGACCCAACGGATTATCTGCGAGAAGAGGACGGATCCAAAGGGCGAGCGAGACAACCAATCTCTGACAAGCGCAAATTCAATATCCCTGGAACGTCGCCTGCCGCGACCAACAAGAAGTCGACGATGAATGTCAGGTCGGCTCTCTTATATCGGAAGAATTTCGCGACTTTGCTTGAGGAGTCGGTGCGTTAGAGGCATCTTCATTGTTGTTCAAATCTGACGCTCTGACAGGGTGTTGCTGCACTCTCCCTATCCTACTTGACTGCCAGCGCTCCACGATCCAAGTATCCCCCTCGCTCCTTCTGTTCTGTCTGTGGGTACTGGAGCGCGTACCGCTGCGACCAATGTGGGGGCGGGTACTGCAGTCGGGAATGTGGGGTTGTGCACGACGAAACGCGCTGCGATCGGCGAACAGTTTGATAGGTCAGTCCGAGCGAAGGCTTGGCGATGACGGTGACGAGTGAAGAAGCGAAGGACAGTTTTAAGGAGCTTATCTGAGCGTCTAGCCTTCATGTGATAGGCCAAGATGCTCAGAATGACTCGGCCGATGGCCAATCGGACATTGCCGAATGAGGGTTTTGAGTGACTCAAATAAATTTATGAGGTACCAGTATTGGTTTGCATTGCTACCCCCATCATCTCTCTTCCATCCACAAAAATGTGCCCTGGCCACAACGCAGAGTCTGCCCCCGTCGAGAAGACCGAGATGGTCCCTGTCGACACCCAGAGTGCACCCACCCCCGCACCCATCAAGAAGCGCGGTACCTCGCGAAACCCCAATGCGCATCTGCACACTCAACCCCGAAACCCATACGCTGCTCGTGCTTCGGACCTTATTTCCAACATTTCCAACTTCAACATCATTGAGAGCACTCTCCGAGGTGCGCCGACCTGTTTCTGTGGGAGAGCGATTTATTGACGAGGTCCTTATCAGAGGGAGAGCAGTTCGCCAATGCTTTCTTCGACACCAAGACCAAGATCGCCATTGCTAAGGCGCTCGATGCCTTTGGCGTAGAATACATCGAGTTGACTTCCCCCTGCGCCTCTGAGCAGTCCCGTGCTGACTGTGAGGCCATTTGCAAGCTCGGTCTCCGTGCCAAAATCCTCACCCACATCCGATGCCATATGGATGATGCTCGCATCGCTGTCGAGACTGGTGAGTCACAAATTCCTGTCGAACCGTTCCTTGCTCACGCTTCTTACAGGTGTTGATGGTGTCGATGTCGTTATCGGCACCTCGTCCTTCCTCCGCGAGTTCTCGCATGGCAAGGACATGACCTACATCACCAAGACTGCCATTGAGGTTATCGAATTCGTCAAGTCCAAGGGCATTGAAGTCCGATTTTCCTCAGAGGATTCCTTCCGCTCCGATCTCGTCGATCTTCTCTCAATCTACCAGACCGTCGACAAGATTGGAGTGAACCGCGTCGGTATCGCCGATACGGTTGGATGCGCCAATCCCCGCCAAGTCTACGACCTTGTCCGAACACTCCGCGGCGTCGTCAGCTGCGACATCGAAGTTCACCTCCACAACGACACGGGAATGGCCATTGCCAACGCCTACACCGCGCTTGAGGCTGGCGCCACTCACATCGATACCTGTGCGTCCCCCTATTTCTTCTATCACATCTCGGGTATCTAAATCCCGCGTTCAGCCGTTCTTGGTATTGGTGAGCGTGTCGGTATCACCCCCCTCGGAGGTCTCATCGCATGCCTCTACGCTGCCAACCCCGAATACGTCAAGTCCAAGTACAACCTCCCGATGCTTCGCGAGATTGAGAACTTGGTCGCAGAAGCCGTCGAAGTCAACATCCCCTTCATGAACCCCATCACGTACGTTGGAAATTTGCATGATTGTGATTGGTTGCCTGACTGTGATTCCAGTGGATACTGTGCCTTCACACACAAGGCCGGCATTCACGCCAAGGCTATCCTGAACAACCCTTCCACCTATGAGATCCTCAAGCCCGAAGATTTCGGTCTCACAAGATATGTTTCCATTGGGTACGCAGTGCTTCTCTTTGCTATGCTCTTTGACCGCTCACCTTGGTTCAAGTCACCGTCTGACCGGATGGAACGCCGTCAAGTCCCGTGTTGAGCAACTCGGACTTACCCTTTCCGATGCTGAGGTATGCCGCCCTTCCTCTTGTGCACCCGCACCCATTGAAGGAGCAACATCTGATTTTATCATTTTCGATTATAGGTCAAGGACGTGACCGCTAAGATCAAGGAGCTTGCCGATGTCCGGACACAATCTATGGATGACGTCGACACACTCCTCCGTGTCTACCACTCTGGTATCCAGAGTGGAGAGCTCGCCGTGGGCCAGAAGGAGGCACTTGATCGTCTCCTCAGGAGACACAAGGCCGAGGCGCAGGGACGCGCTCCCAGCCCTTCTTGTGAGCGCAGCGATTAATTTTATTGTCTCCGTATTCTGCGCTTCTTGCTTTCCTTCTTCAAAAAACGACCTCGTCGTTGGAATGCATCTCACTTCATCATTGCTTTGCCACGTCTTTCGCTACGTTACCCCTCTCGAGCTTTACTTATTAGAAGAGGCCATAACAATTAAACGATCCGTCACGTCGTTGTATTTCTAAATCTAACGCAAAGTTGGCCCTGACTTTTGTGGAGTGGATGGGACCTTGTAGCTTGTACTCTTTGGACTTTTTTGTTAATGAATACCATCAATGTTGGACAATTGTTCAGGATGGACCTCTCTTCTGGAAGCGTTGGGGAGAGCTGGTGAAAACTTCTTGAGGTCAAGCTGGGTGAACATGGATCCCCCGACTTGATCTCTCTTCGTTTTCTTTGATTTGCCTCCATTCTCCAGGTTTCATCATGGCTCGGCAAACCCACAAAGGTACCCGATCCACTCGGTACCAGTGGGCTGGGCGCTCTTTGGCTTGGCATTTAGCGTCAGGCCTACGCGAATCCGACAAGGTCTCTGACCTATATCTTGCTGTCTGGAGATCTGGGTTGCTTTGTCTTTCATTGTCCAACCCTCTGTGTTGCATTGCTGGAATTGTGCACAGTTCGGGGGTCATGTTTTGCCTTTTAGGAGTACATCGGCCGACTTGATATCTGATCCCATTATGAGTCGTTACTCCGTTGTTTACACTGAGTGAGCACGCCATTTCCGAGCAAACAGCACGAACAAGTGGAATGAGTTGCCAAAAAGAATCCCGTCTTCCTTCAACTTCACCGTCATCACTCCGAGCACACTCGCCTTTTTCATTCTTATTGTTCTGCCTTAAAGTCGGGCAAGTACTACTGTCTCATCACCTCTTCTCTTCCCCTCATGGCGCCGAAATCTATCGAAAGCAAGGGCCGTTTACATGACCTCCCAACGCCCGAGCCAGAGTCGCCGTACCCGAGGGCGAGGAAACCTTACAGGTTCTCCACACTATGTGCGACAGTCGACAATCCCGACATGAAGGACCAGTATGGCAGTAGCTCGGTCCCAATCTACCAGACAGCCACTTTCAAGGGAGTGGGGAACGAATACGACTACACACGAAGCGGAAACCCCACTCGGACACACCTTCGTGCGTGGTGCACACGTTGTATCTCTTTTCAGTGTATTGATCTTCTGGTAGAGCACCATCTTGCCAAAATCTCATCTGCAGCACATGCCTTCACTGTGTCGTCGGGGATGGCGGCCCTGGACGTTATCCTGCGCATCCTCAAGCCCGGCGACGAGGTCATCGCTGGAGACGACCTCTATGGGGGCACTAATCGACTTTTAACGTACATCCGCAAGCACGTCGGGGTGGTTGTCCATCACGTCGACACCACGGATCCACGGAACTTGGCGGACTACATCCACCCCACCAGAACCGCTATGGTGCTCCTCGAGTCGCCCACAAACCCTCTCCTCAAGATTGTTGATCTAGCTACGATCAGCAAAGACGTGAAGGAGATCGCCCCAAATGCCCTGATCGTCGTCGATAACACCATGATGAGCCCTTACCTCCAGCGGCCACTCGAGCATGGCGCAGACATCGTTTACGATAGCGCTACCAAGTACCTCAGCGGCCACCACGATCTCATGGCTGGTGTTGTTACCTGCAATAGGGACGATGTCGCTCAGCAACTCGCCTTCACTATCAACGCTGTCGGCAATGCCCTCACGCCCATTGATTCCTTCCTTTTGTTGCGGGGCATCAAAACACTCGCTTTGCGCATGGACCGCCAGCAGGCAACCGCCCAGCTCGTCGCGGAGTACCTTTGGAAGCTTGGCTTCCACGTCAACTACCCTGGTTTGCCCAATCACCCTCAACGCGACGTGCACCTGCGGATTGCCGATGGCAATGGAGCTGTGCTAAGCTTTGAAACAGGGAACAAGGAGTTGAGCGAGAGAATAGTGGCTGCGACGAGATTGTGGGGCATTAGCGTTAGCTTTGGATGCGTGAACAGCTTGATCAGTATGCCCTGTGTGATGTCGTGAGTGGTTCTATTTCACGCATGCGCTCTTGGGCCTTTCTTGACGAACGTTCCAGACATGCTTCTATCGATCCCGCTACGAGGGCCGCTCGTGGCTTGCCAGAAGACCTGATCCGTCTTTGTGTGGGTATCGAAGATCCACAGGACCTCCTGGACGATTTGGAACATGCCCTCATCGACGCAGGCGCCATCGCACTCGATGCCGCTGAAAACAGGTTTGTTCGAATTCCCGAACCGGACGCCCTCAGCCGCGCGGTCAATGAGCTTGATCTTAAAGCTGGGAAGCACGAAGAACTTGAGTGGTTCGTAAGCGCCCCTGGAAAGGTCATTCTTTTCGGAGAACACGCAGTCGTCCACGGCGTGGTGAGTACCTAATATTTCTTCTTCTACCCGAGTGCCCTTCCTTTTTGCTTCATTGTTGTCGAACCGCATATGCCATGCGTGCTTTTGTGCAAAGCAGACGCTAACTGCCTTTGTCGTAGACTGCCATCGCAGCATCGGTTGACCTTCGCTGCTATGGCCTCACAACGCCTCGTTCGGACACCAAAATTTCATTGCGCCTCAATGACCTCAACAATTTCTATCATGAATGGGAAATCGACAGCTTGCCATGGGATTCAGTCACCCCTCTGCCTGCCGGCGGGAAGCATCCCGCAGAGCTAGACCAGGCTTTGGTGGAGAGTATCACAGCATTCCTCGTGGCTGAGCTTGGTCCAGAGGCTTCCCCAGCACGCGCGGCAACCCTCGCTTTCCTGTATCTCTACATGCATCTGGCGAAGGGAGATAGGCGGTACGTTCATCACACTGCATTCTGGCTTGCCTTGTGGTCGGAGGGTCGGTCCAGTCTTTCGACTTGGGCTGGTTCTGGACCTTGCCAACGCGCGAGATTGAGCTTTTTTTTGTCTCCCGCCGCGGGATGGGACGAGCCACGTTTTCTGCACTTCTCTGGTGGGACTGTTATTAACTTCGTTTTTGGATTGTACATAGGCCTGCGATCAACTTTACCGCACGGTCCACTCTCCCCGTTGGTGCTGGGCTGGGTTCCTCAGCGTCCTTCTCCGCCTGCGCTGCAGCGGCGCTCCTCCTAGTCAACCGCCGCATTAGTGTTCCTTCGCGCCCTCATCCCAACGTTACTCATACCCATCATCAAGGCCGCCGTGCCATCCCGCACGATACCGCGGAGGAAGTCAACGAGTGGGCGTTCGTTGCTGAGAAGATCCTGCATGGGAATCCTAGCGGCGTGGACAACAGCGTTGCGGTCTTTGGAGGTGCTCTGTCGTACATCCGGGCTGGTTTTGGAAGGGATGGGGGCATGGAAGGGATCCAAGGGTGCGTCTAACCGTGAATATCGCTGGCGTTTTCAAAGCAGAACAGCGAGTTCTACCACTTACCACGAGAGTGTGTCCTCATGAAGAATTTTGCAGATTCAAATCTCTGCGGTTCTTGTTGACCAATTCGAAGATTCCTCGAGACACCAAGAAGCTGGTCGCAGGTGTTGGCGAGAAGAAGGCGAACGTGAGTGGTTGAATCATTGCTGGCGCGATCAGAAAGCAGCGCAGTGAAGGTGACTTGCTCACGCGGATTTTTGTTATTCAGGAACCAGAGCTGGTCAACGGAATCCTCAAACAGATTCAAAGCATCAGTGATGAGGCGAGGAGAGCGTTGGCGGATCCCGAACTTCCTCGCGAATCGCTATTGTCTGCCCTGAATGTAAGTCCCTTCGCCCACAGTGCTTGTTGCGTTTGACTCACATCATGATCCCAGGCTTTGATTGAAGAGAATCATGGTCACCTTGTCACTTTGGGTGTTTCCCACCCAGCATTGGAGACTATTCGAGAGAAGACCAAGTCGCCATTCGGCTTGAGCACAAAGCTGACTGGTGCGGGAGGGGGCGGATGTGCAGTGACACTTATTCCCGACGGTATGTGTAGTCTCCTTGCCTCTTCTCCCCTTCGCGTTCCTGACCCACCTCGTGCATAATCAGACTTCAAGGAGGAGGACCTACAGACCCTAATGGATGAACTGATTCGCCAGGACTTCCAACCATATCTCACATCTGTGGGTGGAAGCGGTCTCGGGATCTTGTCGCCTTATCCAGAACACAGAAACCGAGGATCTGTTCTCCGCATTGAGAGGCAGGATGGGCAGGTCACACCGCCTGAGACTCCCCACTCCGAGCTTGCAGAGGGCTACGAAACGGAGGCCTCAGCTTTGGCCTCATTACGTCCGGTGTTTGAGACGGCTGTGAAGACTGACCTTCCTGAGTGGACCACTAGCCTTGGACGCTGGCTATACGTCTAGCTGGAGCCTCAGTGCAAAGACGGTCGGTGGCCGTCTATTTTTATAATTTGCGTCGCACTGAGAGGCCCTTGCACCGCCGTTCAGTGGAATTAGTCTGTGCTAGTGCAAGATCTAGTGCAGTTGTATAATAATGTACTCTCTCTCTACACGTCTCTGGTAATGATATCGTGGAATGCTAATCAACCACTTTGCAAGCAAATGACCGAATAGCTTCGCGTAACGTAGGTGTCTAAGGCAACGTATAGTGCATGGCCACATAGTCCGAGTCAGGGCAGCCTCACCCCTGGCTTGCCTACGAGCCCATCTGGATGAAGAGATCGGGATCCTTTTCTGGATGGGATCTGCGTGGAGTCTTGACGCCCGCCGCAGCACAAATCAGACTGAGGCGCAGGTTCTCCTTGTTAGTTGACTGGAAGTGCTAGGGGAGATGTAAGGTGCTTCAGCCAGCCTATATTTCTGAACATACGTAAGACAATCAACGATATCGTCCTTGAATTGGTTCCACTCATTCTGCGTAGACCTTGAGTTGGTATCAATTACAACTCATCCACTTCTATCAGGCTCATATGGAGTTCCAGGAGACTCGCTTGAGCGGGCCGAACTCGATGAAACATGTTTCCACAGGTCTCACCTGAGGAACTCTCAGTTCCGCTGAGGGCGATTACTCTTCTGTAGGTCTCATCGCGGGAGTGCGATCCTCCGGTGGCACTGACCCGCGCCTCGAGCACACGTTGGTGATGGACGAGTGGATGAGATTCTCCTGGCTCCTTCAGATCAGAGAAGTCGGCGATTGAAGTCGAACCCGATAGAAAAATCCTTGTAAGGAGGTCTCCGGTCCGACGAGAGGGGCATCAAGAAGCCACCATCTCTAGAGCGCTGGGCCCGGTGGTCTAAGACAAGGTGCTGTGGCGGTGCATCTCAACCGATGCTCATACATCTGGCCGCGTGGTCACTCGGGATAACAGTGACAATGCATTGGTTCCAATCCTACTACCAAGCGACTAAATAGTAATAAAATGAATTTAATCGAGAAGCATCATCATAATAATCAAGGATAGGCTGTCGCGTCGAGACTGCGTACAAGTACAAATTACGCCAACAGCGAGAAACTACAAGGCCAAGACATGTGAGATATTTCCATTGTACTGTATCCTCGCTGTCCACACTGCAAGAAACATAATAATGTAGATTGAGATCAGAAGACGGAACTCAGCGCTACCAGATGGGCATCCGCTGTCAGAGCTGTCGAGCTGTGCATCGCTGTCGCCCATGCACAGTGTCTCGCATGGACGTAGATGCACGATACCAGTCTCCTTGACACGAAGGTGATCTGCACCAAAGTATCTTGTCGTTTCGAAGCTCCATCTGATTCAGAAAAAGTTAGAATGACATTCGCTGGTCATTAAAAATTTTGGAAATACCCACACAAGATTTCCAACGACCCATTGTCCAAGGGAATCGATATAGCGAAGGGCATCGGGTGAGAGAGTCGAAGAGGAAGCCACCCGAGATCGCGCCTGGAGGTACTTTTGCATGAAGACATTGCATTGTCTGCCAGCGTAGTCGGCGGCATCTTGCAGACTGATCCCCTTTTCTTTCATAAGGACAGTGACAACGTTGTTGCCTGTGTGGCCCTTGGATTGCTCCATGTCGTACGAGTAAACATCCTGCACTAATGGTGAGGTTTGAAAGGGTGGACGAAGGCAAAGTGGACGCACATTCGACCAACACACATGGTCGACGGCTGCCCAGTAGGCTTCAGCGAAATCTGGGTCCTCGTATATCTCATCGTCGAGGTCGATCCCGAGGATGTATTCCACGAGCGAATAGCAGAGAAGGACGGCGCTGTTGTTTCGGCGGTGCGGGATAAACTCTTTCAACGACAAGACCTTCCCCCGCTCACGGAGCTCTGCTTCTCGGGCAACGCAAGCTGTGTAACTCTCGCCGAGGGCGATGAAGCGACGAAGGTTCTTGGGGCCAGCACGCTTAACTAATCTTGCACGGAATCTGCGAATAAATGCATTAGAAGGAGGCGACAGAGTGCACATGAGGGAGACAACATACTCATGAGATATTTTGGCGAGGATAGAGCCATCGTCCCACTCAGGGTCTCTCATGACTCTGGCATAGATGCTTCCTGTTAAACGGGCGTCCGCTCCACTCTGGTCGTCGCTGATTTCGTCGAGAACAAACAGCAGGTTGACCTGAAGTTGAAAGGATTAGAACCGGTGCTCCTCAAGAAATGATCAAGTAGAATACGCACATAGTCGCAGGTAGTCCGGAATTCTTCACGACCGGCATACGAGTAGACGTGAGAGCAGAGAAGCTCATTGCATCCCTGAACGAAGAAAGCCCGCTTCTTATCGGTGAAGATATTGTAGCCGTTGATCCAAGCCCTCGACTCGGCGGCAGCCTCCTGGTACCAGGGGTTGGTGGCATCCTCCAGGGGGCACTCGATCTTTGGTAGCCTGAGTTGCCTGGTAACTGAGCGCATGTTTATGGTAATCGTTGACGTCGAGAAAAGCAAGGAGTTGAGGGGTGAATCGATAGTCTTCGTCGACCAACATAGGCCTTATATACGAGTTCATTCACTGGTGTCGCTCACACCTGAGGCGTTTGGGGCCAGAGATCCTGGATGTCAACTTCCCCGATCTCATCTGGGGCATGCCTAATCCAATCTTGAGATGGACTGCCTAAAGAGTATATCGAGTATGCTGCCCATGAATCGCACCTTCATGTTGGAACCTTATACCAGAACCATTCCGTCCAGCTGAACCCGCCTTCGCCCTCCTCCTGGCGTCTGGAATGCTTCACCAACTGAGCGTCGATCATGTACGATCAAGACGATTTACAGTGAGGTTTACTGCAAACCTCTTCCTAAACTATCGCCGTCGATGCACTACCACTTGCGGTGCGATATGGTCCCCCTCAGCCCTGAGCAAGGATGCCGACGTCATCCGCCTGTCACTTCTGAGAGTAAGGGCTTTTTCAGAACCTGAGGTACAGCGGAGTCAGGATGCCCCTGATGTGAATCCTGAGACGTAAGCGAGGTGTAACTTTTGGTATGCTGCAAGAAGGATATGCACGGGTCTCGGGAACCCTTCCCAGTCTTCCTGAACAATGTCACTGTATCGGCATCTTGATCTGAGGCCGCCCTGTCTACCAAGGGGGTGGCTACCGCGGCCAAATAATCTGGTGCACAAAAATGAATTAAATCAATGGATGTGGATCCTGAAAATCTCGAACGTACATCGCGCGGGCCTGAGCCTGTCACCTTGTCAAGAGTGTCCATGATCTTTCCCGATTTCCAGACGGTGAAAGATCACATCACTCGTTCAAGGAACTCCATCGCCTTCAGGACTGACAAACACCGATGAATTGCGAGCGCTAAAGCCAGGGCATCATATTGAAGAGGGCCTCGGAACCCTTTCACAAAGAAGGTTGAGAGGGGGAGACCGGAAGTACCTCAGACACCAGTGAGGCTGCAGCGGGGTCGGGAGGGATCTTCATGGGGACAGCACTGCTCCGTAATCAGGCGATCCCAGAGTCCACAAGCAGATCTG
>Ga0065721_10052711_pt1 | contig 11330 bp, 13 predicted proteins | sample Mesricmetagenome_FD_59108 | JGI IMG/M metagenome (GOLD analysis project Ga0065721, IMG submission 59108) | Mesophilic microbial community from rice straw/compost enrichment Sample: eDNA_1 v2 (version 2) | ecosystem: Engineered > Solid waste > Grass > Composting > Bioreactor | place: USA: Davis...
TCCGGCGAACTTGATGATGATGTCCCGTCCTGTGAAGCCTCGGGCCAATCGAACGGCACTCATTGTTGCTTCTGTGCCGGAGTTGACCATGCGGACCTTTTCGATGCTGGGGACCGCCTCAATGATCATTTCGGCAAGGATCGACTCCAGCTCTGTCGGCGCCCCAAAACTTGTTCCCGTTTCGAGTGCTTTCTGCATCGCTTCGATCACACGGGGATGCCGATGACCCAGAATGTGTGGTCCCCAGGAGCCGACATAATCGAGATAGCGATTCCCATCCACATCGTAGAGATATTGTCGGTCGGCGCGTGCAATGAAGACAGGATTCCCTCCGACTCCACCAAATGCCCGGGCCGGGCTGTTCACTCCACCGGGAATGACCTTGAGGGCCCGCTGAAATTCGTCGTGGCTACGTGTGCGTTGCATAAGTGAAGGGTTTTTCTGGCTTAAAAATCGATGAATTGAAATCGAAGGGCTGAAGGGACAGGGCGAGGGTATCGACTCGGGCGGAGAAGATTGGCTTGGGAACCGTTCTATTCTTTCAGCACCATATCGATACAGAAGACCGCTCCCATAATCAGGATCCGGATCGGATTGTCTTTGGGAATGTCGTCGGAGATTTTGACGATGTAATTGTCTGCGCTGGTAAACATCTCCTTACCGAGTCCTGACCATTTCTTGGTGACCTCTGCCAGCTGGCGTCCCTGATGCGTGAACGAGAAGTTCCATCCGGTCCATTTCCCGTTGAGCTCACACAACGGCTGATCATCCTGTCCCAGAACCTGAAATGCTCCTCCGATGGAGAACAGTTTCTGTTTGAATCCACCGACGCGGGTTCCCTCTTCGTCCAGAACATCCACCTTCGAGAGAAACAGGCTGACTCCGCGGGTCACACGAAGGATGGGCTGGCCATCAGGTGCCGTCAAGTGGATGTCGAAAGGAGTCTGCCTCTTGAAGTCCGAAAATCGCAGGAGTTTGGTAAAAAAACCGAGATTCGGCTCGCGGCATTCCATGAGCAGCTCCCCCGTCTCGGGGTCGTAAACATCAAATTCGTTGACTGCTTTAAACAGCCCGACATGCTCTTTCACCAGAAAGAGGTTGTGCATCAATGCGGGGTGCATGCGAACTCCCGTGGACGTAAGTGCGATCGGGCCAAGAGCCATCTTTCTCGAATATACGGATGTTCGGGAATTCGTGGCAAATGCCGCGAGGGTGTGGGGGGCGGGCGAAGGCTGATTTCCGGGATCTGTTGAATCCTGTTCCGAAGAGCTGACAGAGAGACGCGATCGTATCGATCCTGACGTCGGCACCAGAGTTAGGAATGGATTCGTCTGTGAGGACGGACTGGGGGCGATTGAACCGCACGGGAGCCATATCACATGGAAAAAATGTGGTGTAACCCCCTTTCAACCGTACCACTTGCTCTCACTTGACCGTATAAACAACATTAAAACAGCGAAATTGAAACAGCAAAATCTCCGTCCACTCCAGCAGGAGAGGCGGTCTGGATTGGTAGGCGGTTCTGGTCGTGCATCTGACTGACGAAACTTGTTGTGTCTGTTAGTGCGATTCCATCCGTTCTGCCAGTCGTATTCTCACAGGTCCCGTGCCCATTCGTTCGGCGCATCACTGGAAGTATCCGATCATTTCTGACATCACCTCGGAGCAGCATCCATGAAGTGGTTTTTCCTCGTAAGCGGATTTCTGTGTGGGCTGGTTGCTCCATCCGCAGTTCAGGCCCAGGGGCTGATCTGGTCGCTGCCAAAAGATGGAGAGTGGGTCCGATATGAAGGGACCTATCAACAGGAAGTGAAACGTCCTACCGTGAGTGAAGGGGACCTGACGATCGAATTCAAGAAAGTGGTCACCTTGAAATCGGTCGGAGTGGAAGAGGCCGAATACGAAGGGACCACTCAGCCGTGCCGATGGGTTGAGATCAAGGCTGTGACGGGGAAACCCTCTGAAAATGGTCTGGATGTCGGCCCCGGGGGCGTTCGGCTTTACAAGGTGCTGATCCCGGAATCGGCGGTGAAGGGGGAAGTCTTCCAAACGGTGGAAGATGAGCGAAAGATTCATGTCTCGCTCATTCCGATCGTGAAAGGGTTCCGGAAAATCGGGGACGGAGATGTGGAAGAGGTCGAATCAGGGGCCTTGAAAGTCTATCCACTGATTGCGTTGCTGCGACATTATCAGGATCTCGAAGAAACCAATGGGGAAGAGTCCGTACAGGTCCCCGCGGGGACTTTCCCTGCAGTGACCTATCAGGGGACGATGGTGACGGAAACTCCCGTGGAGCGATCCATCAATACGGGAGAAATTGTCCGGTCTGACAAGATCCCGTTCGGCGTGGTGAAATGGACTGCTCAGTCTGTTGTGGAAAACAAGTCCAGCACAGCCCCACGGTCCGATTTCACGGAATCGATGTCGATTCGTGAGCAGATGGAGGCTGTGGAAGTTGGGACCGATGCAGAATCCGAACTTCAGCAGAACTGAGTGACTCCGGACGGGTCGTGTTGCGTATTGTGGATCAACTCCGAGATCAAAGCGTCAGCGGCTGTCGTCGATGCGGTGAGAAGATGTCGATAGAGAGTCCCCTTCCGGATCTCAGGGGAGCACTGGGACTGCTCGACGACGTTGAATGAGATGCTTTGTTTCGGGTCACGATGATTTCAGAGAGATTGTCATGGCAGTACTTTTGTCGATTGGCAAGAAGGCCCCGGCATTCACCCTCCCCGCAAGCACTGGAGGAAAAGTCAAACTCAGTGAGTTTGCCGGAAAGAAAAATGTCGTGCTCTATTTCTACCCTCGGGACAATACCCCGGGCTGCACTACGGAAGCGTGCGACTTCCGGGACAATCTGGCTCGCCTGCAGGACCAGGATACCGTGGTCCTTGGGGTAAGCCCGGACAGTATTGCCTCTCACGAGAAGTTCGCTGCGAAGTATGAACTTCCGTTTCCGCTGCTCAGCGATGAAGATCATGCTGTCGCAGAGAAGTACGGTGCATGGGGGGAGAAGAAGAACTACGGCAAGACCTACGAAGGGATCATCCGTTCAACATTCCTGATCGGAAAAGACGGAAAGATCAAGGCGATCTGGTCGCCGGTTCGCGTCAAGGGGCACGTCGACGAAGTCGCTGCCAAGGTTGCCGAGCTGAAACAGGGAGAGGCGGAGTGAGGGGGGAGAGTTCTCCGTAAAAGAAACTGTCGACTCTCCGAAGATCACTCAAACCGTGGATTACTTCTCCTGTCCCCTCAGTTCATCGGCGCGGATTCTCTCGATCTGCCTGCGAATTTCTCCGATGAGTGTGGTTTGCAGTGCCTGCAAGCGCTCGAGCCCTTCGAGGTCCTTGCGAATCTGTGACAGCTCTTCAGCTTTCAGAGGCTTTGGCAGTCTTGAATTTCGAGTGCGTTTCCGTTTCGCACGATCATTTCCAACGGTCATCTCAAACTTTCATCAGGTGCCCGACTACTGAAATCCTAGCGGGGAGACTCATTTAGAAAAGAGGAAAAAGCGGTCCCCTGCGGGATGGGTTTCTTGAGCCTGAAATCTCTCACAAGCTGGCTGGAAATACCTGCCATGAAAAGGGGAAATGTATTTCTGACGCTGTTGGGGCAGGGGGAAAACCTGTTATTCTCTCGAAGCAATCGTGACAGAGCAGTGATTTCACTTATTGGTGGAAGTCGATGTTTGCTCTGTTTTGCGGCACCCCGAGGGAGGAGGACGGTCAACCCGTTCTGATTCCTATTCAGTCAAGCGTTTTTCTGACAAAGGCGAGATGCATGGCGGTCAAACGAATTCTGGTCACTGGGGCTTCGCGAGGGATTGGGCGCGGATGTGCTGTTGAGCTGGCCCGCGGGGGAAATGATGTTGCGGTGAACTTTCGCTCCCACCCGGAGGAGGCCGAAGAGGTCGCCAATGAAATTCGTGCCCTTGGTCAGCGAGCCATTGTGGTGCAGGCTGACGTCTCAAAACAGGACGAAGTCGACGCCATGGTCCAGAAGGTCGTCGACGAATGGGGCGGAATTGACGGGCTGGTGTCGAATGCGGCCTACAGCGATCGGGAGCGACTGATCAATGCGGACATGGAAGGGTTCAGAAAGACAATTGATGTCAGCATGTGGGGTGGATTTTATGCCCTGCGGGCGGTCGCGATTCAACTGGTGAAGCAGGGGCACGGAGGATCGATTGCTGTGATCAGCTCTCCTCATGCTGTGATCCCGATTCCCACAGCAATGGCATACAACATGGCGAAGGCAGCCATTGATCACATGGCACGGACGGCAGCGATCGAGCTGGCCCGATACCGGATTCGCGTCAATGTCATTCACCCCGGCTGGATTGATACCCCGGGGGAGCGGAAGTTTTTCACTGAAGAACAGCTTCAGGAAGCCGCCAAATCGATTCCATGGCAGCGAATGGGACAACCGGAAGAGATTGGCCGGCTGGTCAACTTCGTGATGAGCGACGCCTGCGATTATATGACCGGAAGCACGCTCCTGATGGATGGAGGGATTTCGCTTCCGTGGTGGTCCAACCGGGATGAAGGGAAACAGTAGGTTTCCGGTTCACCTCTCGATGGCTTTCTCTTTAATCGCCACAAAGCTGATAATGATGATCTCCTCCTTCCCGGCATGAATACCACGAAGGAGGAGACATCGAATCATCAGAAATCATTGCGAGGGATCAGGACCTGGCTGCTCCGTCGACGGCTTTTCGCCATTCGTGAGCCATCAGCGCGGCTCCGGAACTGCTTGGATGAACGCCATCTCCGGCCCAATGTTTGGGTTCGGCATATGCGAGAGCGCGGTCAAAGGCTGACTGGAATGGGACAAAGATCGCGTTGAATTCCTCTGCCATTTTTCGGGCGACGGCACGGAAGTGATCGAATTCCGGGAACCAGCTGTCGTCGATGGCTCCACATTTGAGAACAAATGGTTCGCAGATCACCAGGGTTGTTTCCGGGAGGGCATCCTTCGTCCGGTTCAGCAGAGCGCGGTAACCGCTTTCGTAGATTTCCAAGGTGCCGTCGTACTTGCCGTTCTTGCGGTGCCAGATGTCGTTGACCCCGATGAGGATGCTCAGCAGGTTGGGCTTCAGGTCGATGCAATCCTTCTTCCATCGGGCGTCGAGGTCCGGGACCTTGTTTCCACTGATCCCCCGATTGTAGATCTTCAGACCGGATTCAGGGCGGTCGACAAGGAGCTGCGAGGCTGCCAGCCAGGCATACCCGTTCCCCAGCGTGGACTGAATATTGGGAGTGTCTTCTGTATCCCGGCTGCGCCTGGTATCGGTAATGGAATCACCCTGAAACAGAATCACGCTGCCATCCGGGATGGTAGCCGAGGGATTCTTGGCAGTCTGGGCCTGAGTGGTTGAGCCGGTAACTGCAGCGAGCCCGGCAGCGGCACCAGCTGCAATACTTCCGGTGAGAAAATTACGGCGATTGGTGGTCATCGGATTGATCCTCGAGCGGGAAGGGAATGGAAGTCCAGTCTGGATTGTCTGGTTCATGGGTTACCAGAACCAGCCTTTTTTCTTTTTGGGTTGCTCCGGGCCGGATGGATTCGGGGGAGCCATGGTTTCCGGGGGGGTGTTCAGGTCTGAGTGAATGACTTTGTTTTCCGGAAGGAGAACAGCGCTCAGAATCCCTCCTTCGCCTCCAGACGTGTCCACCAGAACGCGATGTGGACCAATGGTCACTTTGGGGACGCGAACATGTCCCGAGACCACGATCTTTCCACAATCTCGTGGAGGCTGTTGGAAAGTGAGTCCCTTTGAGCAAAGCCACTGCGGGCGTGTCAGCGAAAAATCACGCTCCCACAAAATGGCTCTTTGGAGTTCGAACGGCACAGCCGGGTCCAGACCGGCATGGACAAAGAAATATTCGGGGTGTTCCACACACCAGGGAATGTTTTCGAGCAGCTGACGGTGCTTTTCAGGGATGCGCTCTCTGAGAGCGGTCAGATTTCCGAAATCTTTTTCCCCGTATGACTCGAATGTGGTTTGACTTCCGTAATGATCCAGCCAGCGTGTGGACCAGTCACAGTATTCCGGGGTGCGGATGATCCCCAGAGCAGCTGCCATCGCATATTCATGGTTTCCGCAGACTAACGTCGTTTTGGGGTGCTGTTCCATCGTCTGGAGAATCAGATCGATGGCCGTTTTGGGATCGGGGCCTCGGTCGACCAGATCTCCAATGAAGACGATCCAGCGATCCTGATAGTCCGGAAGCTGGGCAAGCTGATTGAGTACGACTTGAAGCTGATTCACCTGGCCGTGGACATCTCCAATGACAGCAACAGGCCCTGTAATTTCCTTGGCAAGTTCCACGAAGAGAGACCTCTGATGTTGTCCGGGGTGAGTTAAACAAGTGAGGAAGGAGCCTCATTCTAGAGCACTTGAGCAACTCGAGAAAGAACGATCTGCGGATCTCAATCGTGGAAAAAACCGTAGAACTCGCATTTTAGAAACCGGAATAACTCAATATCCTCGCGATGTTTGACCCGATAAAGTCCTATGGACGGTGGAAAGAATTCCGGTTGCATCGATGCAAATGGCTGATTCCCGGCGTTCAGTACCGAGAGTCCCCGGGCGGGGGCCGGCCTCATTTGACTCTTGGCGCATGGGTAGTTGTCGGGCACAATCCGGTTACGCAGATTCTCCAGTTGACCCAAAAGGCGCGGTTGCCTTGTTATGTCCAGTTTTGCGTTCACTTCTGTAGGGGATGAACTTCCCGTCACGCTCGGCAGCATTGCCGAGTTTGCGGATGACCCGGCTGCATGCATGCGTCAGCTCCGGGCTCGTCACGGAGAGGTTGCTGCGCTTCAGGAAGGAAATCACCGGCTCCACTTTGTCTTCGGACCGACATATACGCGACAGGTTCTCTCCGACAATCAGCGATTTCACTCCCAGTTCTTTGCCATCCGTGGTCCTCGGCGTTCAGCCCAGCGACGGGTCACCAGCGGCCTGCTGACAATGAACGGTGATCTTCACAAGCAGCACCGTCGCATTGTCATGGGGCCATTTCAGAAGCGAGCTGTCACCGCCTATCACGACATGGTTGTCGGCGTTTCCGAGTCGATGCTCTCCCGTTGGAAGCTGGGGGAAACTCGGGATATGGCTGACGAGATGACTCAGTACATGCTGCACCTCACCAGCAGCATCCTTTTCGGGATCGACATGCCGGAATTTGCCTGCCATGTCGGAGAGCTGACAGAGCGCTGGGTGGCACTCAATCACGAAGCTGGTCCCTCAGCTTTTTCCTCAACTGAGAAAACCTCAGATGCCTACGAGCGACTTCTGGTGGCTGCGGAGGAGCTGGAAGACGCTGTAAAAGAGATGATTCGGATTCGACGCAACGGAAAGCTCGGATTTGACGTCCTCTCACTTCTGATCCGGGCACACGAACAGGAAGAAGGGGTGACCGATGAACAGCTGATCGGTCACATTGTTCTTCTGTTCGGTGCAGCCCATCTGACTTCCGCCCATACTCTGACATGGACGCTGTTCCTTCTGGCCCAGCATCCGGAAGTGATGCGGAAGGTCTACGAAGAACTGGATCAAGTGCTGAATGGGAACACTCCCCGACCGGAGGACCTGGATTCTGTTCCCATGCTGGACATGATGCTCAAGGAGAGCATGCGCATCCTGCCCGCAAGCTCCTATTCCCAGAGGGTTGCGGCTGAAACCGTTCCATTGGGGCCATTTACATTACAGCGTGGCGATCTGGTCATTTTCAGCCAGTTCATCACACACCACATGCCTGAGCTGTATCCTCAGCCAGCTTCATTTCTGCCAGAGCGCTGGGCGTCGATCAATCCATCTCCCTACGCTTACTTCCCGTTTGGAGCAGGACCCCGGATGTGTGTTGGGGCCGCCTTAGGGATGATGCAGCTGAAGATTTCGCTGATGATGATGCTCTCGCGGTTCAAAATGACGATTGTTCCGCATTCGGAAATCAACCCGCGCATCCTGTCGACGATGCTATTCCCGGCCTCTCCTGTGCCGGTCATCCTCTCACGTCATGACGGGAATTTTGAATCGTCTCCTGTAGGTGGGACGATTCATTCGATCGTCGATCTCCCCAAGGCAGCCATCAGCCGCCAATGGGTCGCCTGAACGGCTCCAATGAGCATTCAAACGACGCTCAATCGAGGGGCGGCAGCGTGTTCAGGTACGCAGCAATTGCCTGCGCATCTTCCCGAGTCATGCGAAACGGGGGCATCGGAGGCCGAGGGACATATCCGTTCGGATTTTTTCTCGTCTGGAGAAACCGGATAAACTCCTCTTCACCCCATCGCTCCGGTAAGGATCTCAGGTTTGCTGGCTGAAACCCCCATACCTGACTCGGATAGGGGGAATTCAGGGGGAAGGGGGCCCCCGCCAGGAGCTGTCGTTCCAGAAGATTTCCATCTGCGTCTTTGGGAGTATGACAGTAGATACACATCGCCACGTTGTGGACCAGATACTTTCCCCGCTTCTGCTGCGGAGTGAGTGGTTCCTCACAGAGTGCCTTCCCTGAACAGAGGGGAATCCACGTCATGCAGAGCAGGGCAGCCATTCTCCCAAATTGATTCTGGGGCGCAATCGACTTCATCACTTCAACTCCTTGGCTGGGATTGATTTCAGGGGATGGATCAATTCAAGCACAGCAGAGCCGGTTGGCTTGCGGATTCCGTCGCCGGATCGTCTCGTGATGTTTCTCAGAAGGGGCAGTCTCAGGAGCGAACGACCTTCTGCGCCATTTTACTGCCAGAATGTTGTGATTTCGTTGAGACTGAAAAAATCGTCGGATTTCTCAGGAGTGGTGAAGCGGATCGTCTGCGTACGAACGTTCTGAGTTGACATCGCTGAAACGTCCCCCAATGATCGTCCCCTGTTCAAGGTCAATCACCGATCGTCAGCGTTTTTAAAGGGGCTGCGGAGAGATCATGGGAGCTGAAGCACGAGTGTCCGAATTGAAGCTGGAATTTCCTCCTGTCCCAAAGCCCGGTGGGGTCTATAAGCCGGTCGTCCAGGTGGGAAATCTGCTGTACTTTTCCGGGCATGGCCCGTTGCGTCCGGACAAGACGCTGATTACCGGAAAAGTGGGACGCGACCTGACGGAAGCAGAAGCCAAAGAAGCGGCCCGGGTGACGGGGCTGACGATTCTCGCCACAGTCCGTCAGTATCTGGGGAGCCTGGATCGCATTGTCAGAACAGTGAAGCTGCTCGGGATGGTGAATGCCGTCCCTGAATTTGAAAACCATCCCGCCGTGATCAACGGTTGTAGCGAGCTGTTCCGGGACATTTTCGGGGAGGACGGCGTCGGCGTCCGCAGTGCGGTCGGAATGGGATCACTTCCAGGAAATATCGCGGTTGAAATTGAAGGAATCTTCGAGATCCGTGACTGACAACCGCAGCCGGATGCGCATTTGATCAGCGCTGCTGCAAAAGAGTCCTGATAAATTCGGGTGAAGGGAGTCGCTTGGCTTCCTTCGCCCGGGAGTCTCTTTTACACTTCGGGAGCGGTTTCGCATCTGTCGTTCTCAGCGGTCCGATGGGGCCGATTCCAACATTTTAGCCCTTGGCAGACGGTACGCATGGCCATCCTCGTCGATCATTCCACCCGAATCATTACCCAAGGTATCACTGGTAAGGCGGGACTGTTCCACTCGCAGAAATGCCGGGAATACATCGCTGAATTTCGCCCGAACGAGAACGTTCTCGTTGGGGGAGTCACTCCGGGGAAGGGGGGAGAAACTGTTGACGGATTTCCCGTCTTCGATTCTGTAGCCGAAGCGGTTGAGAAGGAGGGGGCAAACACCTCTCTGATCTTCGTCCCTCCTCCATTTTGTGCAGATGCCATTATGGAAGCGGCCGATGCGGGAATCCGGCTCATCGTCGCCATTACGGAAGGAATTCCGGTTCTGGACATGGCGAAGGTGAAGCGTTTTCTGCAGACCCGTCCCGGTAGCCGGCTGATCGGTCCCAACTGTCCGGGAATCATCACCCCGGGAGTTGCCAAGATCGGGATCATGCCCGGATACATTCACCGACCGGGGACCGTCGGTCTGATTTCAAAGAGCGGGACACTGACCTACGAAGCCGCATGGCAGCTCGGGAACCATGGGCTCGGACAGTCCACGGCGGTGGGGATCGGTGGTGACCCGATCATCGGGACAACGTACATCGACCTGCTGGAGATGTTCGAAAACGACCCGGACACCGAATCGATCCTGATGATCGGTGAGATCGGGGGAGACGCTGAGATTCGGGCTGCGGAATATATCCGCGATCATGTCACGAAGCCTGTTGCCGCCTTCATTGCCGGGGCGACTGCTCCTCCGGGGAAACGCATGGGCCATGCCGGGGCGATCATCTCCGGTGGCAGCGGGACCGCTGCTGAAAAGAAGGCGGCTCTCGAAGCTGTCGGCGTGGTTGTGGCGGAAAGCCCTGCGGATATGGGAGACGCTGTGAAACGAGCCATTGCCAAGGCAAAGAAGTAACAATCCGATCCATTTGAATCGCCCTGCCTGCACAGCGTCGATCGCATCTATGCGAGACCCTGTGCAGGCAGTTTTTTGTTGCAACACCAGACGATGGTGGGGTACGGATCGATCTGCTCTGGACGTCACTGAAGCGGTCTGATGTTATCCCTGAGGAGGAAGCGACGCCCCGGGGTGAACCCATTCGACGGTCCCGTCGTCCCAGTGCTCTTTTTTCCAGATCGGAACGCGAACTTTCAGCTCATCGATGAGATATTGAGAGGCCTCATATGCTTCTTTGCGATGGGGAGAACTGACGGCGATTGCGATACTTGTTTCCGTCAGCTCCAGGCGTCCCAGCCGATGCACAATCGCCAGACGGCTCAATGGCCAGCGGGAACATGCTTCATTGGCAAGCTCCCGCATCTGTGTGAGTGCCATTTCCGGGTAGGCCTCATAATCCAGCCAGAGCGTGCGTCGTCCTTGGGTGAATTCCCGGACCGTTCCCAGAAACAGCACAATCGCTCCGGAATCAGGCACACGGACATATTCCACGAGAGCGTTTGATTCGATCGGATCAGAGACAAGGTCGATCCGGCAGCGATCATCACCCTGAGCGCACTCGGTCATCAGGAGCTTTCACGGTCAGAATAGGTGAATGAGACAACCTTGTTGAGGCACGATCTTGCTGCGTCGTTTCGTGACACAGTTCAAGTCGACACGACTAATCATCCCGCAGGTGGAAAAGCCGTTTGAGGACATCCAGCATCCCATGTGGAGTCCCGGTGCGGGCTTCGTCCCGAAGAGTTTCCAGAGGGGGATGCAGCAGTTTGTTGACGATACGGTAGATGGTCTTTTCGATC
>Ga0065721_10052712_pt1 | contig 11330 bp, 11 predicted proteins | sample Mesricmetagenome_FD_59108 | JGI IMG/M metagenome (GOLD analysis project Ga0065721, IMG submission 59108) | Mesophilic microbial community from rice straw/compost enrichment Sample: eDNA_1 v2 (version 2) | ecosystem: Engineered > Solid waste > Grass > Composting > Bioreactor | place: USA: Davis...
GGGGATGCGGCCATCGGGGCGGATCGGGTTGTCGGTCGAGAACTTCGCGAGCTTGGTCAGCAGCCAGCCCTGATGCCGGTCGAGGAAATCGTCGATCTCCCGGCTTCGCAGCCCCGCCGGCACCGTGAGGTTGAGCGCCCGGCCGCCCGGCTCGATCCTGAGCGTGATGCGGGTGGCGCGGCGGTTTTCCCTGATCGTCAGGGGCATCGCCCGATCGCCGACATGAAGGGTGCGCTTCACCGTTTCGAGCGGTCTCGATTTCGAACGGACAGGCTTTTTCAGAAGCGCGAACATGAACCCTTTCTAGCCGATTCCCGAGCATAAAAAAGCCGGCGTCCGAAAGACGCCGGCCCATGACCACGTTTCACGTGAATCCAAGCCGTCCGTTAGAGATCCACGACCGGGTTCTGGCCGGAGGAACCATTCTTGCGCTCGCGCATGAAGCGGTCGAATTCTTCCTGGTCCTTGGCGCGGCGGAGCTCGCGGACGTAGTTGTCGAACTCTTCGCGCATCTCGTCGAGCTTGCGGCGCTCTTCTTCGAGGCGCTCAAGCTCGGCCTTGCGCCAGTCGTCGAAGGCGACGTTGCCGGTGGAGAAATGCGTGTTGTAGCGACGGCCCGCACGGCGGCAGCCGGCGAACATGCGATCGGCGCGATCGTTCGCATCGCGCTTGAAGCCGCGGAGCCTTTCTCCGAAGAGGATATAGGCGAGCATGGCCAGGCCCAGAGGCCAGAAGACCACGAAACCGAGCACCATGAGAGCGATGGTGGCCGGCGTCCAATCCGGACGAATCAATGCTGACTGGTTCATAGGTCACACCCTAGTTTTCTGCGGGTGGCCCTTGTGCCAGCCCGACTGAATCCGATTTGGTGAGACCATGATCCGCCTTCAAGAAGACGGAACATTAAATCGAGGAAAATGCTGAAATATAAGCCGGAATTCGCAATGCGGACCGGCTCAGCCCGCCTTGCCGCCCTTGATGACCCGCTTGACCGGGGTCTTCCTGGCCGGCGCCTTGGCATGCTTTTGGGTGAATGCAACGATGCGCGGGGCGATCTCGCGGCGGAAACGCGAGCCGTTGAAGACGCCGTAATGGCCGACATCGGGCTGCATGTAATGCATGCGCATGTCGTCCGGGATGTTCGGGCAGATGGTCTGCGCCGCCCTGGTCTGGCCGAGACCGGAGATATCGTCGTTCTCGCCTTCGATCGTCAGCAGCGCCACATGGCGGATCGCCTTGGTATCCACCGGCGTGACCCGGTGCATCATCTCGCCCTTCGGCAGGGAATGCCTGATGAAGACCGTATCGACCGTCTGGAGATAGAATTCCTCGGTCAGGTCCATGACCGCCAGGTATTCGTCGTAGAAGTCGCGGTGTTTTTCCGCGGACTCGCCGTCGTTCTGGACCAGGTGTTCGAAGAATTCCTTATGGGCGATCAGGTGCCGGTCGAGGTTCATCGACATGAAACCGGACAGTTGCAGGAAACCCGGATAGACGCGGCGCATGAAGCCCGGATGCGGCCAGGGCACGTTCATGACGACGTTGTCGCGGAACCATTCGAGCGGGTGTTCCTCCGCGAGCCGATTGACGGCCGTCGGATTGATGCGGGTGTCGATCGGGCCGCCCATGAGGATCATCGAGGCCGGAAGCATCGAATCCCGCTGCGATTCCATCACCGCCACCGCGGCCAGAACCGGAACAGAGGGCTGACAGACGCCGATGACATGGGTGCCGGCGCCGATGACATGCAGCATTTCGATGACGTAATCGATGTAGTCGTCGAGGTCGAAACGGCCGTCGGTGACCGGCACCATGCGGGCGTCGATCCAATCCGTGATGTAGACGTCCGCATGGGGGAGAAGCGCCTCGACCGTGCCGCGCAAGAGCGTCGCATAGTGGCCCGACATCGGCGCCACGATCAGGATCTTCTGGTCCGCCGCCCGGCCGGCCGGCAGGTCGCGGCGGAAATGCAGGAGATCGCAGAAGGGCTTTTTCCAGACGACCTCTTCCGTGACCGCCACCGTCCGGCCATCCACAACGGTCTCGGGAAGACCGAATTCCGGCTTGCCGTAACGGCGCGTCACGCGCTCGAAAACTTCGAGGCTTGCCGACAGCGTGCGGCCGAATTCGGTCTGCGACAGGGGATTGAGCGGATTGGCGTAGAAGAAGCGCATCGCATCCGCCGCAGCGCGGAACGGCGCCATGGCCGCGTGATTCATCTCGTAGAATTGATAGAACATCGACGTGCCACCTCTCGTGATTTCCGACAGCGCGTTCGACGGAGATATCGAACCGATCGGTTCAGCAGCAATTGCGGGATAAGCTAGCACTTTTTTACTGCGGTGCAACATATGAGGAAATACCGGCCGGATTTGCCGAGAGAAGAAATCAAGTGGACGCCCAGTTCATCTGGTGTCCTTACAATGACATTCAAGGCTTAAAGTTCCGTCTTCCAAGGGTGGTCAAGGACCCGTATCCGCTTCAGGCACGGGTCCTCTCATCATTTTGATGACTGGTGGTCGGCGGCTTCCGGTTCAGACGTCGGCCACGAAGGTCTGGCGCTGCGTGCCGAGGCCTTCGATGCCGAGTTCGACGACATCGCCGGCCTTGAGATAGCGGGGCGGCTTCATGCCGAGGCCGACACCGGGCGGGGTGCCGGTGGAGATGATGTCGCCCGGATGCAGCGACATGAATTGGCTGAGATAGGAGACGAGATAACGGACGCCATAGACCATGGTGCGGGACGAGCCGTTCTGCATCTTCTCGCCGTTGACGGTGAGCCACATGCCGAGGTTCTGCGGGTCGGCAACCTCGTCCTTCGTGACGAGCCAGGGGCCGATCGGGCCGAAGGTATCGCAGGACTTGCCCTTGGTCCACTGACCGGAACGTTCCGCCTGGAAGGCGCGTTCGGAAACGTCGTTGGTCAGGCAGTAGCCGGCAACATAGTCCGGGGCATCGGCTTCGGAGACATATTTCGCGGTCTTGCCGATAATGACGCCGAGCTCGACTTCCCAGTCGGTCTTCACGGAGCCGCGCGGAATGACCACGTCGTCGTTCGGGCCGCAGATGGCCGACGTCGCCTTCATGAAGATGATCGGTTCCGGCGGAACGGTGGCGCCCGTTTCGGCCGCGTGATCGGAATAGTTGAGACCGATGCAGATGAACTTGCCGGTGCCGGCGACGCAGGGGCCGATGCGGGCCGGCTGCAGTTCGGGCAGGGTTTCCGGATCGAGAGCGGCAATCTTCGCCAGGCCTTCCGAAGAAATGGCCGTGCCGGCGATATCGGCCACATGGCCCGAAAGATCGCGGATCTTGCCCTTGCCGTCCAGAATTGCCGGTTTTTCATGGCCCGGCTCGCCAACGCGCATCAATTTCAAAGGATATCCCTCCACTTGGTCGGTGAGTTTTATGGAGCAAGCCTCCCGGCTTGTCACCCCCGTTTTGCATCGGGAACGAAGCGTGTTGCCAACGGGACAAACCGGCCTATTCTTTTCCTTCCGGCCAGATCGGCAACAGTGATTTCAAGAGGATGCCATGACCAGCAGCAATACCCGCGACTCGGAATTCCCGATCGACGTCTTTTTCCTCGACCGCTGGTCGCCGCGCGCCTTTACCGACGAGACGATCACCCCGGAGACGATGCTGACCATACTGGATGCAGCCCATTGGGCGCCCTCCTCCGGCAACAACCAGCCCTGGCGCTTCGTCTATGCCCTGCGCGGAACGCCTGCCTTTCCCGTCCTCGTCGACATCCTGAGCCCCGGAAACCAGCGCTGGGCGAAAAGCGCGGCGGCGCTGATGTTTGTCGTCTCGAAGACCTACCGGGTCTCCAAGGACGGCGAACGGAAGCTCGCCTATACCCATTCCTACGATACGGGTGCGGCCTGGTTCTCCGTCATCTGCCAGGCGATGAAGCTCGGCTATCATGCGCACGGCATGGAAGGGTTCGACAAGGAAAAGGCCGTGGAGGTGCTCGGCATTCCGGAAGGGTATCGTGTCGAGGCGGCGGCGGCGATCGGCCGGATCGCCGACAAGAGCACCCTGCCCGACGACCTCAGGGAACGGGAAGTGCCGAGCAAGCGGAAGCCGGTTTCCGAGATCGCCTTCGAAGGGAAGTTCACCGGCGAACCTTGAGGTTCGGCCGGTTCCTTTCGGAAGTGTTTCACGTGAATCCATATCCACAGGAAAGATTCACGTGAAACATTTTTCGGCTGGACAAATAAAAGCGGCGGTCCGCAGGGAGCCGCCGCTTTCTCCGGCCTGGAATGCTCAAGGCGTCAGATATCGAGATTGGCGACGCTCAGCGCATTGTCCTGGATGAATTCGCGGCGGGGCTCGACCTCGTCGCCCATCAGGCGTGAGAAGAGGCCGTCGGCGTCGGTCGCGTCGCTCACCTTCACCTGCAGCAGCGAACGGACATTGGGATCGAGCGTCGTTTCCCAGAGCTGCTCGGCATTCATCTCGCCGAGACCCTTGTAGCGCTGCATCGACAGACCCTTGCGGCCCGACGCGAAGATCGAGTCGAGGAGTGCCCGCGGGCCGGAAATCTCCTGCTCGCCGTCCTTGCGGGCAAGAACCGGCGGCGTGTGGTAGATTTCCTGCAGGCGCTTCGTCATCTGGTCGATATGGCGGGCATCCGCCGAACCGATCAGCGCCACGTCGAGAACCGCAACCTCACGGACGCCGCGGACCATGCGCTCGAAGCGCAGGCCGCCCTCGCCCGTCACATGACCGGTCCAGCCGCGCTCGGTTTCTTCCGCAATCATGTCGAGACGGCGGGCGACTTCGTCGGCCGTCTGCTGGGCGCGCTCGCGGTTGTCCGTCAGTTCCGGGTTCAGCGCGCCGGCGATCGCCGCCTGCTCGATGATCGACCGGTTGTAACGGGAATGCAGGCCGTCGACCAGCGAGCGGAGCCGCAGCGCGTCCTGGATGACTTCGCGGAGGTCCTGGCCGGCGCGCACTTCGCCGGAACCCAGCGTCAGGGTCGCCTCTTCGAGGCCCATGCTGATCAGGTATTCTTCTAGCGCCGCCTCGTTCTTCAGGTACTGGATCGACTTGCCGCGGGTGACCTTATAGAGCGGCGGCTGGGCGATATAGATATGGCCGCGTTCGATCAGCTCCGGCATCTGGCGGAAGAAGAAGGTCAGGAGCAGGGTGCGGATATGGGCGCCGTCGACGTCCGCATCCGTCATGATGATGATCTTGTGATAGCGCAGCTTCTCGGCATTGAACTCGTCCTTGCCGATCGACGTGCCGAGCGCGGTGATCAGCGTGCCGATTTCCTGGCTCGACAGCATCTTGTCGAAACGGGCGCGCTCGACGTTCAGGATCTTGCCGCGCAGCGGCAGGATCGCCTGGTTTTCGCGCGAACGGCCCTGCTTGGCCGAGCCGCCCGCCGAGTCACCTTCGACGAGGAAGAGCTCGGACTTGGCCGGATCGCGCTCGGAGCAGTCGGCGAGCTTGCCGGGAAGCGAGGCGATGTCGAGAACGCCCTTGCGGCGCGTCAGCTCGCGGGCCTTGCGGGCCGCCTCGCGGGCGACGGCGGCCTCGACCACCTTGCCGACCAGGACCCTCGCTTCACTCGGATGTTCCTCGAACCAGGTGTTCAAAGCCTCGTTCACAAGGCTTTCGACCACGGGGCGGACTTCCGAGGAGACGAGCTTGTCCTTGGTCTGCGAAGAGAATTTCGGATCCGGAACCTTGACGGACAAGACGGCGGTCAGGCCTTCACGGCAGTCTTCTCCCTGCAGCGTAACCTTTTCCTTCTTGGTAATGCCGGAAGTCTCGGCATAGGACGTGACCTGACGCGTCAGCGCGCCGCGGAAACCGGCCATATGCGTGCCGCCGTCCCGCTGCGGGATGTTGTTGGTGAAGCAGAGCACGTTTTCGTGGTAGCTGTCGTTCCACCACATGGCCACTTCCACGGTGATGCCGTCCTTCTCGCCCTTGATGGCAACCGGCTTGTCGACGAGCGGCTTCTTGGAGCGGTCGAGATAACGGACGAAGGCTTCGAGGCCGCCGTCGTAGATCATCTCCTCTTCCTTGATATCCGGCTTACGCTTGTCCGTGAGCCGGATTCTGACGCCGGAATTCAGGAAGGCCAGTTCGCGCAGGCGATGCTCGAGCGTGTTGTAGTCATACTCAGTCATCGAGAAGGTTTCGGGGCTCGCGAGGAAAGTGACCTCGGTGCCCGAGCGGCCTTCGTAATCGCCGACCGCCTTGAGCGGCTCGTCGGCAACGCCATGGGTGAAGGAGATCTCGTGGATCTTGCCATCGCGGCGGATGCGCAGCCTCAGCCAGACGGAGAGCGCGTTGACGACCGAGACGCCGACGCCGTGCAGGCCGCCGGAGACCTTGTAGGAATTCTGGTCGAACTTGCCGCCCGCATGGAGCTGGGTCATGATGACTTCGGCAGCGGAAACGCCCTCGCCGCTATGGATAGCGGTCGGGATGCCGCGGCCGTTGTCGGTCACGGTGACGGAGCCATCCGGATTGAGGGTGACAGTCACGAGGTCGGCGTGGCCGGCCAGCGCTTCGTCGATCGCGTTGTCGACCACCTCGTAGACCATGTGATGCAGGCCGGAGCCGTCGTCGGTGTCGCCGATATACATGCCGGGGCGCTTGCGGACGGCATCGAGGCCCTTCAGAACCTTGATCGAGTCGGCACCATATTCGGCACTCGCGCCATTCTCGCTGACGGGTGTATCGGTCATCAAATATCTTCCAATTCGTTTGAGATGCCGGTTAGCGAATCACCGGCCATTCCACCCTTAGATATAGGGAAATCGGGGCGGTTTCTAAAGGTTGAGCCCTGTGAAAGCGGCAGGAAAGCCGTGGATGCGTGCCGAATTTAACCGGAAAGACGGCTTTTCTTCAGCAGCGTGTCCATTTCTTCTATCACGTCCGACGGCAAAGTGCGAATCCCTTGCGCGAGACGATTGGCGAAGGCCGTATATGCGGCCGGAAGTCCCGACGTATCCAGCACCACTTTCGGCCGGGACGCATCCGCAAGGCGGAACAATTCCTCCGCTTCATCCCAGATGACGTTGAAATAGCCGGCGATCCGCTGAAGAAGCTCGAAGGTCGGCCTGCCGCGCCGGCCATGTTCCAGAGCGGAGAGATAGGCCGGCGTGACGCCGATCGCCTCGGCGAGCTTGCGCTGGGTGACGCCCTTGCGCCGGCGAAGCTCCCTGAGTGCCTGACCGAAAGGCGTCATTCCCAATCCTCCCGGGCCCGACCTCCCCGATTGTCCCTAGGGCTGCGGGCGAGCCGCACATACATGGCGCCTTCGCCGCCGTGATGCCGCGCCGCCCATTCATAAGACGAGATCAGGAAGCGGAACTCCGCCTTGGAGAACCAGAGCGGAACCGCCCGGCGGAGAGCGCCTTCACTGCCCATCGAGCTGCCCTTGCCCGTTATGACAAGCACGTGGCGAAGCCCGCGCTCATGCGCCCTGAACAGAAAATCGAGCAGGAGATCGTGTGCCTCCGACTGGAACAGGCCGTGAAGATCAAGGCGCGCTTCGATCGGCAGGCGGCCCTTGGCGAGCTTTTTCTTCACCGGCTTTTCGAGAGGATGGTGAAAACCGCCGGGTTTCCTCGCCTTCGGAGCCGCAATCTCCACAGCCTGGCTTTCCGGCGCCGGAGCAGGTTTTGGCTTCGCCGCTTCCTCGTCGGCAAGCTTTGCCGCCTCCTGTTCCTCGAATTCGAGAATCTCCTTCATCCGGCCCGGCAGCGCACGGGTGGATTTCGCCACCTTGCCCCAAAGGATGCGTTCTTCCGGATCGAGTTTGCGACCGCTCTTCATCCGCCGTACCTGCTGGCTGCCGCCTTGGGGATGAGGATATAGAAATCCGCGTCGTTGCGCACCGTCCCCGCAAGCTCTCCGGCCTCGAAGCCGGAACCGGTGAAGATATCGCCGCGCGCCGGACCGACGATCGCCGAACCGGTGTCGAGCGCCAGCATCAGCCGCCCGAACGGCTTTCCGCCATCCAGATGGGTGAGGCTTTCGGAGCGGATGAAGAAGGGAAAGCCGAAGGTGTGGATCTGCCGGTCGACGGCAAGCGACCGGCCGGCAATCAGCGGCACCTTGGCGGCGGCGACGGGCCCGAGCGACGGATCGGAAACGTCCGCATCGCGAAAGAAGATGTAGGATCGATTGTGCCAGAGAACTTCGTCGACCTTAGCCGGATTCCGGGCGAGCCAGGCGCGGATGCTCTGCATGGAAATCTCCGCAGGATCGATCTCGCCGCGATCGATCAGGAGCTTGCCGACCGGAGAGAAAGGATGGCCTGCCTTGGCCGCATAGGTGATCCGCCGCACTCTTCCGTCGGGATACTTCAGCCGCGCCGCGCCCTGCACGTGGGTGAAGAAGACATCGATCTTCGATTTCGCATAGGCGATCTCCAGACCCCTGCCCTCGAGAAAGCCGCGATCGATCTCGCCGCGATCCGGATAGGGCCCAATGCCATCAGGCGTACGGTGCCCGAACATGTAGCCGGAGTCCATTCCGGCCGGCCGGTTCGTTTCATCGAGATCGACGAGATCGTCCGGCCGATAGTAGAAGGGGTGGGCCCAGACCGCGTCGCGGGTCTCCGATACCTCGACCTCGGGTTCGTAGAAGGCGGTGACAAAGCCGCGCCGGCCATCGGTACGGGAGATGAGGAACGGCGTACAACGGTCTTCGAAGAGGGCGCGGGCAGACGCAGGATCCGCCGGCGCATCGCCAACGCCTTCTATGAAATCGGCAAGCTCGTCCGCCGTCAGGCCGAGCGATCCGGTGCGGTAAGGCTTGACCTTGCGGATATGCTCCAGGCAAGCCCGCAGGCCGGCAAAGAGCGCAGTAGGATCGTCGTCCTCCCACCCCGCAAGGTCGGAAAAGGGAACCGGCCGAAGCGTGAAATCCGCGAAACTGCCGGTCATTGCTCGGATTCGGTGGCGACCAGCTTCCAGTTCGGATCGCGCGAGCGGATATCGCGGGCGAAGGTCCATATATCCGTGACCTCCGCGACAGTTTCCTGGTCGCCCTCGATCAGCGTGCCGGCCTTGTCGTAGGTGGCGGAGATCAACTGGCTGACGATGCGAACCGTGATCTGCGCCTCGGTATCCTTGATCACCGCCTGGGTGATATCGGCCTTGTCGATGCCGACGAAGGTGGATTTCACCACCTCGCCCCTGGCTTCGCGTTCGGAAATCGCCGCATCGAACCCGTCATAGACTTCCTTGGACAGAAGGCCTTTCAACGTCTTCCGGTCGCCGTCCGCGAAGGCCATGACGATCATCTCGTAGGCCATGCCGGCGCCATTCAGGAAATCGCGGGGGCGGAAGGAGGGATCGACCTTGACCATTTCGCGAAGGGCTGCATTCAGCGGCGTGTCGGGCTTCGCCACAGCATCGATATCCGCATAGCGCTGCTCATCGTCCTGCGAATCACGGCGCGGCAACGTCACGACCTTCCCGTCGTCGCCGTTCGGATTCTTCGCGACATCCCGGGAACTGAAGGGATCGAACGGCGGCTTCTCGTTTCCCGTCCGCCGGCCAAGCACACTGCGCAGTTGCAGGAAGATCAGAACAGCGGCGACAAGAAAAAAGAGTGTTATAAAATCGTTGGAGCCCATCTTAACCCGCAATTGCCGTTTAAATGTTCGGTGCACCTTCTCATATAGTCCGCATCCGCCGATCATTCAAATGGCGAAGATGTTAGCGCCGGGATGCCGCCGGCTTGTAAGAACTGGGAACATCATGCGTTTCTTTCTCGTGCCCCTCATTCTCATCGGTTGGCCGCTCGCGGAAATCGCGGGCTTCGTGCTCGTGGGGCGCGCGCTCGGGCTCTGGGCAACGCTCGGCCTGGTCATCGGCACGGCGGTGCTCGGTGCGGTGCTGCTCCGCAGCCAGGGCATGCATATCCTGCGGCAGATCTCCACCGAAGGCCGCGAAGGCCGCATGCCGGCGAGAACCCTCATCGATGCCGCGATGATCGTCGTTGCCGGCATTCTGCTTCTCCTGCCGGGCTTCATCACTGATATCATCGGGCTGGCGCTGTTCATTCCCTTCGTGCGCGGCCTCCTCTGGTCGCTGATCGGCCGGCGCATCGTGGTGGTACGTTCGCCCGGCAGCACGAGCTATCGCTACGATGGCGGAAGACCTGCGCCGGAGGGAAGGAAGCCGGGTCCGGTGGTCGATCTGGACGAACAGGACTTTCATCGCAATCCCAATTCGCCCCCGCCCAATTCCTCTTCTCCCTGGGCCGGGCCACGCAGCGGGGAACCTTGAGCGGGGAACCTTGAGCGCCCGGCCGGGTTTGCCAAGCCAATAAGCCGGAACGCCCCATTTGGCCTTGAAACGTTCCGGCCCTAGATGTTAGAGGGCCTCAACGCTCAAAGCCTCGAGGAAGTCCCATGGCAGACGAAAACAACCAGGCGGCCACGCCGTCTCTCAACATCCTGGCGCAGTACACCAAGGATCTCTCCTTCGAGAACCCCGGCGCACCCCGCTCGCTGCAGGCGCGCGACAAGGCGCCGGCGATCACGATCAACGTCAACGTCAACGCCAACCCCCTCTCCGAGGCGGACTTCGACGTCGTGCTGACGCTGAACGCGGAAGCCAAGGACGGCGACAAGGTCGTCTTTGCCGCCGAACTGGTCTATGGCGGCGTCTTCCGCATCACCGGCTTTCCGCAGGAGCACATGCTGCCGCTTCTCTTCATCGAATGCCCGCGGCTGCTCTTCCCCTTCGCCCGCCAGATCATCGCGGACGTCACGCGCAACGGCGGCTTCCCCCCGCTGATGATCGATCCGATCGATTTCGCGCAGATGTTCACGCAGCGCATGGCCGAAGAACAGGCCCGCTCCAAGGTGCAGGCGCTCAACAGCTGAGCCGGTCAAAAGCCGATCATGACAGGAAGCCCGGGCACGACCCCGGGCTTTTTTATTCGGCGGCCTGCTCGATGGGCTCGTATTCGAGCCAGATCGACTTGGCCTTCATGGATGCGACCATGGCTGCATGGGCTTCGAGCTCCAATTCCGTCAGCCGATTCGGCAAAGCCCTTGGACGGCCGGTAACGCTCACCACGACTTCCTCGACATCGATCACCGCGGTGGACTGCTCGGCGCCCGTCAAGCCGAGGGCCGCCTGCCGGCCACCGGTCATCTCGATATAGACTTCGGCCAGAAGCTCGGAGTCGAGAAGCGCCCCGTGCTTGGTGCGGTGGGCATTGTCGATGCCGTACCGGCGGCAGAGCGCATCGAGCGAATTCGGCCCCATCGGATGCTTGCGGCGGGCCATGGCCAGCGTATCGACGACCCGGTCCATCTGGACCGGCGGAAGCCCAAG
>Ga0065721_10052713_pt1 | contig 11330 bp, 10 predicted proteins | sample Mesricmetagenome_FD_59108 | JGI IMG/M metagenome (GOLD analysis project Ga0065721, IMG submission 59108) | Mesophilic microbial community from rice straw/compost enrichment Sample: eDNA_1 v2 (version 2) | ecosystem: Engineered > Solid waste > Grass > Composting > Bioreactor | place: USA: Davis...
AGGAGGCGCCTGGAATGCGGTTGCGCAATCAGCTTCGACGGACACATAGGCAGTCCCGGAAGGAGGTGTTCGAGACGGTGCACGCCTTGAGCAAAGAAGGCCTGACCTGCTCGGAGATTGCGCGTCGCACTGGATATGGCCGCCGCAGCATCGCGAAATGGCTGACGTTTGAAACGCCACCCGACCGACGCAGGGGAGCGTTGCAGCCGACATCTCCCCTGTATTTCGAAGCCTTTCTCACCCAATGTTGGAAGGACGGCAACCGCCGTGGGCGGCATCTGTTTCATGACATCAAGCATCGCGGGTACACCGGCAGCTTTTCAAATCTTGAACGCCTCCTGGCAACCTGGCGCCGCGCCGAGAGACCGGAATCGGATAAGGATAAGGATAAGGATAAGGATAAGGATAATGCGGCGCCGGCTCGGGTTGGCGTCGTCGACAGTACATACGATAATGCGCCTGTGCGTGATCCGCACACTGGCCACTGGATCTCGCCGGTTGTCGCCGCTGCTCTCTGCATCAAGCCGCGCGGCGCGCTGACCGTCAATCAAGAGCGGAAAGTGGACGCCCTCAAGCAGGGATCAGATACCTTTGCGACTTTGCGCAGCTTATCCATGCGGTTTCGCGGAATATTTCATAGCCGAAATTCGGCAAGGCTCGAAGATTGGATTGATGATGCCATTCATTCTGGCCTGGTTTTCCTGGCCCGTTTTGCCCGCGTCCTTCGCCGCGATATCGACGCCGTCTGTAACGCCATCGACCTGCCTTGGAGCAATGGTCAAGCGGAAGGTCAGATCAACCGACTGAAGACGATCAAGCGCGCTATGTATGGCCGAGCGGGTGCAGAGCTTCTCAGAGCGCGGATGATGCCCATCCAATTGTCCGATCTCCACACAAAGTGAGGCAGACCCGGTTAAGTGCAAAGCGACAACCGGACGGTCGACAGGAACAGCCTGACCGCCACCGCCTTCTGGAAATGCCCCGCCAGTTGCGCGCCCCACGGCGCCCGGGCGCCTTCCGCCTCGAATTCCAGGGCCTTGAGGCGCCGCGTGTCGGCAAGCGCGATGCAGGCGTCCTCGAAGGGCTTCTGCCCGTCGAGGCGCAGATCGATGGCCGCAGGCGGGTTGTCGCGCCAGTCCTCGGCCGCGTGAGCCGTGATATCAAGGACGTAGTCGCGGGTCTCCTGCGGCAGGCTTCCGGTTTCCAGGAACGCCCGCAATCCGCCTTCGCCGGCATTGTAGGCGACGGCGGCCAAGCCGATATTGCCGAATCGGTCCCGCAGGTCATCGAGATACTCGGCCGATTTCTTCAATGCCTCCAAAGCGTCGAAACTGTCCGATAGGCCGCGCATACTTGCGGTGGAGGGAATGAATTGCGCTATTCCTTCCGCGCCCTTCGGGCTGACGGCATCGGGACGGAACCGGCTTTCCTTCCAGATCAGCCGCGCGAAGAAATCGGCCGGCAGATCGTTCTCGCCGGCCAAATGGACAAGGGCCCTGCATATGTCGCGATTGAAGCTGGCCGCGCGGACGCAGAGCGTTCCCGTGCTGGTGGTCGTGACATAGGTACAAGGCGGCGCGCGCCGCTCGATCTGGGCGATCGCGGCATCCGTCGGGATGCAGGAGGCCAGCCCCCAGGCAGCCAGCAAGGCAAGTCTTCCCCTGTCCCGTCTGCGTCGTACGCTCCACATGGATCCCTCATACCACCGATGCGAAACGAGAGGGAGATGCCTGCTTACTGCGCCGGCAGGTTGCCGCCCGTATCCCGCGTTGGCGGGATCGCCGGAACATCGTTAAGCGCGGTCCGGCCTAAAACGACATTCGGGAATGGCGTTCTCCGGCCGATTTGGGCTGGAGATGTCGATGACGGCGACATGTCATCAAAACGTGTCGATAGAATTGGAATACATCGACATATCACAACATCCACAAGGGCTTTGTTCAAACACGACGCATACGGATAACCGATCGCTTGTGAACATCTCTGAAGAGGTCCTACGGTCTCTTAGCGATGCGCTCTAGCGTGCGGAGTGAAGTGTGATCCAGTAGGTCAGAAGATATCAACTTGAGGGCAACGAAATCGCCCGGGGTGCTGCTATCTAGGCGATCTATGTAATTGAACGCCTTGCCGCACCTTTACTGTCGTGCTTCAACGAGCGACGCGAAGTAGGAAGCTCCGAAGGGCAGCGCTTCATCGTTGAAATCGTACCAGGCGCTGTGCAGGATACGGCCGTTGTCGTCCGGCCCGTTGCCGATCCAGCCGTAGCATCCTGGGCGATCCGCCAGCATGAAGGCGAAGTCCTCGACGATCATCGTCTGTGGCGGATTGGTCTCCACGCGGTTGAAGACCGACGATCCTGCGGCTTCCGCCCGCTCGGCGGCGGAGTGCGAATTGATCAGCGTCGGATATTGCTGGACGTAGGACACGGCGCATTCCGCCCCGGTCGATGCCGCGACGCCCTGCGCGATGCGCCGGATTGCCGGCTCGGCCGCCGCGCGCGCGGCGGGAGCGAACGCTCTCACCGTGCCGCGGATGACGACCCTGTTCGGCAGGACGTTGTAGGCGTCGCCGCCATGGATTTGCGTGGCGCTCACCACAATCGCATCCAGCGGATCGGTGTTTCGCGCAGAAATCTGCTGCAGCGCGACGAGGATGTGCCCGGCCGTCAGGACGACGTCGACGCCCTTCTGCGGCTGAGCCGCATGCATCCCGGTGGACGAGACCTCGATTTCGAAACTGTCGCCCGAGGCCATCATCGGCCCGGCTTTCACGGCGAAGGTCCCGACGGGCATGCCCGGCCAGTTGTGCAGGCCGTAGATTTCGTCGCAGAGGAAATTCTCAAACAATCCCTCACGGATCATGCGTGCGGCGCCGCCGTCCTCGCCGCCCATCTCTTCGGCGGGCTGGAAGATGAAGACGACGCGGCCCGCGAAATTCCGCGTTTCCGCGAGATAGCGTGCGGCGCCGAGCAGCATCGTCGTGTGGCCGTCATGGCCGCAGGCATGCATGACGCCCTTCCTTGTCGAGCAGTGCGGGAAATCGTTGCGCTCGTCGATGGCGAGGGCGTCCATGTCCGCCCGAAGCCCGATGGAGCGCTCACCCGCCCGGTTTCCGTGGAGGACGCCGACGACACCCGTTCCGCCCACGCCTTCGACCACCTCGATCCCGTAGGAGCGAAGTTTTGACGCGACGAACCGGGCGGTTTCGTGCTCTTGGTAGGAGAGTTCCGGATTGGTATGGAGATGATGCCGCCACGCGGTCATGTCGTCTTGAAATTCGGCGATCCTGTTGATGATCGGCATTATCGTTCCTCCCCGTTTATGACGTCGTGATGGGCAAGCCGTAAATGCTCGCTCAACAGCGAGATCGCCCCGGATTCATCGCCGCTTCGGCAGGCATGCAGCAGCTTGCGGTGTTCGGCCGCCGATTTTTCGGGGCGGGCGACGATGGAACTGGCGATCACCTCCGCGAGCGCCGACGCCCGGTTGAGCTGCTCGATGGTCCGCAGCAGCGTGTGCCGGTTCGACGGACGGTAGAGCGCGGAGTGGAAATCCCAGTTGAGGTCCGAAAGCCGCGACAATTGCCGTTCCGCCTCGGCGATGTCGAGCGCCATCTCGGCCTTGGCGAAGTCGAGCTTGGTGAGGTGGCGGAAGGCGGAGCGGAGCGCGATCGGCTCCAGCAGGAGCCGCATCTCGAACAGGTCGTCGATCATGCCGCGGTCGAGCCGTGCGACCCGCGCGCCCTTGTAGCCGACCGTCTCGACCAGGCCGTCCTCCGCCAGCGACTGGAGCGCGTGCCGCAAGGGGGTGCGGCTGACGCTCAGCTGTTCCGACAGCGCCTCCTGCCGGAGCGGCTGGCCGGGATGAAAGGTGCCGTTCAGGATCAGGGTCCTGATCTTGTCGGCGATGCATTCGGCTTGTGTGGAATTTGTATCCGATGTCATAATTGTATCCAATATTGACCTAGAGATGCGTTGTCAATCCTGGAGCAAGGCCAGTCCTGCATCTGTCGGGCTATCGACGGGGCGCTGCCGGCCGGCGGTCAGTCCAGCGCGAGGCGGATGGAGAAGGGGGGCGGCCCGTCGTCCGCATGGTCCCGCTTGGCGGCGGCGTCGACTTCTTCGTACAAGGTCCAGAGGTGGTTGATCGCCGCGCGCCGCGCCGCACCCTGGTCGCGCGCGCGGATCGCGTTGACGATCGCCGCATGGTGGGTCGCCGAGCGGCGCGGCACCTCGGGACGGGCCAGCGTCCGGCGGCGGAAATCGATCAGCTCGGCGGCCAGCATGCCGTACACGCGGATCATCAGCTGGTTATGCGCGGCCGCGATCAGCCGGTCGTGGAAAATCTCGTCGGTTCGGACGATCTCTTGCAGGTTCCCCGCATGGGCGGCGGCGAGGTGGTCGAGATTGGCTGCCTCCAGCGCCTCGATCTCCGCGTCGTTCGCCCGGCCGCAGGCCAGGGCCGCGGCGGTCGCTTCCAGCGCGATGCGCGTCTCGATCAGCTCCTCGATGTCGAAAAGCCGCTCCGCGCTCCAGCGGGTGAAGGCATGATGCCCTTCGTCCATCGTCGGCTCGCTGACGAAGGCGCCACGCCCGCGGACGACATCGATCAGCCCAAGCGTCTGCAGCTTCTGCAACGCCTCGCGCACGGAGGTGCGGCCGACGCCCAGTTGCTTTGCCAGCGAGGCTTCGGAGGGCAGGCGCTCGCCCGGCTTCAGCGGCGTTTCACGGATCAGCGCCACAATTTGCTCCGAGATCATGTCCGGGAGCCGCCTTTGAGCACTTTCAATCATCTTCAACATGGCCAAAAGCTTTTCCTATCCCCCCAAAAATCCTATCCGCCCAAAAAAAGTCAATCGGAAAACGAGCCGTGATATCTGCTGTCAGACAACAGATGTCTATTGACAGATTTGCTTTCCTGACCTTAGCATTCCCTAAGTCAATTGCACAGGCCAGCCGGCGGTCGGGAGGATCGCCAGGCAAAAGAGCCAGCATTGGCCGCATTTTACGGGAGGATGGGCCTAGCATCGCAGAACACGGAAGCACTGCGCAAAATCATCAAAAGGGAACGCACAGATGACGGATTTCGATGGACAGGTGAAGGACGGCGCTGCGGGCGCCTATGGCCGTGTGTCGCGGCGTCAATTCCTGGCTGGCGCCTCGGCGCTCAGCTTCGCCGCAGCCTTTGGCGCGCCCTTCGCGAGAGCGGCGGAAGGCGGGGAGTTCCGATGGGCCCTTGCCGAGGAGCCGGACACGCTGGATGCGCAGCTGACGCCGCGCGCCGTTTCGTTCCAGGTCTTGAACTATCTGGGGGATTCCCTGCTCTACCGCGACGCCGAGGGCAACAGGTCGCCCGGCCTCGCGAAATCCTGGGAGGTGAGCGCGGACGGCAAGACCGTCGACTTCGTTCTTCGCGACGACGTGACGTTCCAGGACGGCTTGCCCTTTGACGCGGAAGCTTTGGCTTATACGTTCCGACGCGGACTGGACCCGGCGACGAAGTCCTCCATGTTCCCGGCCTTGGTGGGGCCGGTCGAAAAGGTCGAGGTCGTGGATGCAAACACCCTCCGCGTCATGCTGAAGGAGCCCTACGGGCCGCTCCTCGACAATTTCGCGGCCCGCGGCACCTCCTGGCTGCAACCGCTCTCCAAGGCCGCCGTCGAGAAGGCCGGCGCGCAATATGGCCGCCAGCCAGTGAGCACCGGCCCGTGGAAGTTGGAAAGCTGGATGGCCGGGCAGGAGATCGTGCTGCAACGCAACCCCGACTATGCCTGGGGTCCAGCCTTCGTCGAGAACAAGGGTACGATGCATATCGAGAAGATGCGGCTGCGCATCGTGCCGGAGGACAGCAGCAGGGTCGCCGCGCTCGAAGCCGGCGAGATCGACTATGCACCCATTCCCGCCACCGCATACAAGCGCTTCGCCGACAAGCCCGACTTCACCGTCATTCGGCAGCTGCGGAAGGGAACCGGCCTCGTCATCCACTTCAACTTCAAGCATGCGCCGCTCGACGACCTGAAGGTCCGCCAGGCGATGCATCTGGCATTGAACCGCGAGGCGATCGTCGCCATCGCCGTGGAAGGGCAGGGCATTCCCGCCTTCGGCCCACTTCCGCCCTCGCTGCCCTATTACTGGGCCGGCGTCGAGGAGATCGGCTACGGCTACGACCCGGCCAGGGCCGGCGCGCTGCTCGACGAGGCGGGCTGGACAATGGGCGCGGACGGCATCCGCGAGAAGGACGGCAAGAAGCTCGCCTTCGACATCCTGACGCTGCCGGGTAGCGACATCCAGCGCGCCGCCCAGCTCATCCAGCAGCAATACAGGGAGGTCGGCATCGACCTGACGCTCGACACGCGGCCGATCGGGGCGATCAATCCCCTCCTGTTCGCGCACAACTTCCAGCTCAGCTTCATGTTCTGGGTCGACCACGATCCGGACATCCTCTACCGCGAGTTCCACACCAACCAGATCGACGGCGGGGTGAACTGGGGCAGCTATTCCAATCCCGAGCTGGACAAACTGCTGGAGGAGGGCCGGACGACGGCCGATGCGGCCGCGCGCGGCGAGGCCTACCGCAAGGTCCAGGAACTGTTCGTGAAGGAGGCGCTGTGGGTGCCCATCTATCACGTCTATGAACTGAGCGTACTGAGCAACCGGGTCAAGGGAGCCTTCATGCACCCCGACGGCTTCCTCATCCTCAACGACGCGACGGTTAGCTGACGCCGCGTCATGCTGCGGGCGTCCGGCGCGAACACGAGCAGGTAAGGTCATGTGGACGATCATCCTCAATCGCATCCTGCTGGCGGTCGTCACGCTGTTCGGCGTCAGCGGGCTGGTCTTTGGGCTGGTTCATATCGTGCCGGGCGACCCGGTCCAGATCATGCTGGGCAGCCGCGCCTCGGCCGAGATGGTGGAGAGCATCCGCAGCCAGCTCGGCCTCAATGACCCGCTGGTCCAGCAATATCTCCGCTTTGCCGGCGGACTGCTGCGCGGCGATCTCGGCACGTCGATCCAGACGGGCCAGCCGGTCGCCACGGAGTTGATGGAGCGCCTGCCGAAGACGCTCCTGCTCGGCAGCTTCGCGCTGCTCATCGCCATCGCCATCGGCCTGCTGGCCGGCACGGTGCTGGCGGTGGCGCGCCGGCCCGCCGTGCGGGCGTCAGTGCAGGCCGGGGTGCTGATGGGCATGGCAATGCCCTCCTTCTGGGTCGGGCTGATGCTCATCCTCATCTTCTCCTCCATGCTCGGCTGGTTTCCCGTCATCGACGACGGTTCGCTGCGCGCGCTGGTCCTGCCGGCGGTCGCGCTGGCGCTCGCCTCCGGCGCTTATCTGGCGCGCCTCGTGCGCGGCGGCCTCCTCGAAGTGCTGGGCGAGGACTATATCCGCACGGCGCGCGCCAAGGGCGCGCCGCTCCGGCTGGTGCTGTTCCGGCATGCGCTACGTAATGCGCTCCTGCCGGTGGTGACGGTCATCGGTATGCAGTTCGGCGCCTTGCTGACCGGCGCGGCGGTGATCGAGGTCGTGTTCTCGCGGCCGGGCGTCGGCCGCTATGCGATCCAGGCCATTGAGGCGCGGGATTTCCCGCAAATCCAGGGCACGGTGATGTTGATCGCCGCCCTGTTCATCCTGGTCAACCTGCTGGTCGACGTCTCCTATGCCTGGATCGACCCCCGCACGCGAAAGGAGAACCGGCGCGCATGACGAACGCTATCGAAACGGCCCGAGCGCCGACGACCTGGCGGCGGCTGAGGTCGGGCATGCCGCGGCCGCAGACGCTGGTGCTGGCCATCGCCGCGACCACGCTCGGCATCATCGTCCTCACCGCGCTCCTTGCCCCGCTCATCGCGCCGCATGATCCGCAGAAGAGCTATTACGAGGCGATCCGCGCTGCGCCCAGCCTGCGCTTCCCGTTCGGCACCGATGCGCTCGGCCGCGACATCTTGAGCCGCGTCATGTTCGGCGCGCGCATCTCGCTGGTGGCCGGGCTGCTGACGACGTCGCTGGCGCTCGGCATCGGCACGCTGCTGGCACTGCTTGCAACACTCGGGCCGCGCCTCGTGGAAATGGTGATCATGCGGGTCATGGACATGCTGCTCGCCTTTCCGTCCTTCCTGCTGGCACTGGCCGTCGTCGGCGTGCTCGGGCCGGGCCTCCAGAACGCGCTGCTCGCCGTCGCCGTCAGCCTCGTGCCCGGCTATGTCCGCACCGTGCGCTCCCTGGCGATCGGTGTCCGCTCGCGCGAGTTCATCGACGCGGCCCGCATCCTCGGCGGCGGGCCGGTCTACATCACCGTCCGGCATATCCTGCCGAACATCTCGGGCGGCCTCATCGTCCTTCTAACGCTCGGCACGGCGCTCGTAACGCTGGAAGTCTCGGCCTTGTCCTTCGTCGGCCTCGGCGCGCGCCCGCCGACCGCCGAATGGGGCGCGATGCTGACCGAGGCGCGGGACTACATGACCGAGGCCTGGTGGATGGCGGCCTTTCCGGGCCTTGCCATCACCGCTACCGTCCTCTCCGTCAACATCGTCGGCGACTGGCTGCGCGACCTGCTAGACCCGAAGGCCGGGCCATGACGCCGCACCGCCCAATATCGAGAGAAGAGAGGATCGCCATGACAACCCGACAGCCAGACCTTCGCGCCTCCATCGTGCCGCTCGACGTTCCGTCGCTGTCGATGGTCAGCGGGCCGATCCCCGTGCCTGCCATCGCGCGCGGCCGCACCGCCTTCGTGATCGTCGACATGCAGCTCTACGCCGCCAGCCGTGACCACGGGCTCGGCGCGGTGATCCGCGAGAAAGGCATGGCCGAGGCCTTCGACTACTACTACACGCAGATCGAGGCGATGACGCCGCGCATCGCCGCGCTGCTCGCGGCGAGCCGCAAGGCGGGCCTGGAGGTGATCCATGTGGTGACGGAGGGGCGCACCGCCGACGGCCGCGATCTCGGCCGCGAATCGCGCAAGCGCAAGGTCGATACGCCGAAGAACGCGCCGACCAGCGCTATCCTGCCGCCCCTCCAGGCCGTGGGCGACGAGATCGTCGTGGCGAAGACCGTCTCGGGCGGCTTCGCCGGCACGGGGCTGGACCTGACGCTCCGCAGCCTCGGCATCGAGACGCTGATCGTCACCGGTGTATCGACGAACCAATGCGTGGAGAACACGGTCCGCGCGGCCTCCAATCTCGGCTACGACGTCATCCTCATCGAGGACGGCTGCGCCACCTACAATCCGGAATGGCAGCGCTACAGCCTCGAAAGCATGGCCGACCAGTTCGCCAGCGTCTGCCGCGCCGCCGACGTCCTGGCCGCCATCGACCGTCTCGGCGGCCCAGCATGACCGTCGTCGGGATCGAGAGCTGGATTCTGCGCTTTCCCTACCATCCGGGGGCGGCCGCCGGCAGCTGGGACACCGTGGACCTCGTCGGCGTCTTCGCCGATATAGAGGGCGGCGCGCGCGGCATGGGTTTCACCTATGCCTTCCAGCGCGCGGGCGCGAGCATCAAGGCCATGATCGACGACGTGCTGATGCCCGTCGTGCTCGGCCGGCCGCTCGCCGGGCGCGGCGCGCTGTGGGACGAGCTCTGGTGGATGACGCGGCGTCTCGGCGCGGGCGTCTCCATGCTGGCGCTCTCGGCCCTCGACATCGCACTGTGGGATGCGGCGGCGCGGGCCGCGAACCTGCCGCTGCACCGGCTGCTCGGTGCGGTGCGCGACGACGTGCCGGTCTTCGCGAGCGGCAACTATTCGCCGGTGCTGTCCGTCGAGGCGCTCGTTGCCAACGCGCTGCGCGACGTCGACAGGGGATTTCGCGCGATCAAGATCCGCACCGGCGGCAGGACGCCGGAGGACGACCTCGCGCGGCTCGCGGCGGTCCGGCGCGCCATCGGCGACCATGTGCGCCTCATGGCGGACGCCGCCGAGCTGATGACGCTTCCCGATGCGATGTGGATGCTGCCGCGCCTTGCCGACCTCGGCCTCTACTGGTTCGAGGAGCCGCTGGCGAGCGAGGACCTTGCCGGCTATCGCCAGCTCCAGCAGCATGCGGATTTCCCGATCGCCATGGGCGAGCACTTCTTCAACCGCACGCAGTTCCTCGACTGCCTGCGCGCCGAGGCCGCGCAGGTCCTCCAGCCCGACATCTGCCTGGTGGGCGGCGTCACGGAATACCTGCGCATCGAGGCGCTGGCGCAGAGCCACTGCCGCCCGCTGTCGCCGCATCTCGTCACCGATCTTCATGTGCCTTTGGCGGCGGCCTCGGCCAACACCGTCTATGTCGAGCATTTTCCCTTCACCGACCGACTTTTCGAGGAGACGCCGGCCTTGGTGGACGGCCGCGCCCTGGCGATGAACCGCCCCGGCCACGGCCTGACCTTCCGCAAGGAGGCCTTCGAGGCCTTCCGCATCGGCTGAGGCGGGCATGAACAAGGAGACCATAGCCATGCAGGACGCTCCGCCCCGAAGGGTCAAGGAACCGCAGACCGAGGAAGGCACGGCCGCGAAGATGCATCCGATCCTCTCGGTGCGCGACCTGCGGATCGATTTTACGGGGCCGGACGGGCCGAAGCGCGCCGTCGACGGCGTCAGCTTCGACCTTGCGCCGGGGGAGGTGCTGGCGATCGTCGGCGAATCCGGCTCCGGCAAGAGCGTCACCGTCCTCTCCATGCTGCGCCTTCTGCCCGATCCGCCGGCGCGGATCGTCTCCGGCTCGGTCGATCTCGCCGGCCACGGCGATATCCTCAGCCTTTCGGAGGATCGCCTGCAGGCGGTCCGGGGCGGGGCGATCGGAGTCATTTTCCAGGACCCGATGACCTCGCTCAATCCCGTCCTGTCGGTCGGCTTCCAGATCGCGGAGGCGATCCGGCTGCATCGGACAGTTTCGCGCGAGGCGGCGTTCGGTGAGGCAGTTGCCCTGCTGGAGCAGGTGGAAATCCCGAATGCCGCCGTCCGCGCCCGGCAGTTTCCGCACGAATTCTCCGGCGGCATGCGGCAGCGGGCGATGATCGCCATGGCCATCGCCAACCGGCCGAAGGTCATCGTCGCGGACGAGCCGACGACCGCGCTCGACGTGACCGTGCAGGCGCATACGCTTGAAGTGCTGCGGGCGATCCAGGGCGAGAGCGGCGCGGGCCTGATTCTCATTACCCACGACCTCGGCGTCGTCGCCGAGGTCGCCGACCGGGTCGCCGTGATGTATGCGGGCAACCTGGTCGAGACCGCAGATGTACGCTCGATCTTCGCGGCCCCGCGCCATCCCTACACCGCGGGCCTCCTGGCCAGCCGGCCGAGCATCGACGACCCCGACGGCCGCCTCGAGCCGATCGGCGGCCAGCCGCC
>Ga0065721_10006561_pt1 | contig 11328 bp, 12 predicted proteins | sample Mesricmetagenome_FD_59108 | JGI IMG/M metagenome (GOLD analysis project Ga0065721, IMG submission 59108) | Mesophilic microbial community from rice straw/compost enrichment Sample: eDNA_1 v2 (version 2) | ecosystem: Engineered > Solid waste > Grass > Composting > Bioreactor | place: USA: Davis...
GGCGGTCGTGTCCGTTTCCTGGTTTTCCAGTCGGTGCGAGATCGTCGCTTCCATCAGCAATTGCGAGACGAGCTGGCTGGCCTGTACAGCCCCCTGGTGGATACGGCCCACCCGCGCGCGCAGGGCTTCGGGGTCCTGTTCGTCCATCGCCACCTCGGCCTGCGCCCTGAGCGAAGCCAGCGGCGTGCGCACTTCATGCGCCGCCTCGGCCACCAGTCCCGTCACCCGCTCCATGGCGCTGCCCAGCCGCGCCATGAAGGCATTGAGGCCCGAGACCAGGTGGCTCACCTCTGCCGGCACCGGCACGTCCACGGGGCTCAGGTCGTCCGGCGCCCGTCCGCGCAATTCCTGTTCGAGCTGGTAGAGCGGAGCAAACATGCGCCCGATGCCGAACCACACCAGTGCGACGGCCAGCAGCGTCAGCGCCACGACGGGCACGATGGCATTGGAAAGGATTTCCCAGGCCAGTGCCTCGCGCTCGTTTTGTGTTTCAGCCACATGGATGGTCACCCAGTCCGCATCGCCGCCCGACGAGGTCAGCCGTCCCACGCTCGCCACCCGCACCAGCTCGCCGCGATAGGTCGTATCGGCAAAGACCGGCCCTGCTGAGGTCAGTTCCGGCAGCGACCCCGACAGGTCCGCATAGCCTGTCACGGCCCGACCGGTCGGATCCTCGACGGCATAGAATACGCGGTCGCGCCCGGAAAACATGCCGAAGGAAGCAAAAGGCAGTTCGACGATCACGGTATCGTCCTCCACCTGCACGGCGCCCGCGATGGTCAGCGCCGACGCTGCCAGCAGCCGGTCGAACGCTCGGTCCGACGCGCGTTCCGCATAGTCGCGAATGAAGACGATCAGTACCACCGCCGCACCCAGCAACAGCGCCAGGGCCAGAGCGACGATGCGGCGGCGAATGGAGAAGGATCTGGTAGGTGCAGGGTTGGCCATCCCTCACCTCTCCCTTCGGGGGAGAGGTCGACCCGTCAGGGTCGGGTTAGGGGGCCTTTTCTTGGTGCGGCGCGAGGGGAAGGCCCCCTCACCTGTCTCGCAAGAGCGAGCCGACCTCTCCCCCAAAGGGAGAGGTGAAGAGACGCAAAACCTACCCATGTGGCGCCCGCACCACATAGCCCACGCCGCGCACCGTGCCGATCTCGATATTGGCCGCTTCCAGCTTCTTGCGCAGCCGCGAGATATGCAGCTCCAGCGCATTGACCGACACCGCCTCGTCGAAGTTGAAGAGCTGGTTCATCAGCCGCTCCTTGGGCACGACCTTGCCGGCATTGGTGACGAGGATTTCCAGCAGCCGGAATTCCCGCCGCCCCAGTTCCAGCGAACGCCCCTCGACACTGGCATTGAGCCCCGCCAGGTCCATTTCGAGGTTTCCCACGCCCAGCGTGCTCGTGGTCTGCCCGCCCGTCCGTCGGATCAGCGCCCGCAGCCGCGCTTCCAGCTCGCGCAGGTCGAACGGCTTGACCAGGTAGTCGTCGGCCCCCAGGTCGAGCAGGCTCACTTTGTCGTCGATTTCCGAACGCGCGGTGATGACCAGGATCGGCGCATTGAACTTGTGCCGGCGCAGTTCGGCGATCAGGCTGATGCCGTCGCGATTGGGCAGCATCAGGTCCAGCGCCACCGCGTCGAAATCGTCGCCCTCGGCTGCCGAAACCACCTCGGCGCCGTCCTTGACCCATTCCACCGAATGGCCGGCGCTGCGCAGGCGTTTTTCGATCGCCTCGCCCAGGTCTTCATTGTCTTCAACAAGCAGAATTCGCATCGGCGCCGGTCACTCCCCCGGGCGCACAGTAGATGACGATATGGCCCCTGTCTAAAGCAGAGTGGTCATCATCGTGGCCGCCACCGCCACGATGCCGAAGGCGGCAATGCCCGCCGCCATCAGCATGACCTGCACGCGCTGCACATGGCCCGTGGCCCTTGCCTGCTGCCGCGCCGCCATCAGCGCTTCGTCGCCCTCGATATGCGTCATTGGATCACCCCTCAGTCGCCGGCCTTTCGGGCCGGAAATGACATCTGGGCAGCCGCGTTCGCGCTGTTTCTCACCCGCGACAGAAGGGTAATCCCGCGCCCCGCCAGCACGAACTCGATCCTTGCGATGGGGTTAATTTACATAAAATGCCACAGGTTCCAGTCTTGTATGGAAGATGATTGATCTGCCGCCCGGAACATGGCAGAACCGCGCCATGACCCATTTGTATCCCGACCGCCTGTTCCCCGCTTCCGAGCCCGCCAAGTCCATTGCGCGCGAGCTCTATCCTGAAGTGCGCGACCTGCCGCTGATCTGCCCGCATGGGCATACCGATCCGTCCTGGTTCGCCGACAACGGGCGCTTTTCCGATCCGGCCGCGCTGTTCCTCACGCCCGATCATTACGTCCTGCGCATGCTGCGCAGCCGGGGCCTCAACTATGACGATCTGGGCGTGCCCCGCAAGGATGGCAGGCCCGTCGCCAAGGGTCGCGACGCCTGGCGGCTCTTTGCCGCCAACTACCATCTCTTCGCCGGCACGCCATCGAAAACCTGGGTCGATCACTCGCTCAACTGGGCCTTCGGCATCGAGCAGGAACTCTCCGCCGAAACCGCCGACGCCATCTACGACACGATCGACGCGGCCCTCGCCACGCCCGAACTGCTACCCCATGCTTTGCTCGACCGTGCCCGGGTGGAGGTCATTGCCACCACCGAATTCGCGCTCGACCCGTTGGTGCATCACCAGAAGATGGAAAAGGCCGGCACCATCGGCCGCGTCCGCACGACCTATCGCCCTGACGACGTGACCGATCCCAGCCGCACCGCCATCGTCGAGAACCTCATGAAATTCGGCGAGATCACCGGCGAGAATATCGCCTCCTGGTCCGGCCTCATCAACGCCCACCGCAACCGGCGCGAATATTTCCGCCGCTTCGGCGCCGTCGCCACCGACCACGGCGTGCCTACGGCGAACACCGCCGACCTGTCCGCCCCCGAAAAGCAGGCTTTGCTCGATAAGGTCCTCTCAGGCAAGCACGACGCCAATGATGCCGAGCTGTTCCGCGCCCAGATGATGACGGAAATGGCCCTGCTGTCGGTGGAAGACGGCATGGTCATGCAGATGCATGCTGGCTCGCGCCGCAACACCGATCCGCTGCTCATGGCCGAGCGCGGCACCGATCTGGGTGCCGACATTCCTGGCACCACCGATTATGTGAACGGCCTCAAGGCGTTGCTTTCCAAATGCGGCAACGAGCCCAACCTGCGGCTCATTATGTTCGTGCTCGACGAAACCACCTATGCCCGCGAACTGGCCCCCATGGCCGGCTACTGGCCGAGCCTGATGATCGGCCCGCCCTGGTGGTTCCATGACAGCCCGCAGGGCATCCGCCGCTATCTCGACCAGGTCGTGGAAACCGCCGGTTTCTACAATCTTGCCGGCTTTAATGACGACACCCGCGCTTTGCTCTCCATCCCCGCCCGCCACGACGTCTGGCGCCGCGAAGTCTGCGGTTTCCTCGCCCGCTGGGTGGGCGAGAACCGTATCACCAAGGCGACCGCGCGCGATGTGGCGAAGCACCTGAGCTATCAGGCCGCCAAGGATGCGTATCGGATCAGGTAGTGATTGTGGGCGCTATCCGCCCAGTTCATCGTACCGCCCTCGGGCTTGACCCGAGGGCCACTCACAGCACAGCACAAGCGGCAAATGGTCCTCCGGTCGAGCTCGAGACGAAACGTGTTTGTGGTGACTTCGGCCCCTAGGGCGACTTCCACAGCACCAGCGCCACGATCAGCACGCCGGTCACCATCAGTACCAGCAATCCGCTGAAGCCGTTGATGATCTGCCGGCCCAGCGTGGGGTGAACCTCGTCGGCGGCGATGATGTCGGCGAGCCGCGATGGCTCGCGCTGGTCTTCATAGGCTTGATGCGTCATTCCAGGCTCTCCCCGACAGTCCTGTTGCGCGTGAAGTCAGTCTGCGCGCCGGGGAGGTAAAGAAGCCTTGCAGCGCCAGCCCTTCCTGCTGTTAGGGTTGCCATGGTGCCAACCGGCAGGCTTACCCGCCGGTTACCGTCACGATTTCATCACGTTTACCGGCAATCAGCTCCCACCCTGTCGAAACTGGTCTCCTTCTGCTCTAATACCGGCAATGATGAATCAGTCGCCCGTAGAAACCGCGCTTAGCCGCGCCATGATCCGCTGGTCCCTGACCAAGTCGACCCCGGTGGCGGACACGCCGCGGAGCTGGATTTTCCGCGTCGAGCAGAATGGCCGCAATTTCGGCGCCCTCAAGATATTGAAGCCTGTCGTTGCCGAGGAGGAGGGCAGGGGCGCTCGCCTGCTGCAATGGTATGAAGGCGACGGTGCCGCCACGGTCTTCGACATCCATGGCGACACCATCTTCATGGAATGGCTCGATGGCGGCACGCTGGGCGAGCCCGTCCGCGCTGGCCGCGACGATGAAGGCACCATTGCCATTGCCACCGTGGTGGCCAATCTCCATCGCCCCCGCCCCGGTGCGCCCGACGGTCTCGAGCCGCTACGCGACCGCTTTCAGACCCTGTTCGATACCGATGTCCGCTCCTGGCCCCACACGGCCCGCGACCTCTATGCCCGCGCCAGCGGCATAGCGCTCAAGCTCTTCGACCGGCCCAGCGCGCAGATTCCGCTGCATGGCGACCTGCACCACGACAATATCATGTCCTCCGATCGCGGCTGGCTCGCCATCGATCCCAAGGGGCTTATCGGCGATCCGGCTTATGATGTCGCCAATGTCTTCATCAATCCCAAGGACGCCGGCAATATTGCCGCCGATCCGCGCCGCATCGCCGCCCGCGCCGATATCCTGTCTGAACGCCTGAACTATCCGCGCAAGCGCATGCTGGGCTGGGCCGCCGCGCATGCCGCACTCTCGGCCTGCTGGGACCTTGCCGAAGGCACGCCCATCACCGGCCTGCTCGCCTGCCTGCCGAACCTGCTCAGCGCCTACGACCAGGCCTAGCGCCAGGCCACCAACACGGCCCCGGCCATGATGAGCGCCACGCCCAGCCAGTTGGGCAGGCTGAGCTTTTCGCCGAGAAACACCACGCCGAAAATCGCCACCAGTACGACGCTGAGCTTGTCGACTGGCGCCACCTGTGCCGCCTGGCCGATCTTGAGCGCCCGGAAATAGGCGATCCAAGATGCGCCCGTCGCCAGCCCCGACAGTACGAGGAAGATGTAGGTCTTGCTCGAAATCGTGTCGAGCGGCTGGAACTGGCCTGTCGCCGCCGCGATGCCGGCGAGCACCAGCAGGATGACGCAGGTCCGGATCAGCGTGGCGAAATCGGAATTGATATTCTCTATGCCTACCTTGGCGAAGATCGCCGTCAGTGCCGCAAAGCCTGCCGACAGCAGCGCCCAGAATTGCCAGCTCTCCCACATGATCTTCATTTGCGTCGCGTCGCTCCTTGGGCATATTCGAGGAGACTCGATAATGCAGACCATCCTGACACAGCCATCTGGCCACCGGAATCGAACAATGACGTCCATCACTCGCCGCAGCCTGCTTGCTGCGGGCGCCGCTACCCTGCTTGCCGCCTGCTCCACCACCATTCCAGTCCTGCCCAAGGGCGCCAGCACGCCCGAAACACTGACGGACGATGAAATCCTTGCGGCCATCAATGCCGTGCGCAAGGCTAATGGTGCGCCGCCCTGGACCTATAATACCCGTCTTGAAGAGGCCGCTCGTTCGCAGGCCCGCCTCATGGCGCAGAAGAATACGCTGAGCCACGATCTCGGTGTTACCCTGCGCGAGCGCGTCACCGCCGCCGGCTATCTCGGCGCCGTCGGCGAGAATGTCGCCAAGGGCTATACGAGCCTGCAGGGCGCCATCGAGGGCTGGATGGAGTCATCGGGCCATCGCGGTACCCTGCTCAGCCACCGCTTCGTCGAATTCGGTCTCGCCGTCGCCCGCGGCCCCGGTGGCAAGCTCTATTGGGCCATGATTGCCGGCGGCAGCTTCCAGGCCTGGATCGGCGGCTAGCTAGGCACTCAGCGTCCGCCGCACCGCCGTGTCCCAGCCTTTGATCTTCCGCTTGCGTTCTGCCGCATCCATTTCCGGCTCGAACCGCTTGTCCCGCGCCCAGCTCGCGGCGAATTCCTGCATTCCCGGCCACACGCCGGCTTTCGATCCCGCGAGCCAGGCCGCGCCCAGTGCCGTGGTTTCGAGGATCACCGGCCTATCCACTGGGGCGTCCAGCACATCGGCCAGGAACTGCATGGTCCAGTCCGACGCCACCATGCCGCCATCGACGCGCAGCACCGTATCGCCGCCGCCCTTCCAGTCCTTGCGCATGGCTTCCAGCAGGTCGCGCGTCTGATAGCAGACCGCTTCCAGCGCCGCCCTTGCGATTTCCGCCGGCCCCGAATTGCGCGTCAGGCCATAGATGGCGCCGCGCGCCTCGGCGTCCCACCAGGGCGCACCCAGCCCTACAAAGGCCGGCACCATATAGACATTCTGACTCGGGTCCGCCGTGCGGGCGAGGGGGCCAGTCTCGCTGGCATGTTTCACCAGCTTCAGCCCGTCGCGAATCCACTGCACTGCCGCCCCGGCGATGAAGATCGAGCCTTCCAGCGCATAGCTGGTCTCGCCATCGAGCCGATAGGCGATGGTCGTCAGCAGCCGGTTCCGGGACCGCACCAGGTCCTTGCCGGTATTGAGCAGCGCGAAACACCCCGTGCCATAGGTCGATTTCAGCATGCCCGGCTCGAAGCAGGCCTGCCCGATCGTGGCCGCATGCTGGTCCCCCGCCACCCCGAGGATCGGGATCGCCGCGCCGAACAGCTTTTCGTCGGTGACCCCGAAATCATCGGCGCAATCCTTTACCTCCGGCAGCAAAGCCGCCGGCACGTCGAACAGCTCGAGCAGGTCCTTGTCCCACTGGTTCTTGCCGATATCGAACAGCAGCGTCCGCCCGGCATTGGTTGCGTCCGTCGCATGCATCTTGCCGCCGGTCAGCCGCCAGATCAGGAAAGCATCCACCGTGCCGAAGGCAAGCTGGCCCTTTTCTGCCTGTTTTCTTGCACCTTTCACGTTGTCGAGCAGCCATTTGACCTTGGTGCCGGAAAAGTACGGGTCGAGCAGCAGCCCGGTCTTTCGTGTGACCGTCCTTTCATGCCCCGCCTTCTTCAGCCTGGCACAATAGGCGGAGGTCCGTCGGTCCTGCCAGACGATGGCATTATGGATCGCCTTGCCTGTCGCCCGGTCCCAGATCAGCGTCGTCTCGCGCTGGTTGGTAATGCCGATGGCCGCAACATCCTTGGCGCCGATCCCGGCCTTCTTCAGCGCCGTCTTGATCGACCAGATCACCGAATCCCAGATTTCCTCCGGGTCATGCTCCACCCAGCCATCCTGCGGGAAGATCTGGGTAAATTCCTTCTGGCCGACGCCCTTGATCGTGCGGTCCCCGCCGAACACGATCGCCCGGCTCGAGGTTGTCCCCTGGTCGATGGCCAGAATGTAGTCGGTCATAGATGTCTCCTCCCAGCTACGATACCGCCCGGTCGAAGGCGGCCGCAATGCGCAAGACTCAGCGCGCCATATATCCCTCCAGCGCCGCCACTTCCTCGGCGCTCACCCGCAGCCCCACCTTGGTCCGCCGCCACAGCACATCCTGCGCCGTCCGCGCCCATTCATGGGCCACGAGATAATCCACCTCGGCGGCATATAGGTCCCAGCCGAAATGCTGCCCGAGATCACCGACCTCTGTCGCCTTCCCCAGTACGACCCGCGCTTTCGTCCCATATTGCCGGAGCAGCCGCCGCAGCAATCTTGCCGGCATGTCCGGATAGTCCATGCCCAGCCGCCGCGCCTCCGCCTCGAAGGCCAGCGGCTCGAATTCGCCACCGGGCAATCGGCTGGTCCTGGTCCAGGCCGCGCCCTTCTTGCCCAGCACCCCTTCGATCTTTTCCAGCACCGATTCCGCCAGTCGTCGCGAGGTCGTCAGCTTGCCGCCGAACACGTTGATCGCAGCGCCGGTGGCGGCGTCGCCATCCACTTTGAGCACATAGTCCCGCGTGGCTTCCTGCGCCGCGCTGGCGCCGTCGTCGAACAGCGGCCGTACGCCCGAATAGGTCCAGTGGATCTGTTCGCGCGTCACCGGCCTGGCGAAATATTCGCTCGCCGCGCTCAGCAGGTAGTCGGTCTCCTGCTCGGAAATCCGCACATCCCTGGGATCGCCGTGATAGTCCGCATCGGTCGTGCCGATCAGGGTGAAATCGTCCTCATAGGGAATGGCGAAGATGATGCGGCCATCGGCATTCTGGAAGATATAGCAGCGATCATGGTCATAGAGCTTGCGGACCACGATATGGCTGCCCTTGACCAGCCGCACATTATGCGCCCCGTTGCGGCCCATCGCCCCGGTAATGACCTGGTCCACCCATGGGCCGGCCGCATTCACCACCAGCTTCGCGCGAATGGTCTGTCGCCCGGCCTCGCCATCGAGTTCCACGAGCCACCCACCATTATCGCGGCGCACGCTAGTCACCTTCGTCCGCACATGGATCGCCGCGCCCTTGTCGGCGGCATCGCGCGCATTGAGCACGACGAAACGCGCGTCATCGACCCAGCAGTCGGAATATTCGAAGCCCAGCCGATAGCCGGGCTTGAGCGGCTTGCCGGTTACGTCGCGCGTCAAGTCCAGCGTCTTGGTCGGCGGCAACAGGCGTCGTCCGCCCATATAGTCATACATGGCCAGCCCCGCCCGCAGCACCATGGCCGGCCGCAGCCCCTTGTGATGCGGCAGCACGAACCGCAGCGGCTTGATGATATGGGGCGCCTCGGCCCACAGCACTTCGCGCTCGGCCAGCGCCTCGTGCACCAGGCGGAATTCGTAATGCTCGAGATAGCGCAGCCCGCCATGCACCAGCTTGGTGGCGGCCGATGACGTGCCACTGGCCAGGTCGTTCATCTCGGCCAGCGCCACCGAATAGCCGCGCCCCACCGCATCGCGCGCCACGCTGGCGCCATTGATGCCCCCGCCGATGACGAAGATATCGACGCTGTCGCTGGCCATGTTTCAAACCCTCTCGTTGCTTTCGTTTATACGCGTTTGGCTTTCGTTTTGAAAGTTTGAAGTTTCGATATCCGTTTCCTCATCTTCCATACAAGGCGGTCATTGACCCATGGCTGCCAGACGGCTAGGGCAGGGCGTCTTCCCGGTTCCGGATTCCCGGCCATGCTCGCCATCCTCACCGTCATTGCGCCCATTTTCGCGCTGATGGGGCTCGGCTATACGGCCGTCCGCTTCCGCCTATTCCCGGCTGATGGCATCAAGAGCCTGATCGCCTTCGTGAACAATTTTGCGACACCCTGCCTGCTGTTCCATTCGCTGGTCACCAGCGATTTCTCAGCGGCCTTCAACATCGCCATCATCGGCCCCTTCTATCTCGGTGCCGTCATCTGCTTCGTCATCGGCATCGTCATTGCCATGAAGGTCTTCGGCAATACGCCGGGTGAATCGGTGTCGGTGGGCTTCTCCGGCACCTTTACCAATACTGTGCTGGTGGGCCTGCCCATCATGAGCCGTGCCTATGGCGGGGATTCCCTGCCGGTCGTGCTGTCCATCATTGGCCTCCACGGCGCCATCCTGCTCACCATCGGCATGCTGACGATGGAACTGATGCGCCGCGATGGCCAGCCGCTGAGCAAGACTCTGCTGAGCGCCGGCAAGCGCATCGGCTCCAATCCGCTGATCTGGGGCATAGCCGCCGGCATGATCGGCTATTTCTCCGGCCTCACCCTCATCGAGCCGGCCGAGGCCTTTTTCACCATGATGAGCCAAGCCGTCGTCCCTGCCGCGCTATTCGGCATCGGCGGCGCGCTCAACGAGTTCAAGCTCAGCGAAAACTGGCAGCAGGCAATGGTGGCCTCGATCATCAAGCTGATCGTCCATCCCGCCATCTGCTACGTGCTGATGATCTGGGTGCTGCATGTGCCCATGGAGATCGCCCGCTACGGCATCCTGCTCTCGGCCATGCCGGCGGGCGTCAACATCTATATCTTCGCCACCATGTATAATCGCGGCGTCAGCGTCGCCACCAACACGATCCTCATCGCCACCGTGGCCTCCGCCGCGAGTATTTCGATGTGGCTGCTGATATTGGGGCATTAGCCGCCTATTCCTCTCCCCATCGGGGAGAGGTGGCTCGGCGAAGCCGAATCGGTGAGGGGGAATCCTCGTCAACCACAGCACCCCCTCATCCGGCGCTGCGTGCCACCTTCTCCCCGATGGGGAGAAGCACAAGAGGCGTGCCTACCCCTCCACCAGGGCGGCCAGTTGCGCGGCGACCGTGCCCCAGCCGTCATAAAATCCCAGCGCGCGATGCGTCTCCTGGTCGGCATGGTCCTTGTGCATCACATGCGCCCGATAGGCCGTGCCCAGGTCATGGTCGTCGAGCGTGATGATCGCCGTCATCATCGGTTGCTCGGCCGGCCGCCAGCCACCCACCAGCGCATTGGTGAAGACGATCTTCCGTCCCTCGACCAGTTCGAGATAGCAGGCGGAAAGATGCGGACCGAAGGCGCCGCCATCCTCGCTCATCAGCGTGGTCAGCGCTCCGCCCGGCCGCAGGTCCATTTCGGCCACCCGGCACAAGGCCGGCGCCGGAATCCACCATTTGGCGAACTGCTCCGGCCTGGTCCAGGCTGCCCATACCGCCGCGCGCGGCGCCTTGATGATGCGGCTGATTTCGAGGTCGCGTTCCGGATCAAGTGTCATCTGTCTTTCTCCTGCGTCACGAACTGTTCCAGCCGGTCGGTCCGGCTCTCCCAGATCGCGCGTTGTTCATCGAGCCAGCCGCCGACGGCGGCCACCTGCTTGCGGTCGATCTCGCAGATGCGCACCCGCCCGCTCTTGCTAGTGCGGATCAGCCCGCTCTCCTCCAGCACATGGATATGTTTCATGAACGAGGGCAGGGCCATGTCGAAGGGTGCTGCCAGCTCCCCCACGCTGGCCGGCCCGTGCCCCAGCCGCCCCACAACCGCCCTGCGGGTCGGGTCGGCCAATGCCTGGAATATGCCGTCGAGATACTGTGCCATAAGGCTAAGTATCAGGTGGCAATAGTTAGCGCAAGGGCTAAGTGTTTTCACCTCTCCCTTTGGAAAGGTCGGCCGAAGGCCGGGTGAGGGGGCCTTTACTTGATGAGGTCCGTGGGGAAGGCCTCCTCCGACCTCTCCCCCAAAGGGAGAGGTGAGAGAGCTATTCCACCGCCACGCTCACTTCGACATCACCGACATCTCCAGCCGGCACCATGCGCACCGGACGCGTCCCGCTGGCATCCAGCCCGGCTGTCAGCCGCACATGC
>Ga0065721_10052709_pt1 | contig 11328 bp, 7 predicted proteins | sample Mesricmetagenome_FD_59108 | JGI IMG/M metagenome (GOLD analysis project Ga0065721, IMG submission 59108) | Mesophilic microbial community from rice straw/compost enrichment Sample: eDNA_1 v2 (version 2) | ecosystem: Engineered > Solid waste > Grass > Composting > Bioreactor | place: USA: Davis...
GCCTCCCTTCTCCCTGCCTGGAGGGTCACATGACCCCTGCCATGGCGGATCCATCCGGGCGCCAGCTTCCGTCGTTTAGAGCCCGGCGACCCACCTCGCAAACGCCGAAAACGCCGACGATTTCGCCACGGGTTCAGCCACGAGGTGCACGAGCACGAAGACCGCGAAGGCCGCCGCAAAAGGCAGGCGGATGCGTCCCTTCCGCCATTCCCATCCGACCAGCGCCCCCATGACGACTTCCATGACACCCAGCGAGACCCAAAAGGCCTGCTGGAAGCTGCTCACGCCCGGCACGAAGAAATACAGGAGCCGCACCAGCGTGGGCTGCACGGGCAGGAGCACCGAGCCCGTGATGTAGCGCAGATGCCCCTGCAGATCATGCCGGTGGGCGCATTGGATGGCACGAATCACGAAAGCGGCAAACAAACCGAGCAGCAGGAGATCGGCGAAGGCAAACTCGAGCAATCGCAGCGCCTGCTCCTCCTCCCAGCGCCGGAAGATCGCCTGCACCATGTGAACGCCGCTGAGCAGAATCCCCGCGACGAGCACGAGCGACCAGCGCCCGATCTGCCGGTGCAACCGGACCTGTCCTTTCCGAATCAGCACCGCCTGCCACAGCGGGAGCGCCATCCACGCCGTGGCGCTGAACCCGTGGATCAAGTGCCCGGGCCCGGTCCGGCCGAGCTGACTGAAGAAGCTCGGCCAGAAGCCGACCACCGTCACGACAAAGGCCGCGACACATATGGAAACCGACATTTGCACGTCTCCGCGGTCCGACCCGGAACGGGCATTCGACAAGGGCGTCACGCCCGACTGCGACGGCGGCTCTGCTGGCATCAACGCCGGAGGTAGGAGGCACCCACTCCGCCGTCCAGCCTTTTTGCGGAGCCACGTGTTTCGAAAATGACTGGCCGCAGCGCGTTCCCAAACCGGAATCGGAGCGCCGATAAAAACTCTCGGAATTTCCGCGGCCGCGGTGTTTGACTGCCAGCCGCGCCCTCCGCTTTCGAAATGACTTCCGACGAACACCCTCTCACGCGCCGCCGCTTTGCCACGGCCATTGGCGCCGCCGCGGTCGGAGGATGGTGGATTCCGAAAACCCACGCCGCCCCGGAATCCCCCACGATGGCCGACTTCCGGAAGACCTTTCGCGGCGCGATCGTTGAGCCGGGCGACGCGAATTTCGCCGAGGCCATCTCGGGCAATCTGTGGAACCGCCTCCTGCCCGATCGCACCCCCGATCTCGTTGTGCGCGTGGCCGATGAGGACGACGTCGTGCGCGCCATCCGCTTTGCCCGCACCCGCGGAATGAAGGTCGTCGTGCGCGGCGGCGGCCACCAATGGTCATCCACCAGCCTGCGCGCGGGCGGCCTGCTGCTCGACCTCAGCGGCCTCAACCGGATCGTTTCCATCGACACGGAGAATCGCCGAGCCATCGTCCAGCCGGTCGTGCGCAACGGCGAAATCCAGGAGGCGGTGAACGCGCACGGCCTCGCCTTCCCCTCCGGTCACTGTCCCCACGCCGCGCTCAGCGGTTACATCCTCTCCGGCGGCATGGCCTGGAACCAGGGCGTCTGGGGAATCGGCGCCGATAGCGTCGACGCGATCGAGATCGTGACCGCAGCGGGCGAACGCATCACCGCCACCCCGCAGGACCACACCGACTACTTTTGGGCGGCGCGCGGAGGCGGCTTCGGATTTTTTGGCGTCGCGGTTCGCTATCATCTTCGACTGCATCCGCTGCCCAGGGCCATCCACGGCGCCACGTGCCTTTACACACTCGATGACGCGCCCGCCGCCGCGGACTGGTTCGCTGCGCAGTCCCGCCGGATGCCGCGAAGCGTGGAGCTGGGCTTCATGCTCGTCGACGCCCCGGCCGAGTTTCGGAAACAGGCGGCGTCCCGCGGAGGCAAGGTCGCCTTCGTCACGGCCGCCGCGTTCGAGGATTCCGCCGAAGCCGCGCGCGATGCCCTGCAGGCCCTGAAATCCTGCCCCGTGCCCGCACTCTCCCGCCGGGAAGCGGCGCCGATGACCTTCTCCGAGCTCTTCGAGGGCTCCAGCTCGCGCTGGCGACCCGGCCTGCGCGCCTGCGTGGAAACCGGATTCTCCAACGCCTCGCTCGGCGACATCATCCGCGCCGTCGCGCCGCATTTCGAGAAAGCTCCCTCGCCCTCCACGCTCATCCACTACACCGTGTTCACCGGATCCGACGCGCCGACACAACGAGCCGACAGCGCCTTCTCGATGTTCGCCCGACTCAGCGGCGGCCCCTGGACGATGTGGAGCGACGCGGCCGGCGATGCCGCGAATCGCGCATGGCACCGCGAATGCGTGGACCGGATCCGCCCGTTCACATCCGGTGTCTACATTGGCGGCACGGACCCCGTCGACCGGCCGTCGAATACCGTCGAGGCCTTCGTTCCGGAAAACTGGCAGCGCCTCTCCGACCTCCGTGACAAACTCGATCCCGAGCGCCTCTTCTACGGCTACTTCGACGGGCTACTAGCTTCCCGAAAGACGCCTTAGAGGATCCGTGGAGAGTCGGAGTCGGGCTCTCCGCCCGCCCGGACTCAATCGAGGGTGATCTTCGAGATCTTGGAGCCCTCGATGCTGATTCCGGCAAACGCGCCCTTTTGGTTGAACACGATGCCGTAGATGTCGCTGCGCGCGGTGGTGGTCGAGAACCGCTTGGCAAAGCCTTCGTCGACGAGCACGAACTGCGGCCCGGCACCGATCGACCAGCCCTTGGACCGCTTGAGATAGCGCAGCGCCGCGTCGTTCATGAAAAAGAGCGCGTAACCATACTCGGTGCCACCGGCCTGGAATCCCGCGGAGCCGCCACCGGTCGAGTAATAGCCGGTGATGATTCCGTCCTCGATGAGCGCGCCACGGCCATACTGCGCCGCAAAGACGAAGCCGGCCTTCACGATGCTCGGGAAGACCAGCACCGCCACGGCGTCCTTGCCCAGTGCACGGGCGACGGCATTTTCGGCGTAAAGTTTCCGGAGGGCCTGATGGACCTCGATATTGATTTCCTCGGCGCTTTGCGCGCGGCTTTGCACCGGGAGAGCAAGGACGGAGAACACGGTCGCAACAAACAGCAGGCGGGAAAACAAATTCATGCGTCCCGCTTAGCGAAATGCGCGGCGCCGTTCAAGCCGGCGGCGGATCGAGCTTTTTGCGGGAGGGAAATTCCTGTCTAGACTCCGTCCGTGCTCACCGAACTTCGACTCGCCGACTTCCGCTGCTTCGAGCGGCTGCGCTTTTCCCCGTCGCCGGGCACGAATTTCCTGATCGGCGCCAACGCGCAGGGAAAGACGTCGATCCTCGAAGCGGTGTGCGTCGTCACGCGGCTGCAATCGCCGCGCACCTCCTCGCTGTCGGAAGTCGTCCGTCATGGTCAGCCGGGCACCGCAGTCGATGCGCATGTCGCGGGGGCGCACCTCCATTTCCGCTACGAACCGCAGCGGGGAGGATCCTCCGCGCGCTCGCTCACGCTCGATTCCGTTCCGCAGTCGGGCAGCGCGGACTACCTGCGCGTCGCGCGGATTGCGTGGTTCTCGAACGACGACATGGAGATCATTCGTGGCGCGGCTTCGAAGCGCCGGCGATCGATCGATTTTCTGTGCGCCCAGCTCGATCCCGGTTACTCCCGCCACCTTCGTGCCTACGAGCGGGCGCTCCGGTCGCGCAATGCCCTGCTCAAGGACGTCCGGCCACGCCGGGAAATCGAGGCGTTCGATCCTGTGCTCGCCGGGCACGGCGACGCCCTTGTCGCGATTCGCAAGGAGGCCGCCGACGCCCTCGCTCCGTTGCTCACCCAGGCCGTTCGGGACATCGGCGGTGGCGCGGAATCCGCCACCTCCCGCTACGAGCAGGCGTTCGCGGGGGCCCTGCTGGAAGCACTTGCGGCCACCCGCGGCGAGGAGTCGCGTTTGCGCCAGACGATCGCCGGCCCGCACCGGGACGATCTCGTGCTCGAACTCAACGGCATGGACGCCGCGAAGTTTGCCTCCGAGGGCCAGCAACGCACGCTCGCCGTCGCACTGAAACTAGCGCAAACGCGGCTGATCATCGCCCGCACGGGCAGGACACCGATCCTTCTCATCGACGACGTCTTCGGCGAACTGGACCCCGTCCGACGCCAGAATCTCCTGGCCCATCTGCCGCCCGACGCGCAGCGACTGATCACGACCACGCATCTCGACTGGCTGGATCCGACTCTCCGCGGCGACGTGTTTCGTCTGCAGGACCGCGCTCTCGAGCGCGAGACGCGCTGAGACTGCGCGTTTCCGTCAATTCTCCGGGGAAATCACTTCGACGTTTTCGACGAGAAAGAGCGCATCCTGGTAGTCGCCATTCTTCGCCTCCTCGAAACCGACAAGGACTGCGTTCTCGATCAGACTCCCCTGGAACACATCGATCGGCCAGATCCGCGCGGGGTGCGGCACCTTCGTATTCTCCGCCGTTGCCGGATCCGTGCTCAGGACGGCGCCGCCGGCTTCAACGAACATCGCAAACGCTTCGCCCTTTTTGCCGAACTTCACCGACGCTTTATCGCCCTCGAGCGGCGGCCAGAGGCATTGGTGGGCGTCGGCCTGCGTCGCCGAATTCGCGAGTGCGCCGAGCGTCGTTCTTTTGCCGTCGTCCGCCACAATTCCGAAAGCCTCGACACCGGGCGGTGAGAACCGCGCGACGGGGGTGATCGTCACCTCGCCGAGCGCGCGCAGTTTTCCTCCCGCGATGCTGCCGCCGAGCGTGGCGCCCTTCGTATCGTGCGCGAGATCCGGACCGCCAACATCCGCGGCTGTTCCGAGCGCGTCGAGAATGCGCTCCAGCGGCGGCTCGTTCGAGCCCTCCATGGCCGCGAGACGGAGCCCCTCCAGCACGACGAAGGCACCATCCTCCTCGTCGCCGATCCGCAGACCCGCGCTGTATCGTCCGGCCTCCCCCGAAACACGCAAACGTGCACGAATCGTCGCACTTTCGCCCGGCGCCAGCGTCTTTTGGGACGGGCCTTCGATCTCGAACACGTCCGGAGACTCGCCAAGCACCGTCCAGGTGAGATCCCGCGGCACGGAGTCGGGATTGGTCACCACGAGTTCACGCCATGCACCCTCCGTGTCCGCCACGGAACTCACCGTGAGATAGCGCGACGACGTTTGAATCGCGGGCGGGAGTTCGCAAATCTCGATATTCCGGTAAAACAACTCCGCACCCTCGAGCTGGATCGCGATCCGTCCGCTCTCGAGCTTCACCCAATCGTCTCCGACGGGCTTGCGCATCTCAAAGACCCGGGCGCACACCTCGCCATTCACAAGGTGAACGGCAGAGGCCGATCCGTGAACGATCACGTCAACGGTGTTCCAGCCCTCGAGCGTGTCGAGTTCGGGAAAGCGTCCGAGATAGGGGCCGAACTCGCGATTGAAGTAGGCACGCGGCACGCCTCCGCTCTCGGGCAGCAGAGCGGGATCGCCCTGCCCATCGGGGGCATCCTTGCCGCGCGGGAGCTCCCAACTCACGCCGCCCGTGGAAAGAAAGATGAGGTCGCCGGTGTCGCCTTCCTGGATCTGACATTCGACGGACCGCGGCCACACCCGCTCCGCGTTGTAGATATGATAGAGAACCCCCGCATCGCGGATGTCGTTCGCGCGAGGCTCGAATTTTTTGGTGCCCCAGCGGTATTGAAGCCGCAGGTGGAATCGCTCGAAGCGCTCTTGGGTCATCAGCACACCGAAAGGCACGCGGTCCGGCGCGGGATTGTCCGCGTAAATGTGAATCTCCCCGTTCACGACCTTCACATAGTCGCCAATCTCCCCGGGAGCGTTCAGCAGTGGTGTCCAGCCTTCGAGATCTTCGCCGTTGAAGAGCTTTCGCCATCCATCATCGGCGGACAGGACAACAGGCAGCGAGGCGAGAACGAAAACGGATGCGCGCACAAATCGGAGGGGTGACGGGGACATTCGCGGACGTTAGGAATCCGTCAGCATCGCCGCGAGGAGTTTCCGCCCTTCCTTTCGATGAGTCCTCCATTACCACGGGCATCCGCCCGTTCGCTGACGGGACTGGTGACCGGAATTGACAGCGTCGATCGGCCCGTCTTGTTTGGCGCCATGTCAAGTTGGGGTGCCCTCGCTGCGCTGTCTGCAGGATTCACGCTGCTTCTTTCCCCTTCGGCATTTTCGCAGACTGCAAACAACCCGCTCGTCGGCTATCCGTCCTACCAGCAGGCCTACAACCTTCCCTACGCGGCGGGGGCGGGACTCACCGCGAGCAACGGACCACGCATCAATGCCGTCATCGCAGGCTCCGCGATCGAGCTGCCGGTGGATACCGGTTCGCGCGCGCTTTACGCAGCGAAGACACTGCTGCCGGGCATTCCGAATCCGGAAGGCCCCGCCGGCTATGTCTATCTGAACAGCAGCGCGCGGATCTTCCGCGGCACGTGGAGCACGCAAACGATCACGTTCCCCGACGCAACCGCGATCGGCAACGCGCCGGTGCCCGCGCAGGCGGTTGTGCCGGTGCTGGTCGTGGACATGCTGGCCTGCTCGACCACGCCTCCGCCCGGAAGTGCCACGGCATCGACGACATTCCGGACGATTCCTGAGTCCGGCACGGTCGTGCTCACGAATGGCGAAACCGCCGCGTTCTCGAACCATACGCTCACCCTCGCGGGCGGGCAGTCGGTTTCCTACGACGCGAACCCCGGCATCCTCGCGCCGGTCGTGAATTTCGGCGTCGGTTTCGATCGCACCGGTCAGGGCACGTCGCCGAATAACAACGCGTTCAACCAGCAATACAACGCGTTCTTCAACCTACTGCCCATGCGAACGAATCCGCCGACGATGCGCGCCGGCTATGTGCTCGCACAGTCGGGAATTCAGCTCGGCCTCACCTCCTCCGACTCGGGCTACGCCTACACAAACCTTCTCCCAACCGGCCTCTCCCAGAATCCTCCCAGCCCCCCCGACTGGCAGGCGCCGATGGGCAACATCGTTTATCAAGGCACCGCCTACGGCACCGGGCAGCTCGTCGTGGACACCGGCATCAACTTTGCCATTCTCACGCTCCCCGGCCTCACCGGCGCGACCGCGACGCCGCCTCTCACGGTCAATCTCCTGAACTCCGACGGTGCCGTGAGCTACACGATCAACACAGAGCCGGAAAACACCCTCAATCCCACGTCCATCGACATCTTCCCACCGCTCGCGGGAAATTTCCCGGAGAACACCGGCGCATTTCGCGACCAGTTTTTCAACACGGGGCGGAACCTGCTCAATGCATTCGATCTCCTTTACGACGCCGTCGACGGCTACGTGGGCTTGAAGAAAATCTCCACACCCGATCTCCACGCGAACATCCAGTTCGCTCCCGGCTTCTATCCGGCCCCCATCCCGCCCGACCTCGAGACGGTCACCATCCCGCTCGCGGTCTTCAACGTCTCGCAGCAGGGTGACGCGAGTCCGACGTGGAAACTCGGCATCTATGTCGGCCTCGGCGGAGGCGCGCCGCAGCTCTACGAGTTCGACACGGGCGGCACGGGATTCTTCGCCGCGCAAAACAACAACCCCGACGGCTGGTGGCCGGCATCCGGCTACAACGTGGTAAACCCCGGCCAGACCTTCACCGCGACCTACTCGAGCGGCATCGAATACACCGCGCAACTCGTGACGACCGATATCGCGATCTACGGCAACCCGTCCGCAGATCCGGTCGCCGTGGTGAATGCAAACGTCGGCCAGATTGTCGACGCGACCGGCGGCAGCCCGGGCGATACACGCATGATGAACTGGACCGGCTACGAGGAGAACCAGGAGACTCCGCCGATCTGGGAGCACTTTTACGGCGACTTCGGCGCGAATCTCTCGCCCTACGCGGGATCGAACTTTTTCATCAACACGATCCTCCCCCAGCTTCCCGGCAACCTCTCCAGCGGGTTCATCGTGTCCGTCGGCGACTACGCCGCACCGAATCCCACCCTTCAGCTCGGGCTCACCGACGCCGACCGCGCGTCGTTCCCCATTCAAATCCCCCTGCTCGACGCGGATCCCAGCCAGCCCTACCCCGGCAGCGGCTACCCGAGCTACGGATTCTTCCAGACCTGGGGCTACTTCACGCTCAGCCTCAATGGCGTCACCCAGACTGCGCCCACCGAGGTCATCCTCGACACCGGCGCGCCGTCGATGACGATCCGCACCGGCACGTCGCTGGTCGTGGACGCCAACTTTCTCAATGGAAAAGCGATCCAGGTCGGCACGGAATTCTCTCTCGTCTCCGGTCCGTGGACACTCGGTTTCACCGCCGGCACGGATATCGGACTCAACGCCATCGCCGCCGCACCGAGCGTGAATCCCCAGAATTACAACGGCTACATCAATACCGGTCTGAATGCGTTCTTCGCCTGCGACGTGATGTTCGATGTCGAGCGCGGGATGATCGGCTTCCGCCCCTCGAACATCCCGCCTCCTCCACCCATTCCCGAGCCTCCGAAGGTGCGAATCAGCGGACCGAATACCGTCCGCACGTCAAAGAATCGCATCCGCATTCACGGCAGCGTCCGCAGCCATGCGCCGCTCGCCTCCGTGGAGTTCCAGCGCGGGAAGAAGAACTACCAACGCTGCCAGGGCGGCGGGAGCAGCTGGAGCTTCGTTTCGAATCTGAAGAAAGGCCGCACTGTGTTTCGTGTGCGCGGCGTCACCACCTCCGGCATCACCGGGAAACCGGCGAAGGTCGTCGTCATTCGCAAATCATGACGGATACCGAAGCGCACATCGCGCTGAACATGATTCCACGCCTCGGCCCGGTGCGCCTGCGCCGGTTGCTCGACCGCTTTGGCACTCCGCAGCGCATCCTCTCCGCCTCCGCCTCCGAACTGCGCGAGGTCGATGGCATCGGACCCGAGGCGGCCCGATCGATTGCGAACTGGGAGAAGCAGGTCGATCTCGAGGCCGAGTTGAAACGAATCGCCGCCGCCGGCGCCCGCGTCCTGATTCCCTCCGATACGGAATACCCGGAGGCGCTGCGCACGATCCATGATCCGCCCATTGTCCTCTACGTGTTGGGCGAACTCATCGAGCGCGACCGCCATGCGATCGGCATCGTCGGCCCGCGCAAGCCGAGCCACTACGCGACCGAGGCGTCAAAAAAGCTCGCCTACCAGCTCGCCTACGCCGGGCTCACCGTCTTCAGCGGCCTCGCCCGCGGGGTCGACACCGCGGCGCATCAGGGGGCACTTGCCGCGAAGGGCCGCACCGTCGCCGTGCTCGGCTCGGGATTGAACCACCTCTACCCGCCGGAAAATCGCGACCTCGCCGCCCGTATCGCCGACGGCAACGGCGCGGTGATCACCGAGTTCTCGATGGACGTGAAGCCGGACAAGCAAACCTTCCCGATGCGCAACCGCATCGTCGCCGGGTGTTCGTTTGGTCTGCTCGTCGCCGAGGCCGGGGTCACCAGCGGCGCGCTCATCACGGCAAACCAGGCCGCCGAGCAGGGCCGCGCCATTTACGCGATTCCCGGCCGCATCGACCACCCCGGTGCGATCGGCTCCAACCGCCTCATCCAGCAGGGTGCCAAGCTCGTCCAGAGCGCGCAGGACATCCTCGACGACCTTGGGCTGCTGTTTCCGGAGACGCCAGAGATTTCCGCTCCGCCACCTCCTGCAAACCTCTCCGACGCCGAGCGCGCCGTCCTTGAGGCCCTCGGAACCGACGAAACCCACGTCGACACCGTGATTTCCAGAAGCGGGTTGCCAACCGCAAAAGTGTCCTCTACGTTGCTCGCCCTTGAAATGAGGCGCCTCGTCAGACAATTGCCCGGCGGCCATTTCGTGAGAACGAATTAACCACGGATAACAGAGAGACCAACGGGGAAACTCCTCCAACACACCTCGGTGCGTTCCGTGCGCTCTGCGGTTCGATAAAATGCCCAAATCCCTCGTCATTGCCGAAAAGCCCAGCGTCGCCGCCGATCTTGCGCGCGTCCTCGGCAGGATTCCAAAAAACGGCGACTTCTACGAAAACGACGAGTATGTGATCACCTCCGCCGTGGGCCACCTCGTGGAGCTTTGTCTTCCGAACGAGATGGACAAGAAGCGCGGCAAGTGGAGCTTTGCGAACCTGCCCATCATCCCGGAGGCATTCGACCTCAAGCCGATCGCAAAAAACGAAACGCGCTTCAAACTCATCAAGAAGCTGCTTAAGCGGCCCGACATCGATCTCGTCATCAACGCCTGTGACGCCGGGCGCGAAGGTGAGCTGATTTTCCACTACATCATGCAGCTCGCGGGCAGCAAAAAGCCCACGAAGCGACTCTGGCTGCAATCGATGACGCCGGAGGCGATCCGCGCAGGATTCGAGCAACTCCGCGACGGCACGGAAATGGCGCCTCTCGCCGACGCCGCCGTCTGCCGCAGCGAAAGCGACTGGCTGGTTGGAATCAACGGCACCCGCGCGATGACCGCGTTCAATTCCAAGGGCGGAGGATTCCAACTCACCCCCGTCGGTCGTGTGCAGACGCCGACCCTTGCCATCCTCGCCGAGCGCGAGGAGAAGATCCGCGCCTTCAAGCCGCGTCCCTACTGGGAGGTCTACGGCGACTTCGGCGTCGCCGCTGGAAACTATCGCGGCCGCTGGTTCGACGAAAAATTCAAGAAGGGCGACGACGAGCAGGCCCGCGCAGAGCGCCTCTGGACGAAGGAAGCCGCGGAGGCCATCGTGGCAAAGTGCGCCGGCAAACCGGGCACGATCGAGGAGGAGAAAAAGCCGACCACGCAGGCCGCGCCCCTGCTTTACGATCTGACGACCCTCCAGCGCGAGGCCAACAGCCGCTTCGGACTCAGCGCGCGCCGCACGCTCCAGCTCGCGCAGGCGCTTTACGAGAAGCACAAGGTGCTCACCTATCCACGAACCGACTCCCGCTATCTGCCCGAGGACAACCTCGGCGAAGTGAAGGCTCGGATGACGAAGTTCGACGATCCGACGCTCGCCGTTCACGCGCAGAAGGCGCTGGCTGAAGGCTGGGTGCGACCGAACAAGCGCATCTTCAACGACGCAAAGGTCTCCGACCACCATGCGATCGTTCCCACCGGCGTGTCCCCGAAGAACCTCGATGAATTCGAACGCAAGATCTACGACATGGTCTCGCGTCGGTTCATCGCCGTCTTCTTCCCCGCTGCGCAGTTCGAGGTAACCACCCGCATCACGCGTGTCGAGGGCGAGGCATTCAAGACCGACGGCAAGATCATCACCGACCCCGGCTGGCTCGCCGTCTATGGCAAGGCCGCCGCCGGCGCGGACGACGAAACGGTGGTCGCGATCCAGTCCG
>Ga0065721_10052716_pt1 | contig 11328 bp, 10 predicted proteins | sample Mesricmetagenome_FD_59108 | JGI IMG/M metagenome (GOLD analysis project Ga0065721, IMG submission 59108) | Mesophilic microbial community from rice straw/compost enrichment Sample: eDNA_1 v2 (version 2) | ecosystem: Engineered > Solid waste > Grass > Composting > Bioreactor | place: USA: Davis...
GCCTGCGCGCCGCCCAGGCTGGCGGCCAGCGCGGCCTTGGCGCGCTCGCGCGTGCGCGGCATGTAGCGCGCCGCCACCGACAGCGCGCACACCAGCACGATCAGCGGCACCAGCACGGATTCGACGGCGTGATAGAGCGACATGATGGTTTCCGGCTGCCTCAGCTGAACAGCAGCGCCACGCGATACGTGACGAACGCCGCCAGATAGCCCAGGCCCGCGAGATAGAGCGTGGAGGCGGCCATCACCTTCCACGAGTTGGTCTCGCGGCGGATCACGGCCAGTGTCGAGATGCACTGCGGCGCGAACACGAACCACGCCAGCAGCGCCAGCGCGGTGGCCAGCGACCACTGCGCGGCGATCATCGGCGCGAGCTGCGCCGCCACCGTGTCCTCGCTGCCCGACAGTGCGTAGACGGTCGCCAGCGCGCCGACCGCCACTTCGCGCGCGGCCAGGCCCGGCACCAGCGCGATACAGATCTGCCAGTTGAAGCCGACCGGCGCGAATACCTTCTCCAGCGCGTGGCCGATCATGCCGGCGAAGCTGTAGTCGATCGGCGGCAGCGTCGCGCCTTCGGGCGGGGACGGGAAGGTGGCCAGGAACCACAGCAGCACCGTCAGCGTCAGGATCACCTTGCCCACGCGCGACAGGAAGATGCGGGCGCGCTCCCACAGCCCGATCGCGACGTCGCGCGGATTCGGAATGCGGTAGGCCGGCAGTTCCATCAGCAGCGGATGCTCGGTGCGGTCACGGCGGAAGAACTTCAGCGCATAGGCGACCACCAGCGCGCTGACAATGCCGGCCACATACAGGGCGAACAGCACCAGCCCTTGCAGGTTGAACACGCCCATCACCGTGTCCGCCGGAATGAAGGCGCCGATCAGCAGCGCATAGACCGGCAGCCGTGCCGAGCAGGTCATCAACGGCGCGACCAGGATCGTGGTCAGCCGGTCGCGCGGGTCCTGGATCGTGCGGGTCGCCATGATGCCGGGAATCGCACAGGCGAAGCTCGACAGCAGCGGGATGAACGAGCGGCCCGACAGCCCCGCGCCCATCATCAGCCGATCGAGCAGGAAGGCCGCGCGCGGCAGATAGCCCGATTCCTCCAGCGTCAGGATGAACAGGAACAGGATCAGGATCTGCGGCAGGAACACCACCACGCTGCCCAGGCCGGCGATCAGGCCGTCGACGATCAGGCTGCGCAGCAGTCCATCGGGCAGCAGGCCGCCGACCAGTTCGCCGGCATAGGCCACGCCGCCCTCGATGCTCTCCATCAGCGGCTCGGCCCACGAGAACACGGCCTGGAACATCAGGAACAGCAGCACGGCGAGGATCGCCAGGCCGAACACCGGATGCAGCACCACGCGGTCGATACGGTCTTCGAGGCTCGCCGATGCGGTCGGCATCGTCACCGCCGCGTCGAGCAGGCGCTTGACCTCGGCATGCGTGTCGAAGTCGTCGGCCGGGGCCGGAGGAGGCGGCGGGGCCGACGGCAGCGCGCCGTCGAGCACCGACAGCAGCGCGGCGGCGCCACCGCGCCGCACGGCGACCGTCTGCACCACCGGCACGCCCAGCGCGGCGGCCAGCTTGTCGCGGTCGATGCGGATGCCGCGGCGTTCGGCCGCGTCGCTCATATTGAGCACCACCACCATCGGCAGGCCGAGGCGGCGCAGTTCCAGCACGAAACGCAGGTGCAGCCGCAGATTGGTGGCATCGACCACCGACACCAGCAGGTCGGGCACGGCCTCGCCGGGGCGGTTGCCCATGCAGACGTCGCGCGTGATGGCTTCGTCCAGGCTCGTCGCGTGCAGGCTGTAGGCGCCCGGCAGATCGAGGATGCGGACCTGCCGGCCGGACGGCGCGACGAAATAGCCTTCCTTGCGCTCGACCGTGACGCCGGCGTAGTTGGCCACCTTCTGGCGGCTGCCGGTCAGCCGGTTGAACAGCGCGGTCTTGCCGCAATTGGGGTTGCCGACCAGCGCGACGCGCAGCGGCGCCTGCGCGGTGGCGGCGGAAGCGGGAGTGGCGGGAGAAGTAGCGACGGACATGGCGTAATTCGAATCGGTCCGCTTCATGCGGTACCGGCTGTATCGGCGGTATTGCCTGCAGCAGCCGTATTGCTCGCAGCGGCCGGATTGGCGGTGCGGGCGCCCTCGGGCTGCACCGTCACGCGGGCGGCTTCGGCGCGGCGCAGCGCGAAGCGCGTGCTGCCGACCTGGGCGACCAGCGGGTCCTTGCCGAACGGGCCGAAGGTAATGATCTGCACGGCCTCGCCGGGCACGAAGCCGAGTTCGCGCAGGCGTCGGGCGATGGGATCGTTCGGGGTGCTGTCGTCGACCGACAGTACGATGGCCGCGGTGCGCCGCGGCAAGTCTGACAAGCGCATGTGCTTTGGTCCCGCGGGCGGGTTGCCGGCGTGGCGCCGGTACTACCTGACCGCTTGCTTAGTGATGAATCAGCGGGCGTAGATGAGAATCGTTTGCATTGTACTGCATTCACTCCCGCTCGATGTGCCGTACTGGCGTGGGGTGCCGCTCGGCGTGCCGCCTGACGTACCGCAATGTGCCCTGTGGCATCGTGGGGTGCCGGAAGGACAGCGGCCCGGCCACCGACGCCCCGGTAAAGGCTGCGGTGGCCGGGCCGATGCCTGGCTGCGGTGCGTCGATCCCGGCCCTGGCTTCGACCGCGCCTTAGCCACCCAGGTACGCGTTGCGCACCTGATCGTTGGCCAGCAGGTTCGCGCCGGTATCGGCCAGCACCACCTTGCCGGTTTCCAGCACATAGCCGCGGTCGGCCACCTGCAGCGCCTTGTTGGCGTTCTGCTCGACCAGGAACACCGTCACGCCGTCCTCGCGGATGGTGCGGATGATGTCGAAGATCTGCGCGATGATCATCGGCGCGAGACCCAGGGTCGGCTCGTCGAGCAGAAGCAGCCGCGGCCGGCTCATCAGCGCGCGGCCGATCGCCAGCATCTGCTGCTCGCCGCCGGACATGGTGCCGGCGCGCTGCGAGGCGCGCTGCTCCAGCCGCGGGAACAGCTTGAACACATGCTCGATGCCCGCCTCGATCTCGTCGCGCTTGGCGAAGAACGCGCCCATCTTCAGGTTCTCCAGCACGGTCAGGCTGGGGAACACGCGCCGGCCCTCGGGCGAGATCGCCATGCCCATGCGCATGATCTCGTGCGTCGAGCAGCCGGTGATGTCGCGGCCCTCGAACAGCACGCGCCCGCTGGACGCGCGCGGGCTGCCGCAGATGGTCATCATCAGCGTGGTCTTGCCCGCGCCGTTGCTGCCGATCAGCGTGACGATCTCACCCTGGTTGACCTCGATCGATACGCCACACAACGCCTCGACGGCGCCGTAATGGGTATGGACCTGTTCCAGCTTCAGCATCAGTCCTCTCCCAGGTATGCCTTGATCACGCGCGGGTCGTTGCGCACGTCCTCGGGTTTGCCGATGGTGATCGGGCGGCCGTGCTCCATCACCAGGATGCGGTCGGACACGCCCATCACCAGGCTCATGTCATGCTCGATCAGCAGCACCGCGATGCCGAACTCGCGCCGCAGCTGGTCGATCAGCGTCTTGAGCTCGACCTTCTCCTGCGGGTTCAGGCCCGCGGCCGGTTCGTCCAGCATCAGCAGGCGCGGCTGCGTGATCATGCAGCGCGCGATCTCCAGCCGCCGCTGGTGGCCGTACGACAGCGTGCCCGCCTCGCGGTTGGCCACCGCGCGCAGGCCCATGCGGTCGAGCCATTCGGCGGCGCGCTCCAGCGCCTCGCGCTCGGCGCGGCGATAGGCCGGCGTGGCGAACAGCCCGTGCAGCAGCCCCGATTTGACGCGGCGATGCTGCGCCACCATCAGGTTCTCGACCACCGTCAGGTTCTTGAACAGCCGGATGTTCTGGAAGGTGCGGACCAGTCCCTGGCGCGCCACCATATGGCTCGGCAGGCCGGCGATGGGCCGGTCGTCCAGCATCACCTCGCCCGCGGTGGGCTTGTAGAAGCCGCCGACGCAATTGAACACCGTGGTCTTGCCCGCGCCGTTCGGCCCGATGATGGCGAACACCTCGTCGTTGCGGACGCTGAAATCGATGCCGTCCACCGCCAGCAGGCCGCCGAAGCGCATCTGCAGGCCGGACACTTTCAACAGTTCTGCGCTTTGTGCACTCATTGCGGCAACTCCACGTGCGGGCGGCTGGCGGGCAACAGGCCCTGCGGGCGCCACATCATCATCAGCACCATCACCAGGCCGAACAGCAGCATCCGGTATTCGGCGAAGCCGCGCGCGACCTCGGGCAGCACCGTCAGCAGGATCGCGGCGATGATCACGCCGAGTTGCGAGCCCATGCCGCCCAGCACCACCACGGCCAGGATCAGCGCCGACTCGATGAAGGTGAACGATTCGGGATTGACCAGGCCCTGGCGCGCGGCGAAGAACGCGCCGGCCAGGCCCGCGAAGGTCGCGCCCAGCGTGAAGGCCGACAGCTTGATGCGGGTCGGATTCAGGCCCAGCGAGCGGCAGGCGATCTCGTCCTCGCGCAGCGCCTCCCAGGCGCGGCCCATCGGCATGCGGATCAGCCGGCTGGTGACGAACAGCGTCAGTCCCACCAGCAACAGCGCGAGCAGGTACAGGAAGATCACCATGTGCTCGCCGCTGTAGTCCAGGCCGATCAGGTCGTGGAAGGTGCGGGCACCATCCTCGCCGGCGCTGCGGGTCATCGGGATGCCGAACACGGTCGGCTTCGGGATGCCATAGATGCCGTCCGGTCCGCCGGTCAGGCTGGTCAGGTTGTTCAGCAACTGGCGGATGATCTCGCCGAAGCCCAGCGTCACGATGGCCAGGTAGTCGCCGCGCAGGCGCAGCACCGGAAAGCCCAGCAGGAAGCCGAACAGCGCGGCCATGCCGGCCGAGATCGGCAGGCATTCCCAGAACGACAGCCCGAAGGCCTGGTTCAGCAGCGCATAGGTGTAGCCGCCCACCGCGTAGAAGCCGACATAGCCGAGGTCGAGCAGGCCGGCGAAGCCGACCACGATGTTCAGGCCCAGGCCGAGCATCACGTAGATCAGCGCCAGCGTGGCGACGTCGACCGCGCCGCGCGAGCCGAAGAACGGCCAGATCAGCCCGACCGCCAGCAACACCCAGACCGCGGCGCGCTGCTGCCCCGGCGCGAGCGTGGGCAGCGCCGGCAGCCTGACCGCCGAGGTGGTGCGGTGGATCACCGGCTTGAACAGCTGGAACAGGAACACCGCGGCCACCGCGATCCACACCGGGCGCCAGTGCGGTTCGAGCACCACGCGATAGCCCTCGAGCTTGAGCTGCAGGCCGAGGATGGGGATCGTCAGGATGGCGGTCAGCACCGCCGCCGAGACGGCGTTCTTCAGCGATTGCGTCATCGAAATGGAGGAGTTCATGGCGCGGTCCTCAGACTTTTTCCACGTCCGGCTTGCCCAGCAGGCCGGTGGGACGGAACAGCAGGATCAGCACCAGCAGGCCGAACGCGACCACGTCCTTGTATTCGGCCGGCATGTAGCCCGAGGCGAAAGTCTCGGCCAGGCCCAGCAGCACGCCGCCGAGCATCGCGCCCGGAATGCTGCCGATGCCGCCGAGTACCGCGGCGGTGAAGGCCTTGATGCCGGCGACGAAGCCGATGAAGGGGTTCAGCTTGCCGATCGTCAGCCCGATCAGCACGCCGCCCGCGGCGGCCAGCATCGCGCCCAGCACGAAGGTGAACGAGATCACGCGGTTTGTGTCGATGCCGAGCAGATTGGCCATGCGCATGTCCTCGGCGCACGCGCGGCAGGCGCGGCCCATGCGCGAGTGGCCGATGAACAGCGTCAGCGCGATCATCAGCACCAGCGTCACGCCGACGATCAGCAGGCGCGAGTACGGCACGGTCACCGTGAAATCGCCGCCCATCTCGAGCTCGAGCGCGCCGCTGATCAGCACCGGCACCGACACGTCGCGCGCGCCCTGGCCGATCTGCACGTAGTTCTGCAGGAAGATCGACATGCCGATCGCGGAGATCAGGGGCACCAGACGCGGTCCGCCGCGCAGCGGCCGGTAGGCGACCCGCTCGACCGCGAAGCCGTACAGGCCGGTGACGATCACCGACACCAGCAGCGCGGCGCCCAGCACCAGCGGCAGCGGATAACCGGCGGCCACGCCGATCGCGGTCAGCGTCACCAGGCCCACATAGGCGCCGATCATGTAGATCTCGCCGTGGGCGAAATTGATCATGCCGATGATGCCGTAGACCATCGTGTAGCCGATGGCGATCAGCGCATAGATCGCACCCAGCGTCAGGCCGTTGACCAGCTGCTGGGTGAATTGGGGTAGGAATTCGTTCATGAGGTACGTCCCGTCTGTACAGCACGTCGGCCGGGTTCAGCCCGTTCGGGCCGCTTCGGTGAGGCCGGCGTGCCTGTCGCGGCGGGCCCTTCCCGCGCGGGGAAGGGCGCGATCGAAGCGGCCCGGCATATCAAAACGCCCCGTTCGGTGACGAACGGGGCGTTGGCACGGACCGCGCCGGCGATCAGTTGGCGGCCGTCTTGGTGGCGTCCTTGTGCCAGGTGAAGACGACGAACTTGAACGACTTGAGGTCGCCCTGCGCGTCGTATTCGACCTTGCCGATCGGGGTCTGGAAGGCGTTCTTGTGCATGTACGCCGCGACCTTGACCGGATCGGTGCTCTTGGCGCCCGCGATCGCGTCGGCGATGATCTTGACGCCCGCGTAGGCCGGCATCTGGAACGGACCGTTCGGATCGCGCTTCTTGTCGGCGAAGGCCTTGACCAGCGCCGCGTTGGCCGGGTCGGCCGAGAAGTCGGCCGGCAGCGTGACCAGCATGCCTTCCGAAGCCGGGCCGGCGATCGCGGTGACGTCCTTGTTGCCGACGCCTTCCGGTCCCATGAACGTCGCCTTGACGCCCTGCTCGCGCGCCTGGCGCAGCAGCAGGCCCATCTCGGGGTGATAGCCGCCGAAGTAGACGAAGTCCACGCCCTGCGACTTCAGCTTGGTGATCACGGCCGAGTAGTCCGAATCGCCGGCGTTGATGCCTTCGAACAGCACCACGGGGATCTTGGCCGCTTCCAGGTCCTTGCGCACCGAGGCGGCGATGCCCTGGCCGTACGACTGCTTGTCGTGCAGCACGGCGACCTTCTTGGGCTTGACCTTGCCGATGATGTACTGCGCGGCGGCCGGACCCTGCTGGTCGTCGCGGCCGATCGTGCGGAAGATCATCTTGCGCTTCTTGCCTTCGGTCAGCTGCGGCGCGGTGGCCGACGGCGTCACCATCACGACGCCTTCGTTCTCGTAGATGTCCGCGGCCGGAATGGTCGAGCCCGAGCAGACGTGGCCGATCACATAGCGGATGTTCTGGCTGACGATCTTGTTGGCGACGGCCACGGCCTGCTTCGGTTCGCAGGCGTCGTCCATCAGCACGACTTCGAGCTTGTTGCCGCCGGCGCCGCCGGCAGCGTTGATCTGCTCGATGGCGGTCAGCGCGCCCGCCTTGACCATGTCGCCGTACTGCGCGACCGAGCCGCTCATCGGGCCGGCGATGGCGATCTTGACGGTTTCCGCATGCGCGGCGGCACCCAGGGTGAGCAGCGCGGCGGCCAGAGAAAGGGAGGTAAGACGGGAATGCTTCATTGGGAGCTCCTCGATCGTGTTTGTTCGAATCATCCAGGCGCGGGCCTCGGACGTGCGCAAAATCGAAGAACTCCCCGGCGACTTGACAGGCTGGTCGGGGGCGCGCATGCACGACCGCGGCTCAGGCCTGAAAGGGCACTACTTGACCACGTTCTTGTTATTGCGCAGGCCAATCGCCCGCCTGCCCACCGCACCGATGAGGACCGGGTAAGTCCGTTCGGCGTCGGCCAGGTGGCGGCATTATAAGGTGAATCTTGGAGCGGCCTATGCGCGCTGCACCAATCCGAGGCTGTTGTGGCTTTCGCGGAACACTCGAACGCGCCGAGGCCCTTCCGATGGGGGGTAATGCGGTTTGGCGCGGGGTTCAGCGGCCGGTGGTCACCATGCCGCGCGTGGCCAGCGCGAGCGCGCCGTGCCGGGTGCCGCCACGCAGGCTCGACGAAATCTCCGCCGCGGCGTGCTGGACCATTTCCGCGAACGTGCGCAGCTTCTGCGGCTTGAAGCGCTCCGCCGGCCCGGACAGGCCGACCGCGGCGAAGACCTGGCCATGCCCGTCGACGATCGGCGCGGCCACGCCATGGACCGACTCGCGCCATTCGCCGCGATTGACCGCATAGCCCTGCCGCCGCACCTTGTCCATTTCCTGCAGGAAGCGCGCCGGCTCGACGATCGAATTGGCGGTGGCGCTCTCCAGCGCGGTCGACATCCGCTGCAGCACGGTCGGCGGCTGGAAAGCCAGCATGGCCTTGCCTGTCGCCACGCAGTGCGCCAGCGCGCGGCCGCCGATCTGGGTATAGGCGCGGACTGGATTGGGGCTGTCGATCTTGTGCACGTAGACGACCTCGCCGCGATCGAGCACCGACAGGTGGACGCTTTCGCCGCTGTCGTGCATCAGCCGTTCCATCCAGCCCTCGGCGTGGCGGCGCAGATCGAGCCGGCCCAGCACCGCCGAGCCCAGCTCCCACAGCTTGATCGACGCGCTGTAGGCCGCGGTGTCCTCGTCGCGGATCACATAGCGCAGCTCGGTCAGCGCCTGCAGCAGCCGATGGACATTGCTCTTGGCCATGCCGAGCCGGTTGGCGATCTCGGTCAGCCCCAGCGGCCGGTCGCTATGGGCCAGCAGTTCGACGATGCCGAGGCCTTTGATCAGGGTGTTGTTCATGGTTTGCTGTATTGCCTGGGCGCTTACGCGGGCAGCGGACGGGTCGTCCGCCCTGTTCTCAAATACGGAACCGTTGTCCCGTATTCCGGCACGTCCATATAATGCCTCGCATGCCCCGCCGCCCGCAAGACGGGCGCCGGCGTGCCTTTCCGCCAACCGGCGCCCTCCCACCGCTGCCACTGTCATGTCCGATCTGAACGAGAAGGATCTGCCGCTCGCCGGCGTCAAGGTATTGGAGTTCTGCACCGTTGCCGCCGGGCCGTTCTGCGGCATGCTGCTGGCCGACATGGGCGCCGACGTCGTCAAGATCGAACCCCCCGACGGCGATACGCTGCGGCAATGGCCGCCGATTTCGGCCGGCTTCTCGGAGAACTTTGCTTCGCTGAACCGCAACAAGCGCTCGGTGGTGCTGAACCTGAAGCAGCCGGAAGACGTGGCGCTGGCGCGCCAACTGATGCTCGAGGCCGACGTGGTGGTCGAGAACAACCGGCCCGGCGTGATGGACCGCCTGGGGCTGGGCTATGCGAGCCTGCGCGAAGACCATCCGGGGCTCGTCTACTGCTCGGTGTCGGCCTATGGCCAGAGCGGGCCGCGCGCCACCGAAGGCGGCTTCGACCTGACCATCCAGGCCGCCGCCGGCGTGATGAGCGTGACTGGCGAGCCGGACGGCGCGCCGGTCAAGTGCGGCGTGCCGCTGGCCGATTTTGCGTCCGGGCTGTACGGGGCCTTCGCCATCGCCAGCGCGCTGGCCCGCGTGCGCGCCGGCGGCGCCGGCATGCATATCGATGTGCCGATGTATGGCTGCACGCTGGGCATCGCGGCGCTGCAGACCAGCGAGTATTTCGGCACCGGCCGCAGCCCGGCCAAGCTGGGCTCGGCGCATCCGCGCAACGCGCCGTACCAGGCGTTCCAGGCCGCCGACGGCTACTTCGCGATCGCGGCCGGCAACCAGAAGCTGTGGCTCGAGGTCGTGCGCGTGGTCGAGATGCCCGAACTGGCCGAGGACCCGCGCTTTGCCACCACGCGCGATCGCGCCGCCAACCAGGTTGCGCTGAAGGACCTGCTGGAGCAGCGCTTTGCCCGCGCCGGCGTCGATCACTGGATCGCGGCCTTCCAGGCCGCCGGCGTGCCGCACGCGCGCATCAACGACTACGCCGCCGCGCTGCAGGATCCGCAGGTCGAACATATGGAGTGGGTGCGCCCGCTGACGCTGCCGAGCGGCGTGGCGACGCGGACCTTCGTCTCGCCGTTGCGGCTGGACGGCATGGGTCTGCCGGTGCGCCGGCCGCCGCCCGCGCTCGGCGAGCATACCGAGGCGGTTCGCGCCGCCCATGCCGGCGGCGCCGCGGAGCAGCAGCAGGGGCAAACGCAGGAACGAACGCAGGAACAATCGCAGGAACGAACGCAGAAGCAAACGCAGGAGAAAACGCCATGAGTCGCACCATCGAACCGCTGCGGACCTTCGTTGCCGGCGTCACGTCGCTGATGGAAGGACCCGACCGCGACGAGGCGGCCTTGCTCGAAGGCACGCGGCCCCTGCTGCAGGCGCTGGTCGCCCGCGACGACTGGCTGCCCGACGAACTGGCGCAGCCGCATCCGACCTACTACCAGCAATACCTGCTGTACGGCGATCCGCTCGATCGCTTCTCGGTCGTCAGCTTCGTCTGGGGGCCGGGCCAGCAGACCCCGGTGCACGACCACACGGTGTGGGGCTGGATCGGCGTGCTGCGCGGGGCCGAGATCGACATCCGCTATCGCCTCGACGATCGAGGCATCCATCAGGACGGCGAGGAAACCCGGCTCGAGGCCGGGCAGGTGGCGGCGGTTTCGCCGTCGCTCGGCGACATCCACCGCGTGCGCAATGCCTTCGACGACCGCGTCTCGGTCAGCGTCCACCTGTACGGCGGCAATATCGGCCGCATTCGCCGCCATGTCTTCGATCCCGCGACCGGCGCGCCGAAGGAGTTCGTCTCCGGCTATGCCAACCGCTTCGCGCCGAATCTGTGGGCCGCTGCCGATGTCTGACGACGCATCGACCGTCGCCGCCACCGCGCAGCCGGCGCTGCTGGTCGACCGGCAAGGCGATATCACGCGACTGACGCTGAATCGTCCGCAACGGGGCAATGCCTTGTCGGCCGAACTGGTGCAGGCGATGCACGACGCGGTCCTCGCCTGCCAGCGCGACGGCACGCGGCTGCTGCTGATCGAAGGCGCGGGCAAACACTTCTGCACCGGCTTCGACCTCGCCGACCTCGACGGCGAAACGGATGACACGCTGCTGGCCCGCTTCGTCCGCGTCGAACTGATGCTGCAGGCCGTCTATACGGCGCCATTCACCACCGTCGCGCGGGTCCACGGCCGGGCCATGGGCGCCGGCGCCGATCTGGCGGCGGCCTGCGAACAATGCTGGGTGGCGGCCGACAGCCGCTTCGCCTTCCCCGGCGCGGCCTTCGGGCTGGTGCTGGGGACCGCGCGGCTTGCCGCCCGCGTCGGGCCGACACTGGCGCGCCAATGGATCGGC
>Ga0065721_10052697_pt1 | contig 11327 bp, 19 predicted proteins | sample Mesricmetagenome_FD_59108 | JGI IMG/M metagenome (GOLD analysis project Ga0065721, IMG submission 59108) | Mesophilic microbial community from rice straw/compost enrichment Sample: eDNA_1 v2 (version 2) | ecosystem: Engineered > Solid waste > Grass > Composting > Bioreactor | place: USA: Davis...
CCGTTCTCGATGCCGTGAACCACGCCATGACCTACCACAGAAACAAGGAGGCTGCTGCTCTTCAGAAGAAGACGAGGTGAAAAGCTTCTCTTGACCCCTCCATTGTTCCCTTCATCCTCGTCAACATAGAATATGCATAACATTATGGCAGATAATGCGTATCATCGAAATGGATAATCTAGCTCTGTGTGACGATGATTCCTATCAGCTCCCCTCAGGCCCTTCACGATGGGCGATTCGGATTCGGAACGATATATGAGTAGGGTTGCGACGGTGCTCGACAAGAGTATGTCGTGTATAGCACCAGAGCGTGCAAGCCCAGGGCATAGAGGAAGAAGAGGGTGCGAGCTCTTCGGCTGCCCATCACTGGTCTTGTCAGAAGGAGAACTGTGCGTTCCAGTGGGTTGAGGGATTGATATGCTCGCGTTTGTTCCTGTGAAGGTCAGTCTCTTGTCAGAAGAAGACCCATCTTAAGGTGGCAGATGGGCGTACCCTGCCTCTAAACGCCTCAAATGGATTGATCGTTTCCTCATACCGCGACTGATATTTGCTCACACTATCCTCCCGACCGTGTTCAGTTCCTGCCGACGGGTACCGTGACATGCCCAGTGGCGACGGACTCCTTCCGCCCACACCCCCTACACCTAGCGTCGACCCTGACGCGTCCTCCCTATACGATTGCATATACCTCACTTTCTCGTAAAGCTTGAGATTATCGGCCTGCAAGCTTTTGATCTCGGCGCGTAACTCCGAGATGGTCTGGTACTGCTTACGCAGCTCGTCCTCGAGTTCAGCGTTGCGTTGCCGGAAACGGTCGCGCTGGCTGGTGACGATTGGGAGGATAGAGGTGTCAGCAGAGGGGGCGAAGGGGATGGGGGTTGCGCGTGTCGATGCATCTATTGACTTTTTGCCGAGATCGAGGCCAGCAAGTAGGTCATCACTGTCAAGGATATCCTGGTCAATACCATTGATCGCAGGTGCTTTGCCCTTGCTTTTGCTTGATTGCTTAGCGGGCGTTGAGGGACCGCGTTGGTTAATCGAGAGCAGGTCTTCCTCGAGTTTCTCGTTGAGGTCCTTTTGCTTTTGGAGTTCTGCTGATGTGGTCTCAAGTCTCTCTTCAAGACCCTTGATGGTATCTTGAAGTTCGCCGTGCAAGATCTGGCTGGTGTAAGACATATGCATGAAGGAGAGAGGAAAGCCGGCGCACTCGGAACTTGGTCAACTCTTCCTGGATGCGCTTGTTCTTGGTTGCAAGAAGAGCTTCGAGGGAAGTGCCGCGGTCCGTGTTTGCTTTCTCAGCATTCGGGTCGGGGAGGTGCAGGCCGAGACCATTGCTCTGAGTGATACCGCTGAAGTCTTCCTCTTGTTCATCGTCGAGGCCAGAGAATTCGACATACTGCAGACGTCAGTGCCACCTCGCGAAAACCAACGGTTTGCACACCTTCATGATGTCGAGTTCGCGTTTGATTTCATCATAATCCGCGACCTTTTCCAGTTTCTTCTTCAGGGTATCCACCTCTACCACACGCCTTTTCAACTCGCCCTCGATCACTTCCACCCTCTTCCTCCCGTCTGCTTCTGCCTCAGCAGTTGCTGCCCTCTGAACTTCTAGTGATCGCCGCAGCTTTTCGGTCTCCGACTCCAGTTCAGCTATTTGGGATTGCAGATCCTTGACACGGTCGGAAGCCTCATTTCCACTGCGCAAGGTCTCGATTTCTGCACGAAGAATCTCGTTACGGCGTTCCACTGTCGCGATACGGGAATTGGCACGGTCGAGATCGGCAACAATCATGTCCACTTCGGCAAGTTTGGAGAAGACCTCCTGTTCTGTGAAGAGGGTTGGGATACGTCATGCATGGAGGACTTCTCGAGCGAACCTTGTCGTTGTGTATGATCAATGAGCTTGGCTTGGTTGGTATCATGAGAAGCGCGTAAATCGCGAAGCTGAGTCTTGGAAAGGTCGAGTTGTTTCTGCAGGTCGTGCTCCCTGTCCCGGGTGAGCCGAAGGCTGAGACGACAAGCGTCAAACACACCTTTCCTCATAATTTCGAATACGCTCATCGTAAGTTGCATGAAGCTCGTTGGCCTTCTGAGCAACCTTTTCTTGAATCATGTCCTCCATCTGTTCACGCTGAGGAAAATGAATTGCACGAGCAAGAGCTGCGGACGGACCTTCTTTTCCAACTGCTCGACCTTGAGGTCCAGCTTCTTCTTACTGCTCTCGAGAGTTGGAAGGTCGGCCAACTTCTTCTTCAACTCTGCATTCTCCTCTCGCAATCGCTTGAGTTCATCCTCGCGTTCCATGGCTTCTGTGACTTTCACTGCTTGATCCTGATGCCTGATGAGCTTGGAATGTGCCTGGTAACGGGTCTGTACGCACAACGGCTGCCTCAAGAAGCGGGTATGGGTCAGGCGCTTCTGCTAGGACTTTGTATACATGTAGAAACGCATTGTCCGAGGTCTTGCAACGCTTGGTGATGTTGTCGATTTCCGTCTGGTAGGCTGGCACACAGTTCAGCGCGATGCTGCTCCAACGTTTGGACTGCGCGCACCTTTGAGCAATCCTTTGAAAGCGACCAATTTCTCAGAGTCAGGAAGCTTCTTAAAGTCTGTTCGAATGAGCGTCCACGATCGCTGGCGGTAGCGTACCACGAACCCTTGGTCTTGTCCGCCAATGCCTTGCGTCCCAGAAGTCCTTCCTTCTGGTTGTCGACGATTTCAATGCCCTGTCCATCGAGTTTCTTTTGCAACTCCTGCAGGTTAATAGCCCTCCATGTGTCGAGGGCAGCCGCAAAGTTTGACGCCATGGTCGTCGATGATGAAGGTCTGTGGTGGAGACTGAGCGCGGTGACGGGGATATCACTGGCACGTGACCTATGCTGCTACCCGTTCCGCGCAACTTTTTGGTGTCTTGCCGCTGTCCAGCTCATACCCCCGACGTCGTCGACCATGTTCCGCGTCGCCCTTCGTCGCACCCTCACCACTACAGCTGCCAGGCGCAACGCTGCACTGCATACTCCCGCGTCTCCCCTCGACGCCATCCGCCAGAACATCCACCAGCGCATCAATGGTAGCGTGAACGGTTCCAGCCCGGAAGGCCGCTCGCGGGTCCAGCCCCAAATGCCCAAGCCAGCGGAAGTCTCCAGCGGCGCAGATGAAGAGTCTCACAATCCATACTTCGACTTCCTCGATGAGATGGACAAGGAGGACGAGGCAGCACAAGAAGCTGCTCGCGCCCAGGGCCCAAAGGTCCCCCACCCATCGCCCAACTTTTATACCACCCGACCCGTGTTCTACGACCAAGTCGCGCAACTCGAACGCGCCATCGCAATGGCATCCACCGCACTCCGCCGTGCCCAGCTTCTCCCCCTTCCTGCCTTTGCTCGAGCCAGCTTACCCCCAGCTCATTCCGTGTGGAAGACGCAGGAGGACATGGCTTCGGACTTCAAGGCAAAAATGACCCTCGTACGCTACCGCAAAGTCACCAAGCTCCTCAACGAGCTCAACACCTACTACCGCATCGCCGATACCGCTGGGGCAACCGATATTGCTCAGAAAATCTATGCGATCACGAGCATGTTCGAAAGTCCGTCGAAGGAGGCCTACCTCGCCCGCTTTAAGAGGAAGCAGGTTCCGCTGGACGAGTACGGCCGGTCGTTTACCTTCGGTCGTAGGAAGACCAGTTCCGCACGCGTCTGGATGATCCCCGTCCAGGAGTCTGCAGCAGGAGCTTCATCGTCATCGACCATCCCCACATCCACTATCCTGGTCAACAACCTTCCCCTGCATGAGTATTTCGCACTCTCTGGTGACAGGGAGAAAATCACCCGCCCCCTTCGTGTGGCTGGCGTGTTGGGCAAGTATAACATCTTCACCATCGTTCGTGGAGGTGGAACGACTGGTCAGGCAGGTGCGATAGCTCATGGTATTGCCAAGGGTCTGCTGGCCCATGAACCAGACCTCGAAACTCTCTTCAGGAAAAGTACGTTCTGCGCTGATTTTCATTGGGTTTCAATAATTAACCGCCTTCTCTACAGCGAAACTCAGCCGTCGCGATCCTCGTATGGTCGAACGAAAGAAGACTGGTCTGGCCAAGGCTCGCAAGAGGGTATGTGAATCCATCTTACTCACTCTTGATCTAGTGCTCACTCATCTTTTCCCAATAGTACACCTGGGTCAAGCGATAGTTTCTTACTCTTATTTATCTGCCATAATGATATTACCCATTACATGCTGCTATAATGAACTACAGTGTGCACTCGAGCTCTATCAAGCATCGAAATCATCGAAACCGAACGAGAAAGGAGTTCTGAAAATATAAGGCAGAGGTGGGGGGATACGAGATATAGGAACAACTATAGATTAGAATAATCAAGGTAAAGGTATCAAGAACGAATGGGGAGACAGCATGAGACATATAAGTCAGGAGGCTCAAAACGACGGAGACACGAACAGGGTTCGAATGGAAGAAAGTAGAGTATGCATGAACAAGAAAGGCAGGAGACCCAAAACAATAATGATAGGTGATGCGAAGAACAGTCATTGCATGTAAAGCGTCGAAACGTCCGATTGGGCGAACTGGACGTTGCAAGCAGGGCATTTGCGCTGTCTCGTCGCTATCCTGGCGTCGATACATGGTTTGCAGAATGCTAGTAAGACGTTTAGATTGTGAGGGTACACCGATAATACGAATACCACTTACTGTGCATGCATTTGGTGATGATGACGGAGCGGAACGAACTTTCGCAAGTCGAGCAGAGCAGAAGAGACTGCAAGGAAGGCGGGGATGAGTATATGATTAGAGAGATTGAAGATGATACGCACCCTCATCAACTGATATTCGGACTCATCCGGTGCACTCGACTGCCTCTGAGGTGGTCGTGATTCCAATTGTGATTTCAACTTCTGGATCTCGTCCGATAATGATTTCTTGATCCTGTTGTCCTCAGTGGCAGCCCTCAGATACCCCATCTCGGCTCTGAGGACCCGGGACACCTGATCGTCCGCTCGTGCTTCTGCCTCCTTCGCGCGAGTATGAGATCTCTCCATCCTCTCTTGCAGCACCTTCTTTTCCTCTTCACAATGTGCGTGACTCTCCGCCCTGGACATGCTTAGGGCCCGCTCAGCAAGGAACTCTGTCTGGAGAGCAGCCTGCAAAGGGGAAAGGTTGGAACAATGGACCCAGTTGGCTAGTTCGTCACTCACCAGTTGACGTTTGAGCCCTTCGTTGGCGTCTTCCAAGACCTGTACAAATGCATCCTGCTTCTCCGCCTTCCTGAGCAGTGCTTTCTTCTCGGCTTCGTAGGCTTCACGGTCTCGCATAGAAGCGAAATACTTATTGTCCGACTTGGCTTTCTGAGGGTGAGATGATATAAATTCAGGCCTTGGCTCAAACAAATGATGGAAAGCAAGCAGACGAACCTCGGAAAGGCACTTCGATAGCTTATCTTCCAGTTGCTGCAGATCGAATATCTTGCTTGCAACTTGGTTTTCTAATGCCTCCCAGCTTGCCGACAGCTGATCTTGCTCTCTGAAGAGCGCATTCTCGGCCTAAGTACGGTATCAGACACCGTCCAATACCTTCGCCTCGGGGAATCGGGAATCTCACCTCGTCGTGTCGAATTCGGTGCAACCTCAGTTGTTCTAGTTCCGCGTGTTGAATCCTGATCTGTTCCTCGAGCTTTGCAATGTCCAGGGGCACAGTCGCAGCATTTCCAAACACCTTTCGCAACTCCTCCAACTCCTTCTCCAAACGTTCACATTTAGCCCGAGCCGCCAATGTGTCCAATAAAGTCTGTTGGTCCAATGAACCTTGAACTTCAATTAACTCCTTTAGCGACTTCTCCGCTGCAGCTGCGCGCAACTCGGCGTCTTCCTTTGCGCGGTTGACATGGTCAAAAAGTTTGGCCTCATCTGCATTGCCATGAAGGAAGAACAAGAGGAGGTCTTCGCGTCTCTCTTCGGCAGCCATCCAAGCTTTACAGCGACTGAGTTCTGATCGGTACACTGCTATGCGTTCCTGGAAAAGACATGGGAATACAGTTGGATTCAAAGAGGAAGGATGCTCACTATTTGCTGCTGGGTGAGACGTCGCTGCTCTTCCAGAGACTCCATCTTGATGGCGTCCTTTTGCCGCCGCTCGGTCAACTCCGCAATTGCCTGGTCTCTTTGCTCCCGCAGTCGATTGTTCTCGAGGTCCCGCTTTTCACAATGGTCTTTGAGAATGGCATTGAATTTCTCTTGCTCCGCCTGCATTAAGGGTTAAACGGGATCAGGACTGCAGTATGACAAGTGCGTACCTTGATGAACGTCTGCCAATTTTCGCGGTCTTTCTTCATCCTTTCAATCTCTTCTCTGAGTGTGTTCGCGGTGTTTTGAGAATCAGCAAGCGACTGCCTCAACTCTTCGATACCCAAAGTGAGTGTTGTTGGAGCCTGCAACATCAAGCTGAGTGAATGTACATCCGTATATGTTCCCAAAGGGCACACCTTGTCAAGTAGCTGAGAAGCATTGTTCTTCTCCGCCTCCCGAACCTGCGAGCGCAAACTCTCGTTTTCCGTTCGAAGTTCCACGATTTTGTTGTGCAGACCCTCGATGAACTCGGGAGTTAGCGATGTCGCTGGAGAGGTCGTTTCAGGCGATGGGCTGTTCGATGTCGAATGGGGAGGTATCTAGTCAAGGAATTAGATTGGAAAAGAGAGGTGTTTAGCATGAACTCCCACCAATTAGTCGGAACCGAACCACTCACTGAGGGAGAGGACGGCTTGCGGTCGTTATCCTCTGCATTCGCGGTGTCATTCGACTTGGGATGCTGTTGAGGGTGAACGGCTTTGACAGTTTCGCTTGCTGATCGCTCAATCCGATTCTCCAGGGCTTGAAGGTCTGAATGGTATTTCTCCTTCCCTTCGGTCGTCTCTTCCAATTGTCTTTTGAGAAGACCTAATTGGGCACGTAGGGATGCGCACTGACCGAACAGATAAGGAAACATAAGGAAGAGTAGTGCGTATGAAGGGACGCACCTCTGCTTGGCTCCGTTGCAGTTTCTGTAGCTGGTCGTCCCGAGAAAGAGGCGTTTCTGGCCCACTGGCCTTCATAAACTTGGTGACCAGGGCCTTCGTTGCATTGGTCGTTTCGGACAGTGCCTCTTCGAATTCCGGTAACGAGTCCTCTTCAACGTGTGCTTGAAGGCTGAAAACGTCTAGAGAGCGTTGAGAATCAGATGGAGAGAGGATAGAGAACATGAAGCTAACCTCTGGCTTGAATGGCGGTCGAATTGAGATCATCCGCGTTGACGAAGAGTTGGACCGTTTCGAGGAGCTGAAGTTAAGAATGTGAGTTAAAACCTCGAAAGCTTCAACTTTGCTGCCCCACCTGCTGCCAGCACGCAGAGATAGCTGCCAACCCAGCCTCACACGTCGTTTTCCGCCTCTCCAATTCGGCAATCTTTGCCAGATTTCGCTCGTTCTCCCTACTGTACTGCTTCATCCTCCTGAAAATGGCCTCCTTTCTGAATTTCTACTCCCCGTTGAGTCATTATGGGCACTGAGGAAACGAAAGAGAAGGCATACGTCGAGATTAGCCTGGAATATCTGCTCATCCTCAGTCTGGTCCGAGTGGCCGTTGACGTGAGGAGTGCCGTTTGTACCTGTTAGTACCCGTTTCTTTGTGACAGAAATGTCCCCATCGTCAGTGTGTGGCCGCTTCCGAGAGAGCTCGCTCATTGCGGAGGGGAAGGAGGTAGTTGGAGGCAGAGTATGACTGGGAGTGTCAATGAACCTGACGGGGCTTTGTTTGCCCACGATGATGTGATTAGTCATGTGCCGTTAGATCTACTACAGTCTCAATCTATAGACTCCCTCACTCTCCTCCAACTCTAGTATCTCGCAGTCTGTAGCGCTGCCGTCTCCGATCTGTGTCTCAACACATGCAAGGTCAAGAGGCTGAGCTCTGGTGAGCGCAGGTTCAGGAGTTTTTGGACAGAATGCTCACCTTGTCCAGCACCGTCATGGGTTGGTGCCACACCGCAGTCCCGTACACAACTCCCTGCGCCGTACTTGCCCAGAAGGCACGAAGGCTCTTCAAGTCTGGTCGATCATCACCTCCGTTGCGCGCCACCACCACCAAGTAACGCTCGCTCGTTGCCCTCAGCCCTTCAGCGCCGCCCTTGCCCATCGGAATGAATGCCTGGTTCGTAAACGGATGCCTCTCTAGCGTCGTCAAACGTGTTGTCCCATCTGGAGCAATGTCCGTCAACGGCTGGCAGCGATAAACTGAAATACCCGCTGTTGCATTCGAGCCTTCGGGATAGCTTGACTGGAGGAGGGTCTGTTTGTGGAACTTCCTTGCAGTTCCAGCATTTGCAGGGGTTATCTTCGTTCCCTTGGGCGCCGCGGTCAAGTCGCTGTATGCCTGGATAACCTGCCCGAAGGGCGCGAATGCCTCAGGCGTCAGTGGCAGTACCGGAATCGTTGTCACCTTCGCTGCTCGACTGGGTGTGGGGGATAGGGATCGTGAAGGGGGAAGAGAGGTGTCAAGGTCCGTTGCCAATGCGCGCGACGGTCCAGCCAGAGCGGCGTGATCAGCCTTGACTCCAATGACCCGAATCCTCTTCACCCCACCGTCAGGGTATATTGTCATCTTGACATGTGTGAACACCCTGTTCTCTACGTCGTCGAGTTGGAAGAAGTGTTGTCTGTGTGGCCCAAGCTTGGTTCTAGGTAGGATAACCTGCCAGGATGTACCGTCTTCTGGGAGATCGTTCTCTGAATAAGTTGCCTCTAGTTCACAACTTTCCGGGAAGTTGCCCTTGAAGTGCGCGGTATCGATTTCGACTTGTTCGAGAATCCCAGGGGCACCTCTGATCCGACGGTGAGAAGGTATTCAGCGCGAAGATGTTCATAGACTCACAACTTGATGATTACCCAGTCCTTGTGGCCCTTCACCCGACTCCGTTTAGTCTCCCAACCATCACCCATGTCTTTACCCCGGCCAGGCAAGATCAAGTTGCTCCCCACGCCAAAGTGCTGGTCTGACACATACACCACACGACCTCCCGAAAAGACATGTGCGAGATCGAAGGGAGTGGCCTCAGTAGGGTGCACGGGAGCAACATCGCCGTAGACCCTGAATCGAGCCTACAGGATATCAGCATCCCCCCAGGAGATACAGAGTCAAAGGTAACGCACCACACCACCATCCGGATAGATCTTGAGTTTAACGTAGTTGACCATCTCCGTTCTAGGGACCTTGAAAAGATGCCTTGAGTTGGGACCGAGTGCTGTCTTGGGAAGGACTTCTGTCCACTGAACACAACATCAACGCTCGGTATCAGGGTTCCGAACGATCAAGTGACCGCAAATTAGAAACCTACCCGTCCATCATCAACACGAGGGTCCTCATCAGGAGCTCCGTGAAGGACCTCTACGGAAGCTTCTGGCGCCTCGTTGCCTGAAGGGACCTAGACCTCAGCTAATGTGGTGGACCTAGGCAAGATCGGAAGGCTCACCATTGAAGTGCGCTGTGTCGATGTCGAAGCCGACAACATGACCAGGAGTCCCGAGCTGGATAATTACCCTAGACCAACAAGAGGATCAGCGACAAGAACGGAGGCTTCGCGAGCGGAGCAGACTCGCCAATCATATGTGGGATTATGACGCCTCGTTTCCCATCCATCAAACAAAGCGCCGTTTGGTCCAAAGTTTCCCTTCAAGCTTGTGGATGGCTGTGGGTTGTTAAAGGTGTGTGTGAGCGCGGGTGAAGAGAGACTTCACCTCGAGTCGAAGCAGGTTCACTGCCTCGGCGAAAAATTCGTCTGAAACCGCAACGATTCGCCCTCCAATGGCCAGACTCGATAACTCTACAACCCGGGTCTGAGTCCGGGAACGGTCGCAAACGGATAAGAACGCACCTGAGGTGTGGGCGAGGTGTTCCTTGAAATCGTCTAGGGGTATGCGTTCGATAGACATGGTGGGCGGTAGGTTGTGAGTAGTAAAGCACGAGTAATACAAGGGAGGTCAAGTTCCAAACGCTGGCTCGAGCAAAGCGCACGAGACGGTCTCCTTAATATAGCCGGAACCCCGGTCAAAACAAGGTCAAAAGGTATAGGTGGCCTCTGTGTCATGCACGTGGGGCCACATTCCTATCTCAGGGGTCCACAGATAACGAGTGCGCTATCTTTGCTGAGACTCTCGCTGCATTCTGAGCAACGTTTGCAAGGCGATATTGAGCGCTTTCTCCGCACAGCTGATTGATCTTGCAGAATAAATTCGTTATAATGATATCACTATCTCTAGATAAACCCCAACTCCAGGTCTAACCCGTCGGCTTGCATCCTCTTCAGCCTCTGCAAGTCCACCAAATGACTCGACGGAATATCCAGCTTGACAACCTTGAGCTGCGCGACACCCTGCTCGCGCCTCTTTGAACAGAATCGGGATTCTACCATATCCGCAATCACCCCATCTGTGGTATCAAGACAGCTGCCTCGAAGAACGAGGGTGACCAGTTTGGGGAGGGCACAAGCTTTCTTCTGGCTGTACTCTCTGTTGACGTTCCCTGCCGGGATCGCTTCCATCTCTCCAACTGCATCTTCATTTCTCGGCGCGTCCACCGCCGCCGGAGAACCCTCTTCCACGACACCCACACCAGACGCAGCATGCTCCTCATCACATGGAGATGCAGCATTTAGCATATCGAACGCGAGATCCTTGACGAAAGGATCCCATGTCCAATCTCGACGATCGTCCACCGCCAGCCGCTCGAGCTCCTGTAGATAAGGCTGCCGCAGCACCGCAATCAACTCCTCCTCTTGCATGCCCGAATCGCGCACCTCAAGGTTCTTCAGCTGGGTTGGTGCTGATCGCTCGAGGAACGCATCGAATTCGTCTTGTGGCCAGTTATACCGCTCAAGCGGCCCGCGCACATGGATCGCAAGCGACTGCAGTGCGGGGAGCGTGATCCGCTCGAAGAACCCGGACAGGTGTTCGTACCCGATGCTGATGGAGAGTGAATGGAGGGAAGTGTGCACGAGGGGTTCTTCAAGAAGTGGGCCGAAGAGAGCGTCGATCTTGAACGTACACTCTCTGATGCTCTGAGATTTGCTGAGGATATGAAGGGTCGTTCCAATCGACGGCACGTAGTCGAGCGAAAGCGCACCGAGCTGGTGCCAAGGTATGTCGACGGTGCTATTTCCTAGCAAATCGAGCTCGGGTACGCGCGAGACGTGGAGGTCCATCAACCGAGGTACTCCCTGGAAGACCCCGAAGATGAATCGCTCCTCCTTCTCAAACACTCGGTACGAGGTCCGTAGTCTGAACCGCCGGAGGTTG
>Ga0065721_10052718_pt1 | contig 11327 bp, 10 predicted proteins | sample Mesricmetagenome_FD_59108 | JGI IMG/M metagenome (GOLD analysis project Ga0065721, IMG submission 59108) | Mesophilic microbial community from rice straw/compost enrichment Sample: eDNA_1 v2 (version 2) | ecosystem: Engineered > Solid waste > Grass > Composting > Bioreactor | place: USA: Davis...
GGCCACGGCGCAGGAAGTTGCGCGCCGGGCCGAAGCCGCCGCAGAAGGCCACCGTGGTCGCATTGCGGTGCGTGCCGATGGCGCCCTTGGGCTTGCCGGTAGTGCCGGAGGTATAGAACAGCGTGGCGTCGTCCTCGGGATCGATCGCCACGTCGGGCAGCGGCAGATCCGGCAACGCGTCCCAGGCCATCACGTCGCCGGTGGTCCGCTCCAGCGGCACCGCGCGCGGATCAACATCTCCGGCCATCGCGGCATTGCCGGCATCGGCGCCGAAGCGGCAGACATGGACGCGCAGCAGGGCGGGGCACTCGGCCAGATGCGGACGCAGCCGCTCGAGCCGTTCGTCGTCGACGATGGCGACCTTGCAGCCCGAATCGGCCAGGCCGTATTGCAGCTCGGGGCCGGTCCACCATGCGTTGAGCGGCGTCGCGATGGCGCCGGTCAGCAGCGCGCCGTAGAAGGCCGCGGGCCATTCGGGCAGGTTGCGCATCGCCACCGCGACACGGTCGCCGGGGCGCACGCCGTCCGCGATCAACGCGTGCGCGATCGCCAGCGCGGCGCGCGCGAAGCCCGCATAGGAAACGCGCTGGTCCTCGTAGACGACGAAGGTACGCTCGCCGCGCGCGCGGGCCTGCAGGAACAGGTCGCGCAGCGTCGGCGGCGCGTGCTTCCAGACCGTGGTTGGAATGCCGCGGATCTCGCGCACCTCGGTTTCGAACGGTGCGCCGGGAGCGGTCAGGCGGGCATGGGCTTCGGCCAGCGAGATCGCCGGCCAGGCCGGCGAATCTCCCTGCGCACTGCCCTGTGAACTGCGGGTCGGCGGTGCCATCGGGCGGCGAGCGTGAGCGCCGCTCAGATCGTCACGCCGCCGTCGACCACCAGCGCCTGGCCGGTCATGAAGGTGCTGGCGCTCGAGGCCAGGTAGACCGCCGCGCCGGCGATCTCGACCGGCTCGCCGATGCGGCGCAGCGGCGCGTTCTCGGTCGATTGCTTGTAGCGCACCGGGTCCTCCCACAGCGCGCGGGCGAAGTCGGTCTTGATCAGGCCCGGGGCGATGCAGTTGACGCGCACATTGTGCGGGCCGAATTCGACGGCCAGGTTGCGCGCCAGCTGGAAGTCCGCCGCCTTCGAGATGTTGTAGACGCCGATGGTCGGCGAGCCGCGCAGGCCGCCGATCGACGACACGATGATGATCGAGCCGTCCTTGCGGTCGATCATCTGCGGCGCGACCATCTGGATCAGCCAGTGGTTGGAGATCACGTTGTTGTCGAGCACCTTGCGGAACTGCTCGTCGGTGACCCCGCCCATCGGGCCGTAGTAGGGGTTGGACGCGGCATTGCAGACCAGCACGTCGATCTTGCCGAACACGCGGTTGGTCTCGTCGACCAGATGCTGCAGATCGCTCTTGGACGAGATATTGGCCGGCACGGCGATCGCGGTGCCGTCGCCGTGCCTGGCGTTGATGGCGTCGACCACTTCCTGGCAGGCCTCGGCCTTGCGCGACGAAATGACCACCTTGGCGCCCTGGACCGCCATCTGCTCGGCGATCGCGCGGCCGATGCCGCGCGAAGAGCCGGTGACGATGGCGACCTTGCCGCTCAGATCGAACAATGACATGGGGTGTCTCCTCTACCGATCCCGTTTTCCGGTGGACTCTGATGTTGGTGTGGCGCCGCGGCACGCGTTGCACGGGCGGCGGCGACCGGCACATTATGGTCGGTGGGTCTGGCCGCGTCCACAGGCCGGCACGCGTTCCTCGGCCCTTATCAGCATTCTTTCTGCGGGGGATTCACGGCGTGCATGGTGCGCAGGGTGGGCCGGTGTGCGGGGCGCCCGCCCGCATGCCTCAGGCCCGCCGCGCCAGCCATTCCCACATGCCTCAGGCCCGCCGCGCCAGCCGTTCCCACATGCCTCAGGCCCGCCGCGCCAGCCATTCCCGCATGCATCAGGCCCGCCGCGCCAGCCATTCCCGCAGGCCGGCCGCCGTCTCGTCGTCCAGCCGTACGCCGATCCGTTCGCGCAGCGTGGCGACGATCTCCGCCGGCGTGTCGAGCAGCAGGTGGCGGCTGGCGCCATCGGCATCGCGCTCGGTCAGCTCGCCGTTGGTCATCGTCAGGCGGACGTTGCCGTCGGTGCGCGCCGCCATCAGCCGGTGCAGGAACACGCTGTCCGGATGGGTGCAGACATACCAGTTGCGCGCCGCGTAATCGATCCACGCCTGCGGCGACAGGTCGAAGCGATAGAGCTTGGCCCAGCCGTCGGCGGTGGCCAGTTCGAGATCGAGCAGGTGGAACGCGCCGCCGGATGCCGCACCGGGCGGTGCGCTGACCAGCCGGTACGGCAGCCCCTCGGGCGCCGGTTCGGACAGCGGCAGCGCGCAGGGCGGATTGGGGCCGCCGAAGCCGGCGTCGGCGATGTAGTCGCGGTGGGCGATGCGCACGCGCAGCAGCAGATGCGACTGCGGCGTCGGCACGCCTTCGTCGACGCCGTAGCGTACGCGCGCGGCCAGCGGCACCACCTCGAAGCCGAGCGCCGTCAGCGCGGCGGCCAGCAGCGTGTTGTGCTCGAAGCAGTAGCCGCCGCGCTCGCGCGTCACCAGCTTGTCGAACACCGCGTCGAGCGCGATGTCGATCGGGCGGCCGAGCAGCACGTCGATGTTCTCGAACGGAATGCGTCGCAGATGCGCGGCAACGATCGCGTCGAGCGCCTCGCGGCCGGGCGATGGGCGCTCGCGCAGGCCGATGCGGTTCAGATAGGCGTCGAGCCGGTCGGCATCCAGGCTCGGCTGGGCCGATGGGTTCACCGGTGTGGTCACGTCAAGGTCTCCAGGGTCGACAGATCGAGCAGTTCGATATCGGCGTAGCGCAGCCGCAGCAGGCCGCGTGCCTCCAGTTCGCGCAGCGCGTGGTTCACGGTCTGCCGGGACAGGCCGAGCATCTGCGCCAGTTGTTCCTGCGGCAGATGGATCGAGCGATGGGGCTGCCGTGCGGGGTCTTCGGCCGCCGCGGGCGTGTCGCCATAGGAGCGCGCGATGGCCGCGAGCCGCCGGGCGGTACGCGCCAGCGGGGGCAGCAATTGCGCCTCCTCGACATAGCGGAACGCCTCGCGCGTCTTGCCGGCCAGCAGCTTGCCGAACTCGCGCCACCACGCCGGCTGCGCGGCCAGCATCGCGTCGAGCCGGGCGCGCGGGACGTGCCAGACCGCCGCACGCGTTGCCGCGCGGGCGTCATGCGTGCGCAGCAATCCGTCGAACAGGCAGATCTCGCCGAACCATGCGCCCGCTTCCAGCAGGCCCAGCAGCGCGGCCTTGCCGCCGGCATCGTGCGCATGCACAAGAACCGCGCCGGCGATCACCGCGTACAGGCCATCGAAGGGATCGCCGCGCTGGAACAGGACCTCGCCAGGTTCCAGCCGGCGCATCGTGCCGCTCTCGAGCAGGGCCGCGCGCATGTCCTCGCGCAGGCCGCGAAACCAGCTACCCGTGCGCAGCGGGGCCAGCGGATCGGCGGGGTTGTCGGTGCCGCGCGTGGGGCAGGCAAGGGGCGGAATGCCCATGGTGGTCTCCATCGTCATCGCGACGCAGGGCAGGGTCAGGTGAGTCCGTGCGAGCGTCGGTGCGTGCGCCGGTGCGAGTTCGGCAAGGGCCGGGGACGAGGTCAAGGACCAGCCCAGGGACGAGCCCAGGGACGAGCCCAGGGACAAGCCCGGACTGTCAAAATTCGGACAGACCGCGTCCGGCGCGCCCATTACTATAAATCGATCATGCCGGGCTGGAGCGCGCCAGCCATGCGTCGGAGGTGCGCCAGGAATGCAGCCGAAGTTCGCCCGTGGTGCGCCCGTATTGCGCCCGTATTGCGCCCGTATTGCGCGGGATCGGTCCGACGGCATGCCGTTCGTAGTCCCCGCTGACAGGAGGAGACGCCATGAAAACGCTGGTCGACCATCTATCCCAATACGCCGCCTATCACCGCGACAGCCGCAACGTAGCGACCCACTTCGTCGGCATCCCGATGATCGTGCTGGCGGTCACGGCGCTGCTGGCGCGTCCGCAGATCCCGCTCGGCGGCGCCGCGGTGCTGACGCCGGCCATCGTGGTCTACGTGCTGTCCTGTCTGTTCTACCTGCGGCTGTCGGCGGGGTTCGGCATCGCGATGACGCTGATCCTTGCCCTGTTCGTCTATGTCGGCCATCTGATCGGAGGACTGTCGACCGCGGCCTGGCTGGCGATCGGCATCGGGCTGTTCGTGCTTGGATGGGTGATCCAGTTCGTCGGCCACTATTACGAAGGGCGCAAGCCGGCCTTCGTCGACGATCTTGTCGGGCTGCTGATCGGCCCGCTGTTCCTGGTCGCCGAGACGGCTTTTGCGCTGGGCCTGGCGCGCGAAACGCGCGAACGGATGGAGGCGCACGCGCACTGAATCGCTATCGCACGCGCAAGGAGCGGGTCATCGCTCGACACTGCAAAGCACGGCGATGCGCGCCGACAGGAGGGCCCGGGCGTTGCCGCGCACGTGCGTCGATGCATCGGCGCGACAGAAAGCAGGGCTTTTCACCGGGTTTTTACGGGGTTTCAGGGGGGTAACGGGCCAAACCCCCTTGGAAATGCGTCACTTTCCGCTATGATTCGGTGGCCGCCGCAGCCGTACGCTGTTTTCGCGGGGTTTGCGGCGCCAACCGTTCAACTCTATCTGACCAATATGGCGACCAAAGCGAAATCGACCGCGAAAGCTGCAACCAAGACCGCCGCGACCAAGAAGGCACCGGCAACCAAGGCGCCCGTGAAGGCTGCCGCGAAGAAGGCCGCTGCGCCCGCAACCGCAACCCCGCGTCCGCTGAAGGACACCTTCAACAAATCCAGCCTGGTCGCTCACCTGGTCGCGCAGACGCAAGTCGAGCCGAAGGCCGTGAAGACGGTGCTCGCCCATCTGGAAAACACCATCGTCAGCGCGCTGCACAAGAAGGGCGCCGGCGAATTCACGCTGCCCGGCCTGCTGAAGATCACCGCGCAACAGGTGCCGGCGAAGAAGAAGCGCTTCGGCAAGGATCCGTTCACTGGCGAAGAGCGCTGGTTCCCGGCCAAGCCGGCCAGCGTCAAGGTCAAGGTCCGTCCGCTGAAGAAGCTGAAGGACGCTGCCGCGTAATACGTCATCCGACGTGACCGCGACAGGCGGATGCCGGTCGCGGCAAGCAGTGAAAAAAGGGAGCCGCATGCGGCTCCCTTTTCCATTGGCGATCCGTCGGCGAGGAATGCACCGAGGCGAATCGGCGGACAACGAATCGGGCCGCGACGAACAATTTGCGCTGCAGCGGCTTGGGCCGAAACCAATCGACCTACGGCGCGACGCAGCTACGGCGCGACGCCTTCAATATTGCAATTAACCGCCAGACATTCGCCCACACCGACCAGTCATGGTCAGCAGGGCGAGGGGCGCCCCGTGCTAGGCGCTATGGTCCGCCGGCGTGTCCTGCGTATGCGCGCCGTCGCTGAAGCGATCGCGATGGTCCGCGCCATGGCCGCCCTGCGTGAAGCTGTCGCGCGGGCCGAGGCGGCTGGCGCCTTCGGTGAACACATCGAACTTCTGCGTCGCGCTGCGCGCGCCGTCGGTGTACGGATCGGCGGTGCGCGTTGCGGCCTTGGCCGACAGCGAGACGGTGGCGCCGATCATCATCGCCACGGTGGGCAGCAGCGCGGCAAGCATCGCGCGGCGGCGCGCATGCCAGCGCTGGCGCAACGCGCGCAGCCGCTGCGCCGCCAGCGGGGGACGCGGACGGGGCGGGGCGCCGGACGCTCGGTGAGGCACGGTGGTCGGGGTCGTTCGAGTCATGGCAACACTCCTTCAGATTGGGATCCGGGGCGGTTCTGGGAACCTTGACGAGGGGAGACGGCTTGGCCAAGCACGGTTAGCAGTCTATGAACCGGGCCGGACGCGGCGGTGACGCCAGCCTGACAATTGCGTCAGGATCGGCGGCGCGCCGCGCACCGCGGGTGGCCGGACAAATACCCGGTGGCAGCACGGCTTGCACGGTGATGCCACGCCGGCGGCAAGCTGACAACGTTGACAGGTTCGGGCGGCGGCTTTCACCTATAGTTGCCGGAAATGGCGGGCGGAAGCCGTTGGCGCGGACATTGCGGGCGACGGCTGTGCCGCGAGTTTGGCGCCAACTGTTTGGCCGCAACTTTGCCGCGAACTTGCCGGACTTGGAGGGCCGGACCCATGAAACTGTTGTTGGTAGAGGACGAGATCAAGACCGTCGACTATCTGCGCCGTGGGCTGTCGGAAAACGGCTATGTGGTCGACACGGCGACCAACGGGGTCGATGGCCTGCACATGGCCTGCACCGAGCCCTACGACGCGATCGTGCTCGACGTGATGCTGCCCGACCTCGACGGCGTGTCGATGCTCAAGTCGCTGCGGCGCGAGCAGCAGACGCCGGTCATCATGCTGACCGCGCGTGACGATCTGGACGACCGGCTCAATGCCTTCGACGCCGGCGCCGACGATTACCTGGCCAAGCCGTTCTCCTTCCTGGAGCTGCTGGCCCGCCTCAATGTGCTGACCCGCCGCGGCCGCCAGAGCGAGCCCTCGCAGCTGACGGTCGGCGACCTGCGCATCGACCTGCTGTCGCGGCGCGCGATGCGCGGCACCCGGCGGCTCGACCTGAGCGCGCGCGAATTCACGCTGCTGTCGGTGCTGGCGCGGCGCCAGTCGCAGATCGTCTCGAAGACGGCGATCACCGAGCTGGTGTGGGACATCAGCTTCGACTGCAATACCAATGTGGTGGAGGTGGCGATCAAGCGCCTGCGCGCCAAGCTCGACTGGCCGGGCGAGCCCAAGCTGCTGCATACCATTCGCGGCATGGGCTATGTGCTCGAATGCCGCGCCGAGGAAATCGCGTGAGCCGCCGCCGCTCGATCGCCACGCGGTTGGCCGCGATGTTCGCCCTCGCGGCGGCGCTGGTGTTCTCGGTCACCGGCTTCGTGATGTATTACGTCCAGTGCGTCGAGCTCGAGAAGCGCCAGCTCGAGGAGCTCGAGGCGCGCTTCCAGCTGATCGGCCCGAAGGCCGCCCACTACGGCACGCAGCCACAATGGGAGCGCTTCGGCGCGGTGCTGACCGGCATGACGCCAGAGGACGACAGCCTGCGCTATTTCGTCGACACGCCGGATGCGCGCTTCCGCTTCGGCAAGCCGTTTCCGCGCGACGCGGTCACCGTGCAGCGTGCGCCGGATGTCTGGACGGTGCAGTTCGACGACCGCAGCTTCCTGATGCTCAAGCGGATCATTCCCGCGCTGGACGAGCGCCCGGCGCTGGCGCTGGTGGTCGCGGTCGATCAGGCGCCGTTCTACCAGACCAGCCGCGTGCTGGGTGTCGCGCTGATCGTCTGCTCGGCGCTGGGCGTGCTGGCGGTGGCGGTGCTCGGCTGGCGCATCGCCAAGGTCGGGCTGGCGCCGATCGAGGCGCTGTCGCGCCATGCCGGCGAGCTCAATCCGCGCAAGCTGGAGCGGCTGCCCGATACCGATCTGCCGGCCGAGCTGTCCGGCCTGGTGCTGGCGTTCAACGGCGCGCTCGACAAGCTTGAACGCGCCTACGTGCAGCTGTCCGCCTTCAATGCCGATGTCGCGCATGAACTGCGCACGCCGCTGGGCAACGTGATCGGCCAGACCCAGGTGGCGCTGTCACGCCCACGCAGCGCGCGCGAGCTGGAGGACATCCTGCAGTCGAACCTGGAGGATCTGGAACGGCTCGGCCGCATCGTCGTCGACATGCTGTTTCTCGCGCAATCGGACCGCGGTGCGCTGGCGCGCGATCTGGTCGAGGTGTCGGTCGCGCACGAGGTGCGCCGCAGCGCGGACTTCCTCGACATGCTGTTCGAGGATGCCGGCGCGACGCTGGAGATCGTTGGCGACGCGCGGGCCCGCGTCAACGCCTCGCTGCTGCAGCGCGCGATCACCAATCTGCTCGGCAATGCGCTGCAGCATGGCCTGCATGGCCGTCCGGTCGCGGTCGAGATCGGCGACGAGGCCGGCGTGGTGACGATTGCGGTGCGCAACGAGGCCGACCCGTTGTCCACCGCGCAGATGGACCGGCTGTTCGACCGCTTCTACCGCGTCGACAGCGCGCGCGCCGACAGCCGCCAGAACCACGGGCTCGGACTGGCCATCGTCAAGGCCATCGCCACAATGCATGGCGGCGCGGTGTTCGCGCGCCAGTCGCGCGGCGTGGTCTGCATCGGCCTGACGCTGCCGGCGCTGCCGCCGCAGGCGCCGACGTCCGACAGCCTGCCTCCGCTGACACAGGCGGCCACGGCATGATGGGCGGCGGCAAGACGCGCACGCCGCGGCGCGTGCGCATGGCAAGCCGTGTCCGGCGCCTCGGCGTCGCCGCGCTGGTCGCGACCGCCGCCGGGCTGATGGTGCTGGCTTCGGCTTGCAGCCTCACCGCGCAGGACCACGGCGGGCGGGACCCCAGCCGGCACGAACACAGCCGGCACGACCACAGCCGGCACGACCACAGCCGGCAGGACCACAGCCGGCAGGACCACAGCCGGCTGGACGACAGCGCGACGCGCGCGCCCGCCATCGCACCGACCTTCGCCGCGCATCGCGCGCAAGCGCTCGCCGCGCTGGAAAGCCGGCGCCGCTACGTGTCGGCCGATATGCAAGCCGAGACCGAATGGAATCTGCCGCGCGAATGGCGTCCCGCCGGCACGCCGCGCGGCGGGGCGCTGCTGGTGCACGGGCTCGGCGATTCGCCGTGGTCCTTCGTCGATATCGCGCCGCGGCTGGCCGAGCGCGGCCTGCTGGTGCGCACGGTGCTGCTGACCGGCCATGGCACGGCGCCAGCGGACCTGATGGACATCAGGCTGGAGGACTGGCAGCGCGTGCTGCGCGAGCAGGTCGCGGCGTTGCGGGATACCGTTGGCGACGGGCCGCTGTATCTCGGCGGCTTCTCCACCGGCGCCAATCTGGTGCTGGACTATGCGCAGGCCCATGCCGAGATCGCCGGGCTGTTGCTGGTGTCGCCGGCGCTGCGTTCCGGCAGCCGATGGGAATGGCTGACGCCGTGGCTCGCACCGGTGATGCCGTGGCTGCTGTCGACCGGCGACGACCGGCCGCAGCAGACGCCGGTCCGCTATCTGAACACGCCCACCAATGGATTCGCGCAGTACTACCGCAGCAATGTCGCGGCGCGCGCGGCGCTGAACGCGCGCCCTTACGACAAGCCGGCGCTGCTGATCGTCGCCGAGCACGATTCGGTGGTCGACTCGCATTACGTGCGGCAAGTGTTCGGTACGCGCTTCACGCATCCGGCGAGCCGGCTGATCTGGTATGGGGCGGAGCAGGGCAATGCGAGCGGCGATGTGCTTGTCGATGCGAGGGCCGATGTGCGCCTCGCTGGAAGCGTCGATGCGAGCGTCGGTGCAAGCCGCGATGCGAAGGCCGACGGGAGCGCCGGTACCGGCCGCGTGCTGGTCCGCCCGGACCGCCTGCCGGCAGAGCGCATCAGCCAGTTCTCGCACATGGGCGTGCTGTTTTCCGATGCCAATCCGCTCTATGGGCGGCAGGGCTCGTTGCGGCTGTGCCTGAACGGTCAGGAGCCGGCCGAGTACCAGCGCTGCGTCGATGGCGGTGAGGTCTGGTATTCGGATTGGGGCTATCGGGAGCCCGGCAAGGTGCACGCGCGGCTGACCTACAACCCGTATTTCGCATGGCAGACCGGCGTGATGTTGTCGGTGCTGGGGTTGGACGGGGCCGCTGGGGCGGTACCGGCCACGGCCTCGGCCACCGCATTGCCAACCACCTCGGCCACCACCTCGGCCACCGCATCGGCCGCGGCATCCTATGACGCATCCCCTGCATCCCCTGCTGAATCGGGCTCGGCATCCCCCACGGCATCCCCGACGGCATCCCGGTAACGGTCCCGGTCCGCCATCCTGCGCGGACCGGCCTTCACCCGCCGATCACCTGTTTCGCGTAGCTGGCGCGCTCCATTTCGCGCACCTCGACGCTGATCTGCACCGGCGTGTTGTTCGCGCCCGAGCGGACCGCTTCGGCGATCACCTCGCAGACCGCCTGGCCCAGCGCCTGGCGCGTTGCCAGGTCGCGGCCGTCGAGAATCGACAGCCGGCCATGGACGAAGGCGCGCTCGACCGCTTCGGTCCCCTGGCGGTAGGTCTCCAGCGTGATGCAGCGCGACTTGATATCGGGCTCCTGGAATTGCCCGGAGGCCAGCAGCGCGGCGTTGGCCTGATCCAGCAGTTCCTCGGGCGAGCAGTTCAGGCGCGCGTTTTCGGTGATTTCAATGACGAGATGGGGCATCGGGGACTCCGTCGGTTGGCGGGAAGAGACAGCGGGCAAAACGCCGGGTGCGTCGAGGCATCGGTGTTCGGTTCGTTCCCCGGCGCACTGCCGCTGTCGGCGGCGATGACGTTCGCGGCGGTAGTCATGATAAGCGCCGTGCCACGGGCAGGCCAACGCCCGGCGAGGGCGCGCGGCGGTCACCCCGGCGGCCAACCCGAATTTTGGCGCGATAATCGGTCCTGCCTTGCCTGCCGTTTCGCGTTCGCCTGCACAATGGGGCGATGCAGGGTTCAGGTCCCGATTCCGTTCGGACCTGTTCCGATCGCGTTCCGATCCCGTTCGCGAGCCTGTTCCGGATGTCGTTCCCGTTGTCGTTCCCGATACCGTTCCCGATCTTCGTCCCGTTTCCGATTCGATGAGCCAGCCGATGACCCAGCCTACCGCCGACCTCCCATCGTCCTCCGCCGGCACGCCGGCGCCCGCGCCACGCAGCGGCGGCCGCATCCTGGTCGATGCGCTGCGCATCCACGGCACCGAGCGTGTGTTCTGCGTGCCGGGCGAGAGCTTCCTCGACGTGCTCGACGCCCTGCACGATCAGCCCGCCATCGACCTGATCGTCTGCAAGCACGAAGGCGCGGCGGCCAATATGGCCGAGGCCGACGGCAAGCTGAGCGGACGTCCCGGCATCTGCTTCGTCACGCGCGGACCCGGGGCGACGCATGCCAGCGTCGGCGTCCATATCGCCGCGCAGGATTCGACGCCGATGATCCTGTTCGTCGGGCAGATCGCCCGCGAGCACCGGGGCAGGGAAGCGTTCCAGGAAGTCGATTACGGGGCGATGTTCGGCGGCATGGCCAAATGGGTCGCCGAGATCGACGACCCCGCGCGCATCCCCGAACTGGTGGCGCGCGCCTTCCAGGTCGCGACCTCGGGCCGGCCCGGACCGGTGGTGCTCGCGTTGCCCGAGGACGTGCTCGACGGCGAGGCGGTCTGCCGCGACACCGGCGCGTATCGGCCCGTGGTC
>Ga0065721_10052717_pt1 | contig 11326 bp, 11 predicted proteins | sample Mesricmetagenome_FD_59108 | JGI IMG/M metagenome (GOLD analysis project Ga0065721, IMG submission 59108) | Mesophilic microbial community from rice straw/compost enrichment Sample: eDNA_1 v2 (version 2) | ecosystem: Engineered > Solid waste > Grass > Composting > Bioreactor | place: USA: Davis...
GCCGGTCTGCTATTTTCCGCCGAACCTTCGGTTCTTTGCATCGCGAAGCAAAATAGCCGCCGATCCGCCATCCTCCGCTTCGCTCCGGCCGCGCCCCACGGGGCACGGTTCTGTCCCGCTCCGCCCGCCGCCGGGCGTCGCCACGAAGGCCGCGAGAGGCGCGGCTGTCAGACGACGGAGATTTTCGATGGCGATCGACCATGACGACGACCGCGAGACGCAACCCGGCTCCACCGCCTATCTGCTTCAGGAAATGCAACTCTATGGCTACCGCCCTTTCGAGGATGAACCGGACCATCGGCCCTTGCCGGACGACCGCATCGCCGGTGGCGCTGTCGCCGAGATGTTCGACGCGCTGGTCTCCTGCCTCATCGACACCAGGATCGAGCCCGACCTTGAGGATCTTGCCTGGGGCATCGTCAATGTCTTCCACCGCGCCGGCGAGCGGGTCGAACGCGAACTCGACGACAACGAGCGCGCGCAGAAGCGACTTCAGCGTGAGCAGGATGGCAGCGAGGTCAAGTCGGTCGAACTCGAGCGTAAGATCGCCGAAGGCATCACCATGATCGAGCGTCGCGACACCATGGAATTCTTCCGCGACGCCGCCGCCGACCAGTTCCGCATCCATATCCGCAAGCCCTGGCTGCCGCGTTCGGGTGCAATGGTGAACCACAAGGCGCTGACCTCGGCGGTGCTTGACAGCCGCAAGGCGCTCGGCAAGCGCGCCTGGGAGAAGCAACGCGTCTTCGATCCCGATGGTATTCGCATCGCCTTCACCGGCGGCGCCGACTGCAACGATCACCAGCGTATCTACGCCGTGCTGGACAAGGTCCATGCCCAGCTTCCAAACCTGATCCTGATGCACGGTGCGACACCGACTGGCGCTGAACGCATCGCGGCCTGCTGGGCACGCGACCGGGCCGTGCCGCAGGATCCCTACCGGCCCGACTGGGACCGGCACAAGAAGGCCGCGCCGTTCAAGCGCAACGATGCCATGCTGGAGAAGATGCCAAGGGGCGTCATCGTGTTTCCAGGCACCGGCATCCAGGACAATCTTGCCGACAAGGCCCGCAAGATGGGCATCCGCGTCTGGGACTTCCGCCAGCGAGCGGGCGATTAAGTCCTATGCAAAGGCGGCTGGCATGTTGGACACTCCGGTTAGTCCCCTTTGGAAATCGAAAAGGCGAAAAGCTGCCGTTCACATAGGCTGTTGAGCAATTGCTATCCCAACAGCGTTAGCGAAAAATCTACATTGAACCGTTTATGCTGAGCTTGCTGCCGCGAGAATGCTCCGAGCTCTGTTCGTAGTTTGCGCATATCGACGTTGCCGCTCGCAGGACTGATCTTCGAAAACGCGCGCGATCCTGGCAATGGCTCTTTCCAACGCCAATGCATGAGCCGGTCGCGCCATTTGGGCGGAACGAAGCCCAGCAGTAGAAGTGAGGCGATCACGATAAGTCCGAGACCTGCGGTTCCAGGTGCCGCAAATGTCTCAAGCTGTTTCGCCAAAGTGGATCGATCTGCTGACAGCAGTTTCGTAGGCTCGGCCTTAACCCAGACAAAGGCGAGAACGTGACAGATCATCGCGGCTCTAATCAGCCAAGCATTTTGCTCCTTGAGGGATTTTCCTTCGGCCATCAATCCGGCTCCTTCGTATGCATGAGAGCATGAAAGCGTGTCGGCGTGGCGATCAGCAAAATCGACGGCGGTGTGCGTTCTGCTGCCAACTCAGCTGCGGTATTCCAGTCGGTCCCTGAAGGTCCAGTATCGTGAAGATGGCTGTGCCAGGTTCCAACGTCGAACAGCGTTTTTCCGCTCGCTTCGTGTCGTGCCTCAATGGCTGCATGGAGTCCCTGAGTGCCTAGTACAAAGAGGGCTGCGCTCCGTTGGCTGTCGAGCGGTGCGTCCAGAAGATCAACGACGGTTACCGTCTTTAGGCGCGCGCTTGTGCAACCGATCATCACGCCCCCAGTTTCGACTGCCGAATAGGACACGGCTTCCGCACGAATCCGGTCGGCCACACGCTTCGATATCCGTAGCTCCCAGCCATCGGTTCCAGCGATTTCGACGGTCTCAAATGGAGGAACTTGGTACCGGACCCAACTCGTAGCCGGAGTACCGTCATTCATCGTACCCATTACAATCGTGCCGTCGATGGCGGGCGCCGCCAGTAGTTCGTTTACCTCCAAAGCGAGGCTGGCGGTCATGGCCGAAAGTCTCGCATCGCCCATTCGCATGGTGAGTGATCCGCAGCCTTGGCCAATCCTGATTTCGGCTAGCCCTTCGGCTGGGTCGAAAAGCAGTTTGCTTGCAGGCGTGCCATCGATCGTGGCGTACATTTCTGCCATGAGATCGGCATGGTTCGGATTGTGCCTTGGACCATCAGCCAAGAGAAATGCCCCGCGCCCTCGACCGAAGAGCGCCGTTTCGAAGAGCCGCGCCCGGTAGCGTGGCGGTGCGGCATCGACCAGTGCCTCTCGCACCGACAAGGATGCTGTCGAATTGATGATGGCGCCAGCGCGCGTCGGCAAGAGTGTCTTCGCAAGTTCCTGTTCGCGTAAGTCCCTGCCGAGGTCGCCCTTATGCACCTCGGGTCGCAGACCGAACCCTTCGAGCTCCTTGGCGAGCGCTCCGGCCTTGCTGCTCGGGACGTGCGAAGGACCAAGCGCATGCCGTGCCATATTGTGCGGACGAAGGCCCGATTTGTCGCTGACACACACAATGTCCTGCCCACTGCGTGCGGCGTGGAGTGCGAGCTTGGATCCGACGCTTCCGCAACCGAGCATTACGAAGGGTGGTTGCTCCGGCGAACCAGAGAGCGAGCGCAGAAGTGATGCACTGATCGATTGGTAATGAGCAGCAGGCGAAACTGGTTCGTCATTGCCCTGCACGAAAAGCGTTTGCCTGCCCTGTTCGGCACGGACGTCGATGACGTAGGGCAGCAGTTCGATGTCCGATTCAGTACCGATGAGGTGGACCGGTCTGCGGGCGCACAGGATCACAGCGACGGGAATCGGGGCAGGAAGAACAAAGCCGGCGAAGCTGCGTTCAAGATTGCTCAGGAAGGCATCCAGCCCCCTTGCACACCCGACCTCCTCAGCGCGGGCGCGGAGGTGGCCAAGCGTTTCCACGTCCTCCGGCATGTAGGTCGAATGGACGAACGCACTGCCGTCAGAGTTCTTGTCCGGCCAAATGATCGCGACAACGGTATTGCCCACGCGCATGTCGCCGCGCATCGGGCTTGCGGTGAAGGTGTCGTCCCCCTCGCTCGTCTTGAGCGGCGTTCGCTCGCCATCGCTCGACAGCCACGCCTCCGCGTCGACCCCGAGCAGCCCGCTCGGATCGCCTCTACGGTAATACTTACCCTTCCAGACGGCCCACCCGCCTTTCCGATCGACGAGAGATCGCGCATGCTCGGCATCGAGTTCGACAATGTCGCGGTAATCGCGCCGCAACATGGGTTCCCACCCCTGCTCGGGATCGATCAGGTCATTGATCGCCGCCTTGCGGAGCCAAACTGCTAGCTGGTCGACGAGGTGAAATACGCCGTAATCGACGAGCCCGAATTGCAAAAAGAACTCATCCTGATCTCCGTCGATCAGGCAAGGACGTGGCGGCATCGAGAACGGCATCAGATGCGGGAAGTGGCGAGGGAAATCCTCACGAAGGTAAAAGCGCGGGGACTGCCATGGCCAGCTGGCAGGCAGCTTGAGCACTACGGACTCGCAGGTCCGAACGCCGCTTGAACTTACGCCATCCGCCTTCATGTCGAGTGGCATTTCGACATTCATGTCGATGCGGACACGTTCCAACCCGTGCTCTAGTTCGAGAACCTCCCCGCCGACACACTCCGAGTGCCGAAGTGCTACCCGCAGGACATGATCGGCAGCACTGGCCTCATCATCGGCAGCCATCGGCGCGTCCGTGAGCGCGGGCTTGGCTCGCAGTGGCCCCTATACCCATAGCAGCCGCGGCGGCCTTCGCGGCGCTCTTCACTGTTTTTGTGATGCCGTTGCCGGTGATCTCGTACTCGAGCGCGCGTTCCTCGTCGTCCCAGACATCGGCGACGCAGATGAAACGATCACTCTTGCCATCGACGATGGAGATATACTCGCGCTTGGCGCGATCGCAGGGTGGGTCTGAATCGTCTGCATCAATCGTCTTTGAACTCGCCACCACGATCGCGCCCTTACGGATCTGACCGAGCGCGTTGCGGGCCGCCTCGCAAACCTTGGCATCCTCACCCATCTTGGACCAGCTATCGTAGCTCAAGCTGTGCCAAGAACAATGGTGTGGTGCCTGAAGGATGTCGTAATCGAGCCAGTCGGCATTTTCGTCGCCCAGATCGTCCCACAGTCGCTCCCAGATCGCCACCTCGGCATCGCCACCTGACAGGAAGCGGCACTTGTCGAGGATTCCGCCGCCGCGGATCGAGAAGCGAATGATGACCGATGAGCGGTTCTTCGCGAGCAGTTCTTCGGTGTCTTCATCTTCCCCCTGGGGTAGCGGGGCAAGCAGTCGACCTTCAAACGCGCTGGAGCCATTCTCGTTGAGCTTCGTGACGGTTTCGTTCGTCTTCACGACGATGCCGAGGATATCGTCGGTCTTGCCATCCTCGTCCTCGCCCATGATCTGAATGCGGTCGCCTTCGCTGGCAATCGTGCCGTTCTCGCGGAACAGCGCGACGCGGCGCCGGGCCTCCTTCGCCCACGCCTTCGCGTCTGGGCAGAGCGTATGGTTCTTGGACAAGCGGCGGAATACCACCGGCGAAGACCACATCTCGCGGATCAGGATCTTGTCATCATCTTTGTTCCAATCCTCAGGCGGCCCAAGGTGGAAGTGGGCTTCGAGCCCGGTAATGTGGTCTTTGTCAGGGTGACTGAGCAGAAACCCATCGACGAACATGCGGCCCTTTTCATCTCGGGTCAGCCGAGCACGCAAATCGGTCATGACATCGGGTGTATCATCGTCCTCGTCATCGGCGGCCTTGCGCACGTGCAGATCGACGAGGAGCTTCTGGCCGTTGCCAAACGTAATCAGCGTCATATCGCCGTTGCCGACGGGGAAGAATGTGATTGAAGCAGTCATTATGATCCCTTTTCGTCAAACGGCGTGGGTGGGAGCACGTCGTGGGCAAGCGGACGCCCCGACGCCGAGCTATGCGTTGGGCGTGTCGCGCCCATCCGGTTCGCGGGCGACGCCCTTGAACGGTTTGCCATCATCCTTGACGCTCATGAGGTGGCCGGTGCGCTCATCGCGCTTCTGCCACTGTCCGTCCGGCCGCTGAAATTGAGTACGGCCTGTTACCGCACCGCGCCGGAACCCATTCCCAGTATTCTTCGCCATTTTCTCGGTCCTTTGCGTCCGTTCGTCGCTTCGTCCTTGATCCCAGTGATCATCGCGTCCATTGAATATGGTAATCACACTCTCATCAGTCAAGAAAGGCGATGGGATATTTTTTTCGAATCGGGTTGTTGGAGGGTTGATTGACGGAAGAGACGGGCGAGCCAGTTCGCTGGGGGGTACAGCGGCGCCTCGAATTTATCGATTTTCGGCTTTTTTGGGACGGACGGTTCAATCGACGCGACCTTGCCGAAACCTTCGGGATCTCGGCGCAGCAAGCTTCATCCGATATTGCACAATATACCGCGCTTGCGCCTGAGAACCTCGTTTATGATCAGACTTTGAAGGCGTATCTGCGCACGCCGACCTACGAACCGAAGCTGATGCATGCCTCAGCTGAACGGTATCTGCTTCAACTGGTTGCGATTGAAAATCGTTGGATGCGTCACGAGGATACTTGGTTCGACCACACGCCACCCATCGAGAATGTTTCGCTGCTGCGCAAACGAACGGACGCCCGGATTCTCCTCCATATCCTCGACGCCATAAATAAACGCGGCCAGTTGGAGATACAATATAGGTCAATCACCGGCGCGCCCGAGCCACGCCGGATAATCGCACCCCATGCGCTCTTTCATGCTGTTGGTCGGTGGTACGTCCGAGCATGGTCAGCGGAGCATTCCGACTTTCGCGACTACAATCTCTTTCGGATTGATCAGGCTGGCGAAATCTCTGGAGCCGTAATCGATTCCGCACTCGATTTCGAATGGATGCACGAGATTGATCTCATTCTTGCACCGAACCCAGCTCTTTCTGAAAGCCAGCAAGCAGCGCTCCGGGGCGAGTATGGCATGACCGACGGCAGGCTCGTCGTTACCATGCGCCTCAGCCAGACCTTCTATTTGATGACCGAGCACAACTTCGACGTGGAGCCCGACGCACTTCCGCCAGGCAAGCAACAACTGGTGCTCCTCAATCGAGATGAGGTGATCAATGCCCGCAAAACCGCGCGCAAGCTGTCGATCGATGCAATCGAGCGAGCGACCCGTTGAACATGAACAAAGGCGACAGAGGCGTATCAGCAATCCTGCTTTTCGGCAGCCGCGCTCGCGAAGACCATGGCCGTGGTTCCGACACCGACCTCCTGCTTGTGAGCCCGCCGGGAACGCCACAGCATAGGTCAATCGGGCATCTTTCAATGTTTTTCTATCCTTGGGACAAGCTAACAGCGGATGCGCGCGATGGAGACCTCTTTGTGTGCCACATCGTGCGTGAAGCGAGGCCGGTATTCGATCCGCTGGACCAGCTCGATGAGCTCCGCTCGCAGTTCAGGCTGCGGACGAGTTATGCCCGCGAAATCGTCCAAGCTCGCGATCTTGGCTGGTTTCTCGATAGTCACGGTGGCGCTCTCAACGGCTCTATGGTTGTGCGGCGCATGGTCTGGTGTGTTCGGACGATAACGATCGCGCAGCTGGCCGAGCACGGCAGGCCCGCCTTTGCGCCGAACGAACTGGCGGCAGCGGCGCCTCTAGCTGCAAATATTCTCGTCAATCGCCATCAACGCAGGTTGGACGTGGCGATGCGGCAGCAGTTCCGGCAGTATCTGATGCAGGTGGGTGGATCTCCGGCCCTACCGCGTGAAGCAACACTCGAAGATTATCGCGACTTGTTTGTCCGGACAGGTAACAAGGTGGGACTTCAGACGATCGAGCGCGGGATTCATTCGCCGGAAAATGATGACGACTTTTACCAATGACTGGCAGTGTCGGACGCATATCCTGAACGCGTACAAAGTTTTTCGTCCTGAGAGAGGTTTTGTGTTCGCACTTCGTTCTTCGCACTTTCCAGTTACGCACCTGTCAGCTACGCAACGAGCAATTTAAACAGGGGATTTATTGTGTCCGTCATCAAGAGTTTCGCTGTGGGCCACGGCGACATGTTCTACATAAGGCATGGCAGCGACAACTTCTCGATCGTCGATTGCAATATCAACGATGACAATGCGGATCGGATCATTGAAGAATTGAAGGCGCAGTCGGCTGACAAGGGCATAACCCGCTTCATCTGCACGCATCCTGACCAGGATCACTTTGGCGGCATCGGGCGCCTCGACGACGCAATGCCGATCGCTAACTTTTACTGCGTCCAGAACCAGGCGACAAAGGACCCCGAGACCGAATCATTCAAGCGCTACTGCAAGCTGCGGGACGGCGATAAAGCCTTTCACATCTATAAGGGCTGCACTCGAAAGTGGATGAACAAGGAAGGTGATGGGCGGGGCTCCGCCGGTCTCAATATCCTTTGGCCCGACACTAACAACGAGCATTTTAAGGAAGCGCTGGCGTCTTGCGACGCAGGCGAGGCCTTCAACAACACATCGGCCGTTATCCGGTATCAGCTGCAAGGCGGCGCCAGCTTCATGTGGCTGGGCGACTTGGAGACCGACTTCATGGAAAACATTACCGATGCGGTCGATCTCAAGAAGACCACGGTGGTGGTAGCAGCCCACCACGGCCGTAATTCAGGGAAAATACCGAACAGCTGGCTCGAGAAGCTTGACCCTCAGTTCATCATCATCGGTGAGGCCCCGTCGCGACATCTTAATTACTACACCGGTTACAGCGTCTTCACCCAGAACAAGGCGGGGGATCTCACCTTCGATCTCGTGGACGACAAAGTCCACGTCTACGCGTCGAACGAAGGATATTCGCACAAGAAACTGACGGATGAGGGGCAAACAACCTTTGAAGGGTATGTCGGCAGCTTTACCGTCGAGACCGAGTACACCCTATGAAGGACTGGTTCCCGCTCACAAGCTACGAATTCTACGCCTACCTCACATCTGGGATGGTAGTGCTTGCTGCGGCTGATCGCACCTTCATGGCGTCGTCCCTTGCCAATCAAACCGACTGGAAGGTGGTGATCGTAGTGTTTTGGGCTGCAATCGCCTACCTGATCGGCCAAATTGTTGCGATCCCCTCTTCAGCCGTCTTCGAGCATTTAATTGCCAAGCGCGTGCTGCGGGATCCTTCAGCGGTGATTTTGGGCCTTCAAGAGCAGCGCTGGCGCGAGCGTTGCTTCGGCACCATGGTCGGTAGTCGCGAGTACGAGCCGTTCCCTGAAGATTATCGTGCCGGTATCGTCAAAAAGATTGCCCAAATGTTAAACGTTTCGGAGCCGAGCGTTCAGGCTGACGCTGCATTTCAGTGCGCCTTTTCTCACGCGCGTTCCATTCCAGATTCCGCCGTCAGGTTGGACAATTTTCTGAATCAGTATGGTCTTTGCCGGAACGTCTCATTTGCTAGCCTAATAGCGACGGTGTTCCTCACGGGTCTCGCGTGCCGCACCGGCGATCGAACAGACATCTTACTCGCGGTCGGCGCTGCTGTGCTTGCGATTGGTTTATTTATCCGGTTCATCAAATTTTACGCGGCATATACACGAGAGGTATTCCGGGCTTTCAATAAGGCATGCTAGCCGACATTTCGTGGGAAGGTGATCTAGTCTGAAACCGTGCGCAATGGCCCTCCTTGGCTGCGAGTTCGTGTTAGAAGGTCTGAACCGCCAACTGACCTACTGAATAGCGGACTGAGGCCCAGGAGGTGCCATAATTCACCGTATGGATGGACGGCAGCTTCCAGCGATCCCCTTCGCACCCGTCTACGGCGGCTATTGAGCGTTTGTGATGCGCCAAAGCCCGTGTCAGCCGTCCGACGAAATGGAATCTGAGTAATATGAGCCAAAGCGAACGTCTTCCCGCAACGTTTCCGGACGATATGGACCCGTTACGCCACTCTGACAGACTTCGTTGCAGGCAAACCGAACTTCGACTGACGGATGCAAGGTGCCGCCCAACACGCCTTTCCGAGGCTTGGCGGTCCAGTTGACGAAGCGGGAGATCACAGGATGAGCATTTGCAAATCCCAGTATTTCGCAATGCTGCAGAGCAGTGGGGTCAGGAAATAGATGCAGAACTCTGCGATCGACCAGCAAGCGATGAGGAATATCGTTAGACGTAGCCTGCTCGACCATCCACTCCAATGCGATGTCAGACAACCGCGATTCCGATTCAGGATAGCTACCGCCAATGTCTGAGTGATTTCCAGCGAACCAAAGCTGGATCAATGGCTCGTCGCTTTCGCTTTCCTTCTTGCGAATGACGTCGTGCCTTCCCCACTTCACTCGCGGGAAATCCTCTCTTCGTTCATCAATGGAGATAGCATGGCGCGCGTACCTCACATGCTTACTTAGGCTCCGATCGTAATTGTCAGCCTTCCAGCTGATATAATGTGACCTACGATCGCCCTTCTTTGGAAAGTCCTTAATGGTCCTTCGGGCCTTCATCCGCAGCATGATCAGAGCGGCCACGATGACCGCCACGGCGCTCAGGCCGGCTACGTGTGACCAAGAGTAGTCCGATATCCAAGCTATCGGGATTGCCAGAACGCTACAAAGAGCAACGATAGCGAGACCAAAGATCGCGAAGATCCCGGTACGCTTCCAGCCCTTCGCCCCGAGAGCTGCAACGGTGTCAAAGACACCTATGAAATAAGGACTGGCGTTTGGAACGCCGTCACTGTCGCTCGCATATCTTTCACGAAATCGGTGTGCGAGTTCGTCGCGCTCGCTCTCAAACTCGGCCAGTGGATGACCTGCACCATGTTCGTAGACTTGGTGGACGGCTTCATCGGCGATAGCCCGCGTACAACGCCGAAATCGAGTAAGCCGCTTGCCGTCGGCGTCCTGAGTGGGCACTCCGCAAAGAGAAAGCACATTGGCAACACAACGCGCTGTATAGGCCCCTCGGCTAAATCCGAAGATCCAGATCCGATCGCCCGCTTCCCAGTGGTTGATGATGAACTCGTAGCAATCAGCAATATTGTGGCCAATGCCGCGCCCCGTCGCGGAGCCGAGTAGCTTCTTCGCCCAACGCGACCATTTGAACCAACCTGACGTACCCTCATCCGTCCCAAGGCCCGGATCGTAGAATGCGATTTGCTCAGCGGGATTGATGTCGTTTTGAGGGTCTACCCTGCAAGCACGGTAGAGCTTGTAAATATTGCTCAAGCGCTGCTCAGGCTTGAGGCCGCCAACTTGTCCAGTACCATCGGAAAAGACGACAATGTTCTTCGACATGGCTTCCCCCGCGAACATGCAGGATTGAACATAGCAAGAACAATCGTCGGGTCAAATCTGCAAATGCTGCTCGTTGACGCCACTGAGGGCGGTGAAGGGCATTGACCACATTAGCGGCTTTGAGGACGGATGAATGAAAGGCAAATTTTGACGAGCAGGAATATGGTGATGAAGGTCTGCTTTGTTGGCGGCTGCAGACCTGTTCTGCGATGACCGTTCCCGACCAGATTGCGACGTTCACTTGTGGCGGCGCGAACGACTCACTCTGACAGGAGCAGTCATTCGGGTTGCGTCAGGCTGTCCGGCGGAACCCGCCAACATAGCGGACGTTGGAAGGTTCAAAATGGCACCCTGAAAGCGGCCCTTCGTTCATCAGACAGTCGCGGATAGCTATCGACCGACGTTGGGACTTTGCTGCCGGCCACCGCTGCTCCTGGGGACCTCCGTTTAAGCTGACACCGGACATTCGTGGATCCGCCTGAGTCCTTCCGCCAGGTCAGGGCTGTTGACGATCCGATTGATCCACTATCAGGCGCGCCTATGCTTATTCATCAGGTCCTAGGTGCGCCTGGCGAGCCTCGCATTTTCGACCGCTACGGAGGCAGCCCGGGCCAGGGCTTCGAGAAGTGCGATTTCACTCTCGCTCGGCTGCCCTGTTTCCGACCAATACGCACCTATTGCTGCGATAGGCTCGACCTGTCCAATGGGCACCATCACCATCGAACGCACAAATGTGGTGCGATAGGCCTCGAGTGGAACACGCGGATCGTTGAAGACGTCGCCGATTACGGCAACTTCCCGATGTTTCATGGACCATCCGGACACGCAACTTGATGCCGGAAAATAT
>Ga0065721_10052720_pt1 | contig 11324 bp, 13 predicted proteins | sample Mesricmetagenome_FD_59108 | JGI IMG/M metagenome (GOLD analysis project Ga0065721, IMG submission 59108) | Mesophilic microbial community from rice straw/compost enrichment Sample: eDNA_1 v2 (version 2) | ecosystem: Engineered > Solid waste > Grass > Composting > Bioreactor | place: USA: Davis...
GGATCCCTTGGCGGGACCAGAGCAACGTCCAGCGAACCATATCCTGGCCACAGTGAATATCATCCGCAACCTCGCCGTCCTCATCAATAACCAACCGATGATGGCCAAGCACGAACGGCTTGCAGACGTCCTCCTGCGGTTATGCTCTGTCGATGTGAAGAACGGCATTCCCACCCCTTCCTCGCGGGCACTCTCTCTTAACGATCTTGCCATTGTTCGAAAGGATACCCTCTATACCCTTTCCATTCTTGCCTTCAATAATGAACTTCCCCCCACTACGTCCTCAAATATCGCGGAGATCTACCGGCTTACTCGCCGCGCGTTTGAATTGGCCGCGTCGTTCCTGGCTGATCCCGAAGAAGCCCTTCCACCGCTGCAGTGCATCCAACAAGCTGGGTTCCCGATATCTCCTGATTCAAAGGCACCAATCTTGCAAGATGTGGCGATCGATTTCCTTAGCAAGTTCAGTCAACCGGACCACAACCGCCAAGTGATAGCCAAGGCCGTTCCCCAAACTTGGATCTACTCGCTTTTCTCCGCCCTCACACATCGCATGCCACTCGTGGACCAGGATTTCATCCTCGCTGGGAAGGAGTTCTGGACGGCCCACCTAGAGAAGACCGTCCTCTCGATCTACTCACTGGTGTTCCTGTCGCCACCGGAGGTGAAGAAGAAGATGCGGTCGGACCGACAATTGGGCTTCAAGAGTGTTGTGTTACGACTATTCAATCGCTTCCTCGGCTCGCAGGAAGGGCGGATGACGCTACCGGTCTTGACACGAAGAATGCTTGAAACTCTCAAGCTCCTCGACGATGCATCGGATCCATTCGAAAACCCTGTGGATTCTTCAGGTCCGGCGCTGGCCTTCGGGATGGGTTTCGCGGACAACACGGACGACGGCACGGAGAAGGGAATGGGCATGTTGGGAGGAGATAAAGATATTGGATGGGAAATGCTCATGACACAGCAAGTCCTCCAGGACGACCAGATGTTCAGGGAGCTTGAGAGTCTGATCCGTGTTGAATGCAAGTGACCTGGTTACGGACCGCTTTTTTGATTACTCCTCCGACTGTGATGTCTATCTATCTTCGCCTGTTGTGCTTCTGATCTTTCGATTGTATTTCTACCGTATATACTGTGTCTGCAAGGGGGAAGAGATGAGACCACGTGATGTAATGGAGATGATGCAAGGAGTTGAGCGCCCTGAGGCTGTTACTGAAACCACACCGATGGCCTTGCTCGATCATATAACCACTGCAAGGTCTCTCTCCTCTTCCACTCATGGCAGACTCTCTTCCTCCCCCCACCTACTCCCAGCAAGATCCAGTTGGGAGCGAATCCGCTGCCCCCGACTCACACAGCCATGATCCGCAGATTGTTTTGCTGCCAACCGTCGATGCAGTGAACTTTCAAAAAGGCTTTCTCGGCGCGGAGGGCGAGCGTGCAGCCATCGAAGGGGAAATACAAGTCAAAGGGATTGATCCCAGTCGATGGAATCGCGTGTATGTTCAGTGCAAATCGCAATCTATTCGTTGCACTCACGCTGGTGCGGTCAGGTCCATCTCGCTGAGGACGTTCGAATGCGCGTACCTGCGCGAGATAGAGCTCAGCTTCACAGAGCTCGAACTCTACAGAACTACCGCTCTGCAACGCAGCTTCCCCTCTTCGTTCCCGTTCTCGATACCCCTTATGCCCGACACCCCTCAGTCATTCCAGACGCCGCATTCCCAGCTCGCCCATACCTTGACTGCTCTCCTGCATCCTACATCCCCTTCCGAGCAACCCTTGCGAAAGTGCTTGACCGTCCATACAAGGCGATACACATCGTCGTCCTCAGTTATCGAGACGTCACCTGAGACGTATCATTTCACGGAACCGACACGGGTCGAAGTCCAGATTCCGCGAACCAGCTTCACGTCCGGGGAGGATATCCCTCTTTACGTGACGGTTCCCCCACCCTCCCGGGAACTGGTCGTGGACCGCGGTCTAAGGCTGCGCAACATCCAGGCGGAACTCATACGAGTTATAAAGGTCAAACGGGAGATCGATGCAGAAGACGGAACGGGTTCCGATTCCGATGGGACCAGCGACTCAGAACTTGTTCAGGCTGTGGAGCAAGAAGAGCAGCAATCGACCTTGTCGGACCTCACTGGAGCCAGTCGGTCGACACAGGCTTCAACATCGACGAAGCCACCCGCTTCCCCGGTTTTCTGTGGATCCTCTCATCGGACCGTTGTTGCGCGCTCTGGAGCGTCCTGCAGATTCCATTCGTCCAGGCCAATTCAGATCCGGTTTCTACTTCATCAGAATCATACCTCAACTCCTTCCGAGTCACACACGAATCTCTGCACTGAAGGATCTCCAAGGCCTCTCGAGAGCGACGCGGAGAGTGCGCTCATCACCCAGCACACGCTACTACACTCCATCACATTCCACGTCAAGATATACGTTTCCTTTGTCGATACCACCACCCACACAGAGCGGATATCCCATATCGCCATACCCATCGTCATCCTTCCCACACCAGCGCCTCTCCCCCAGATTCCTCCCACAATCGACGAAGCATATTCGAAGAAGCACGACCGCCCTCCCGCCAGCACTAACAGGTCAGAGGAAGACCCATCCATTCCAGGATATTCTGAAGCGGGACCAAGCATGACATCCGGGGCTCCTCCTCCGTTCGATGACAGAGAAGCCCCACCACCGTTTTTTGCTACAGAACTCGAAGCCTCGACATCGACCCGACTCCCTACATTCCAAGAGTCTGAAAACGAGATTATTCTTCCCGAACCTGAACCCAGAGCCAATCTACCGCCAATTTTCCCAGCCATCCCGGGCGAAGGTGAGATGTTCGGGTTCGCCCCAGGTCATCAATTCGACGGACACTCCGAGGACATGCAGCGTTCCGATACCCCCCCACCATCGCTAGAGATGGCATCGCATGATACCAATCTTACATCGCTAGCCGACCTGCACGACTCGGGTCATGTCACGATTGAGGCAATCAGCATGGCCCTTGACATGGAGCAACTCGACGATGGCGACCTAGCCCAAGATCAGCCTCCTCCACCGCCTCCTGCAATGGACGACCCTTCTGATCCCCCTCCATCTATCGATTCGGCGTTCAGAACGCCGCAGGCGATGGGTCAGCGTCCTGCAACTCCCCCTCTACCTCCGTACCTCGTTCCAGGTCACGATGAACATATTCCCCCAACCCTCACAACCGCGTCACCAGCATACCGCCATGATCCAGAGGAGAATGTCATGCGCCCACCGCCCTACGTTGATTAGCATATACAACATGAACACGACGTCCATCCTCTAGAATGTTATATTGCTGATAAAAGATTATTACAATGGGCTAAGAAAGAGAAACAACCCTTATACAGGTCAGCAAGCGATAAATTGATATGTCACGCGAGAGGTAAGGGCTGGAATCATAAGATACGTAGCGAAGGCGAGAAAGAGTCGAATGATGCATAAATGGCTACCGCGGGAGAACAGGGGCAAAAGGAGAGCGTCAGGTGGGCTCTCTAGCAGTTGCAGGCATCCTTGGTCTTTCCGCCATTCTGGTCCAGGTTTATGTTTTGTGACTGCGACCCTTCACCGCGGTTACCAGCAAGGCCAGGTCGCCCGGTGCTGCCCCGCGCTGACGCCAGGATGTGTTCGATGGGGATCTTCTTGGCTATACGACGTCATCAGTGTTGCGTAGATAGCGGAGGAGCAAAGAAGCGCACCAATTTCAGTGAAAATATCGACAATACCCTCGCCGGTCTTAGCACTGGTCTCGAAGAACAGCAACCCAGCCTCGGTAGCATAAGCCTGGGCCTCCTCCCTTGGCACCTGTCGGAGGTTCTCCGATTCCCCAGGCGCAGCGGCCTCCCCGCCGGTCTCTGTCGCATCATCTGCTTCATCTTCATCATCGCTCGTGGAAGCCCCGCTGGAGGACGTAGAAGGTTGAACGAGATCGACCTTGTTGCCGGCGAGGGCGATCACGATATTTGGGTTGGCCTGGCGTTGGAGCTCCTTGACCCACGATTTGGCCTTCTCCAGGCTGCTAGCCTTGGTAACGTCATAAACAACGACTGCCGCTTGCGCGTTGCGGTAGTACATGGGCTAGAGTGACATGGCGAGGAGCAAGGTGAGCTTGGAGACCAAGTGGAAGTGCGATGTGCGAGGACGTACCGCGAGAGAGTGGAAGCGCTCCTGGCCAGCCGTGTCCCAGATTTCATATCTCAAAATGCGATCCTCCAAGCGGCACTTCTGAGTGAGGAAAGCAGCGCCAATGGTTGGCTCTTTGTTGGGCTGGAACTCGTTGTTGACCTACAAGCGCAGCGGCAGGAGATGAGCAACGGCACTATGAAGCCTAGAGGAATGGCTACACACGAATCGCAGTACAACAGAGGACTTTCCGACGGCAGCCTCGCCTGTTGGGCGATAAAAAGTGAGTGAACGGCCGATTGAAGGGTACAGAAGTGGCGAAGACCACAATTATGATCCCGCGAATGTGGGGAGAGAGGAGGTTGGGGAGTAACCGAGGTGACGTACCGAGAAGAACCAGCTTAACCTGCACGGACTTGTCGGGCGACGACGCTGCGGCGGATTCAGCCATTGGAGATGGGGTATAGATGAAGGAGGAAGAAAAGGACGCTGTTGCAAAGCGCAGTGGAACTGTGGCAGTGAGCACTATATTTGTTCCCTTATTTGTCTGCTCATTCCTGTTTCCGCTCTATGCGATTACACTCATTGACTCGATATTCTATTGCTCTGTGTCTGGAGCCTCGGGCGCATCTATCGAAGGTACATCCGCTTCATACATCGGTTGCAGGTCCTCGCAAGTCACGAATATACCATTGTCGATCTCCACCTTTGTCGTCTCCTTGAACACCTCTGGGCAGGTGAATGGGATCTTGGGATGCGGCCCAACCGGAGTCGCGGGACCTGCGCCCGAGCCATCTCCGTCATCGTCTGTATCAGGACTGTCGCCATTATCGTTTGAACGGTCCTCCTGAGCTTTCACTAGCGAGCTCTTCTTTTTGTTCGTCGGTGCTTTCGTAAGAGCCTGAGCCTGGTTGTAGAACCAGAACGGCTTCGTTTGATAGTCGCCCATATACTTGTTTAAAAACTTCTGGTATTTGCCCTTCGGGTCGCCGTATGCCGCGGCGACAGCAGCTACGTGCGGAATCAGGTTTGAATAGCCTTCGTTTTTAGCATCGTGACTGATGGCATAGTCAAGTGCAGTTTGGATGGTTGCCCCATACTTCGACTTGGCGGTCCAAAAATCAACCCCAAGCGAATCGCCAAGCTTAGCGTTCATCTTCTTAAAGTTAGTCCTGCGATGCGACGAGAAATAAAATACCCACAAGCAGGGCTTCAAGGTTGAAAGCACGATAGTGCAGGGGGTTTGCGCGAATTCCCTCAAAGGGCTGTTCACCAGAGGCTGCGATTTGATCCTGGAAGGCACCCTCGAAGAACCTTTGGAGGACGTCTAGAGCCCCTGCCTTGTCTCCAGCGTAAAGCTTGGATGCTGCAACTTGAGCAGTATAAAAGGTCAGGTGGTTACTAGATATCCAGGTCAACGACGATACTGCAACGCGCAATTGCGAACCCGCCTACTTTGGGCGCGTAGCGGTTACGACGCCAATGTCGCTCTCTCGAAGCCACGACGAGTACTCCAGAACCCAATCTCTCATCTGCTGATCCTTCGCATTCGTCCATTCTGCGCTTCCTCCGCTCTTCAGAATGAATATGCCGTTGATCACCTTCACGATACCTCTGATATCCAGGATACCGGTGAACGTTCCTTTCTTCCCATCAGGCCCAAGCCCCCGAACCACCTGCCCAAACTTTACGTTCGGGTTCATCTTGGTGTCTGGATTGAGAAAGAAGGTATCGATCACGTTTACCACGTCCTGAGAGTATTTCGCTGTTCTCCTGGCTGCGAAGGCGATCGACCCGTACAGTACATACTGCGCCATGTTATTCATGGCGCCCGGAGGGTTCAAAGTCCGTACGTCCGGGTTCACTTTGCCGTCTTTCCCCACATACGCACAGGCAGTCCAGGCTATGAATCGCGTTTACCATGTAGAGATGGATTTCAAGTCGAAAAACTAAACTTACTGGCACTAGGGGGCATACTTGTGGTTGGCGAGGGAGTGCACTTCGACGCGGTGGCCTTGGGCACCTTCGTGTTAGAAATTGCCATCTGGCTGGTCGCACTCTCCCTCTTCAGTGCCTTTGTATTCGTCGCTTGGAAAATTGTCGATTCGCCTTTTCCAGTAGTTGTCGTTTTGCTCCCCACAGTGGCCACAGCAGCTCGCCGTTTTACTCGATGTCGACGCTTGACCTTCAGCATCTTCCTGCGGTGCCTAGCGAAACGGCGTCGCTTGACTTGGGTACTGGACTTCACCCCGTTGCCAAAGTATTCTTGAGGATCTGCTGGTGAAGGACCGTCCTCAACGATGGTTTTGTTCGACGGGACATCGTCGACATCTGCAGATTTAGCCTGAGCCGTGCACCAATGGCAGTCTGGCCAGTGACTTTCAAGTAAAGATTCTGTCACCACCAGGGCGAAGCAAAATGAGCTGGATAGACTCACTAAGGAGCCCAGCTGAGGAAGTCGTGCCTGTCACTGCTCGGGGGGAGCGGGGAATCTTCACTGAAGACAGCTGAGCGCCTCAGGGAGTTAGTTCAATTGGCCTTCATGCCGCCGCAGGTTGAACACACCCCACGGCCCACTGGCGAGTAAGCGATCTGCACCACGAACAATCGAGTCGACGGCTGCAGATGTAGAGTCAGACGCGGCGTTGGACTGCCTTGTCTGCTCCACAATGTAGCTGACGCTTATCCAGTCGCTTCCATCGGCTGGAAGAACCGTCAACACGAGGTTGGGAGAAAGGGGAAACAAGCGCACCAAGGACACTTCTCGTTTCACTCACGAGCAACCACAGTGCAAAGAATAGGAATGCCGTCGACTGGCCCATCTCTTAATAGGAAGCAAGCCGTGCGTCGGCCTGGACTGCGGGCCCGAGATGAGGCGACGGGAAGCGAGAGTGTGTCTGGCGATGTCTCCTTACACCCCTTTATATCATTAGGTCGCTTGGCGCAGACTGGCGGTCTGCAATTCAAATAGAGGAGGTATTACATATACGAAAGGCGAAATATGAGAATAGGAGAGCTTGATCATGCTAGCGACAGCGAATCTTGAAGGTGAAAGAGGATGGCCCAATTGACGCCGTACCCCGCACCGGATATGGTCAATGATCCGGCAGCCTTCAATCCCTCAAATACGTTCGAGAAACGAGGGCAGGGTGTTCTTCTCTCCACCCCAGACCCCGCAACGCTCGCCATGATGTCCTCCGGCTTTTCGAATATCAGCTTCACCCCCACGCCTGCCAGTATACCGCCGCCCGGTGCACGATTGCGAAGAAAGGAGCTGAAGAATGCCCCTGTCAACTATCACCCTCTCGTACGTTCTCGAAGAGAGTGGAGAGCTCTGTTGCTCACCTCCTTCGTCACAGAATCCACTAAGCTTTGTGCTCAGAGCTGCTCTCATATACCCCAACAAAGTCGCGCTAGTTCATCCCAATGCTCAGGCGCCCGTCATCTACACATACGGTGTTTGGTACTGCATCACGCCTATGCCCGTGATGCTGTCGCTGACGAGCTCAACAGGGCCCAGCGCATACAGAATCTTGCCTACGCCCTCATCAAGGCTGGCGTTCAACCGGGAGACCGAGTAGCCGTGATAGCTCCGAATAGGTTCGTCATATAATTTATGATTTCGAATGACGGAAACTGAATTAACTTTAGCCCTCTCATTGCAGGTCCGTTCTATGTTTATGGGTTTTCACTCTCATGTTGACACCTCCCGGCACTAGACATCCATCACGGTGCTCTCGCTGCACGAGCCATCGTCTGCCCCATCAACACGCGTCTGAAACCTCATGAGGTTTCCTACATCCTTGAACATAGCGGAGCGAAGCTCATTCTGGTGGACTATGAATACCAGCACCTCATCGTCAATCCAAAGGTCCCTGTGATTGTTTCAAATGACACAGGAAGGGCTGGTGACCCCTACGAAGAGTTCCTCACACAGGGGCGTGCTTTCAGTCAAGAACAGGGATGGGCAGGGCTTGAAACAGAGCCTGACGAGAATGCTGGTGCGACGTTGTGCTATACATCAGGCACTACGGGGAGGGTACGTTATTTCTGCGGCCTTTCGCACCAATGATTTACTAACCAGCGAAAAGCCGAAGGGTGTCCTCTCGACGTTGAGAGGTAAAGAAAGTAAAAACATTCCTCCACGAGTATCTCATCGAAAGTTTCTAGGTTCATATTTGGCCGCCATCGCCAACGCACATGAGTCCCAGTAGGTGTACCATCTCTATCATTGTCAGGTATGGAGCACTGCTCATGTGGCTTCCTCTACCCCAGAATCAACAAGACCTCGACCTACCTTTGGTGAGTCTATTCGGTCTAGTCCATGTGATAACAGTCTTGATTTGGCCGACTAGGATCCTTCCAATGTTCCACGCGGCTGGATGGACATACCCCTGGGCAAATACATTCGCCTTCGCTACTCAGGTCTGCCTCCATGCGATTCCGACATGATTTGATTAGTGACTGATGATGCCCCGAAGATCACCCTGCGCACTGTAGACTTTGATCATATCTGGCAGCACCTGCTGCATTCTGGGGTAACGCACTATTGCGCTGCTCCCACCGTGCAGGTGTGTTCCGTCCTTGTACAGAGAGTTCTCTTACTCACTGAGGTTTAAGATCGGTATTGTCAACCACCCGCTGGCGAAGAAGCTCGCCAGGTTGGTCACAGCAATCATTGGTGGGAAGCTAGTGCTTTGTGAGAGGACACCCTACTCACGCAAGAATTACGTTCCCCAGCTGGCGCTGCTCCCACACCACATCTCATTGCCGAACTCGAGAAGATTGGTATTAATCCTGTACACGTCTACGGTTTAACGTGAGTTTCTCCCGCGAATCTTTGCATCCTTTTCTGACCATTTCTCCAGAGAGGTACGCTTCATCTCAGAGCCACAAAAGGATTCAGGACTCAAAGGCTCCATCAGACTTATGGCCCTTTCACTCGCAACTACACCCAGATTGAATGGGAAACCCTCTCGCCTGACGATCGCGCCCGGTTCATGGCCCGACAGGGACATGCTTTCGCCACCGCTGAGGACGCTCGGGTCGTCTTCGTGGATGAGAACAGCGACGTACTGAAAGATGTCCCAGCTGATGGTCATACCCTTGGAGAAATCGTCACTCGCGGGAACATTGTCATGCAAGAGGTACGCTGCTCATTGTCCCTTGATTACTTCTTGCCCCCTTTTTGATGGGCAACGAAGTACTTCAATGACCCTGAGGCTACGAAGAAAGCGTTCAAGGGCGGAAGCTTCCACACTGGAGACTTGGCAGTGATGAACCCAGATGGCTCCATTTCTTTAAAGGACAGGAGCAAAGATATCATCATCTCTGGCGGAGAGGTAAACCTTCCCCGTTCCTCTTGGATCAAGAAACGGTATCTCACCAACCTTCTATCCCAGAATGCATCGAGTCTCGCCATCGAACAGGAACTTGCTAGCCATCCCCATGTTCTCGAAGTTAGCGTTGTCGCAAGGCAGCACATTAAGTGGGGCGAACGCCCAATGGCATTCGTCACTCTCCATCCCCAGCATGCAGCTACCTGGAAAGGTCGCCACCATGACTTCGCCGCCGACCTCAAGAGACATGCAAAGAGTCGTTTACCAGGTTTTGCATGCCCTGAGTGGGTTGAAGTTGTTCCAGAACTTCCGGTGAGCATTTCTTTCTCTTCAGCATCCAGTTTGCTCAATTGCCGGTCCTGCAGAAAACATCAACAGGCAAGATTCTCAAGACGGAGCTCCGAAGGATTGTTGCCAAGCTCTGAGCCAGCGTGCTTGTGGTGAAGTGGAAGATATGGAGGACAGGTTATCTACTGATAGATACAGAGATGGATTGTTTCAATAAATACGACCGTGTACAATTATCGAGTGTAGAGTAACGACTGACCAACGCGTTGACCCGACGGCGGTTAGATACATAGGAAAGGGATTAGCGACGTAGAAGTGTTCGGTTGAGGCTGTGATGCAATCGGAGAAATGTGGTGCGTACGGTATGGTGTGAATGCTCGAGTACTAACATGGCTAGTGGGTGATCATCGACAAGGTCGTAGTAGCTCTGTCCAATGAGCTGGGCAGATGGGGAATAAGGAAGAAGAAAGTGTCCAAATAGGGTAGTACCAGAGGAAAAAAAAGATGGCGTTGAGTAGCAAGTAGATCCGCTGATAGTTGAACTCGACGACCATCAGTATGTTGTGGTTCGTGAAGCGGTATTGGGTGCCAGTTTCAGTATCCTGAACGACCCGGCATTGCGCTCGCAGACATAGAGTTCATTTTCCATCCTGCCTATGTAGAAGACTTCGTCTTGCACCTCCTCATCACCTCCTCCATCAATCTTCCCACTGCCCTTGCTCGCCGCCGTCCCTGGTCGCTTGCTCGTCAAATTGAACGTGTTGCTCCTGGGCTTCGGTGTCAGGGCGGGGAGCGGAGAGGGCGAAGAGGTGATGGCTGTTCCAATCTTCCACACAAACGGAGGCCTTCGGTTCGTGTTGCTTGACGGCGGGTTGTACTGGGGCAGAACGGTCCTTGACTCGTCCGCTGGCTTGAGCAGCGCATCACGGAAGTGGACGGCCTCCAGGCCACCTTGTCGCATTGCGACGAGAACAGACCCATCGTCAATATCGAATGCTTCCAACCGCTTGATGTCACCCATTTCCGATACCGCCTTACTTCCGCTCTCCAACTCAGAACCCTTGCTCCAGAAGAAGCGACCCTTGAGGACTGACCGGCCTCGGGAGTCCACAATAGCGGTGCTGTGACCCCCTCGTGAAGAGAAAAAGAGGGCCGGTGGTCCAAAGTGACGCGGTTGTGAGAGCAGGGAAATGGGAGGGAGCAAGGGCTTAGGTCGTTCTGCTGGAGGCTCGGGTGGTGCTGTGACGATGGGAGGAGATCGGAAGGGTTGTGTAGGATCGACGCATTGCAGACGAAGCTCCTTGAGGAGTGTGAATTCTGTATCTTGTTCTCGACGAACGGGTAAGTCGGGAGGTAGAAGTCCGTCCTTGTACCATGCTTGCATCAAAGACGCTTTCCAAGGACCTACAACAAACCGTCAGACGATACTGTAAGATGAAAGACGCAGCGAAACAAACGGACCATGAACGACTCCTTTGGGATCACGATACAGCCACTTCGACGGGGCAGTCGGTGTAGGGATCGGCAGGCCAGGAG
>Ga0065721_10002965_pt1 | contig 11323 bp, 9 predicted proteins | sample Mesricmetagenome_FD_59108 | JGI IMG/M metagenome (GOLD analysis project Ga0065721, IMG submission 59108) | Mesophilic microbial community from rice straw/compost enrichment Sample: eDNA_1 v2 (version 2) | ecosystem: Engineered > Solid waste > Grass > Composting > Bioreactor | place: USA: Davis...
GTTTCAGCAGTGCTGCGCACTGCATCAGAAGGTCGGCGATTTTACTTGTCTCTGCGCCCGGAGTCCATGGCCAATTTGGCGGTTGTGGGATTTTCCCGTGGTCCAGCCAGGTCCTGGATGGTCAGTGTTTGATCAATGGCCACGGAACCCAGGCTCTGGCTGATGGTGCCGAACTGGAAGTCATCGATCATCCGCTGCAGGCGCGGCAGGCAGCGTTTGAGGTTAGTGTAGTGGCGGAAGCGGGAAAACCAGCTGGCATTGGGGATGCGCGGCTGGTCAGGATCTATCTCCCAGGGGTGGAGGTAGAAAATCTGTGGTTTGGTCTGATTGAGACTGGCCCGTTCGAACAGCCAGCGCGACAGCGCGTAAGGGTATTGCCGGAAATACCCGCCTCCCGCAGCCGGTATGGCCTGACCCAGCACCTTGGCAGTGGTCAGCGGAAATTCTGTCAGGCGGGCGCCGCTGCTGGTGATGATGGTATAGGGCTGCTCCGGACTGCCAGGGATGCCGTAGTTATCGTGGCGCGTGGGGAAGATACTGGAGTCCCAGGTAAATCCCAGGTCCGCCAGGGTATCCAGCGCCCAGAGCGACCGGCGGGTGATGGAGTAACTGGCGGCGCGATAGCCGGTAACCGGCGTTTGGATGATGTCCTCAAGGATCTGCTTGGACCGGGCCGTTTCGTCACGAAAGACCTCCGGCGTCTGCCGGTAGATCAACTGGTGGCTATAACCGTGGGAGGCGATCTCGTGGCCCTGCGCCTGGATGCGCCGGACCAGCTCTGGGTGGCGTTCCGCCACCCAGCCGAGGATAAAGAAGGTGATCCTGATCCCGGCGTCATCGAACAACTGCAGCAGCTTTTCCGTATTTTCTTCTACTCGCGAGGGCCATTGAGTCCATTCCGCAGGCTTGATGACATTGGCGAAGGCCGCAACCTGGTAGTAGTCCTCCACATCCACGGTCATGGCATGTGTCACTGCATTTGCTTTCATAAAGAGTGCCTTTTAGAAAATCCTTGATGACGGCCCGCCTGCCCAGCTTTCAGGTGCTTAAACTCAAGCTGATCAAATTTTGTAATAGTCCCGATACCACTTCACGAAATTCTCGATACCTACTTCTACCGGGGTGGTGGGCCGGTAAGCAACATCTTCGATCAGGGCGTCCACGTCGGCGTAAGTATCTGGCACATCGCCGGGCTGCAGTGGCAGCAGGTTCTTGACAGCTTTTTTGCCCAGACATTCTTCCAGAACCTCGATGTAACGCAGAAGTTCGACGGGATTGTTACTGCCGATGTTGTAGATCCGGTAGGGCGCCTTGGAGGTAGCCGGGTCTGGCTGGTCGCCGCTCCACTGCGGATTGACCGGGGCCACATGATCCAGGGTGCGGATCACACCTTCCACGATGTCGTCGATGTAGGTGAAGTCGCGACGGTGATGGCCGTAGTTGAAGACATCAATAGGTTCGCCGGCGAGAATCTTCCTGGTGAAGATAAACAAAGCCATGTCGGGCCGTCCCCAGGGGCCGTACACGGTAAAGAACCGCAGCCCGGTGGTGGGGATGTTGAACAGATGGCTGTAGGTGTGGGCCATGAGTTCGTTGGACTTTTTGCTCGCGGCATAAAGACTGACGGGATGGTCTACATTGTTGTGCACCGAAAACGGCATGGCCGTGTTGGCACCGTAAACGGAACTGCTGGAGGCGTACACCAGATGTTCGGTTCCCAGATGGCGGCAGGCTTCGAGGATGTTCAAAAAGCCGGTGATGTTGGAGTCAATATAGGCCTGGGGGTTAATCAGTGAATAGCGCACCCCGGCCTGGGCTGCGAGGTGTACCACCCGATCGGGCTTATGGGTCTTGAAGAGATTGTCGATGGTCGCCTTATCTTCGAGATTGCCGCGCACATCGGTAAAGCCGGCGTGCGGCAGCAGCTGGGCCAGACGGTCCTTCTTGATCTGTACATCGTAATAATCATTAAGGTTGTCGAGGCCTACGACCTCATCACCGCGCGCCAGGAGACGTTTGGCCAGACTGGAACCGATAAAGCCGGCGGTGCCGGTCACTAACACTTTCATAGTAAATCCTTAAAACTAAAGACGTGCATCCACTGCCGCTTTGGGCAGGATGTGTTTCACATCGAAGAGCACGTGGTTGGGTTTGCCAAAGGCGCGAATCGCGTCGGCGCCCAGTTCACGGAATGCCTGATGGCCGACGCAGAGGATGATCGCATCGTAGCTCTCCGGCCGGGGGTAATCAATCAAATCGAGTCCATACTCGTGCTGGGCCTCGCTCTTGCTCGCCCAGGGATCATAGACATGCACATTGGCATTGTACTTCTGCAGCTCATGGATGATGTCGATCACGCGCGTGTTGCGTAAATCCGGGCAGTTTTCCTTGAAGGTCAGCCCCATGATGAGGATGTTGGAATCCACCACGTGTGTCTTGCGCTGGGTCATCAGCTTCACCACCGAATCGGCAATGAAATTTCCCATGCCGTCATTGATGCGGCGGCCGGCGAGGATGACTTCCGGGTTATAACCGACTTGTTGAGCTTTGTGGGTAAGGTAATAAGGATCGACGCTGATGCAGTGGCCGCCTACCAGACCGGGGCGGAACGGCAGGAAATTCCATTTGGTACCGGCGGCTTCGAGCACTTCCAGTGTATCGATATCCAGGCGCTTAAAGATCAGCGCCAGCTCGTTGATGAGAGCAATGTTGATATCGCGTTGTGTGTTTTCAATAACCTTGGCAGCTTCCGCCACTTTGATACTGCTGGCCTTGTGGGTGCCGACGACCACAATGCGGCGGTACAGCTGATCGATGTATTCGGCTACTTCCGGCGTGGAACCGGAGGTGATTTTGGTGATGTTGTGTACGCGATGCTGCTTATCGCCGGGGTTGATACGCTCAGGACTGTAACCGGCAAAAAAGTCGCGGTTAAACACCAGGCCCGAACCCTGTTCGATGAGCGGAACACATACCTCTTCGGTGCAGCCCGGATACACAGTGGATTCAAAAACCACGATGCTGTTCTTGCCAATCACCCGTCCGAGCAACTGCGATGCTTTTTCGAGTGGCGTAAGGTCCGGCTGTTTACTATCGTTTATCGGTGTGGGGACGGTAACGATGTAAACATCGCATCCCTTGATGTCGTCTTCGTTCGTTGTATAACGTAAAAAATTTGCTTCGCCGAGTTCAGCGCTATCCAGTTCCAGTGTGTGATCAACACCGCGGCGCAATTCATCGACCCGCTGCTGATTGATATCAAACCCGATCGTGGTAACTTTCTTTCCAAACTCGACCGCCAGGGGTAGACCGACATAACCGAGACCGATAATGCAAAGGGTGGGGTTGCTGGCAAACATGATGGGTAATTTCCTTTGAGCATGCAATAGATCGATGGGCGGCTAAGTTACCACATCTGTCGGCGGTTTTAGTATGGCGGCTTGTGGGAAATGTACAGCGACGAACACACCTGTAATGAATTTCGACACTATGTAAATAAGCGCCGGAAGCGATTTTCAGCTGTCGAGTATTTGTCACAAAACCCGCTATAATGCCGGCTCATTTACAACCAATAACAGTTCGCTTACAAGGATTAAGCTTTGTCGTATATTCGCTTGAGTAAACATTACGTTCACCTGCCGTATCTCTTTCTCGGAATTACCGAGGCATTATTGTTGATGCTGGCAGCGTGGCTTGCGCAACGGGTGGATGCCTACATCACGCGCGACCAGGTGGACCCGGATACGATTATGTTCTATTGGTTTCCCGTGATCGTCTTTTCGATCGTCATGAGTTGCTGCACTCTGTCGATGGGTGTTTACACAGCCATGGTGCGCGAAGGTAATGCGAGCATGCTGTTGCGGACCCTGGTCAGTTTCTTTCTGCTCGGCAGCGTTGCCCTTTTTCTGTTGAATCTGATTATCCCGGGTGATCTCATCAACCAGAGTTTTATCTTCTGGGGTGTGATCATCGCTACTGTTCTGGTTGTCATTACCCGCTGGCTGTTCCTGGCCGTTGTCGATACCGCCAAGCTCAAGCGTCGCGTCATCCTGTATGGGGCCGGTGAACGGGCCCGGACCCTGCTGCAGGACCTCACCCCGGAAGTGGGTGTTCTGGGGGTGCACATCGCCGGGTGTGTAGCGAATCAACGTGAACCCGTGGCGGTAGATCCAGCCCTGCTGATTGAAGAGCCNAAAGACTGGCTCAACTTCGTTAAAGAAAATCAGATCTCCGAGATCGTGGTCTCTCCGGACGAACGCCGTCGAGGAGAAGGTGGCTCTTTTCCGCTGAATGAATTTATCGACTGTAAACTGGCCGGAGTGCCGGCGAGTGATGCACTGAGTTTTTGTGAGCGTGAGTTGGGCAAGGTTGATATCACGTTGCTTAAACCGTCCTGGATGTTATTCTCAGACGGCTTCAAATATTCCAAGCGCCGGCTGTTTGCCAAACGTTTATTTGATCTGGCGCTGGCTTCAGTTTTTTTTGCGGTGCTCTGGCCATTTATGCTGCTGACTGCCCTGGCGGTTAGACTCGACAGCCCAGGGCCGATTCTTTATCACCAGCTGCGCGTAGGGTTGAACGGAAAAACGTTTCGTATCTACAAGTTCCGCAGTATGCGTCAGGATGCGGAGGCCGGTGGCAAAGCTATGTGGGCCCAGAAAAATGATTCCCGCGTGACTCGTGTCGGCGCCTTCATCCGTAATACCCGCCTTGATGAGCTGCCTCAGCTCTACAATGTACTCACCGGTTCAATGAGTTTTGTCGGTCCACGTCCGGAGCGTCCGGAGTTTGTGAGCGACCTGGCTCAGCAGATTCCCTTCTATGATATGCGCCACAAGGTAAAGCCCGGATTGATGGGATGGGCACAGTTGAAGTACCCCTACGGTGCTTCCGTTGAAGATGCCAAAAATAAATTGCAGTACGATTTGTATTACACCAAAAACCACAGCTTTCTGATGGACATGCTGATCATGATCCAGACGGTGGAAATTATTCTCTTAGGCAAGGGCGTTCACTGATTTAGCCGCTGCCATAGGCTTGATAATGAAGGAGTGACGGCGTGAAAAAAATAATCTGGTTAGTCGGAGTGATGCTGATCGGCTCATTAATCGGAGCCTGTTCAGGTAACAAAAACATTGCGCCACCGCAGAGTGAAGATGGCGGCGTGCTCGAGGAATATCGCATCGGGGTCGGCGATGCACTGGACATCAATGTCTGGCGCAATCCGGAGTTGTCGGTGTCGGTGCCTGTGCGTCCCGACGGCAAGATATCCATGCCATTGATTGGCGACATCGCAGCAGCCAATCTCACCACCAAAGAGCTGTCGGACAACATCATCAAAGAGTTGACCAATTATGTACGCAGCCCGCAGGTGACCGTCATTGTTACCAATCCGAGCAGTTCGGACTTCCAGCGGCGGGTTCGTATTACCGGTGCAGTGAACAACCCGCAATCGATTCCATATCGTGAAGGTATGACGGTGCTGGACCTCGTATTGATTGCTGGTGGCACTAACGAATTTGCATCCGGCAACGGTGCAAAACTGTATCGCAAGGTTAACGGTACGGTAAAAGTGTACCCGGTACGGTTGAATGATTTGATGAACAAAGGTGATGTCAGGACTAATTATCCGTTACAACCATCGGATATTGTCACGGTACCCGAGCGCTCATTCTGACGGTTGTAAAACAGCCCATATCATCTGGTGAGGATTCATGGATACGGCGTTTATTAAAGATCTCTTGCTCGCACTCAAGGCGGAGTTGATCCGCTTTCGGTTCTGGAGTGTGTTGTTGTTCATTCTGGTGAGCGGACTGGTACTGCTGGTAGGTGTATTGTGGCCTAAGAATTACTCCACCAGCGCATTGCTGTTTGCTGATGAGACCAACATCCTTGAACCTTTGTTGCGCGGTCGCGCAGAGGTGACATCGATAGATCGTTCGGCCCAGGCCCGCGAAATTATTTATACGCGCGGTATTATGGAAGCCGTTGCACGCAAACGCGGTTTCATTACCAAGGATACGCCGCTGGAACAACAGGAGCGTATCATCCGCGGTATCCGTGGTGGCCTTGATGTGCGTTCGGAACAGAATAATTATTTCCGGATTTCTTTTTCATCCAATGATCCTGATAACTCGTTCGAAACACTGAATGCCATCATCAATGTGTTTATCGAGAACAGTGCCAGTAAAAAGCGACAGGAAAGTCTGAACGCTTTTAATTTTATCGACGCACAGGTGCAGACTTATAAACGGCAGCTTGAACTGGCGGAGGAGAAGCTCAAGGAGTTCAACGCGCAGAATGTCGANGGTACNGAAGCGAGTGTGGCTACCCGCATCGCGCAGCTGCGCGGTGACATAGAAGCNCTCAAGATTACCATTGAAGAAACCGAAGCGCGTATCAACACGCTCACNACTCAGCTGGGCAATGAAAGCCAGTACCAGCAGACCAAAGGAGAGATTGACGAGCTGCGTCAGCGTCGTCAGGGTCTGGTCAACCAGCTGGAGCAGCTGCTGCTGNTTTATCAGGAAGGTTATCCCGACGTTATATCGCTGCGCGCACAGATTGCTGATCTGGATACTGCTATTTATATCGCCCAGGGGTCCGGTGGTGAGGTTTACACCGGCCGAGGCGAAGCGCTGGAAAATCCCCTGTATGAAGAACTGCGCCGGCAGCTGTCGGTAGCGAAGGTTGATCTGCGCGGACAGAAGCGTCGGATGGAATCACTGGTTCATTTGCTGGAGCAGGAACATGAGCGCGCACAGCGGGTTGCAGCCAATCAGGCTCAACTGTCTGAATTAACCCGCGACTACAACGTGACGCGTGATGTTTACGAAGAAATGCTGCAGCGCAAGGAGTCTGCGCGGCTGTCCATGACACTGGACCTCGAAGGGCAGGGCATCAGCTATCGAATTCAGGAGCCGGCCACGTTCCCGTTGAAGCCGTCAGGTTTGCGTTTTATTCACTTCGCTATCCTCGGGCCGATCCTCGGTCTGCTGGCACCCATTGGCCTGTTGATCCTTTATGTGATGGTCGATCCACATTTCCGTTCGGCCCGGGCTTTGCAACAGCAGTTGCCCCAGGGAATTGAATTAATCGGGATCATTCCGCATTACAACTCGCCGCTGGGTGAGCGCCTGTTGCGGAAAGACGTGGTGATATTGGTATTCCTGTGTGTATTGGCGATGGCCGCTTACGCCACTTTTGCCAGCTACTGGCACGTCAACGTCAGCTAAAGGGCCGGACATGATAGATAAAAGTAAAGAGCGCAACCTTGAACAATTGATCGAAGGCGTGGATGCCATGGTCGAGACCCGCGACCAGCTGGTTAAAACGGCGGTACTTGAGCATCGTAAGCGCGAGCAGATCAAACACATGTCGCTGCCGGTACTGTGGACGCAGGACGAGCTGTATGAAAAGAAAGTCGTCTTCATCGGTATGCGTCAACGTGAATTGCTCAATGCATTTCGTGAAGTGCGGATCCGTCTGCTGCAGAAAAGTAAAAGTGATAACACGGTGGTGCTGGTGTCTTCGGTCAGTGCCAAAGTTGATTCGCGATTTTTCGGTTTTAATCTGGCGGCGACCTTTGCGCTTGATCCGCATAAAAACGGCATTATATGTCGACTGTAATCCTCACACAGCGGATGCCGAACGCTATACCACGACACCGGTCGACAAAGGTCTGGTGCAATATCTGCTGGATAACACTATTCCCCTTAAGCACATTATTTATCCCAGCGGCGTCGAGCGCCTGCGGGTCATACCATCCGGCGGCCTGAGCGAATCAGCAGCAGAGCTGTTCAGTTCAAAACGTATGGAAGTCTTTATCGCCGAGATCAAAAGCCGCTATCCGGATCGCTTTATTGTGCTGGACGCTCCTCCGGTCCTGCAGTCAACGGAAGCGCGCATCCTTGCCCAGTATTGCGATCATGCAGTCTTGGTCGTGCCTTTTGGCGAGGCGGTAACTAACGAAGTATTAACGGCGGTAGAAGCAGTAGGCAAAGAAAAATTCGCGGGGCTGGTCTTCAATCACTGATTCATCCTGAGGTCTCATCATGAAACGGACATTGTTCTTTCGCTGTTGCGCTGGATTGTGCCTGCCTGTTCTGTCAGCTTCTGCGCTGGCGGCAGTAGAGGTGGAAGTGGGTGTGACAAGTCGCTATACCGATAACGCACTGCGCACCAACAATAACGAAATTTCCGAGCGACAGGATGAATTCAGTGCGGCGCTTCTGGTGGACTATGAGAATTCTCTGATAGATCTTGATACCGATTATCGCGCGAGTGAAAACCGTTTTGACAAAGAGACCCAGCCGGATCGCAGTATGCTTGAAGGTAATACAGAGCTGCTGATCGGCAAGGCCTATCACCCAGTGGACCTGCTGCTGGTTCATTCGCGTCGCTCTGTCCTTGGTGCGCCGGATCAGGTCAATCTGCTGCAGAACGAAGATGAACGGCAGATCTTCTCCGCGATTCCAACAGGGCGTATCCGTCTTTCCCGTGTTGATAATCTGTTGATCCGCGGTGATTACACCAAGGTAGACTTCCGTTACGCCGACATCCTTAATTCAGAACGCACCGGCGGATCATTGATCTGGCAGCACCGCTTCTCGTCAATCAGTGAGATGCAGGTTGAGGCCCAGCATACAGTCATCACCTACGATGCACTGCCCAACAACGACTACGAGTTTCAAAGCGCGTCTATTACCTACGAAACCGAGCTGCGTTATTTATCCTATCGACTGAGTGCAGGCTATAGCGTCAGCAATCCAGAAGTCGGCGAAGAATTTTCTGCACCAACCTACCGGGCGGAAATTGATTATCGCAGCGGGTTCAACACCTTCAGTCTGCTGGTCAATCAGGAAATCACCGACACCTCACTGGGTGACGGCAATCGCGGCCTGCTGGATGACGTTAACCTGGACGACGCCACTGGTGTCGGGCTGGATCAATTCAAAAGCCGGGTTGTTGAGCTTCGCTGGCAGAACCAGTCCCTGTGTGGCCGCTGCAGTGCCTATGCGAGCCTGCTGTATGAAGAGGAGCAATACCAGAATCTGATTGAGGACAATAATCAGAACGTTGCCAGCATTGGACTGGATTATCAGATCTCCCGCGCCTCATCTGTTGGCTTCCAGGCGAGCAGGCAGGAGCGGCGCTTTGAAAGTGAGGTAAACCGTACAGACTTCACCGTGACTTCGGTCGGTGTGAATTACCGGTATACCTTTATCAACGATCTGGACCTGCGACTTTTCTTCATCCATGATGATAGCGAATCCGACGGCGATGCTCTTACTTATAAAGAAAATATATCCGGCGTTACGCTGACTTACAGGTTCTAGTATTTACCGTCCGGCCATCTGCTATATCTGCAGTTGGCGCGTNCTTCAAAGAAGTGGCGCTGAATATTTTGTTTGATAGTNAACATAAAAATTCNGCGCTTCTTCACCTACAAAATTTTCTTAAGATGCAATCCGCTTCTCATATTTCCGCGTTTTTACCCGCTATGATCACGCCGCCTCGGTAGATTTGTCGGTTTTTTTAACACTACTGTCCATTCTGCCCGGCAAAGACGATCAAGGTTTTGTTGCTGTCGCATTAATCCTTATATAGCAAAAGCTCATATTCAGAGGTTTAGCCGCCAGTGAACCAGGTATCAGGTTCCGCGTGGCGCCAATCAATAAATTGCAAAATAGTGCGACCGACACGTGAATTTGCGTAAGCCTGATCAATACTCGTTTCAGGACGCCATCAAGGGATGACGAAAATACAACTTTTGCCCTGGCTGTGGCCGGGGATTTTCAGGATTTACCCAGAATGAACACCTTCTTCTCCCGCTTATCCGGCCTGCTGGTGATTACCAGTGTCTTGCTGCTGTCCGCCTGTGGTGGCGAGGATGAAGAATCGCGTCTTGAGCAGATCTCTGACCAATCGAGCAGTGCCTTCTCTGCCAGCTCGGTGACGCCAGCCCCTGCGTCCAGTATCAGTTCAACCACTGTATCTTCAGGTAGCTCGTCCAGCTACGCCTCAGCGCGAGCATCCAACAGCTCCTCTCCGGTTGTTGTCGGTGTTTCCAGCAGCCGGGCCAGCTCCCGCAGTTCTGCGAAATCCAGTTCAGTGCGCTCCAGCAGTTCGTCATCGGCCGCCGCCAAGCGCAAGGTGGTGATTGAGTGGTTTATCCCTTCAGAGCGTGAGAACGGTGCTTATCTGGAACTGGATGAAATCGGCGGCTACGAAATCCGCTATAAGCAGGTGTCGGCGGAACGTTATCAGTCGGTGATAATTGAAGACGGCGGTATTGATCACTATTCCCTGGGAGCACTATCAGGAAATTACGAGTTCCAGATCGCGACCTTTGACGTGAACGGCCTCTACAGCGAATTTGTTACTGTCACTCCCTGAAGAATCCCTGCATTAGCTGCTGCTTTTTTTGAAAGCTCGTCGCCCGTTTGCTGCCGTGTGCTCCCCAAAGTGCCAGCCGCTGGCGTCTTGCCTTAAACAGTCTTCCTGTCTGCAGCCCGCAATGCCGATGGCGCTGCGGCTTTCCCTATTCAATGTCATACCGTTCAGGTAGTATCTCGAGCCATATCATAGATTTTCGGAGGTTGCGCCTTCCCCATCAGGGAAGGTGTAATCTGTGCTGGTTTCTTCACGCTGTCGCTTTGCCTGAATCGAGCAGATGAAAAACAACAATATCTCTGTAGCATCCTCTCGCGATCGGCGAAAAAACTTCGCACTGTTTCTGCTGTTTTTCATACTGATTGTTGCGCTTTATTACCCGTCGAGCCTCCAGTTGTACGCGCGCTGGATTCAATGGGATCAGGATCTGTCCCATGGCCTGCCCACCGTGGCAATTTTTCTGTTTCTGGTCTGGCATTCATTTCCCTGGCAGTACCGTGCTGACTCACCAACACGCCGTGGCCTGTTTATGGTCGCCCTGGGCTTGGCTTCACTCGCATGGTTTCTGTTCCACAGTATCCACATCAGCGTCCTTGCCCAGGTCACGCTGCTGTTGATATTCCTGTTGTTTCTGGCCAGCTGCTACTCATGGGCGACCTTGCGGCATTTATTGGTACCCTGTGGTGTTCTGGTCTTTGCATTGCCCTTGTGGGGAGGCCTCAACGGTCCACTGGTGGAACTCAGCGCGGCGGTAGTTGGCAAGCTGGCGCGCCTGAGCGGGATGACCTTGCTGATGGACGGCAACAATATTTTTATTCCCTATGGCCGCCTATATATAGATGATGGTTGTTCAGGCTTGCGCTATTTCATCATCGCCTTGTTGATGGCATATCTGATCAGCTATCTCAATCACTATCGGATTAAACAT
>Ga0065721_10052723_pt1 | contig 11317 bp, 17 predicted proteins | sample Mesricmetagenome_FD_59108 | JGI IMG/M metagenome (GOLD analysis project Ga0065721, IMG submission 59108) | Mesophilic microbial community from rice straw/compost enrichment Sample: eDNA_1 v2 (version 2) | ecosystem: Engineered > Solid waste > Grass > Composting > Bioreactor | place: USA: Davis...
CACCATCGACGGGGCCGAGGGAAGCTACCTGGTCGTGGAGAACAGCATCGGCGACCTCGAGTTCGTCACCAAGGGCCGCGCGTGCGGCCTCCACAACCCGGACATCACCGCCGGGGAGCTCATCTACCGCGCCGTGAACAAGGTCGCCTGATGGAAGACCCGCAGACCTTCGACGTGGACAAGGCCCGTGTGAACGAGCTGATGCGTGCGTTCCGGTACGGGGAGAAGGTGGACGACCTCGAAAAGGTCGATGCCCGCTACAACTCCGGCCAGTACGACTGGGTCACCTGGATGGTCGCCCTCGACGGGTCCACCCTCGCCGGGTTCAGCAAGGAGTTCCGCAAGAACCTCGAAGCTGCCCTCCGCAACGGCGACAGCGACATCGAGGCGGAGGAGTACGCCTACAACACCACCGCCGACTATGCAGGGATCGAACGATGACCGCCCCCATCACTCGCGCGGAGACCTCCGCGCTCACCGACCTCATCCACCGCCACTGCGGGCATCCCGGGTCACTGGAGAACTGCGACTGTGAACGTCTCGCCGACCGGATCGCCCGCGGATGGGCGGAGCCGCTGCTGCACGAGCGGTCCCGCACCGACTGGGTCGTCATCCACCGGCAGAACACCCGCACCCTCGAACTGCACCCCGCCGTCCCCGGCAGTGCCGCAGCGGTTGCGGAACGCCTCGTCGCCGACGGGATCTCCGACGCGGTCCCCTTCGACCTCGCATCCCGGTTCCCGGAGGTAATCGCCGCTGCAGCCGGCGCAGGGTTCGCAGTGGAGCGGGTCGCGGTCACCTTCCCGGTGGACACCGCCGACTGGGCCGCCCCCGCAATCGAACGGCACCTGCTCACCGACATCTGGGGCGGCATCGACAGTGACGGCATCCGCGCCCTGACCGACGCGACAGGCGCGGAGATCGCCTCCCTCGTCCTCCACGGGGCCGGCGGCCACGTGACGCTCACCTCCGACGGGCAGTACATCTCCGCGTCACGGGTCGCCCTCGACCAGGTGCTCACCCCGCTGCTGCGCGCATAGACGGGACCATGAGCCCGCTCCCGACCCTCTACGTCGGCGCCCAGGTCGTCCTGGCCGTGCCCGACCGGTTCCTCGAATCTCACTTCCACGTCATCCCCGACCAGACCGTCGGACGTGTCACCGGCCGCCGCGGAGACAGGTGGCAGGTGACGTGGGGACCGGATGAGGTCAGCTACTGCGAGACGTTCCAGCTCGACCTCGCACCGCACCAGGACGCACCCGAACACGAATCGGTGACGGTCACCGCCGAACGGTCGCAGATCCTCATCGACTCGAACATGGGCATGGCGTTCCTCGTCCGCAACACCCAGGACGCCGACCCCGACTCGTTCGGGCAGGAGCAGGACGCCGGGCACACCCGGTGGGCAACCCCGGTCGCGACAGGCCAGGTGTACGCCCCGCAACTGACCGCGTCCGACCTCACCGACCTCGCCGTCGAAGCGGTCGCCCACGGGTGGGACTTCACCCTCACCGTCATCTACGACGACGCGCCCGCAGACTTCACCGCCCAGCTCGTGACCATCGTCACCACCCTCATCCGGAGAGGCCGGCAGGGGCAGGCGGCAGTCATCCTCGACGCGCACGGCGCGACCGTGGAGAAGGTCACCGTCACCCGCGGCGACCAGACCGCCATCATCACCTGCCGCGGCGGGTACATTTCCACCACCGACGACGCTTTCCGAGACGTGTTCCTTCCCCGCCACGTCCGCGCGTACCCCGACGACCGGACCACCGCCGGCCGCCTGATGCGCAAAGCCCGCGCTGCGCTCGCCGCAGGCCGGGAAGCGTTCGTCGAGGTGTGAGAGTGCACGCGTTCCTTGACGTGGACGGCGTCCTCCACGGGCCTCAGGCGAAGTACGGGTTCGAGCGGACGCACACGATCGTCACCCGCATCCCCATCGACCAGGTCCACCCGCGCCTTCGGCCGAGGGAGCGGCGGGAGGAGATGCCGGCGTGGGTCGCCTCCCGCAAGCCGAAGACCACACACGTCACCTACCGGACGACGGTGAAGACGTCGATGCGGCTGCGTGAAGACATCGCCGCGCTCGGGGCGGATGTCAAGATGCTGACGTCCTGGCTCGAGCACGACCAGGTGGACGCGTTCTTCACCCAGACCGGCGGTGCGCCGTTCGAGTACGAGAAGGCGCGGTTCCCCGGCCGCCCGTTCGATGACGAGCTCGGCGCCATCCCCCTCCGGTGGAAGGTCGATGAGCTCATCCGGATCCTGGGCGCCGACCCGCGCCCGTTCATCTGGGTCGACGACGAAGAGGTGCCGATGTGGCGCGAGGAGATCGAAGCGAGGTTCCCGGACCTTCCGAAGCTGCTCATCGCACCCGTCTACGACCTGGGGATCACAGCCAAGAACATGGCCCTGATGAGGGAGTTCGTCACGTCCCTGCGGAAGTGACCCACGGATCACATAGACACTGCGCATAGATGAATGGAACCGGTTCCTCTGGGGGATGAACGGGTTCACGCTCTGAGCTTGGGGGCTCAGAGCCGCTGGGCGGGACTGGGGCAGTTTCCCGCCCAGCACCTCCGTGCATGGGGGGGGCGCGAGGAAAGACCCGGATGCAGCGATGCCCCGGGTCTTTCTGCGTCCCCGTGACCCACGAACCAGCCGGCACTGCGCATGGAGGGGGTAGGCAACCGTACCGAAAGGAACCGACCCCATGACCACCGAACTGCCCCCGCTGACTGGCGCGTACCCCGTCGTCGGCATCGTCACCGACACCTCCAGCGACGGTGTCTCCTGCGGCTGGGTGCTCATCGCCTCAGACGCGACCGGCTCGGAGATCATCGAGTCCGGGGCTGGTGTGGCCGGTGTGGAGCTGCGCCGCAACCTCGCCGAGTTCGCTCTGCTGCACGCGCAGCAGCGTCACGCACTGGTGCGGACATGGTCCAAGAGCATCGCCAAGCAGGTCCACGAGGTCGGCGGTTCCGACTACCTCGATGTGGCCATCAACGCGGTCGCCGACGACGCGTACCGCGCCGCCCGCGACATCGCCATCGCCCTGTGGCACGAGCACGCCTCCAAGACCAAGCCCTCCCCGCTGGTCATCGCCGTCGACGGTTCCCGCTCACGCAACGGTGACGGGTCGTGGGCGTGGATCAACGAATATGGCCGCTGGGACGCTCAGGCGGGACGTTACACGTCGATCCTTATCGCCGAGATGGAGGGAATCCTCAACGCCATCCGCGCGCACAAGGGCACCCGCCCGCTCCACATCCTCTGCGACTCGAAGTTCGCGATCAGCCTCGCCCAGGACGCCCTCGCCGGTGTCCCCGCCGGGGAGCACGTCTCCAACGGCGCCGCCCGCGTCATGGGCCTCATCGCCCGTGCGGGGGAGGGCCGGACCATCACCATCGAATGGGTGAAGGGCCACAACGGGCACCCCCTCAACGACCGTGCCGACCGTCTCGCCGTCCACGCTCGCCGCGCCCGCGACCTCGCAGGCACCGACGCGTTCCTCGAAGTCGCCAACCGGGTCGCGGACCTGTCCGAGGACGTCGTCGCTGCGTAAGGCTCAGCCGACGTAGTACGTCGTCGCGTAGTTCACCAGGAACGACCCGGCAAGGCCGAGGATGGCGATGATCGCCGCCCACTTGGAGGCGGTGCGCAGGCGTCGCTGACGGCGCTCGAATCGGTCTTCGGTGTGGCTCATGTCGTCTTCCTCCGTGCGGGCTTAGCGGGGGTCTTCTTCGCGGCAGGCTTCTTCGCAGCCGTCTTCGCGGCTGATTTCGCAGCCGGCTTGCTCGCCGACTTCGCGGCAGGTTTCTTCGGCATCCCGTCTTTGGACGCCTTCTTCCGGGCCGTGCGTCGCTTCGTCTTGCGAGGCGTCGCCACCCGTGGCGCGGCCATGGTCTTCGACCCGGGCGTCGGGGAGCCGGCGGTGAACGTCAGCGGCTCGGACAGTGCCCACACCCGGCAGAACTCCGCCAGGAACGCCGCAGCGATCGCCGGGTCTTCGATGACCATGCCGTTCTCGATGTTCGACTCGGCACCAGCGGTCAGGTTGAACGACCCGGTCCACACCACGACAGGCCTGGCCTGCTCGTCGAGGCGGACGAGGAACTTGTGGTGCATGAGCGCGCCGAACTTCCCCTTGACCGCGTGACCGGCGCACCGGACCGGTTCCAGGAGCTCATCTGCCGGGGGAGGGTCGGGGAACCCGGCTGTGGGCACGCCGCCTCGCAGGGACATGAGCGGGGCCCGCTCGTGAGACCCGTCCACCCGCAGCGCGAACTCCTTGTTGACGACGAGCGCCACAGGTCGCTCTGAGAGCGCAGCGATCAGTCGCTTGGACTTCACCCAGGCGACCGCCCCGACGATCATCGGGGAGTCGCGGATGAACGCCTCCACAGCGGAGGCAACGTCACCGAAGTACACGGTCACGTCCCCGGAGGTCGTGAACCGGTTCTGGGCACCCCAGTCGTACCCGCCCTTGCTGCGCGGGTGGATGGTGTTGAGGTTCGTCCGGGAAGCCATGTGCTTCCCCTATGCGCGCGCGTGAGCGGGGCCTTCGGCCGCGCGAAAACTGAACCCACGCGCATAGCGGTGACATGGACTACCAATTTGCCCTCCATCGACTGCGAGATGCAGTCGCCCTGTTCAAGGACGCGTTCGGTCGCGTTCCCACCGTCGCGTTCGACGCTGACGGGGTCATCAACCCGTTCGAGGAGCCCTACCTCGAGTACCACAACCGCCGCTACCCGCACCTCCAGGTGACCGGCCCGTTCGAGCGTTTCGACGTCGGCTACGGCCTGGACAAGGAGACTGCGGAGGCGCTGCAGGACTCGATGCGGAACCTCGACTGGTCGACCATCCCCATGTACGAGGAGGCTCTCGAGCTCATCCCCGCCATCATGAACGCCGGCGTTGACCTGTCGGTGTGCACGTCGCACCGCACGGACAACCTGTACTCCGCGTCGGCGAAGTTCCACCGCTTCCACGTGGACTTCGACGGTCTGCTCGACAAGCGCGTCACCGTCACGCTCGACAAGACCCGCCACTTCGCGGACTTCCTCGTCGACGACAAGCCCGAGGTCGAGGGTGAGATCGACCCGTTCTGGGAGCACATCGTCTTCGACCGGCTCTACAACCGTCACATCACGGACCGTCGCCGCGCCGACTGGACGAACATCATCGACGTCCTCGTCGAGGCCATCACTGCCAAGGCTGAGGCCGAGCTCGCCAAGCGTGTCGAGGTGGACGTCCCGTTCGAGGTTCCCGCGAACCTCGCCGACGAGATCCTCACCGGCGAGACCGAGGTCGTCGAGACGGAGGTCGAGGTCGAGGCGGTGGATGTCACCGACGGTGCCGACTACGCCGCCGAGCAGCTCGCCGCCGCCTTCGAGGCTCGCGACGAGGCCGCTGACGTGGAGTACGCCGACGTCCCCGTCGCCGTAGAGTTCGCCGACGAGCCGGTCGCCGCCCCCGACGCGGTCGCCGTGGACATCGAGACCGAGACCACCGTCGAGACGGAGCCCGCGCTCGCCGAGGAGCCGGCAGAGGTCGCCGACCCCATCCTCGCCGACTTCGACAGCCTCATCGCCGGCAAGCCTGCCGCCGTCGAGGTCGAGTCGGTCATCGAGGCCGAGGCCGAGGCCGAGACTGTCGCTTCGGACCTGCCTGAGGTGCCGGACGTGTTCTCGTTCCAGCCGACCTTCGAGGACGAGCCCGTCGTCGAGGCGCCTGCTGCGGAGGAGCCTGCGGTGGAGAAGCCGTCGCTGGGCTGGCTCGGCAAGGCCGAGAAGAAGTCCGGTGGCCTGACAAACCTGTCCTGGGGAGGTAAGAAGTGAGCATCGACACCTCGGAGCGTCGCGTCCAGTCCGCGTCCGGTGCCAGCAAGGGGCAGAAGGACGCGCGGTTCGACCTCATCCCGCCCCGCCAGCTCCGCAAGCTCGCCACCCACTACGGCCTCGGCGCCCGGAAGTACCCGGGCATCGAGCGCAAGGACGGCACGCCCGGTCCTGCCATCGACAACTGGCGCCTGGGCTTCAACTACTCGTCGTCGATCGCAGCTCTCGAGCGTCACTTCAACGCGTGGAAGAGCGGCGAGGACTTCGATGAGGAGACCGGCTCGAACCACCTCGTCGCCGTCATGTGGCATTGCATGACGCTGCTGGAGTTCCAGGACACCCCCGGGTTCCCGGAGGCGTACGACGACCGCCAGCAGCCGCTTGTCAACGCTCTCGGCACGACCATCGAAGAGGTCCGTGCAGCGATCGCCGCGTACGGCGGGGAGCTGCCGACTTCGCCCATCCCGACGAAGCTCGACCCGCTCCCCAAGCCCGGGGAGTGACGCGAAGAAATGCCCCGGCCCCGCCGGGGCGTTTCGAGCTCCACCCCTGCCGTGGAGGTTCCCCGTCGAGACCCTTAGCCGCTCCACCCAGCCGTGGAGGTCACCCGCCAGAACCCACAGGCAGCTCCATCGCCTCCGGGCGCGTGGAGGTCACCCGTCCTGACCCCCAGCACCGCTCCATCGCCTTCGGGCGCGTGGAGGTCACCCGCTGCGACCCCCAGCACCGCTCCATCGCCTCGTGCGCGTGGAGGTCACCCGACCCGCAGTCCTGACTCGCACGCCCCACCTTGCCGTGGGGGTCACCCGCCTCGATCCCCGTACAGCTCCACCGTCTCGCGCTGCGTGGAGGAACGCATAGGGGGAGGAGCCCCTCCGCCCGATGGAAGTGAACCCCTATGACCGACGACCCGTTCGAGATCCTCGGGGTGTCCCGAAACGCCACCGAACCGGTCATCAAGGCCGCGTACAAGGCCCGCATCCGTGAGGTTCACCCTGACGCCGGCGGTGACGCTGCGCTGGCCAGCAAGGTCAACGACGCGTACGCGCTGCTGATGAACCCGACCCGGCGTGCCGAGTGGCTGCGCGAGCACGCCCCCAGGGTGCAGGAGCAGCCGCAGACGCCCCGCCAGCAGCCTCAGGAGCGCGCCCCCTACACGGAGCCTGCCTACGCCCGCGAACAGGCGCAGCGGGCCGCGCAGCAGCGGTGGGAGTCGGTTCCTGAGCCGACGTACGAGACGTTCGACAGCCCCGGCGCGTGGTGGGCGTCCCTCACCGCCATCATCCCGCTCGTCGTGTTCCTCGCCGCAGCGTACCTCACCGGGGGAGTGGTCCCTCTGGTCGTAGCGGTCGTCGCCTCCGTCATCGCCATGCGACGGTCGGTGTGGGCGGCCATCATCGGGCTGGCAGGGTCTGCGGCAGCGCTCACCGAGTACGCGGATCCCACCGCAGTGTTCCACGAGTACGCGTGGGCGCCCGCGGCCGCATACTCGTTCATGGTCATCTGCTGGCTGGTCGCCCGTCGCGCCGCACGGAACCGCCTGTACGCGCACATCGGCGACGTCTTCTACACGACGATGGGCAGGTTCCGTCTCATCCCGTACCGGGCGCAGGCTGTCACCCACGACGGCGGCCGAGACCTCATCCACCTCGAGCGTGCCGACGGGCAGGCCGAATGGCCGTTGCCGACAGCGATGTGGGACGGGCGCGTGACCGCCGGCGACTACGTCCTCGTGTACAAGGGCCGCGTCGTCTACTCCGCCACCACCGACGAACTCAGATACTACGAGAAGGCAGGCGGCGACGCGCTGGGCTGAACGGGCTCAGCCCTCCTCGGGCGCCTCGATGTACGGGGTCTTCTCGTGCAGGAACCACAGCTGGAACAACGCGCCCGTCAGGTGCTTGTCGTCCGCGTACGCGTGACGCGGGTCGTTCGGGACGAACCGCTTGCACACGTACAGGTCCGTGATGCGGGAGTCGTCGTGAATGATCCCGTTCTGAGTCAGCGGGTCAAGCGCCCCACGGCCCAGCTTGTCCACGTCGGGAGGGCCGATGGGGAACGTGATCTTCGTCTTCGGGTGACCGGCAGGGCGGGGCACCCAGAACTCGACCGCGCAGAACAGCGGCCCATCCATCGGGATCATCCCGGCAGGCTTCTGGGTGCGGAGGGCCTTCTCAATGTCGGACCGCCACGGCTTGATCTTCTTGGACACCTCCACGAGCCGGCCACCGCCGACATGCTTCTTCGACCCCTGAGGAGCCGGGACGCCCGGCGCGAAGAACGTGAAGTCAGGGGCCTCAGCGAGGACATGCAGATAGCGGAAGAGGGTCACAAATGCTCTATGCGCGCGAAGAGGACGACGGGGCGTCCGGTGACCTGCGAAATCGAGAGTCACTGCGCATGTAGGTCGTGACGCCGCACCGCGCGGACATCACGACAAGGAGACCACCCGCCATGACTCGCCCCGCACCCCTGTCCCGCCTGCAGCTTCAGCCGCTCGCGCTCGCCGCGACACACTGGACTCTCGACTCGCAGCGGGAGATGTTCGACCTGAACCCGCCGTACCAGCGGGGAAGCGTCTGGACCCTGGGGCAGCGGCAGCGGCTCATCGAGTCGCTCATCCGTCGTATCCCCGTCGGGTCGGTCGTCTACAACGTCCGCAAGAGCTTCATCGGCGGCGGGGGCAAGTTCTACGCCGCCGTCATCGACGGCAAGCAGCGTGTCGAGGCGGTCCGTGCGTTCTTCGACGACGAGTTCAGCGTCCCGGCCTGGTGGTTCGAGGACGACGAGCTGGACGTCCCCGCCGACGGTGAGGTGACCTACTCGGGCCTGTCCGACGTCGGCCGCCGCCGCGCGATGATGTGGTCCCTGCCCGGCCTGGAAGCGCACGTGGACTCCATCGAGGAGGAAGCGCGCCTGTTCGACCTGCTGAACTCCGGCGGCACCGCCCAGACCGACGACGACCTCGCCCGCGCCCGCGCTGTCGCAGGCATCGAGCATGTGCCTGCCGGCCCGCAGGAGGTGTTCATCGTCCAGAACGACATCGGCGATGTGGTGGACGTGTTCGCCGACCCCGACGACGCCAGCGACGCGTACCAGTTCACCGACTCCGGCGCCCTGTACTCCATCATCAAGGACACCGTCTGGCGACCGGGCGAGTACGCCCGCGCCCAGCAGGCCGTTACGGACTGAATCGAGACGTCAACATGACCACCATCACTGCCCCCGGCATTCTGTTCGACGACATGCTCACCGCTCTGCGTCGTGCCGCGATCGCCGCGCTGTTCGAGGGCTCCGACGCTGAGTACATCTCCATCGAGGTGGACCGGTTCGGCGACATGCAGGTTCTCGCTGTCACCGACAAGAACGGCAAGCCTGTGAACCTTCGCGACACTGGCGGCGAGCGCGACGAGCACGGCGACAGCATCCTGCTGCTCCCGCTCAAGCAGGTTGCCGGTTCCCGCGCTATCGGCCTGCGCCCGTTCCACGTCCCCTACGAGCGCCTCGCCGGCGTTCAGAGGGTTGGGCACTACATGGGCTATGGGGCGGGGGACATCGACGGTGACCTGTACGTGTTCCGCCGACCCGTGGCGTAGCCGCGCACATGACAGATGCCCGCAGTTGCGGGTGTTCCCTGGCTCCCGACCGAAAGACTCTCATGGCAACTCGCAAGCAAGGCCACAAGCTCGCCACCACCTGGAACGGCCGTCGCGGTGTCGACGCTGTCACCACGGGCACCTGCCTGTGCAAGAAGTGGCAGACCACCGGGCCGTCGCAGGTTGCTGTCCGCAACGAGTACAACAAGCACCTCGCCGCCGCGAAGAAGGCCACGAAGCCTGCCGCGAAGTCGGCAGGCAAGAAGAAGACGGCGAGCAAGAAACCCGCCGCGAAGAAGGCATGATCAAGACCAGCCGCCGCTACCTCAGCCCGCTGCGCTATCCCGGAGGGAAAGCGTCCATGGCGTCGTTCCTTGCCGACACGTACGCCGGGCAGTACGGGCTCATGGACATCGAAATCTGGCTCGAACCGTTCGCCGGCGGGGCCGGGGCTGCGCTCGCGATGCTGGACACCGACACCGTCGAGGAGGCATGGCTCGTCGACTTCAACCCGGCGATCGCCAGCTTCTGGCAGAACGTCACCTCCGACAACGAAGCGTTCGCACGCCTGGTCGAGCAGACGACACCGACCCGTGACCTGTACGAAGCGTCCCGCGACCTCATCGCCGACCCCGCAGGCGCCGACCGGTTCGAGCTCGGGTACGCCGCGTTCATCGTGAACCGGTGCTCCCGCTCCGGCATCGTCTCCCACACCTCCGGGGCCATGCCGGACGTGACCGCCCGGTTCAACAGCGCCGCGCTCGCCGACCGGATCCGCCACATCGGGACGTTCCGCTCACGCCTGAAGACCATGGAGGGCGACGGCATCTCCTACATCGAAGACCTCGACTTCTCCGGCATCGCCGACGAGGTGTTCGTCTTCGCCGACCCGCCCTACATCCGCGAAGGCGGACGCCTCTACTCCAAGTCCTTCGACGGCGACCTGCACCAGCGGCTCGCCGACGCACTCAACGAAACCGGTGCCCGGTGGCTGCTGACCTACGACGACGCCCCCGAAGTCCTGGACCTCTACCCGGACCGGCGCATCCTGTCCTACGCCATCCGCAACACCGCCAACCGTGCCCGCGTCGCCCACGAGTACGCCATCGTCGCCGACAACGTCTGGATCCCCAACGTCACCGGGCTCACCAACCACGGGCCCGCCGAATGGGTCCAGCGCGTCGCCGCAGCGTAGGGTTTCGCCACCGACGTCGCAGACCCCCGATATGGTTGCGTCATGAGGACACCCGAAGCCCTCGCCGCCATCGGCGTCTGCTTGCTCGCACTCACCGGCTGCTCCACCGCCCCCGCCGTCGACCCTGAGGTGGCGTACATGGAAGAGGTCGGCAAGATCCCGCTGGTAGCAGCGGACAAGGAAACCGGGGAGACCATGCTCCGCGCAGGCCGGGACCTATGCGAAGGGCTGGAGAAGCAGACCCGAGACGAAGTCGCCGAGCGGATCAAGGAGACCCGACTCGGAAGCGACGGAGAGCTCGCGGAAGCTCAGATCGAGGTCCTACGGCTCGCGGTGAAGTACCTCTGCCCCGACCAGGAAACCAAGCTCCCGTAGTCAGCGGGGCCGGCTGTCCCCGTTCACGATGCACACCAGCCCGTGCTCGCGGTGCTGCGCGTCAACCTCGTGGACGTCAGACCGGGACCAGACGAGCGCGCCGGTCAGCTGCTCGAGCAGCTGCGCGTCGGTGCTCACTTGCCCTCGCGTACGCGGCGGACCACCGCGCGGAACATCTGCCCGCCGCTGTGCTCACGGAGGATGCGGCCGGCGACAGCGGCTTCGGCTGCTTCACGGAGGGTGACCTGGCGGCGCTTGCCGCCCTCAGGCTCGATGTACCACTTGCTCGCGCGCTCGTACCGGACGAT
>Ga0065721_10009493_pt1 | contig 11316 bp, 9 predicted proteins | sample Mesricmetagenome_FD_59108 | JGI IMG/M metagenome (GOLD analysis project Ga0065721, IMG submission 59108) | Mesophilic microbial community from rice straw/compost enrichment Sample: eDNA_1 v2 (version 2) | ecosystem: Engineered > Solid waste > Grass > Composting > Bioreactor | place: USA: Davis...
GGCCAATCCATCCAGCCCATCTGTAATATTCGATCCGTTCGACACCGCAGTGATGATGAAAATCACAACGAGTATATACAGTACCCATGAGTACCCTCTCCAGGATTCAGGCAACAACTTTGTATAATTGAACTCATGGTTCTTTACAAAGGGAATGGTGGTGATGGGTTCCTTTGTAGCCACAAAATGTTTTGGAGCGTTGTTGACTGTGCGTGTGATGATGGTACTGTCACCGGCTTTGGGTGTGCCCTGGTATTCACGCCAGATTGTTACGTCGCTATTAAAATAAAGAACTGCTCCAACCGTAATCCCCAATCCAACCTGCCCAAGTATTTTGAACCAGCCGGCAAGACCATCCTTATCACCTTTCTTATAAGCCACACCCTGTTCCTGCGCCAGCTTTTTTGCCCTTAGCTTTAAATAATCATCAATGAACCCAATCACACCAAGCCAGACTGTCGCCACCAGCATCAAAATGATATATACTGTGTCAAGCCGTGCAAGCAAGAGCGTGGGAACGACTATGCCCAGTATGATGATGATACCTCCCATGGTGGGCGTACCCTTTTTTGATTGCTCACCGGCAAGGCCCAAATCCCGCACACTCTCTCCCACCTGTTTCTTTTGAAGAAGTCTTATCAGCTTCTTCCCGTAGATCAAAGTGATGAACAATGACAACAGGATAGCCAGGAGTACGCGGAAGGTGATAAAGCGGTACAACTCACTTCCCGGGAAGTTCATGTCCTGTTTATCAAACCAGTCGAATAAATGATACAGCATGCGCTATTTGTTTCCGGTTTTTCCTTCACTTCATCGGTCCAGCAACTCAAACATCTCCCGCACTACCTCCTTATCATCAAAATGTTTTTTTACTCCGTTTATTTCCTGATACTTTTCATGTCCCTTGCCGGCGATCAGGATGATGTCTTCGGGTGAAGCCATACTTATTGCCGCTTTGATTGCTTCACGACGGTCAACGATGGAAATATATTTTCGCTTCGCTGCTGCCGGCAGGCCCTGCTCCATATCCCGAATGATCTGTGCCGCATCCTCTGTTCTTGGGTTATCGCTTGTGAAAATGGCTTTATCGCTATGTTCACAGGCTGCTTCTGCCATGATCGGACGTTTGGTCTTATCGCGGTCTCCTCCACAGCCTACCACGGTGATCACATTTTCAAAGCCTTTCTTCAGTTTCTTTATCGTAGCGAGCACATTCAACAGGGCATCCGGTGTATGTGCATAGTCCACGATCGCAATCAACCTGTCTTTCGGAGAGACGATGTAGTCAAACCGTCCTTCTGCCCCGCTCAGCACACTCAGGCATCGCAATACCTCCTGTTTATCCTCACCCATACAGACTGCCGTGGCATAAACTGCCAACAGGTTGTAGGCATTGAATTCTCCGATGAGACGGAAATGCACTTCCTGGTCATTGACGGTCATCACCAGGCCGGTTAAACTGTTTTCAATGATCCGCCCCCTGAACTCGGCCAGTGTTCGCAGGCTGTACAAATACTTTGAAGCATTTGTATTCTGCAGCATCACCAGCCCGCGTTTATCATCAGCATTGCTGATTGCAAATGCCGTTGACGGGAGTGAATCGAAAAACGATTTCTTTACGCGGATATACTCATCAAATGTTTGATGGTAATCGAGATGATCATGACTGATGTTGCTGAAAACACCACCGGTAAACTTCAAGCCTGTCACCCTTTGCTGGTGTAAGGCATGAGAACTTACTTCCATGAACACATGCGTACATGACGCATCAGACATTTTCTTCAAGAGCTCATTCAGACTTACTGCATCCGGTGTTGTATGTGTTGCCGGCAATACAGTATCGCCGATATGATTTTCCACCGTACTCAGCAATCCGCATTTATAACCCAATGATGTAAAGAGCTTGAACAGTAATGTTGCTATGGTTGTTTTGCCATTGGTTCCCGTCACACCAATCACTTTCATCCTTTCCGATGGCTGATCATAGAAATTGTGGGCAATGAATCCGGCAGCGGCGGCGCTGTTACCAACCTGCACGTAGACCACACCTTCTTTTTGTTTAGAAGGCATTTCTTCACATACAATCGCCAATGCGCCGTTGCTTACTGCCTGATCAATGAACTTGTGTCCGTCTGCTGCTACGCCTTTGATGGCGATAAACAAATCACCCGGTTCCACTTTCCTCGAATCTGTCTTTATTCCCGGAACAGTTATTGCAGTGCTTCCCGTCACCGACCTGATCGAAACCTTGTATAAAATATCCTGCAATAACACTTTCAATATTTTATTGGTCGCCCTAACTTAGTTCCAGCACAACTCCCATTCCTTTTTTGATCGCCGTGCCAGGTGGTACTGACTGCACTGACACTTTGCCGCGACCCTGTATCACCACCCGCAAACCCATATTCTCAAGTAAGAACAGTGCATCCTTCAAACCCATCCCTTTAACATTTGGCATCACCTTATCCTGCACCGGGTTTGTTTTAATTACCGGTTGATAATTTGCTGTGATCACCTGACTATATGCCTGGTTGGCAGATGAATCGCTATGTGGCATGCTCAGAGTCTGGAAAACATTTTTTATATCGTCCGTATTTCCTGCATAGAAAAAATTCGAACTGTCTTTTTTCGCTGCATACATATGTGGTGTCTTCCGGTCAACATACATCGCGTAAATCTTTGTCGCCACTTCCCTGAACACGGGTCCCGCCAGTGTGCCGCCGTAATGCAAAGCCGCGTGTGGTTTAGAGCGTATCACAACGATGCAGGAATACTGCGGATCATCAGCCGGAAAATATCCTGCAAATGAAGCCTGGTATACACCCGCACTATATTTTATATTACCATCCGCCACATGCGCTGTACCCGTCTTACCGGCGACAGCAAAGGGCATATCCTTGAATGCTATACGGCCCGTGCCTTCTGTCACCACAGCTTCCATGCTCTCACGCGCAGCCTTTATCGTTTCGGGGCTTGCAATGCTCTCCTCTAAAACAGTTGGTTCAAATTGTTTGATCAAGATCCCGTCCTGCTGAATGCTGTTCACCAGGTAAGGCTTCATCATGCGTCCATTGTTGGCAACTGCATTGTACAGTGTNAGTGTATGCAAGGGACTTACCTGTGCTGCATAACCAAAACTCATGGTGATCATATTCATCAGACCACCTTTGTTTTTNTCCAATGGCGCGAGTTGTGGTTTGGGCAGATGNGCCAGGTCAACCGGTGAACGGACATCCAGGTGATAGCGATGAAGATATTCCCTGAACTCTTTGGGATTTTGACCAAAAGCCTTGTATGCCAGTTTCCCCATTCCCACATTCGAACTGTGAGAAAAACACTCCTTCACAGTCAGCACCGGTTTCGGTGAACGCTCCGCATCATTTATATTACGGGGACCAACCACCATGCGTCCGGCTGTACCCACTTCCACCAGGTCGGATAATTTTGATGTTCCTTTTTCCAGTACTGCAAGCAGGGTTGCCAGTTTGATTGTGGAGCCTGGTTCGGTCACACGCAATGCGTAGTTATCATCTTCCCAATAACTCCCGTCCGGTCTGCGCCCGAGATTGGCAATTGCTTTAATCTTTCCGGTCTTTGTTTCCATCACAATACAGGTACCATAGAGTGATTCTGTCGCTTCCATCTGTTTCAACAAGGCGTTCTCTGTGATGTCCTGTATGTTTACATCCAGCGTGGTGAAAATGTCTTTGCCATTCTCCGGCTCTATTTGAAATCCTTCTACGGGGATCACTCCACCTGATGCATAACGAACCAGTCTTTGTCCTTTCTGACCAGTGAGTAAGGAGTCATAACTTTTTTCCAAACCCACATTTTGCTTTTTCACTTTGCCGTTGCTGGCGATATGTTCTCTCGACAGACCAACCGTCCTGTTGGCCAGCAAACCAAAAGGCATGAGCCGGCGGCTGTTCTCCTCCACAATGACACCACTTTTATTTCGTCCAAGTCTCACCAGCGGGAACTGCCGGAAATTTTTATATTCTTCAAATGAAATTTTCTTTTTGAGCAGGAAGTAGCGGCTTTTTTTGCGATACCCTGCCATCAATTCCTTTTTATATTGGGCCGTGCTTTTATCTCCGAAGTACCTTGACATCGCTATAGCAAACGAGTCAATGTTTTCATGAAACACTTTGCCGTTTTTAGCCCTCAATCCGTCAGCCTGGAAATCCATGTAGATATCAAACTCCGGCAGGGATGTACTCAACATTTGCCCGTCTTCACTGAAAATAGTACCACGATCGGCATCCAGTTCAACAATGCGCTGGTGCATACTATCTCCCATGCTGCGCCAGTGACTGCCCTGGAAGCGCTGGATGTAAACTGCCTTGCCGAGGATAAACAGGCAAAGAATCACCATCCCCAGGAAACAGAGATACACCCTCCACAATATGTCGCGCCTGACTTCCATGCCGCGTGATAAACTATTTTTATTTCAACCCAATACTTTCTTTAACCAACCAACCAACCGGCTCACTCGTCGTTTCCTCATTTGCTGATCCGCGCCGTCTGAATGGGCGGTAAAACAATTGGTGACTCCACGAGTTCTTTCAACCCCAGCGGTTCAACCGCTTTTACCAGTTCGCTTTGCTTGCTGCGAAACATCACTTCAGCCTTCACAGTTTTATACTCATGCTGCAGTTCACGCACTTCGCGTGTAATACGACTGATGCTTCGGGCTGTTTTATCAGCGTGGTGTCCATTATATATGTATACAACCGCGAGCACTGTAAGAAATAAAAAGAAAGGAACCTGCTTTACCACTGACTGGTAATTCAGCAGCCTCTTCCACTTCTTCCGCGGTTCCTTTCCTTGTTTTATTTCTCTACCGTCCGTCATACTTTTATTTATATTCAAACCATCATTATTTTTTCCGCAACCCTGAGCCTCGCGCTGCGGGATCTTGGATTTTCACTGATTTCCTTAGCAGATGGTTCAATTGGTTTTTTATTTACCAGCTTCAATTCGTTTACCGGTTCTGTATTGATAAAAGGATTCTCATCAGCTGTTTCGAAACTGCCTTTCCTGAAAAAAACTTTTACAAGCCTGTCTTCTAATGAGTGGAATGTGATGATGGCAACCCGCCCGCCGGGTCTAAGCAGTTTTGGTATCTGCTGCAGCATTTCTTTCAATGCACCTAATTCATCATTCACTTCGATGCGCAACGCCTGGAAAACCTGGGCAAAGTATTTATGAGGATTTCCTTTTACCACCTCACGGACAGCATTTCTAAAAGAATCCGTTGTCTTTAAAGAAACATGTCCCCGCACCTGTACAATGGTCCTGGCAAGTGTCTTTGCGTTGGTTACTTCACCATATTGCTCAAACAATTTGTGCAATTGCTGTTCGCTATACGTATTCACCACATCAAATGCCGTCAGACTTTGCCGCTGATCCATGCGCATATCGAGATTCGCATCGAAGCGGATGGAAAAGCCGCGTACTGCTTCATCAAACTGGTAGCTGCTTACGCCGAGATCAGCCAGTATACCATCCACGGCATTTACCTGGTGCAGGCGGAGAAATCTTTCGAGGTGACGAAAATTATGCGGCACAAATACCACCCGGTCATCGTCGGGGAGATTACGCCTGGCATCTTCATCCTGATCAAAGGCAAACAGGCGTCCATTAGGCCCGAGCTTTTCCAAAATCGCTCCCGAGTGACCACCGCCCCCAAACGTGCAATCGACATAAATACCCTCAGGCTTTATTGCCAACCCCTCAATAGCTTCATGCAGCAGAACCGGCACATGGTAACCCTGGGTTGATGAACCTTCCGGTTTTCCCGTGCCTGCCCTCTTTTTTTCCTGTTTCTTCATGACAATTGTTTTCTTTCAACAATTGGCCTCACGCATTTCCTCCTCCCAGCACCTTATGGACCATTTTACTTAGTGTCTCCGGTGAGATCGAATCAAAGAGCTGTTTGTACTTATTACTATCCCAGATTTCAAGTTTATCATCGGCCCAGTGCATCACCAGGTCTTTTTGCAGACCCCCGTGCTCCTTCAGGTGCGCCGGTATCAACAGTCGGCCGGCTGAATCAGGTTCCACGTAAGCAGCGCCGTTTAAAAAAAACCGGCGGACAGGCCTTTCTTCTTCGTTGAAGTCATTCAAAGTCCTGATCTTCGCCGCAAACTCCTCCCAATTTTTCAATGTGAATAAAGTGACACAATTGTCCAGCCCCCGGTTCATGACAAAGCGGGTTCCCTCCTCCTCCGACAACTGCTTTTTGAAAGCAGCCGGCAGCAGGAAGCGACCTTTTGAGTCTAAAGTCGCCTGGTATTCGCCGAGGATATCTATCATTATCAGGTGCTTGGACCAATTTTGTACTAATTCACACAAAATAACACTTTTTCCCACTTTCTATCCAAATTTTGCCCGCTTTATTTTGTCCACAGGGCTTGACAGCTTCAAACCCTTGCCAGTATTGAGTTTCAGAGAATAACTGAAAGTGGGAGCAGAATACTTCGTGGATATCCTGTGAATTGCAGTGGAAAAGCCGTGCATAGTTGCGGGCCCGGTGTGAATTACCATTCCGGTACTAACGGATTCTGATTAATTTTTATAGTAGTTAAAGTCCTGGAATCCCGGAGAGTTGAAACCATTTATCGGGATATTTGCAGCTCATCAAATACAGCAGTTGGCCGTAAAAAATGCATCCTTCGAACCTGTCTATTTCAGATTTTACGTACGAACTACCTTCAGAACGGATAGCCAGTTATCCTCTCACCGAGCGTGACGCTTCGAAACTTTTGATCTATCAGCACGGAAAGATTACACATGATATCTACAAAAATGTTGCAAGTCATTTACCANAAAATGCATTGCTGATTTTCAATAAAACCAAAGTTGTTGAAGCAAGACTTCTGTTTCAAAAACCAAGTGGCGCTGTCATTGAGATTTTCTGCCTCGAACCACATTCGCAATATCGCGACATCACCACAGCCATGGCGCAAAGAGGCAAAGTATGGTGGCAATGTCTTGTTGGTGGTGCATCCAAGTGGAAGCACGGTCAGGTTTTGGAGAAAACCATCTCCTTGCAAAATGAAGATCTCGTAATACAAGCTTCATATGTAGAAAAACTACCGGATAGTTTTGTGATTGAACTAAGTTGGTCTGATCGGAATATGAGCTTTGCAGAAATGCTTCATCATACAGGAGCAATTCCACTCCCACCATACATCAAAAGAAAACCGGATCCGGCTGATACCAAGAGATACCAAACCATCTACGCAGAAACAGATGGATCTGTAGCGGCACCAACTGCCGGTCTTCATTTTACTCCTGCCATTTTTAAATCGTTAGATGAAAAAAATATTAAAAAAGATTTCGTAACCCTTCATGTTGGAGCAGGCACATTCAAACCCGTGAAAGCCGCCATCATGAAAGAGCATGAGATGCATGCAGAATTTATTGATGTACCTGCAGCAACCATTGAAAATATCCTGGCAAACCTGGACAAGACAGTCGTTGCCGTTGGCACCACATCATTGCGTACAATAGAAAGTCTTTACTGGCTGGGTGTTAAAATTACCAATGCTGATCACGATGAGATTCCTGAAACAGATCAATGGGTACCATATGAAAACAGCACACCAATGAGCACTCGGGCTGCTTTGGAAAACCTGTTACAATGGATGCAGAAAAAATCTGTTACCCGACTTATCACAAAGACCCGAATTATTATTGCACCGGGATACCGCGCACGTGTTGCGAAAGCACTGATCACAAATTTTCATCAGCCGCAATCAACCCTGTTATTACTTGTGGCTGCTCTGACAGGAGACAACTGGAAAAAAATTTATGAACAGGCTATGAAGAATGATTACCGGTTCCTGAGCTACGGAGACGGAAGCCTGTTGTGGATCGATCAGTAATTCGTGATCACGATTTTTTCAAAGGAAACTCAAGAGTAAACGTAGAACCTTTACCCAAAACACTGTCCACTTTAATCTCGCCGCCCTGGGCTTCTACTACTGTCTTTACATAACTCAATCCGAGACCAAAGCCTTTTACGTTATGCAGGTTACCGGTATGTGCGCGATAAAATCTTTCAAATACACGTTTAACTGTTTCTTTGCTCATACCAATACCATTATCTTCCACACGAATAATCATATTCCGACCATTCGATTGGGTGGTAATTTTCAGGAGCAACGGAGTATTTTCTCTTGAATATTTTACCGCATTATCTATCAGGTTGTTGATCATATTGGTAAAATGCACTTCGTCGGCTTCTACCAAATCGTTTGTTGCATTTAATGTGAGTTCTGCCTTCCCTCCTTTTTGTTGTAGCTGTAACGTAAAGTTGTCAACTACATCTTTGATCACCTGGTGAACATGTAATGGCTGAATATTTAACTCCACTTCCTGGCGATCCAGTTGTGATGCTTTCAGAATGGTTTCCACCTGGCGGTTCATTCGCTGGTTTTCCTCCTTGATGATGGCACTGAAATATGACATCTTCTCCCTGTCCTGCATCACTTTTTCATTTTTCAACGCATCAACGGCAAGTGATATCGTGGCAATGGGCGTTTTGAATTCATGCGTCATGTTGTTGATGAAATCGTTTTTGATCTCACCCAGTTTTTTCTGACGCAGCATGGTACGAACTGTCAGGTAAAATGCAGTAATGATGATGATGGTAAATAAAATCGAAGAAAGAATGCGTACCCTTAATTCTTTCAGGGCTGCGTCGCGCCAGTCGAGTGCCACCACAACAAGGGTTTCATCCACGGCCAGGTTTTCATAGGCAGAACCCGGAGGTGCGAAAAGAGGAAAACCCCGGGAATAGTTATTTAAAGTATCATCGTATTCAACCGGGAAATTTTTGGACTGGAGTTCGATCTTGCCAATGGCGCCGGTACGCGGACTGATGGTGGCAAGCATGAATTCAAATTTTACCTTATCCAGTTCGAGGGAATTAAAAACGTTCCTGATCTTATCGTGCAACTCTGTGGTTGTAAATCGGCGGCCGATGGTGACGGGGCGGAGAAATTCGGTGCTGAAGTCGTCGTGAAAAATACTTCCCGGACTGCTGATTTTGGTACCCAGGTAATTGCCTTTGTATTGCGCAAGCTCATCACCCACCATCATCACTGCTCTTTCCACTTTACCTTTGATCTGTTCTTCTTTCAGCAGGATCATATTCTTCAGCCAGGATATCTGGATAAATATGATACCCAACAGGGAAAGCGTGATCAGTACAGTAATAATTGTAAAAGTCCGTTTCACAAATTAGACACAGGTTTTTGCGGAAAGATAAATGGTTTTTAGCTACTATCTGAATCCGCAAAAATAACAAGCGCCCGGCGGTTTCTCAATTCCCGGACTGGTATGGTACTTGTTTTTAACTCCACTTTACCAATAGCAGCGCGATTTTGTCACTGACAGCGAAACAGCTTTTATTTTTTGACAAAAAATTATTGCCTTAAATTGAAGTATGATTGAACCGGGACCAGGCATACTGTTGATTGCGGACCCTTTTCTTAAAGATCCCAACTTCCTGCGGACGGTTGTACTGCTGTGTGAACACCGGGAAGAAGGCAGTTTCGGTTTTGTACTCAATCGCAAATATGAAAACACGCTCGATGAACTGATCCCCGACCTCGAAGGACATGAACTTCCTGTTTACTATGGAGGTCCGGTGCAAATGGACACCATCCATTTCCTGCATCAATACCCCATTGAAATTCCCGGTGGTGAAGAAGTAATGAAAGGTGTGTACTGGGGCGGTGATTTCAGCAAGGCCGTTGAAATGCTCCAGGCCGGATTGATGGACGCCAATAAGATTCGATTCTATATTGGCTATTCCGGGTGGACCAATGGCCAGCTGGCCGAAGAGATCAGGGAAAAGTCCTGGCTAACTGTTGCGGCCAACCGGAAACTGATTTTTCAAACCAGTGCCGAGGAAGTCTGGAAAGAATCACTCCGACACCTGGGTGGTGACTATGAAATGCTGATCCATTTCCCGACAGATCCCCAGTTGAATTAATCCTGCCCGCAAGTTTTATCTTCGCCGGGAATCTATATCAGTTTTAATCTAAACAACTCGTATGAAACGTTTATACCTGTGCTTACTCCTGACTGGCACAATTTTATTTTCATCCTGTGATTCCCTGAAAAAAATCGCTTCGCAGATCGGCATAACAGAATTTGAAATGGCGGCGGGGTTGAGGGATGCCTTGTCACAAGGGCTGTTCAGTGGCTTTGATGCATTTGCCAATCCCAATAGCGGTAATCCCCTTGTACGCTTTGCATTCCCGGGTGACGCCGCAAAGATTGAAAAAACATTGAAGGATGTTGGAATGGATAAAGTGGTTGACCAGGTTACTTCGAAGTTTACTAAAGCCATGTCATCGGCCGTGACTGCAGCCAAACCCATATTCCTGAACTCTGTAAAGAAAATGTCTATCCGCGATGCAGCCGGCATCCTGGTAACAGATAACCTGCATGCTGCTACTGACTATTTCAAAACAACCATGTCACCGGAATTGATGACAGCTTTCCGCCCAATAGTTGACAGCACCATTAAAACTGAAGGTGCCAATAAAGAATGGTCCAGCCTTGTATCGGTTTATAACAAAATTCCTTTCATCAATAAGCCACTCGAAAATAATCTCACCGACTTCATTGCTGCAAGAGCCATTGATGCCATGTTTGTCAGTGTGGCAAATGAAGAAGAAAAGATCCGCACCAAGTATGAGTTCCGAAAAACTGATATGATGAAGAAAGCCTTTGGTTATGCCGAAGAGCAACTAAAGAAAAAACAACAGGGAAACTAATTTAGTTTTAAGGGAAACGGAAAATCCCTAAGTCCATTTACTAATTACATTTTCACACTGCAATATATGTCACTGACAAAGCTGGCAGTTGAATCTGCTTCATGACAGTTTGAGCTATTTTTCAAATCAGGTATGGGGTTTGCCGCCAGGGAGGCAAATTATATTTTTATGAAAAAGCTAGTTTTAAGCGCGGTTTTATTGGCTGCATTTGCAGGCGCAACACATGCACAGAAAGGAAGTATTTTATTGTATGGAAATGCCGGCGTGTCTACAACGAAGGAAGCAGACGATGACAAGTCAACATCATTCAATGTAAACCCAGGTGTAGGTTACCAGTTTTCTGACAACTGGACTGCCGGTGTCAATCTGGGCTATGGTCAGTCAAAGTATAATCCTTCCGGTATGGGTTCTACATCTAAAACTGACTTTTACAATGCAGGTGTATTTGCCCGTTACACAAAACCGCTTGGAACTATTTTCAGCCTTTTCGGCCAGGCTAACGCAGGCTACCAGGGTT
>Ga0065721_10001206_pt1 | contig 11315 bp, 14 predicted proteins | sample Mesricmetagenome_FD_59108 | JGI IMG/M metagenome (GOLD analysis project Ga0065721, IMG submission 59108) | Mesophilic microbial community from rice straw/compost enrichment Sample: eDNA_1 v2 (version 2) | ecosystem: Engineered > Solid waste > Grass > Composting > Bioreactor | place: USA: Davis...
CGCCGATGCGGATGGGTTGGGCGGCGAGGGGAGCGGCGAGAGCGAGGAGAAGGGGAAGGGTGAGGAGGAAGAGAATGCGGACGGGGGAGGACACACCCCGCCCTTCGGGCACCCCTCTCAAGAGGGGACTTCGGCGGTCGGTGACGTGGGGGAAATCGGTTATCGCGGCGCGCGTTTCGCGGGTCCCTCTCAAACGGGGACTTCGGCTGCGAGGCGTGGAAGGCGTCATGGGGAGACGGTTTTGTGGAAGGAGAGTTTGGCGTCGCGGATGGCGATGATGGTAGCGCCCTTCTTGGCGTTGCGCTGAGCGTCGATCGTGGTGCGGCCGCTGGCACCGGGGAAATCCTTCGTGGCGGCGAGGGCGTCGCGGAGCGCGGGGCCATCGGTGGTGCCGGCGCGCTTGATGGCGTCGGCGAGGACGAGGGCGGCGTCGTAGCCGAGGGCGGCGAAGGCGTCGGGGGTTTCGTTGTTCCAGCGGGCTTTGAACTTCTGGACGAACTCGGCGACTTTCGGGTCCTGATTTTCGGGGGAGAAGTGGGTGGAGTAGAAGCAGCCGTTGAGGGCGGCGCCGCCGATTTCGAGGAGCTTGTCGGATTCCCAGCCATCGCCGCCGAGGAAGGGGACGTTGATGCCGAGCTCGCGGGCCTGGCGGACGATGAGAGCGGATTCGGTGTAGTAGCCGGGGAGGAAGACGGCTTCGACGTTGGCGGCTTTGACGGCGGTGAGTTGGGCGCGGAAGTCTTTGTCGCCTTCGGAATATTTCTGTTCGACGGCGATGGTGCCGCCGGCGGCTTCGAAGGTGTCGCGGAAGTATTTCGCGAGGCCGACGGAGTAGGCGTTGGAGACGCTGGAGATGATGGCGACGTTTTTGGCCTTGAGGTCGTTCAAGGCGAAGTTGGCCATCGCGGTGCCTTGGAAGTCGTCGATGAAGCAGACGCGGAAGATGTAATCGCCGACCTCGGTGACGCGCGGGTTGGTGGCGGCGGGGGCGATCATGGGGATCTTGCTCGATTGGGCGATGGGCGCGGCTTCGAGCGAGCGGCCCGAGGAGACTTCGCCGAGGAGGGCGACAACTTTGTCGCGGGTGAGAAGTTTCTTCGCGACGGTGGCGGATTCGCCGGGGCGGGTCTGGTTGTCTTCGGAGAGGAGCTCGAGCTGTTTGCCGAGGACGCCGCCGGCGGCGTTGATTTCCTCGAGGGCCATGATGATGCCCTTGTGGGACGACTGGCCGAAGGTGGCTTCCTTGCCGGTGAGCGAGCCGTATTCGCCGATCTTGATGGTTTCGGATTGTTTGGCGCAGGAGCCGAGGAGGAGGGCGGCGGCGAGGGCGAGGAGGCGGGGGAGGTGGCGGGTCGTGCGTTTCATGAGAAGCGGGAAGGGGGCGTTAGTTGAGAGTTGAGGGTTGAGAGTTGAGAGGGGCTAGGGGGAGACGGATTCGACGAAGGTGAACTGGCCGTTGCGGACCTGGAGGACGACGGCGGAGTTTGGTGGGGTTGCGCTGGGCGTCGAAGGCGATGGTGCCGGTGACGCCTTTGAAATCTTTCGTGGCGGCGAGGGCGTCGCGGAGTTTGGCGCCATCGGTGGTGCCGGCGCGGCGGAGGGCGTCGATGAGGAGTTTGGCGGAATCGTAGCCGAGGGCGCTGAGGGCGTCGGTGCCGGTGCCCCAGCGGGCGCGGAAGCGCTCGTTGAAGGAGCGGACGTCGGGGGCGTCGCTTTCGGGCGAAAAGTGCGTGGAGAAGTAGGAGCCCTCGACGGCGTCGCCGCCGATGTTGACGAGTTCGGCGGATTCCCAGCCGTCGATGCCGAAGAGCGGGGCGGTGATGCCGAGGTCGCGGGCCTGTTTACAGATGAGGGCGGCTTCGGCGTAGTAGCCGGGGACGAAAATGCCCTCGACGCCGGCGGCGCGGATGGCGGTGAGCTGGGCGCGGAAGTCTTTGTCGCCCTCGGAGTATTTCTGCTCGAGGACGATGGTTCCGCCGAGGGCGGTGAAACGTTCGCGGAAGATTTTGGCGAGGCCGACGCTTTGGGCGGAGGAGGCGGAGGAGAGGATGGCGGTGCGCGAAAGCTTCAGGGATTCGCGCGCGAACTTGGCCATGACGTTGCCCTGGAAGGAATCGACGAAGCAGACGCGGAAGATGTAATTGCCGCGGGCGGTGACGGCGGGGGCGGTGGCGCCGGGGGAGAGTGAGGGGGATTTTCGCGTTTTGGGCGATGGGCGCGGCTTCGAGCGTGCGGCCGGAGGTGATCTCGCCGAGAAGGGCGACGACTTTGTCGCGGGAGATGAGTTTCTTGGCGATGGTGGCGGCTTCGCCGGCTTTGGACTTGGATCGGTCCTCGGTGATGAGTTCGAGCGGGCGGCCGAGAACGCCGCCGGCGGCGTTGGCTTCCTCGATGGCGAGGAGGGTGCCGCGGTGGGCGGCCTGGCCGTAGGTGGCTTCCTTGCCGGTGAGGGAGGCGAATTCGCCGATCTTGATGGGGTTGTGGGTGGGAGCGGCCGCGGAGGTGGAAGCGGGAAGGGCGAGCGCGGCGGTGAAGAAGAAGGCGAGAGCGCGAAGCAGGCGCGAGGTGGGGAGCGACATCACGAAATAATGAGGATGTTCCGGAGGGCGCACAGAAGGGGATGGGAAGCAGGTTTTCAACCAAACTGTGCTGGCAGCGTTGCGGGGCAGCGGGGGTGTTGCGCGGCGGGCGCGCGCGACCGGTCGCTATTGGGCTTGGCGGTGGGCGGGGGCGGACCTTTGATCGGCGGCGCGTGAAGACATACGACCGGCATTTGTTGAGCGAGTGGTTGGGAATGCTCGGGATCGTGCTGTGCGCGACGGTGGGGCTGCTGCTGGTGCAGGTGTTGTATGACGATTTTCGGGATCTGCGCGGGCTGGGGGCGAAAGCGATCGATTTGTGGATGTATCTGGTGGTGACGGTGCCAAGTTATCTGGCGCTGGTGCTGCCGCTGGCGCTGTTGGTGTCGTTGATGTTCGTGCTCGGGAAGCTGCATCGCGCGAACGAGTTTACGGCGTTGCGGGCGGCGGGGGTGAGCATGTTGCGGATCACGGCGCCGGTGTGGGTGGTGGGGGTGCTGGCGTGCGGGCTGTCGTGGTGGTTGAATACGACGGTGGTGCCGTGGTCGGTGGAGGAATCGGCGGAGTTGAAGGACGGGCTGCAGTTTCGGATGCAGTCGGGTTTGATGCCGGCGGATCGCGTGGGGGCGGTTTACAGCGTGGGGTTCGACAATCCGGAGGAGGGGCGGATGTGGTTTTTCAATCGCTACAGCCAGTTCGCGGAGCGGGGCTATGGCGTGTCGGTGTCGTTGCTCGACGAGCGGCGGCGGGAAACATCGCGGATCGTGGCGGGCGAGGCGTGGTTCGAGGAGGAGCGCGGGTGGGTGTTTCGGAACGGGCGGGCGCTGACGTTCAAGGTGGATAATGGCGAGCTGGTGTCGTCGGTGCCGTTTGTGGAGCGGGTGGAGCCGGAGTTCCGCGAGGACGCGTCGCTGATGTTGTTGATCGACCGGCGGGCGAAGGACCTGTCGATGCCGCAGCTGCAGCGGTTGATCGATTATTTCGCGGTGGAGTCGAATCCGAAGGGGACGCCGTATGCGGTGCGGTATTACAGCCTGGTGGCGGACACCCTTGCTCCGCTGATCGTGATCGCGATCGCGATTCCGTTTGCGGTGACGGGCGTGCGGGTGAATCCGGCGATCGGGGTGTCGAAGTCGATCGGGTTGTTTTTTCTGTATTATATTTTGGCGAACGTGGCGTCGTCGCTGGCGACGAAGCAGATCGTGGATCCTGTCACGGCGGCGTGGATACCGAATATCGGGCTGACGCTGCTGGCGGTGGTGTTTTTTGCGCGGATGCGGTGAGGGAGCGGGCGGGTGCGGAAGGAAGCGCCAGCGAGCTGGCGGCCCACGGGGCCGGTGGAAGGGGGCGGGGCGTGAGCGCCTCGCACGGTTTACTCGAAGGTGCGGGGGATGCCGGTGATGGACTCGACGATGCGGGACCAGATGGCGTTGGTGGGCCAGAGCATGTTGAGCCAGACGACGAGGCAGTTGATGTAGGCGAGGAAGACGGCGGCGCTGGCCATGTCCTTGATGCGTTTGGCGAGCGGGTGGCGTTCGGGGCGGAGGTAGTCGATGATCCACTCGATCGCGGAGTTCAGGAGCTCGACGATGAGGATCAGGATGAGCGAGGAGATCATCAGCGCGGTCGAGACGGCCTTGACCGGGAGGATGATGGCGAAAGGGACGAGCAGGATGGCGAAGATGAGGTCTTCGCGGAAGGACGGCTCGTGTTTGAGGGCGGCGAAGAAACCGTCGACGGAATAGCGGATCGACGAGAAGAAGTTGCGGAGGCTCCGCCGCTTCAACTCGGTGGTCGTGGATTCGTCGGTGTCGCCCGTCGTGGACATCGCGGAGATGTTAACCAGGGAAGTGGCGGGCGAAAGGCGGAAGTTAGCGGGGCGGGAGGCGCGGCGGGCGGAATCTTGACCTCGGAGCGGCGGCGGAGTGCGATGCGGGCATGAAGAAGCCACCCCTGCTTCGATGGATCGCGTTGATGGTGCTGCTGATGTTGTCGAGTGCGGCGCGAGCGTCGGGGGATGGCGGAGCGAGGATTGTCGATTTGGGCGACAATACTTTCTCGAGCACGTATGAGGCGACGACGACGTTCAACCGCGACGTCGACAAGCTCGCGGAGATGGCGACGCATGCGGCGAGGGAGTTTTGCGCGGGGAAGGGGCGGGAGGCGAAGATCGTGTCGATCACGGTGGACAAGCCGTGGATGACGCTGGGGATTCCGAAGGCGACGGTGGTGTTTCGGGCGTTGGAGCGCGGCGATCCGGCGTTGAGCGAGCCGGTGCCGGCGGCGGTGGTGCGGAAGGGGATGAAGGGGAACAAGGAAACGGAGCGCGCGGTGGCGGCTGCGGCGGCGTCGAATGACGATCTTTATCGGGCGCTGCTGAATTTGGACGATCTGCGGAAGAAGGGGATTTTGACGGAGGAGGAGTTTCAGGCGGAGAAAAAGAAGGTGTTGGCGCGGTCGAAGTGACGGGGCGCGGCGCCCTCCAGGCGAGGTGCGAGGGGCTAGACGTGCGCGAGGCGGCGGCGGGTGAAGCCGATGGCGGCGCAGGCGAGTTCGATGGCGGCGTCGCGGTAGCCGACGAATTCGAGGACGCGCGCGAGGAAGCGGCGTTTGGTGGCGCTGTCGATGTTCATGATCGCCCAGTAGGGCGTGCCGTCGATCTGGCGGGCTTGGTTGTGGCGGCAGGCTTCGACGATTTCGTCGCGGCTGAGGCCGAGATAGCGGCGGCCGCCGTCGAGGCTGCGGATGAATTCGCCGAAGTCGGCGGGGTGGCGCGCGGCGACCCAGGCGAGGAGGGCGAGGTATTTGTCGGCGTCGGTGAACTTGGCGCGAAACTCGGGGCTGAGCACGAAGGCGGCGAGCGGGTCGGCGGCGTCGGGCGAGCCGGAGGGGAGGTGGAGGAGCGAAGCGAGCACCTCGTCCGGAGTGCGGTGAAAACCGCGCGCGAGGTCCTGCAGGGCATCGTAGACCTCATCGCTGATCTCGATGTTTTTCATGGCGACATACCGGTAAGACCGGTTCGCGCGGTTGGCGAATGGGTCTAGGCGAAGTCGGGAAGAATCGCGGTGAGGAGGCGGCGGGAAACGGTGAAAGCGCTAGACGCGGTTGGTATGGCCGCAGGCATTAAGGAGTCGGGGCGTTTAAGCGCCGTTACTTGGAGTCGGACCAGGCGGGGAGGGAGACGGCGGCGCTGTAGTTGGATTCGTTGGACAGGGAATTGCGGCGCGGCCGGTAGAGGCGGCCGGACTTGGGGTTGTCGTCCTGCGTGTAGATCCAGATCTCGCTGGCGTCCCAGGTGACGATTTCGTCGCGGCAATCGCCGGTGAGATCGAGCACGGCGGCGGCGAGATCGGGATGGCCGTCGGCGGGAAAACGCACGGCGCGGCGACCGTAGCCGTCGAAGAGGCCGCCTTCCTCGACGTTGGTGGAAAGGAGGAAAAATTCCTCGCTGCGACCGGTCCAGTTGACCGGGAGCATCATGCTACCGTGTTGGCAGGGCTCGAAGCTGTGCACGAGTTCGCCGCGGGCGTCGAAGAGGTGGACGATGCCCTGGTTGGCCCAGAAATTCATCGTGTAGGTTTCGAGGCCGGGGAGGTCGTCGCGGTAATTCGCGGTGGAGGGATTTTGCACGTGGCCGATGTAGTGGTGGCGAAGGATGTTTCCCTGGTGGTCGAGGAAGAGCATGCCCTCGTCGCTGGCGGCGTTGATGAAGATGGGCGGCGTGGCGGGATCGCCATCGAGATCGATCATGGCGACGCCGTCGGCGTGGTCGGTGAGGACGTCTTCGCGACTCCAGAGGAGCGTGCCGTCGTGGTCGTAGAGCGAGTAGCCGAGGTAGAGTTCGTCGCGGCCGTCGCCGTCGATGTCGGCCGTGTGCGGGAAATGGCCGAGGTTGCCGCGGCCCTGCCAGAGCAACTCGAGTTGGTCGGTGTAGGCCCAGAAATTCGTGTAGCGGTCTTTCAGGAGGATGTCGCGGGGCGAGGAGAGACCGCGGAAGTTGGCGAGGGCGATGGCGTCGCCGAGGGTGCGGGGTGTTTTGTTGTAGGGCGGGCGGGCGGCGTTGGGCGGCGTGGGAATCTGGCGGAGCGTGCGGCCGGTGAGACCGTCGGCGATGGTGAGCTGTTGGTCCTTGGTGTAGATGACCTCGGCGCGACCGTCGCCATCGAGGTCGGCGAGCTGGACGGCGACGTCGTTGGTGAGGACGTCGTTCCATAGATCTTCCTCGCCGATCTGCCAGAGTTTGCGGCCGTCGAGGGTGAGAGCGGTGAGACAGCCGACCTCGCTGTTGCGGTCCTTGGGGCCGTGGCGTTTCACTTGGACGACGAGGATGTCGAGGATGCCGTCGCCATCGAGATCGCCGAAGCGGAGTTGGCGGCCGGTGCCGAAGTTGTCGGTGGAGATTTTTTTCCAGAGGACGGGTTTGGGGTTTTCGGTTTGGAGGCGGAGCTCGTCGGCGTCGGCCGCGGCGCGGGCGGCGTGGAAGGCGGCGGCGCTGGCGGGATCGGCGGTAACGCGGACGTGGCGGTAGAGCGCGGGGGCGTCGGAGAGCAGGCCGATTTTTCCGGAGGAGAACGTGGAGTCGCGGGCGGTGAGCGTGACGTCGCCGAGGGTGGCGGTGATGGAGTCGCCGTGGACGGTGACGGTGGCGGTGAGTTCGCGGTTGGGTTCGAAGCGGAAGGGGTGTTCGGCGAGGAGGTTTTCCGTGGCGCCGCGGAAGGAGGTGGCGTGGTTGACGGATTTGAGGAGGACGCGATCGCCGAGGACGCCGAAGAAGTAGTAGCAGCGGTCGTTTTGGTAGCGGAAGACGACGCCGCTTTGGAGCGCGGGCTCGGTGGGCGTGAAGGTGACGGTGAGCGTGTAGTCGCGCCAGAGCGGATCGCCGGCGATTGACGAGCGGGTGCGTGTAAACGGCTTCGGCGCGGGTGGAGGTGTAGGTTTGCGCCATCGCGGGGCCGTGGGTGTCGCGAATGACGCGCCAGGCGCGTTGGGAGCCGTTGCTGCGAAAACTGGAGACGACCCAGTTGCCCTGCGGGGCGGTGGCGGCGAGGTAGTGATATTCGGCGTGGGCGCCGACGACGCCGCTGGAGAAGAGGCCGGGTTTGAGGGAGCTGAAATCGTCGTCGAGGAGCGTGGTGGCTTTGGCGGCGGTGAGGGTAGCGGAGGAGAGTGCGGAGAGAAAAAGAGCGAGGGCGAGGCGGGGGAGCGAGCGCATGGGGTTACACGCACGGTTCGAAGGTGTGCGTAAAACGTCAACGCGCCGTGTAAGGAGCGTTGAGGTGAGTCGGGGCGGAAAGCCCCTTCCACAGCTAAAAGCGCCAGCGAGCTGGCGGCCTACGGGGTCAGCCGACCCAGCGACGGGCGTTGTAGAAGAGCTGCATCCAAGGGCTGTCCTCGCCCCAGTCGGCGGGGTGCCAGCTCATCGTGACGGTGCGGTGCACGCGCTCGGGGTGCGGCATCATGATGAGCGCGCGGCCGGTGGAGGATGTGAGCGCGGTGATGCCGAACGGCGAGCCGTTGGGATTGAGCGGGTATTGCTCGGTGGGCTGGTGGTGATTGTCGACGTAGCGCGCGGCGACGAAGCCGGACGTGTTGCAACGCGCGGCGTGTTCGGGCGTGGGGAATTCGGCGTAGCCCTCGCCGTGCGCGGTGACGACGGGGATGACGGAGCCTTCCATGCCGGCGAAGAAGAGCGACGGGCTCTTTTCGATTTTGAGGGAGACGAAACGGGCTTCGTAGCGCTCGGATTTGTTTTGGACGAAGTGCGGCCAGTGCTCGGTGCCGGGGATGATTTCGTGGAGGTTGGACATCATCTGGCAGCCGTTGCAGACGCCGAGGGCGAAGGTGTCTTCGCGGGCGAAGAAGGCGGCGAATTCGTCGCGCGCGCGGGCGTTGAAGAGAATGCTCTTGGCCCAGCCCTCGCCGGCGCCGAGGACGTCGCCGTAGGAGAAACCGCCGCACGCGGCGAGACCGCGGAAGTCGCGGAGCGAAACGCGGCCCTCGAGGATGTCGGACATGTGGACATCGACGGCGCGGAAGCCGGCGCGGGCGAAGGCGTGGGCCATCTCGATCTGGCCGTTGACGCCTTGTTCGCGGAGGATGGCGACGGCCGGCCGTGAACGGCCGGCGAGTTGAGGGTTGAGAGTTGAGAGTTGAGAGCTGGTTTGCGCGACGTCGAAGGTCAGGAGGGGGCGGATGCCGGGGTTTTTCGGGTCGAGCTTGAGCTGGTATTCGGATTCGGCGGCGGCGGGGTTGTCGCGGAGCGAGGCGATGCGACGGGTGACGTCGGACCAGATCGCGCGGAGGGCGAAGAGGTTTTCCTCGTAGACGAGCGTATCCGATTGGCGGATGCGGATCGTATGATCGGGGTTGAGCGTGCCGATGTCGTGCGTGCAGGTATCGAGACCGTGCGCGCGGAGAACGGAGAGGACGTGATCGCGGTCGGCGGTGCGGATTTGAAGGACGGCGCCGAGTTCTTCGTTGAAGAGGGAGGAGAGTTGAGAGTTGAGGGTTGAGGGTTGAGAGTTGGGGAGCGTGAGGTCGACGCCGGTGTGGCCGGCGAAGGCCAGTTTCGACGATCGTGGCGAGGAGGCCGCCGTCGGAGCGGTCGTGATACGCGAGGAGTTTTTGTTCGCGACCGAGCTGCTGGATGGCGTTCCAGAAATTCTTGAGGTCGGCGGCGCTGTCGACGTCGGGGGGCTCGGCGCCGGTTTGCGAGAGGGTTTGCGCGAGGATGGAGCCGCCGAGGCGGTTTTTGCCGCGACCGAGGTCGATGAGGAGGAGTTGAGAGTTGAGGGTTGAGGGTTGAGAGTGGGTTTGCAGTTGCGGGGTGAGGGAGAGGCGGACGTCGGTGACGGGGGCGAAGGCGGAGACGATGAGAGAGACGGGAGCCGTCATGCGTTTTTGGATACCGGATTCGGTCCAGACGGTGCTCATGCTCATCGAGTCCTTGCCGACGGGGATGGTGATGCCGAGGGCGGGGCAGAGCTCCATGCCGACCGCTTGGACGGCGGCGTAGAGGTCGGCGCCTTCGCCGGGAATCGACGGCGCGGCCATCCAGTTGGCGGAGAGGTTTACTTTGCCGAGATCGCCGATCTGGGCGGCGGCAAGATTGGTGAGGGCTTCGCCGACGGCGAGGCGGGCGGAAGCGGCGGCGTTGTTGACGGCGACGGGCGTGCGTTCGCCCATGGCGAGGGCTTCGCCGGTGTAGACGTCGAAGGACGTGGCGGTGACGCCGCAGTCGGCGACGGGGACCTGCCAGGGGCCGACCATCTGGTCGCGGCAGATGAGTCCGCCGACGGAGCGGTCGCCGATGGAGATGAGGAAGGTTTTGTCGGCGACGGTGGGGTGGGAAAGGACGCGACGGATGGCGTCGCGAAGAGAGAGGTCGCCGAGGTTTAGGGGAGAAAGAGAACGATCACGATCACGAGAACGATCCGAGCGGTGCATCCGCGGGGGTTTGCCGAGGAGGACTTCGAGGGGGAGATCGATCGGCTTGTTGTCGAAATGCGGATCTTCGAGGACGAGGTGCTTTTCCTCGGTGGCTTCGCCGACGATGGCGAACGGCGCGCGCTCGCGGCGGCAGAGTTCGGCGAAGGTGTCGATGCGATCGGCGGGGATCGCGAGGACGTAGCGTTCCTGCGATTCGTTGCACCAGATCTCGAGGGGCGTCATGCCCGGCTCGTCGTTGGGAATCTTGCGGAGGTTGAATTTGCCGCCGCGGCCGCCGTCGTTGACGAGTTCGGGAAGGGCGTTGGAGAGACCGCCGGCGCCGACGTCGTGGATGAAGGCGATGGGGTTTTCGGCGCCGAGCGCCCAGCAGCGGTCGATGACCTCCTGGCAGCGGCGTTCCATCTCGGCGTTGTCGCGTTGGACGGAGGCGAAATCGAGATCTTCGCTGCCGGCGCCACTGGCGACGGAGGAGGCGGCGCCGCCGCCGAGGCCGATGTTCATGGCGGGGCCGCCGAGGACGACGAGTTTGTCGCCGGGGCGGATCTCGCCTTTGCGAACGTGTTCGGCGCGGATGTTGCCGAGGCCGCCGGCGAGCATGATGGGTTTGTGGTAGCCCCTCAACTCTGTTGAGGGGAGCTGAGAGTTGAGGGTTGAGGGTTGAGAGGCGGCGGGCGGCTCGGCGGGGACGCCTCGCCCTACCGGGGTTTCCTGTTCGTAGGTGCGGAAGTAGCCGTTGATGGCGGGGCGGCCGAATTCGTTGTTGAAGGCGGCGCCGCCGAGCGGGCCCTCGATCATGATGTCGAGGGCGGAGACGATGCGGTTGGGTTTGCCGTGGTCTTTTTCCCAGGGCTGGATCGCGCCGGGTAGTCGAAGATTGGATACGGTGAAGCCGACGAGGCCGGCTTTGGGTTTGGCGCCGCGGCCGGTGGCGCCTTCGTCGCGGATTTCGCCGCCGGAGCCGGTGGCGGCGCCGGGGAACGGCGAGATGGCGGTCGGGTGGTTGTGGGTTTCGACCTTGCAGAGGAGGTGAACGTCTTCCTCGGAGGCGACGTAGTCGCGGGTCTTGGGGTCGGCGAAGAAACGTTTGGCGCGGGAGCCGACGAGGACGGCGGCGTTGTCCTTGTAGGCGGAGAGGATGCCGTCGCTGTGGAGCTGATACGTGTTCTTGATCATCTGGAACAGCGAGCGGTCGCGGTTTTCGCCGTCGATGTCCCAGGTGGCGTTGAAGATCTTGTGGCGGCAGTGCTCGGAGTTGGCCTGCGCGAACATCATGAGCTCGATGTCGTT
>Ga0065721_10008181_pt1 | contig 11314 bp, 12 predicted proteins | sample Mesricmetagenome_FD_59108 | JGI IMG/M metagenome (GOLD analysis project Ga0065721, IMG submission 59108) | Mesophilic microbial community from rice straw/compost enrichment Sample: eDNA_1 v2 (version 2) | ecosystem: Engineered > Solid waste > Grass > Composting > Bioreactor | place: USA: Davis...
GGTCATGGGCTCGCAAAATCCGACTTGCGATAGCCCTGGATGTAGAGGAGCGCCGTCAGGTCGCCATGGTCGACCCGCATCCTGGCCTGAGCCGCGACGGTTGGCTTGGCGTGGAGCGCGACGCCCGAGCCGGCAAGGTTCAGCATGCCGAGGTCGTTGGCGCCGTCGCCCACGGCAATGACGTCATCGGTGGAGATGCCCAGACGGGCGGAGATGTCGATCATCGCGTCGATCTTCGCCTGCTTGCCGAGGATGGGCTCGGCGACCTTGCCGGTCAGGATGCCATCTTCGGCGAGCAGAAGGTTGGCGCGGTTCTCGTGGAAGCCGAGGCGGGCGGCAATCGGATTGGTGAAGACGGTGAACCCGCCGGATACCAGCGCGGTATGGAAGCCGTTCTTCCTCATCGTCGCGATGAGTTCCGGCCCGCCGGACGTCAACGTAATGCGCTTGGCGATGACCTCGTCGACAACCGAGATAGGCAGGCCCTTCAGGAGTGCGACCCGCTCGCGCAGGGCGGGCTCGAAGGCAATCTCGCCATTCATCGCGCGCGCCGTGATTTCCGCCACCCTGTCTTTGAGGCCAACGACATCGGCAAGTTCGTCGATGCATTCCTGGCCGATCATGGTGGAGTCCATGTCGGCGATCAGGAACTTCTTGCGGCGCGTCTCGGCCTCCTGGATCACGAGATCGACCGGCAGTTCCGCAACGGCGGCTCGAAGCTTTTGCTCTGCGGTCTTCACGTCGGTGCCGTCGCGGAGCGCAATATCGCAGGCGATCCCGTCCGCCAGCCAGTACAGTCCGGCAGCATTCACCGCTTCGGCCGCCGCCTCGCCTACACTTGCGGACAGAACGGCATTTGACGGATGGGCGATGAGCGTGGCAACGGAAGCCATATGAAGGACCTTGAAAGAGATTACGACGCGATCCTGATAACGGGGCCGACCGCCAGCGGCAAGTCGGCGCTTGCACTGCGCTGTGCGGCCGAAACGGGAGGCGTGGTCGTCAATGCCGACAGCATGCAGGTCTATGACACCTTGCGTGTCCTGACCGCTCGTCCATCCGAGGAGGAGATGGCCGGCATCCCGCATCATCTCTACGGTTATGTTCGGGCGACGCATTCCCATTCGACGGGCGAATGGCTGCGCGATGTGGCGGAGCTTCTACCGCGGCTGCGCGATGAGGGCAGGATGCCGATCTTCGTGGGTGGCACCGGCCTCTACTTCAAGGCCCTGACCGGCGGCCTGTCCGACATGCCCGAGATTGCACACGATGTTCGTTCGAGGTTGCGCCAGCGGCTGAAGGAGGAAGGGGCGGAGCAGCTTCATGCGGAGCTTACGGCGCTCGATCCCGCTGCTGCCGCAACGCTCGGGCGGGCGGACGGGCAGCGGATTGTGCGGGCGCTCGAGGTTCTGCAAGGGACAGGCCGTTCCATCCTCGACTATCAGGGAAAGCCTGGGCCAGTGGTGGTCAACCCGGAGCGGGCATTGAAGGTGATTGCGCTTCCCGACCGGGCAGTCCTACACGAGCGGATCAACAGGCGCTTCGAGCAGATGTTCGATTGCGGTGCCGTGGAGGAGGTAGAGGCGCTCCTCGCACTTCATCCCGATCCCGATGTTCCCGCCATGAAGGCGATCGGAGTGGCGCAGATCGCGGCCATGCTCAAGGGGCAGATGACGGCCGGGGAGGTCATCGAGCGCACCTCGGCGCTTACGCGCCAGTACGCGAAACGTCAGATGACCTGGTTCCGCAACCAGATGGACGAGAGCTGGAGGAGGATCGATCCCTCCGAGCCTCAGTCCCTGTTGTCGTAGAGGCTGCTGAGCGGCTTCTTCAGCAGGGTGTCGCGAAGGGAGCCTTCCCGGCGAAGCGGCTGGGAGGAGCGCAGGCCGCCGTCGGCACGCAGGGAGCGAAGGGCCGCTGGCGCGCCGTCATCGGTGACAGGTTGGCGATGGGCCGGTGACGGTTCATACGAGGTTGAAGGCGGCGCGGTGGGCGATCGCGTGGCGCCCGGCAGCATATCCGGACGGTAGCGCTCGGCCCTGGCTGTATCGCCCGGTCTGTATGGGGTCGGTTGAGGGGATGGTGTGACACTTCGAGCCCAGCGGTCCAGTTCCATTTCGCCCATGCCCGAATCCTGTTCCAGGTCGTCGGCATCGCTTCGCCGGAACGAATCGTCGGCATGATCGGGGCCCGGGCGGCAAGGCCCCAGTTCGGGTGCGCTGACGGAGCGCATCCTTGCAACGACGCTACGAAGGTCGACTGTATCGGGCGTCTCCTCGCTACCCTTGTCGAGGACACCGTTCGCCTTCGGCAGATATCTCTTCTCCACACGGGCGAACTGCAGGCGCATCGGTACGGCTATCGCTTCGCCGAACGCAATCGCTTCGCCATTTCCGAGCGACGAAAGGAAGCTCAGCGTCGAGATGGAGGAGTTCGGGATTGCCGAGCGGATGATTTCCTGGTCGCGGTCGTTCGAAAGGCGCATTGCGAACAATGTCGAACATTGGGACAGAATCGTCTGGTCCAGCTCCCCCGGTCGCTGGGTGATGACGCCGAGCGACACGCCGTACTTGCGGCCTTCCTTGGCAATGCGGGCGATCGCCTGACGGGTCGGGAAGAAGCCTCGCTCGGGGTCCGCCGGGACATATCGGTGGGCCTCCTCGCACACGACCAGCATGTGGATGGCGCCGTTGCTCCAGAGGGCGAGCTCGAAAGCCATCCGACAGAGTATGGACGCGATCGAGTTGACCACTTCTGACGGAATGCCCGCCAGCTGAAACGTGCAGATCGGCTTGTCACCACCCGGAATGCGGAAGATGTGGGCGATGGTCTCCATGATCGTGTCTTGGATCGTGTTGTTGGAGAACATGAAATGATAGCGGGGATCGTTGATCGCCGACATGACTCGCATCTTCAGGTGCCGCAGGACCGGTTTTTCGCCTCGGCCTTCCAGGCGACCGATGCGCTCGTCGATCAGCGCAAGGAGATCCGCCATTCTGTAGGGAACCGGCGTGTCCGCCGTGATAGAGCTTTTCTCGGTCGTGCGGCGCATCAGGCCCGTGTCGCCACCGCGGAACGCGCGTTTCGCCTCCGGGATGAGATCGCGCAGGATGTCGAGTTCCTCGGCGACAGGAGGGCGCCCGCGGTAAAGCACTTCCGCAAACTCCTCAAGCTTCATCAGCCAGAAGGGCAGGTCGAGGGTCTCGGGATCGATGACCACGGCATGACCGGGAAAGGCGGCGGCGAACTCATTGTGCGGATCAAGGATCAGCACCCTGAGCTTCGGGTCGGATTCAATGGCCTTGTGGAGCAGGAGCGATACCGCCGTCGATTTTCCGACCCCGGTGGAGCCGACGATGGCGAAATGCTTGGACAGCATCGATGGTATGTGGATGGCCGCATCGATGGTCTCGTCCTGCGTCAGCTTGCCGATGACGCAGCTGTCGTTCTTGCCGGCGTCGTAGATGCGCAGGAGGTCAGAGGCGCGGATGCGATGGGCGATGGCGCCAAGATAGGGATAGCGGGAAATGCCGCCGGAAAATTCTTCGCGACCATCGGGGCCCACCCGGACTTCGCCCAGCAGTTCGGCTTCGATCTGGAAACTGTTGTTGTTCTGCTCGCCCCAGCTCTTTTCGTCTGTCGTCATCGAGTAGGCGAGGGCAACGACCCGGTTGCTGCCGACACCGATCGAGATCAGGCGACCGACCGACCAAAGCTCCGTGAGGGCGGTTTCGCCATTTTCGGCCACGGCCGCAATCGTTGCCCGTGAGCCATTGCAGGCGACCACGCGACCAAGCATGCGATTGCCAGCGAGGTGGGCGTCGCGGCGATCCTGTTCGCCAGCCGATATGGAACGGTGCAAGTCGTTGTTTCGCAAAACGAAGCCCCTGTCTCGAGCGGGAGACCCAAATGCTCCCAAAGCCGCAGACCAACGCCCAGTGTAGTGCAGGCGATTTAACAAGTGGTGTAAGGGCTTGTGCGGACAGATGGCTGCAGGAGCGGGTAATTTTTCGCCAGATCGCGTTGACGCAGGGCAATAATCTGTCTAACACTTCCGCGCATGACGATTTTGAACGCACTTATCGTGGTGGGAACGCGCATGGGCAGGATGGTGTGACCATCCGGCGTTAGCCACCCATGCGCGGAAAGACAGGCTCCTCAAGGGGCCTTTTTTTATGCCTCGATCACGGAACAGCAGACCAGCAGCGGATGGACCAGACAATGACGGACAGCAACAATCGGATGACGGGAGCGGAGATCGTTCTGAGGGCGCTGAAGGATAACGGGGTGGAGCACATCTTCGGCTATCCAGGCGGTGCGGTCCTGCCGATCTATGACGAGATCTTCCAGCAGGAGGAGATCCAACACATCCTCGTTCGCCACGAGCAGGGCGCCGGCCACGCCGCGGAAGGCTATGCGCGTTCGACCGGCAAGGTCGGCGTCATGCTGGTGACCTCCGGTCCGGGTGCCACCAATGCCGTCACGCCGCTGCAGGATGCGCTGATGGATTCGGTGCCGCTGGTCTGCATCTCGGGACAGGTCCCGACGACGCTGATCGGCTCGGATGCTTTCCAGGAATGCGACACCGTCGGCATCACGCGACCCTGCACGAAGCACAACTGGCTGGTCAAGGACGTCAACGAACTGGCGGGCGTCATCCACGAGGCCTTCCGTATTGCGCAGACCGGTCGTCCCGGCCCGGTTGTCGTCGACGTTCCGAAGGATATCCAGTTTGCAACCGGCACCTACACGCCTCCCGGCGAGACCGTAGTCAACAAGAGCTATACGCCGAAGCTGCAGGGCGACCTGAAGGCAATCCAGGCGGCTATCGAACTGATGGCGACGGCGAAGCGGCCCGTTCTCTATACGGGCGGCGGAGTAGTCAATTCCGGCCCGGAAGCGTCGCGCCTGCTGCGCGAGCTCGTCGAATTGACGGACTTCCCGATCACCTCGACCCTGATGGGGCTCGGCACCTATCCGGCTTCGGGCAAGAATTGGCTCGGCATGCTCGGCATGCATGGCTCCTACGAAGCGAACATGGCGATGCATGACTGCGACGTCATGGTCTGCATCGGCGCCCGCTTCGATGACCGCATCACCGGTCGGATCAATGCTTTCTCGCCGAATTCGCGGAAGATCCACATCGACATCGACCCGTCGTCGATCAACAAGAATGTCCGTGTCGATATTCCGATCCTCGGCGATGTCGGAACGGTGCTGGAGGATATGGTCCGCCTGTGGCGTGCCCTGCCGAAGAAGCCCGAGAAGAGCCAGACGCAGGAGTGGCGTGATAGCATCGACCGCTGGAGAGCGCGCAAGTCCTTCGCCTACAAGCCGTCCAACGACGTCATCATGCCGCAATATGCGATCGAACGGCTCTACGAACTGTCGAAGGGCAGGGAGACCTTCGTGACAACCGAGGTCGGCCAGCACCAGATGTGGGCAGCGCAGTTCTTCGGCTTCGAGGAGCCCAACCGGTGGATGACGTCCGGGGGTCTCGGAACGATGGGCTATGGCCTGCCGGCCGCCATCGGCGTCCAGGTTGCGCATCCGGACGCGCTGGTCATCGACATCGCCGGCGACGCGTCGATCCAGATGTGCATCCAGGAAATGTCCTGTGCCATTCAGTACAACCTGCCGATCAAGATCTTCATCCTCAACAACCAATACATGGGCATGGTGCGCCAGTGGCAGCAGCTTCTGCACGGCAACCGCCTGTCCAACTCCTACACGGAAGCCATGCCGGACTTCGTCAAGCTGGCGGAGGCCTATGGCGCGGTCGGCATGTATTGCGACGACCCGAAGGAACTCGACGGCAAGATCGAGGAGATGATCGCGGTCAAGAAGCCGGTGATCTTCGACTGCCGGGTGGCCAACCTCGCCAACTGCTTCCCGATGATCCCGTCCGGCAAGGCGCATAACGAGATGCTGCTGCCCGACGAGGCGACCGACGAGGCCGTTGCGACGGCGATCGACGCCAAGGGCCGACAGCTCGTGTGAGCACCGCTTGTTAAAGTCATTCCTGAAATAGTGGACGCAAACCAATGAATGCCCATCAACTACCCACCGGCTCGGCCTACTTCATCGCTCCCGAGACGGCGAAGGCGGAAAGCCACACGCTCTCGGTGCTCGTCAGCAACGAGCCGGGCGTGCTGGCCCGTGTTATTGGCCTGTTCTCCGGCCGCGGCTACAACATCGAGAGCCTCACCGTCTCGGAGACGGAGCACGAGGCGCATCTGTCGCGCATCACCATTGTGACGCGCGGCACCCCGAGCGTTCTTGAGCAGATCAAGGCGCAGCTCGAGCGTATCGTGCCGGTGCACCGCGTGGTCGACCTGACGGTCAGGGCCCAGAGCCTTGGTCAGGAGCGGCCAATCGAGCGCGAGGTGGCACTGATCAAGGTCGTGGGCTCGGGCGAGCACCGCGCCGAGACACTGCGGCTTGCCGACGCCTTCCAGGCCAAGGTGGTGGACGCGACGGTCGAGCACTTCATCCTGGAGATTACCGGCAAGTCCTCAAAGATCGACCAGTTCGTAGCGATCCTGAAGCCGCTCGGCCTGATCGAGATCTGCCGCACCGGGATTGCGGCGATGAACCGCGGGCCGCAGGGAATGTGATCAGATCATCTCCAGCGGCATGGGCCGGCTCGGTGGCGGGAAGGCGGCATCCAGTGCGTCCAGATCCTCGTCGGTGAGGTCCAGCGCCGCTGCCTCCCGGTTTTCGGCGACGCGGGCCGCATGGGAGGATTTCGGGATGGCGACCACGCCCTCCCGTTCCATCAGGAAGGCGAGCGCCACCTGCGCCGGAGTCGCCTGGTAGGCTTTGGCGATGTGGATGAGGGCCTCGTTGCGGGCGAGGCTCCCCTGTTCGATGGGCGAATAGGCCATGACGGCGATCCCGCGCTCCTGGCACCAGGGCAGGAGATCGTATTCGACGCCGCGGCGCGACAGGTTGTAGAGGACCTGGTTTGCGACGCAGTTACCTCCATCGGGTAGCGCAAGCAGTTCCTGCATGTCGCCGAGGTCGAAGTTGGAGACGCCCCATGCACCGATCTTGCCTTGGCGTCGAAGCGTCTCGAACGCATCGACCGTTTCCGCCAGCGGATGTTCTCCGCGCCAGTGGAGGAGATAGAGGTCAATGCGGTCGGTCTTCATGCGCTTGAGGCTCCGCTCGCAGGCGGCGATCGTGCCCTCGCGGCTGGCGTTCCAGGGATAGACCTTGCTGACCAGGAAGACGTCGTCCCGCCTCCCGCTGATCGCCTCGCCGACGATCTCCTCGGCGCCACCTTGGCCATACATTTCCGCTGTGTCGATCAGTGTCAGGCCGAGGTCGATCCCGTGTCGCAGGGCCTCGACCTCCCGCTGGGCTGCGCGCACGTCCTCTCCCATCTGCCATGTCCCGAGACCGAGTGCCGGCACGGTGACGCCGTTCGAGAGAGTGACTGTGGGAAGGGTGTCGTCGATCATCGCTTGCTCCTGCACAATGGAGGCAAGATAAGGCGTAACGGTTGCCTGCCAAGCCCGCTTGAAGCTGTGGGGGATTAAGCATAAAGCTTTGACAGGCCGCCCGCCGAACGAGGCGACCATTTGGTCAAATCAACGCATTGGCGCCTGGAGAAGACATGCCGCTGGAGACGTTTCTGGCCTTGGTCCTGTTTGCCTTTACGACCTCGATCACGCCCGGCCCCAACAACATGATGCTGTTTGCTTCCGGCGTGAACTTCGGCTTCCGCCGCACGATCCCGCACATGCTGGGGATAGGCGCAGGCTTCCTGTCGCTGCTGATCGGGGTGGGGCTGGGGCTCGGTGCGCTGATGCAGAGCGTCCCGCTTGTCTACACGCTGCTGAAGTTCGCCGGTGGCGCCTACCTCATTTGGATTGCGTGGAAGATCGGCACGTCACGCAGTCTTGCTGAGGGCGAGGCGGGGGCGCGGCCGATGAGCTTCCTCGGCGCGGCCGCCTTCCAGTGGGTGAATCCGAAGGCCTGGGTGATGGCGGTGACGGCCATGGCCACCTACACCAATCCGGCAGCCTACGTGCCGACGGTGCTGCTGGTCGGTGTGGCCTTTGCGCTCGTCAACCTGCCAAGCGTCTCGACCTGGGCCGGATTCGGCTCGGCGCTGCGTGACTGGCTGTCGGTGCCGGTGCGGCTCAAGTGGTTCAACATCACAATGGCTGTGCTGCTCGTCATCAGCCTCTGGCCGATGCTCAGGTAGAGGAGGGGACGATGGATCACCACGACCATCACCATCACGATGATGACGATCATCACCACCACGACAACCGCTATTCCGACATGCAGGCCCGTGTGAAGGCTCTCGAGACGGTGCTGACGGAAAAGGGTCTGATCGATCCCGCGGCCATCGATGCGATCGTCGACACCTACGAGACGAAGGTAGGCCCGCGCAACGGTGCGCGCGTGGTCGCGAAGGCGTGGAGCGATCCGGACTTCGCCGACTGGCTCCGGCGCGATGCCACGGCCGCGATCGCCAGTCTCGGATTTACCGGCCGCCAGGGAGAACATATGCGGGCGGTCTTCAACACGCCGGAGACGCACAATCTCGTCGTCTGCACGCTCTGCTCCTGCTACCCGTGGGCTGTTCTTGGACTGCCACCCGTCTGGTACAAGGCGCCAGCCTACCGCTCGCGGGCGGTGATCGATCCGCGCGGCGTGCTGGACGAATTCGGCGTGACGCTCCCTGACGACACGAAGATCCGCGTCTGGGATTCGACGGCCGAGCTCCGCTATATCGTGGTGCCGACGCGTCCGGTTGGCACGGAGGATCTGGACGAGGAGGCGCTGGCTGATCTCGTGACGCGCGACGCGATGATCGGTACCGGCCTGGCGCTTGCGCCGGAGCAGCTGCGATGAACGGGCCTCACGACCTCGGCGGCCAGATGGGGTTCGGCCCGGTTGCTCCGGAGCCGAACGAGCCGGTCTTCCACGCGGAGTGGGAGAAGCGGGCGCTGGGAATCACGCTCTCCTGCGGCGCATTCGGCGCCTGGACGCTGGATGAGAGCCGCCATGCCCGGGAGAACATTCCACCGGCCCAGTACCTGGACGCGAGCTACTACGAAATCTGGATTCGGGCGCTGGAGACACTGCTGGAGCGGCACGGCTTTGCCAGCGACGAGGAGATCAGCGCCGGGCACAAGCTGCAGGAGCCGGCAAAGCCGAAGCGGGTGCTGACGGCGGACATGGTGCCGGGCGTGCTCGCGCGGGGCGGCCCGTGTGATCGACCCGTGGACACCGAGCCACGATTTGCGGTTGGCGATCGGGTGCGAACACGTAACTTCAATCCCGTGACGCACACGCGCTTGCCCCGCTATGCACGGGAGAAGACCGGCGTGGTGGAGGCGGTGCAGGGCTCCTTCGTCTTTGCCGACGACAATGCGCACGGGCGTGGCGAGAACCCGCAATGGGTCTATACGGTCGTATTCGATGGAGGCGAAATCTGGGGCGAGGGCGCCGATCCGACGCTGACGGTGTCGATCGACGCATGGGAGAGCTATCTTGAGCGTGTGTGAAGCAAGATCGCGATTTGCCCAGACGGAGGGCCTGCCGCGGTCTGAAGAGGGCGATCCGGTGTTTCCGGAGCCTTGGGCAGCCGAGGCCTTTGCGATCACCGTACACCTTCACGAGAAGGGGCTTTTCTCCTGGGGTGAATGGGCGGATTCGCTGTCGGCGGAGGTTCACAAGCCCGGACGAGCCGCAGACGGCAGCGACTATTTCGATTGCTGGGTGGAGGCGCTGACGGGCCTGCTGGTAGGCAAAGGCATCGCGGACGCCGAAGCCATACTGGGGCTTCAGAAAAGCTGGCAGCGGGCGGCGGAGGCGACGCCGCATGGCGTGCCGATTGAGCTCATCAACGATCCGTTATCCGGATCGCCCTGATCTGCTTTCGTTCTTTTCGGTTGCGGTAGCGTCCAGAATCCTGCCATGTCGCAGCCATGCAATTCGCCCCGCAACAGGACGAGGCCCTGAAGGCCGTTTCGCGCTGGCTCAAGGATGGCCGCCAGGAGGTTTTCCGGCTATTCGGCTATGCCGGTACCGGCAAGACAACGCTGGCCAAGCATTTCGCCGAGCATGTCGACGGCGAGGTCCTTTTCGCCGCCTTCACCGGCAAGGCAGCGCAGGTGCTGCGTTCACGCGGCGCCAAGAACGCCAAGACGATCCATTCGCTGATCTACCGGCCGCGCGGCGAGGAGGAGGTCTCCGACGAGGAGACCGGCAAGACCTCGATCTCGCCAATGTTTTCCATCAACCGCCAGAGTCCGGTCGCGAAGGCAGCGCTGATCGTCATCGATGAGTGCTCCATGGTGGACGAGCAGCTTGGCCGGGATCTCCTGAGCTTCGGGACACCGATCCTGGTCCTCGGCGACCCCGGACAACTGCCGCCCGTTTCCGGAGGCGGTTTCTTCACCGAGCAGGAACCGGATTACCTGCTGACCGAGATCCACCGCCAGGCCCGCGACAACCCGATCATCCAGCTCGCCATGAACGTGCGCGAGGGCAAGGAGATCATGTATGGCGACTACGGCACCGCCCAGGTGATTTCGCGAAACGAGGTGAACCAGGCGCTGGTGCTGGAGGCGGACCAGGTGCTGGTCGGCACGAACAAGACACGCAAGCGCTACAACCAGCGGCTCCGCGAGTTGAAGGGGTTCAGCACCGGCTACCCGCAGTCGGGCGACAAGCTCGTCTGCCTGCGCAACGACCAGGTGAAGGGGCTCTTGAACGGCTCGCTCTGGCAGGTAATGAGCTCATCCCGCGAGACCGTCAAGCCCGGCATCAACCTGATGATCCGCCCCGAAGACGACGACATGGATCGCGGTGCTGCGAAGATAAAGCTCCTGAAGGCTGCCTTCGAGAGCGAAGAGGAAATTCCCTGGTCGACGCGCAAGCGCTACGACGAGTTCGATTACGGCTATGCATTAACAGTCCACAAGGCGCAGGGCTCGCAGTGGAACAACGTCGTGTTGTTCGACGAGAGCTGGGCCTTTCGCGACACGCGCGAGCGCTGGCTCTACACTGCCATCACCCGCGCGGCGGAGACGATCACCATCGTCAAATGAGAGGCGAGCGCTCCGCTCTACCGATCACTTCCGCATCGAGGCAAGGAGTGCAACGACGTCGCGGTCCGTCTTGCCCGACTCGGCTGCGATCTCGCGCAGCGTCTTGCGCGCATCCGAAACGGCGAAGCCTCCCTCGCTCAGCAGTGCCAGGAATGCCTCTTCCGTCTGGTCGAACAGAGGTGCGACCTCGGCAGCAGGGCTTCCGGTGATGACGCCCGCCATGGCGACGGCAGGGTTGC
>Ga0065721_10005881_pt1 | contig 11310 bp, 10 predicted proteins | sample Mesricmetagenome_FD_59108 | JGI IMG/M metagenome (GOLD analysis project Ga0065721, IMG submission 59108) | Mesophilic microbial community from rice straw/compost enrichment Sample: eDNA_1 v2 (version 2) | ecosystem: Engineered > Solid waste > Grass > Composting > Bioreactor | place: USA: Davis...
GTCCGCTCGATCTCGGCAGATGCCATCTGGCTGGCAATGCCGCGCTTCCAGATCAGCTCGTAGAGACGCGCCTGGTCCGCGTCGAGGTGGCGNCGCACCTTCTCCGGGGTGCGGTTGAAGTCAGTGGGTCGGATCGCTTCGTGNGCTTCCTGGGCGTTCTTNGCCTTGGTGGAATAGAAGCGGGGCTTCTCCGGGACGTAGCGATCGCCNAACTGCTCCTGGACAGCGCGCCGCGCGCCGTCGATCGCCTCCGGTGCCATCTGTACGCCGTCGGTACGCATATAGGTAATGAGACCGACCGTCTCGCCGCCGATGTCTACGCCCTCATAGAGCTTCTGTGCCACCTGCATCGTTCGCGAGGCATTGAAGCCGAGATTGGAGGAGGCGGCNTGCTGCAACGTGGATGTCGTGAAGGGCGGACCNGGATTGCGCTTGACCGGCTTTGCCTCGACGCTCTCGACCACGTAGCTNGCGCCTTCGAGCAGGGTCTTGAGGCGNTTGGCGTCGTCTCCGGTCTTGATCGAGCGGTTCTGCAGCCGCTTGCCGTCGGCGGAGACCAGTCGAGCCTCGAACTGATCGCCCCGCGGGGTGCTGAGCAGTGCGGAGATATTCCAGTACTCTTCCGAAACGAAGCGTTCGATTTCGGCTTCGCGGTCGCAGACGAGGCGGAGGGCGACGGATTGCACCCGGCCCGCCGAGCGGGCGCCAGGCAGCTTGCGCCAAAGGACCGGCGACAGGTTGAAGCCGACGAGGTAGTCGAGGGCGCGGCGGGCGAGATAGGCGTCCACCAGCGGGGCATCGATATCCCGCGGCGCGGCCATGGCATCAAGGACCGCCTTCTTGGTGATGGCGTTGAAGACGACGCGCTTGACGGGCTTGTCCCCCAGCACGCGCCTCTTCTTGAGAAGATCGAGAACGTGCCAGGAAATGGCCTCGCCTTCGCGATCAGGGTCGGTCGCGAGGAACAGGCCGTCGGATCCCTTGACCGCGTCGGCAATGTCCTTGATGCGCTTCTGTGATGCGCTGTCGACCTCCCAGGACATCTCGAAGTCCTGGTCTGGAAGAACCGATCCGTCCTTAGCGGGCAGGTCGCGAACATGACCAAAGGATGCGAGAACCTTGTAGCCGGGCCCGAGATACTTGTTGATGGTCTTGGCCTTGGCCGGAGATTCGACGACGACAACGTTCATGGAGTTTCTCTGCATGGTGCATTTCCGGACGCCGGGACAGGTTCCCGACCGGATGTTGGTTCCGACATGGATGGCGTTTGAGCCGTGGTCAAGTGCTGAAGCCAATTTAAGCACTACAACGCGACACAACCTGGAGGAGATTGTACTTAAGGTTGCAATCAAAGATAAATGCTTTATCCTGTCTCCATCAAAGGTAGTTCATCCGCTGGATGGCAGGGGCAACGGGATCAACCATGCGTTCGGATCGTGCCGGTTTGGAGGACAAGGAGGCGATCGCCTACATCCGTCAGATGCTGGGTGAACTGCATCAGGTTGCACGCCAGGAAGGGGCGGACATGCTCTGCTACCTGATCGAGATGGCTTATGTCGAAGCGGGCGATGTCCATGCGGGCCGACGACCACGTTCAGTCGCTCATGGAGAGAGAGACAAGACCTCCGGCATGACGATGTAGCCGCCCCGCAAGATCAAGCTCCAGAAGCACAAGATAGACGGCTGACGCGGACAAGCCTGTATGTCGGATGATGTCGTCGACCTCGACCGGGCTCGGGCCGAGGGATGAGATGATCGTCGCCCGATCGCTGTCGTCGGGCGGAAGAAGCGCCGCGGCGCCGTCATCATCGCCCGTTTCCTCGATCATCCTCTCACTGCTGCCTTCGAGCCGTGCGAGAGGAGCCAGCGCCTCGAGGACATCTTCGGACGACGTGGTAACGATCGCGCCTTCCTTCAGCAGTGCATTCGTGCCGTGGCATCGCGGATCCAGTGGCGATCCGGGGACCGCAAAGACAAGTCGACCAAAATCTCCCGCCATTCTTGCAGTAATAAGCGAACCCGACCTCTGCGCGGCCTCGACGACAACGACCCCATGCGAAATGCCCGCGATCAGCCTGTTCCGGCGCGGGAAGTCGCGTGCCCGCGGTTCCCATCCGAAGGGCATTTCGCTAACTGCAAGTCCTTCACCCGCGACGATCTCCTTCAGGAGCGGCACATTCTCGGGAGGATAAGGCTGATCCAGTCCTCCGGCGAGCACTGCGACCGTGCCGGTTTCCATGCTCGCCCGGTGGGCGGCAGTGTCGATGCCGCGGGCAAGTCCGGAGGTGACGGCGTAGCCGACGCGGCCGACGTCGCGGGCGATCATCGCTGCGAACTTCGCACCGCTGATCGAGGCATTGCGAGAGCCGACGATCCCGACCGACGGCCTCAACCCCACCGGCGAATGTCCCATCACCGCAAGAAGGGGTGGCGCACCATCGATCTGCCTGAGCGCCGGCGGATAATCGGGCTCGCCTATGCCGACGAAGCGGGCACCATGGCGGCGGGCCGCATCCAGTTCCCGTTCTGCCTCCTCCACCGACGCGATGCGGATAGCGCGGGAGGCGCCGCCGCGGCTGGACAGTTCCGGCAGCATGGCAAGCGCGTTTTCCGCCGAGCCGAAGTGATTTATGAGGTCGCGGAAGGTGGCCGGACCGACATTGTCGCTGCGGATGAGGCGGAGCCAGGCGATCCTTTGCCTGTCGGTGAGCGCAATCCCATGTCGTCTTGCGCCGCCGTCAGGCATCGCTATCCCTTCTGGCCGATCTTGCCTTCCGTGCCCGCCAGAAGCCTCTTGATATTGGTCTCGTGCCGCCACCAGGAAACTGCCGTCATGATCGCCATGACAAGGGCAACCTTCTCGCTGCCTACTATCCACAATGCAACCGGAATCACAAGAGTTGCAACCAGCGCGGACAGTGACGAATACTTGCTGATGAATGCGACGGTCAGCCAGACGACAGCGAAGACCAGCACCCAGACCGGAGCAACCCCCAGCAGCATGCCGATATAGGTCGCCACGCCCTTGCCGCCCTTGAAGCCCAACCAGACGGGGAAGAGGTGGCCGAGAAAGGCGCCGAAGCCGGCCAGCAGCCCCGCTTCCGGTCCGGCGATATAGTAGCCGGCGAGTGCGGCAGCGGTTGCCTTCAGCGCGTCAAGGAGGAGTGTCGCGGCCGCGAGCTTCTTGTTGCCGGTACGCAGCACGTTGGTCGCACCGATATTGCCCGATCCGATGGAGCGGATATCGCCAAGGCCTGCCATCCGTGTCAGCAGCAGACCAAAAGGGATGGAGCCGAGGAGGTAGCCGAGGGCAAGGGACGCGATCGCAACGCCTGCGCCGATCTGCCAGGTCAGAAGTTCATTCACCGGCTCGCCTCCTCACAGCGAATGGACGCATTTGCCGCCCACATAGGTCGCGATCGCGCGGCCGGAAAAGCGGGCATCTTCGAAGGGCGTGTTCTTCGACCGGGACAGCAGAGCATCCTTCGAGACGATCCATGGCTCGTCGAGGTCGATCAGCGTGATGTCGGCTCTCGCGCCCGGCTTCAGCGTGCCGGCATCGAGCCCGAAGATCTGCGCCGGGCGCGTCGACATCGCGTCGATCAGGCGCATGAGAGAGACGTGGCCCGAGTGATGCAGGCGCAGCGCCGCGGCCAGCATTGTCTCGAGGCCCACGGCTCCGTCGGCGGCATCGGCAAAGGGAAGGCGTTTCGTATCCACGTCCTGCGGATCGTGGGACGAGACGATGATGTCGATCGTCCCGTCGGCCAGCGCCTCGACCATGGCGGTCCGATCGTCTTCCGTGCGCAGCGGCGGCGAGAGCTTGAAGAAGGTCCGGTACTCGCCGATGTCGTTCTCGTTGAGGCAGAGGTGATTGATCGAGATGCCGCAAGTTACGTTTGCGCCGCGTCTGCGGGCGGTCCGGATCGCCTCGGCCGATTCCGTCACGGAGATCTTCGCGGCATGATACTTCGCCCGGGTCAGGCCGGCCATCCTGAGGTCGCGTTCGAGGGGAATGATTTCCGCTTCCTTCGGCACACCGGCGAGCCCAAGCCAGCTGGCGAACAGGCCCTCGTTCATGACGCCGTTGCCGATATAGGTTTCCCGGGGCTCGAGTGCGACGACGGCGCCGTATTCTCGTGCATAGGTCATGGCCCGGCGCAGCACGAGCGTGTCCGGCAGCGCATGGCGGCCATTGGTGAAGGCGACGGCACCCGCCTGCTGCAGCAGGCCGATCTCGGTCATTTCATCGCCGTGGAGCCCCTTCGTCAGGGCCGCGGCAGGGTGCACGTTGACGATCGCCGTGTCGCGCGCAGTCTTCTTCACAAATTCGACGAGCGCGATGTCGTCGAGAACAGGATCGGTGTCGGGCATCATGATGAAGGATGTGACACCACCCGCAGCAGCGGCGCGGCTAGCCGACTCGATCGTCTCGCGGTGTTCTGCCCCAGGCTCGCCGACGAAGACGCGCGCATCCACCAGGCCGGGAACGGCCAGAAGCCCGTTGCAGTCGTGAACTTCCGCACCATCCGGTGCACCCTGGTTGTGAGCCTCGGCGCCAGCGGCAAGGATACGGCCATCATCGCCGATGATGATGGATCCCACCTCGTCCAGATTGCGGGACGGGTCGATGATGCGGGCATTGTTCAGGACGAGGGAGCGCGTCATGTCCGGGGCCCCTGGTTCTGCGAGAGAAGCAGCGTCTCCATCACCGCCATGCGCACCGCGACCCCCATTTCAACCTGTTGCTCGATCACGCTCTGCGGACCGTCCGCGACTTCCGAAGCGATCTCCACCCCGCGGTTCATCGGGCCGGGATGCATGACAAGAGCATCCTCCTTGGCAGCTTTCAGCTTCTCGGCGTTCAGGCCGTAGAAATGGAAGTACTCGCGGACCGAGGGGACGAAGGAGCCCGACATGCGCTCGCGCTGGAGGCGCAGCATCATCACGACGTCAGCGTCTTTCAGGCCTTCCTCCATCGAGTGGAAGACCTCGGCCCCCATTTGCGCGATGCCAGAGGGGAGGAGAGTTGCCGGCGCAACAACGCGCACGCGCGCTCCCATGGCGTTCAAGAGCAGGATGTTGGAGCGGGCCACGCGCGAATGCAGGACGTCGCCGCAGATGGCGACGATGATGCGCGACAGCTTGCCCTTGGCGCGGCGGATCGTCAGCGCGTCGAGCAGCGCCTGCGTCGGGTGCTCGTGCTGGCCATCGCCCGCGTTCACGACGGAACATGCGACCTTCTGCGCCAGAAGGGCTGCCGCGCCGGCCGAAGAATGCCGCAGCACCAGCACGTCGGGGTGCATGGCGTTCAGCGTCATCGCCGTGTCGATCAGCGTCTCGCCTTTCTTCACTGATGAATTGCCTACGGACATGTTCATCACGTCGGCACCCAGCCGCTTGCCGGCGAGTTCGAAGGAGGATTGCGTGCGCGTGGAGGCCTCGAAGAACAGGTTGATCTGGGTCAGCCCCCGCAGCGTCGAGGTCTTCTTTTCCCGCTGCCGGCTGATCTGGACGGCTTCGTCGGCCTTGTCCAGAAGATAGGTGATATCCTGTTCGGTGAGGCCCTTGATGCCGAGGAGGTGGCGGTGAGGGAAGAAGACCATGAGGCGTCTCCGCTTGCGTTCGGGCGTCTATAATGACTGACCGGGAAACCGGCAAGCGAAGGGGCGGGAAAAGTCCGTTCATCCTCATGCATTTTTCAGAGAAACGGGCTAGAAGCCAAGCATGACACAGAATAGCCGGACCGAACAAAAGCTTGCCGAACTGAACCAGCCCCAGCCCTGGTCCGGCATCAATGCCTATCGATCTGACCCGCTGATCGTTGATCTGACCGCCGGTCTGCACCGCAGCCTGCGCGAGGAGTTCGATTCGCTCGGCCACTACGCCACGTCGCCGGAGGCACAGGAACTGGCGCGGATGGCGAACGAAAGCCCGCCGAAGCTTCGCACCCACGGACCCCGCGGCGAGCGGCTGGATGTCGTGGAGTTCCACCCGGCCTGGCACGCGCTGATGCGTCGCTCCATGTCAATCGGGCTGCACTCGTCGGTCTGGGAGAGCATCGCAGAGGCCAAGGGGACCGAGCACAAGGCGCGCGCCACCCGCTTCTACCTGACGGCGCAGCTCGAATGCGGCCACCTCTGCCCGCTGACGATGACCAGCGCCTCCGTCGCTGCTCTGATGGCATCGCCGCGTGTCCAGAAGGAATGGGCACCGAAGATCCTGTCGAGGAAATACGATTCATCAAACCGGCCGGCGCTGCAGAAGAATGCCATCACGCTCGGCATGGGCATGACTGAGAAGCAGGGCGGCACGGACGTGCGGGCGAACCGATCCACCGCTGAGCGCGTGGGCGAGGGCATCTATCGTCTTTCCGGGCACAAGTGGTTCATGTCGGCCCCGATGAGCGACGCCTTCGTGATGCTGGCAAAGACCAACGAGGGCATCGGCTGCTTCCTCGTTCCGCGCTTGCTGGAGGACGGCTCGGCCAACGGGCTGCAGTTCCAGCGCCTGAAGGACAAGCTCGGCAACCGCTCCAACGCCTCCTCTGAGGTCGAGTTCACCGATGCCTTCGGCTACCTGCTGGGCGAGCCGGGCGCCGGGATACGCACCATCCTCGACATGGTCACCCTGACGCGGCTCGACTGCGCCTTGGCTTCGGCGGGCATCATGCGTGCTTCGCTGGCCGAAGCAGTGCATCACTGCCGCGGCCGCAGCGTATTCGGCAAGAACCTCATCGACCAGCCGCTGATGACGCGGGTGCTGGCAGACATGGCCCTCGACGTCGCGGCGGCGACAGCGCTCGCTTTCCGCCTTGCGGATGCCTTCGACCGCGCAGCGAGCAGCCCGGCCGACGCAGCCTTCGCCCGCGTCATGACGCCGGTCATCAAGTACTGGAACTGCAAGATCGCGCCTTCGCTCATCTACGAGGCGATGGAGTGCCTCGGCGGCAATGGATATGTCGAGGAGCGCCCGGTGGCGCGGCATTACCGGGAGGCACCGGTCAACGCGATCTGGGAAGGCTCCGGCAACGTCATGGCGCTCGATGTCTTGCGCGTTTTGTCTCGCGGCAAGGACCTCTTCGATCTCGTGCTCTCGGGCTTCGAGCGAGACCTCGGCGCTTCGGGCCGCAAGACGATCGAGGTCCTGCGGGCAGCCATGGCGCTCTGCGAGACGGACGAGGGTGCGGCGCGTCTCCTGGTCGAACAACTGGCGCTTGCCGCCGGTGCGGCCGAACTGGCGCGGCTCGGAGCGGGCAAGATCGCGGACGCCTTCCTGGAAACGCGTCTCGCCGGCGGGTGGCGCTCGACATACGGGATGCTCGATGCCCGCTTCGACGCATCCTACATCGTCGATCTTCTCTATCCGGCAGCGAACTGACCGGCCGCCATCAGCACAAGCGGAATCGTGAGGAAGGAGAAGACGGTCTGTACCGTCGCCGTCGCCGCGTAAAGCTCGGCATCGCCCCCCATCTTCTTGGCGAGGATATAGCCGTTCATGGCCGTCGGCACGCCGGCGCTTAAACCGAGCAGCGCAACTGCAGGCCCGGTGACGCCGGTTAGCAGCGCGGTTCCGACCATCACGACCGGAAAGAACGCGAGTTTCAGCGCCGTCGAGACCAGCACCAGCGGGTGCGGTTTCAGCGCATCCGAGACGCGCAGGCCAGCTCCCACGGCGATCAGTCCCAGGCTCAGCGCCGCCCGCGCCACGAGGTCGATGGTCGTCATCAAAGGTGCGTAGATCGGGATACCAAGCTGGTTGACGAGGACGCCGAGCAGGCAACTGATGATCATCGGGTTGGTGATGATCCGCGAGGCAAATGCGCCGTACCCCATCTGGGCACCGCAGAACTTCAGCAGCACGCCGACATTGATGAAGTTGATCGGCAGAATGATGGCCGCCATAACCAACGCTACCACGGTCAGCCCATAGTCTCCCGCGATCTTCTGCGCGATAGCCAGCGCTATGAAGGCGTTCCATCTGGTGGCAGTCTGGAATACGGAGCTGAAGGCAGAGGCGGGGACGCCGATCCGCTTCAAGACCGGCCAGAGCGCCAGCACGAGCCCGCACATCGCCACCACGGCCGCGACAGCCGTAACCGCAATGGCGCTGATCTCCATGTTCGAAAAATCGGCCGTTGCCAGCGTGTGGAACAGCAGGGCCGGGAACAGGACGTAGTAGCCACACTGCTCAAGCCCCTCCCAGAAGGTCCCGTTGATGAGCGGGCTGCGCTTCAGCGCCACGCCGAGCAGGACCAGGAGGAAGATCGGCAGGATGCTCTCGAAGATGATCAGCATGAGGGCCAGTTCGGAGGGTGTCGGCAAGAAGGCACCGAGGCTTATCCGCCGGTTGGCGCGGATGCAATGCTACGGTTTCTGTGAATGGAGAAAGAGCGCTCATTGTGCGGGGCTGCCGGGCCGCTTATCGCAGACAACGAGTTGGAGTGCCGGTCATGCTTGCAGTACAGGAAGCTTTCGTTGATCCCCTGCCGGAGAAGCGCGTCAAGAACCGTGCGCAGACCGAGGCGGCGATCTTCCATGCTGCGCGTGACCTCTTGGCGGAGGAGGGCTTCCAGGGGTTCGGCATCAATGCGATCGCCAGGCGCGCCGGCTGCGACAAGCAGTTGATCTATCGCTATTACGGTGGCCTGGACGGTCTTCTCGATGCCATCGGTGCCGATCTGGGCGACTGGGTGAAGGAACGGATCCCCGAAGACACGGGTGGAATGTTCGTTCTGACCTATGGTGACCTGATGGAGCGGCTGTCGCTTCTCTACATGGATGCCCTGCGTAACGATCCGCTCGTCTGCAAGATCATCGCCTGGGAAGTCTCCAAGGACACGCCGCAGGTCCGCCGCCTTGCCGAGGCGCGCTCCAGGGCGCTGGCGAAATGGCTCGACCGGATGCGGGGCAGCCTTTCTGCTCCGAAGGGCGTGGATGCGCCGACGGCCAACGGCATTCTGTTTGCAGCCATCCAGCATCTGGTGATCTCGTCGGTGGTAACGGGTGAATTTGCGGGCTTGCCGCTCCGGAGCGACAAGGACTGGGACAAGGTCGCAGCGTCCATTCGCCGTCTGGTGCGAGGCATCTACGGTTGAAAAAAAATTGACCCGGAAGAGGATTGATATCCATCTCCCGGGCCAGGTCGAGACGGTGGCCGCCACACCGTCTCCTGGGAAAGCTCACTGCTTCGGGATGCCGGCCTTCTCGATGACGGCGCCCCACTTCTCGATGTCGGCCGCGAGCCGGTCGCCGATTTCCTGAGGCGTGCTCGAACGTGCTTCAACGCCAAGCTCGGCAAAACGCTTCTGGACCGCCGGGTCGGCCAGCACCTCGACGAGCGCCGCATTCAGCTTCTCCACCACTTCAGGAGGCGTGCCCGTTGGTGCAAAGATTGCGTTCCACGAGGTGACGTCGAAGCCTTCGACGCCCTGTTCCTGCGCCGTTGCGAGCTCGGGCAGCAGTTTCGAGCGCTCGGGACCGGAAGAGGCCAGCGCCACCGCCTGTCCCTGTTCCAGCGCCGCCTTCAGCGCCGTCTGGCTATCGACGATCATGTCGAGTTCGTCGCCGAGGAGTGCGACCAGGAGATCCGGCGTCGCCTTGTAAGGAACGATGGTGAAGTCGATCCCGGCCGTGGACTTGAAGAGTTCAGCGGCGAGATTCTGGCTGCTGCCGACGTTGATCGTACCCACGTTGAGCATGCCGGGCTCTGCCTTGGCCGCCGCAAGGACATCGGCCAGCGTCGAGAACTTTCCTCCCTTCTTCGCCACGAAGACGAAGTCGAAATAGGCGAGGCTCGAGACCGGGACGAAATCCTTCATCGGGTCAAATTGCAGGTTCTCGAAGAGCGGCACGCTGATCGCCGTGCCGTTGGAGAGAAGTGCAAGGGTGTAGCCATCGGCCGGAGCGTTCAACGCCGCCCTTGCCGCGACCGAACCTGCCGCGCCGGGCTGGTTCATGATGATGATCTGCTTGCCGAGCTTCTTGCCGAGCGATTCGGCGACCACCCGCGAGGTGATGTCGGCGATGCCGCCGGGACCGAAGGGAAGGACGAGCGTGATGTCGCGCTCCGGGTAATCTTCCTGTGCCCAGCCGGCAGCAGGAGCTGCCGTCGCCAGCAGCATGGCCGGCAGCAATGCCTTGATCATCGTGCGTCGGAAAATCCCCGTCCGCTTCGTCGTTGTCTTCGTCATGTCTTCCTCCTCCAGGTGTGTTTGTTCAGGTTGTAAAGCCGTAGAGCCGGGCCGGATTGTCGACCAGCAGCCGCTGCTGCTCCTCCGCGGTCGGCACGATCCGGGCAACGAGATCGAGAAGATCCGCCTCGTCCACCGGCTCCTTCAGGTTGGGATGCGGAAAATCCGTGCCCCAGAGCGTCCTCTCGGGACTTGTCTCCACAAGCGCCCGCGCGAAGGGTAGGGCCGCGTCGAAAGGATACCGGGAGATGCGCTCGGAGCCGCAGACCTTGACCCAGCAGTCGTCGCGACGGGCGAGCTCCAGCAATGACTGGAAGGCGGGCTGCTCCGTCCCCAGCGTCGTATCGACGCGTCCCATGTGGTCGATCACGAAGGGTATGGGCAGCCGGCGGATCATGTCCGAGAGGGGCACGATGTCGACAGCGTCGAGATGCAGGACGACATGCCATCCGCGGCCCTTGATCCGGTCGATGACGCGGTCGAAGACGGCCATGTCAGGCGCACCGCCCAGATGCTTTACGAAGTTGAACCGGACGCCGCGTACGCCTCCATCGTGAAGGGCTTGCAGTGCCGTGTCATCGAACGTGTCATCCACGATCGCGACACCCCGGTAGCTGTCCGGACGCCAGGCGATGGCATCGAGCATGGCCCTGTTGTCCGTGCCGTGGCAGCTTGCCTGTACGATCACGGCCCGCTCCAGGCCGAGCCGCTCGTGCAGTGCAGCCAGTGCCTCCTTTGGCGCGTCCTGCGGCGTGTAGCGCCGGTCAGGCGCATAGGGGAATGCGGCGGCGGGGCCGAAGACATGGCAATGCGCGTCGCAGCTAAGCGCCGGCGCGGTGAAGCTGGGCTTACGCTTCTGCTGGTCCTTGGGAGACGGGGCAGAGGTCATTCAGATACTCGCTTTCCTGATAGTTTTGTTGTCGGCAGCTGCGACCACCGATGCAGCTTCCGAGAGGCTCCGGAAGCTGGCATAGGTCGCCTCGACAAGATGCTCGATGGCAGCGTCGCGGTCGTTTCCGTCCACTCTTCCATTTGAGAGGCGGGTGATGCGCTCGGGATTGATGAGGGCGTAGTAGAGACCGCCGAGGAGGAACTGGCTGCGCCAGACGAGGCTTTCC
>Ga0065721_10006171_pt1 | contig 11310 bp, 8 predicted proteins | sample Mesricmetagenome_FD_59108 | JGI IMG/M metagenome (GOLD analysis project Ga0065721, IMG submission 59108) | Mesophilic microbial community from rice straw/compost enrichment Sample: eDNA_1 v2 (version 2) | ecosystem: Engineered > Solid waste > Grass > Composting > Bioreactor | place: USA: Davis...
GCGGCCGAACGCTGGTTTGGCCTTTCTCCTTCACGGAACCGAACCGCTTCGAGCTGGATTTTAACGCGCCGAATTTGAAGAACATTCTGATCGTCGGAGCTCCCGCGCTTCTCGTTATTCTCGAAGGAGGTATCTGGTTGATCGTTCGCCGCCGAAGGAGCAAGCGAGGCAAACCCGCTTAAGAAGCATCGCCGCTTCTTAGGGATGGAAGTGACACATATAGTTGATTAAGAAATAGGAGCTCCGCCCCGGTAATTCCATTCAAGATTCGAGGCGAATAGCATGTGGGAGAAGCTGACCGGTCATCTAACCGTCGAAGAGCTGCTCTGGATCTCCTTCGGCCTCATCGGCCAAATCATGTTCACCGGCCGGTTCATCGTTCAATGGATCGCGAGCGAGCGGGCCCGGAGAAGCGTCGTTACCCGATCCTTCTGGCTGTTCAGCATTCTGGGCAGCAGCATGCTTTCAATCTACGCGATCTACCGCAGGGACCCCGTCTTCATTCTCGGCCAGGTGCCGGGAATTTTTATCTACATCCGCAATCTGATCATCATGAGGAACGAAGAGAAAGAGAACGAGAACGAGAAGGTGTCGGAAAAAGCCACGGGCTAGCGTGCGAATGCTCTTCTTTAGAGGAGGCGAGGGGATGGCGGTTCAATCGCCCGCGCTGCGGCGGGGAGATACGGTCGGCATCGTGACGCTCGGCAGCCCTCTGGATGCCGGCGTGATTCGCGAGAGAATCCGGTATCTGGAGGGCATGGGCTTCAAGGTTGTCGTCGGGCGGCATGTCTTCGATCAGAACGGTTTTCTGGCGGGGAGCGAGGAAGGGCGGGCGGTGGATCTGATGTCGATGTTCGCCGACCCGGACGTGCGGCTTATCCTGCCGTCCCGCGGAGGGGTAGGCGTCGAAGGCATCCTTCCTTATCTCGACTTCGGCGTCATCCGGTCGCGCCCGAAGCTGATCAGCGGGTATAGCGACATTACGGTGCTGCTTAACGCGATCTCGCAATTCTCCGGACTCGTTACCCTGCACAGCCTTATGCTCATCGACTTCAAGCCGGAGACCCCGGCGTATAACTTCAATCAATTCTTTGCGGCGGCTTCCTCCTCGGATGTCCCGAGGTCGATCGCCAATCCTCCGGAGATGGCCCCGATGAGAGGAAGAGTTCCCGGCAACGCGTTCGGGCCTCTTGCCGGAGGCAACCTCACATCGCTCGTCGGCACGTTAGGAACTCCATACGAGATCGATACCCGAGGCAAGGTGCTGCTGCTGGAGGAGACCCACGAGCCGATCAATACGGTTTACCGGTACTTGGAGCAGATGAAGCTGGCCGGCAAATTCCGGGAAGTCGCCGGCATCGTCATGGGCGAGTGCACCAATTGCGCGGACGCGTATGGGAAGTCGTACGAAGACCTGATCGAGGACTTCATGGTTCCGCTAGGCAAGCCGCTCGTCACGGGCATCGCCTCCGGCCACGGCACGTACAAGGCCGCCTTGCCGATCGGTGCGTTCGCGAACTTGGACGCCAGTAGCGGGAGCTTGATTTTGATGGAGCCGGCGGTGGGGTAGTCGATAAGGGAAATGAGTACTAAAAGACTATCAGGTGTCCCCTTATTATTACAGTAGTAAGGGAATAGATTGGGCCCAAAATCGTCGCTTTAATCTCAGTACTCAAGGATTATAGAATATGGTTTCGAAAGAAATGTGATTGCTTTCTACAGTGCGAATAGGAAGTTCACATGATTTTCCTGTAGGTTTCGCACCTGAAAATGGCGAACAAAAAGTTTGTATGTTATTGTTTATCTGCAATTAATTATTGTTTAATGTTTGAATTTATGCGGGTTTAGGTTACAAGAGGAGGAAAGTTTTCCTTTATGACCTTAAATCGCTGTCGCATCCCGCATGGGATGCGTGGATTGAAATGGCGGTAACGTCGCGGATTACAAGCAGACGATTGTCGCATCCCGCATAGGATGCGTGGATTGAAATAAGTGTAACGTCTGTCGTGTAATTACTTCCAAGGGTCGCATCCCGCATGGGATGCGTGGATTGAAATATCAAGATCGGATCCACGCTGGCAGAAGACGCGAGTCGCATCCCGCATGGGATGCGTGGATTGAAATATTCATGGGGTACTTGTCGCCGCATGGCAGCAAGTCGCATCCCGCATGGGATGCGTGGATTGAAATTCTAGGGTTGGCTTCGTCCGCGCACCTTCGCCCGTCGCATCCCGCATGGGATGCGTGGATTGAAATAGTTCCAGCCAGCCCCGGATCGGCTTGCTGTCCCGTCGCATCCCGCATGGGATGCGTGGATTGAAATCCTGATACGCGAATCAAGAGAGGCGATGCCTCTTTTGGTCGCATCCCGCATGGGATGCGTGGATTGAAATTTATTCGCCACCGTAAGAGGCGCATTGGAAGGACTAGTCGCATCCCGCATGGGATGCGTGGATTGAAATTTTCGGGGATGGATTAAGATACTACCTTAACCTCGTCGCATCCCGCATGGGATGCGTGGATTGAAATAATGACGGCACTTGGAGATATTGGAACGGTTCGTCTTGTCGCATCCCGCATGGGATGCGTGGATTGAAATGTTCGGATGGCCAGCTTTCGGCACCAATGGCTTACTCGTCGCATCCCGCATGGGATGCGTGGATTGAAATATGACGGGAAAGAAACAGTCACGGCAAATCGAAGTCGCATCCCGCACGGGATGCGTGGATTGAAATCGGAACCGCGATATACTCAGGCAAAACGATGAAGTCGCATCCCGCACGGGATGCGTGGATTGAAATAATCGAGCAAAATACATATCCACCTACAGGTACAGTCGCATCCCGCACGGGATGCGTGGATTGAAATCTGCCGATCACTGGAGGCAAGACATGAGGGATATCGTCGCATCCCGCATGGGATGCGTGGATTGAAATACAGAAGTCTATGACGGCGCTCCCGTCACCCCAGTCGCATCCCGCATGGGATGCGTGGATTGAAATCTTCTAAAGCCTCTCTGCCAGCTGTACGGGCCAGTCGCATCCCGCATGGGATGCGTGGATTGAAATGATACTGACGTCATCGCTTTTTTGAAGGGCGAGAGTCGCATCCCGCATGGGATGCGTGGATTGAAATACACGTCCACGTCCGCGACAGCGGGGACGGTAGCCGCCGTCGCATCCCGCATGGGATGCGTGGATTGAAATGGGATCAGCGGGAAAGAGGCGTATACGCTCATCGTCGCATCCCGCATGGGATGCGTGGATTGAAATCAGACGGAGTGAAGATCCTGACGGCAGCGGTCGATGTCGCATCCCGAATGGGATGCGTGGATTGAAATGTTCCGGTCTCGCGGCGAAGGAGAAGAAGATCTCGTCGCATCCCGCATGGGATGCGTGGATTGAAATGAGGGATATGAGCCGTCGATGACCATGGACGAGTGGTCGCATCCCGCATGGGATGCGTGGATTGAAATAACAAGATTGTAAATTGGTTCAAGAGCTGGGGTGTCGCATCCCGCATGGGATGCGTGGATTGAAATTCTTTGGGTTGGTGAAAGACGTGCGTTCTGCATGTCGCATCCCGCATGGGATGCGTGGATTGAAATCTCATATCCCAACGAGGTAACGACCCGGAGAGCGACGTCGCATCCCGCATGGGATGCGTGGATTGAAATTTTTCCAACACGGAGCTATGCGTCCGGCCAAGTGGTCGCATCCCGCATGGGATGCGTGGATTGAAATTTCAAAGGCGAGAAGTCCAATATCGTTAAGCAGTGTCGCATCCCGCATGGGATGCGTGGATTGAAATCTATCCTAATGTTGGAGAAGAAGTCGTGACCCGTCGCATCCCGCATGGGATGCGTGGATTGAAATGCGGCCAAAAGAGGCTACACGGTGCGGTGGGTGGTCGCATCCCGCAGGGATGCGTGGATTGAAATTCTGGGAGAACATCGTCATCCAATATACGGCGATCGTCGCATCCCGCATAGGATGCGTGGATTGAAATTTCCAATGCAACGCTGAGTGCTTTGACCGTCGATGTCGCATCCCGCATGGGATGCGTGGATTGAAATACTCGGACTCAGGCAACAAGTCATCGACCGTGCGCGGTCGCATCCCGTATGGGATGCGTGGATTGAAATGGATAATAGATCCGGAACGGCGGCGATTCGAGGTCGTCGCATCCCGCATGGGATGCGTGGATTGAAATATGGAATGAAAGTGAGGAATTAACCATGGCATTGGGCGTCGCATCCTGTGCGGGATGCGTGGATTGAAATTGGTGCGCGTGATCTGGCCAACCAACTGGTAGAGCGTCGCATCCCGTGCGGGATGTGTGGATTGAAATAATCATATCCGCCACGCACGGGAAGAATGGAATGGATTGAATTGATTGAGAGAGTTAATAGCAGGTTTTTATTCGAAAGCGCCCTTCTCTATGAACGAGAGGCGCTTTTTTTGTCGAACATTCATTCCCTGACAACCTAATGCCGATTGAGGGTGTTATATTAATTGTAAAATAATGTCGAGGTGGCGAACATGACCTATATCGCGCACATACGGGAGAGCGACGTTGTCTGCCAATCGGTAAAGGAACATTTGATAGGCGTCAAGTACTTGGCAGAGCGAATCGGAAGCAAGCTCAGCATCGAGAAAATCTGTGGTCTGGCAGGAATGCTACACGACTTAGGCAAGTATTCGGATGAGTTCCAGGAGTACCTGCTTGAAGCGGTCCAAAATCCCGATTCGCCGCCGAAACGAGGAAGCGTCGATCATTCAACGGCCGGCGGGGCGCTGCTTTATCAGATGTACCACACGAAAAACGTCGGCAAGTACACCAGTCTGCTTGCGGAGATTGTCGGTAATGCAATCATCTCCCACCATTCTCCAAGTCTGAACGATTATATGGACGAGCGGGCAGAAACGCCTTTTTTAAAGCGCGTGAGAGACAAGGTAAAAGATCTACGCGGCTACGAGCAAGCGGTGCGACGGTTCCATGGGGAAGTCATGAGCGAAGCAGAGCTCAATAGTTACGCAGGACAAGCAGCGGTCGAACTGGAGCGATATTTGTCAGAATCTTCCCAGCAAAACATGCAGACGAGAATCATGTTTCTGAGCAAGTTCGTGTTCAGCGCCTTGATCGATGCGGATCGTACAGATACAAGACGGTTTGAGGAAAACTCGACGAAAGAAGAGACGGAGACGGAGCAGAGTCGCGAGGCGCTGTTCACCTCATATTATGACAAGCTGATGGCAAGACTCGACTCTTATCGTGATTCGGGTACGGCCGATTCGCCGATCAACCATCTGCGCAGAGCGATGTCGGACCGCTGCGAGCAGTTCGCCGAGAGGCCTTCCGGCATCTATCTGCTATCTATCCCGACCGGCGGCGGTAAGACGCTGGCCAGTCTCCGTTACGGTCTCCGCCATGCGATCCGGCATGTGAAGAAGAGAATCATCTATGTGGTGCCGTTCACGACAATCATCGAACAGAATGCGGAGGAGGTTCGGCGCCTTCTCGATGACGAGGAGAATATTCTCGAGCATCATTCGAACGTAGTCGAAGGGGATCACGATGAGGATGAGGGGCTGGATGGAGTCGCGAGCCTTCGCCAGAAGCTGAATCTGGCGAAGGATAATTGGGATAGCCCGATTATTTTCACCACGATGGTGCAGTTCCTGAATGTGTTCTACGCCAAGGGGAGCCGCAACGTTCGGAGGCTTCACAACCTGAGCGAAGCTGTCATTATCTTCGACGAGGTACAGAAGGTTCCCGTCCCCTGTGTGTCGTTGTTTAATCAGGCTCTTAACTTTCTGCACGGCTTCGCCTGTTCCAGTCTGATTCTGTGCACGGCGACCCAGCCCGCGCTGGATTTCGTCGAACGGAAGCTGGAGATCCCGAAGGACGCGGAGATCGTCGAGAATCTAGATCAGGTAACGGAAGCATTCAAGCGGGTAGAGATGATCGACCGAGCATCCGGGGAGAAGTTCAATACGGACAAGCTAGCTGCATTCATTGAGGATAGGAAAAGCGAGGCGCGAAGTGTTCTGGTTGTACTGAACACGAAGTCGGCGGTTAAGCGGTTGTACCGAAAGCTTGAGGGGACGGACGGGGCGCTGTTCCATTTGAGTACGTCTATGTGCGCCGCGCACAGGCAGGTAATTTTGGCTGAGATTCGGGAGCATCTAGAGCGTGGAGACGACATCGTCTGCATCAGCACGCAATTAATTGAGGCTGGGGTCGATGTCAGTTTCGACTGCGTGATCCGCTCCCTTGCGGGGCTCGATTCGATCGCTCAGGCGGCTGGCCGCTGCAACAGACATGGAAAGAACGGCATCCAGAACGTCTACGTGATTGACCATGAAGAGGAGAACCTGGACCATCTAAAGGAAATTCAGGTTGGGAAGGCTATCTCGGCGAAAATCCTCAAGGACCTCGAGCGATTCCCGGAGCGACTGGGTGGCAATCTGCTGTCGCGGCAAGCGATGGAGAGTTATTTCCGAGAGTTCTATGATTCGTTCCGTTCCGATTTGGATTACTACATCAAGAAGCTTGGGCAGTCGATGACGAAGTTGTTGATGGCACAGGATAAGATGAACCCGTATTTGCAGGATTACATTCTGAGGAACGGCAAACAGAAGCCTCCACAGTTGCTCCAGAACAGCTATCGAACGGCAGCCGAATACTTCGAAGTGATCGATAGCCGAACCACCGCGGCCATCGCTCCTTACGGGGAGGGCAAAGAGTTGGTCGCGACGCTGAACGGGGCGGGGACGATCGAGGACCTGTCAAAGGTGCTGCGCAAGGCTCAGAAGTACACGGTGAACTTGTTCGGTCCGGAGCGGGATCGTTTGTCCAAGAACGGGGGTCTAATCCCATTGATGGACGGACAGATCTTCGCGCTGGCGGATGGGGCGTATCATGATGAGTATGGGGTGGACTTTGAGAATGACAGCGGGTTTGACGAGGCGATTTTTTAGGCAATTTGTCACACAAATGTGGTACTATTAAACTATTATCCCTAAAATTAATAAAAAAGGAGGTGATTGGATGGAGAAATTCCGTAATTCTGTCGAGTTCTGCGTCGAAGGGCCCTATGCGTTGTTCACCGACCCTCTCACCCGTATCGGAGGGGAGAAGCTAACCTATCAAGTCCCAACCTATCAGGCGATCAAGGGAATTGTAGAGAGCGTCTACTGGAAGCCCACCCTCCTGTTCTACGTCGACGAGATTCGGGTCCTAAAACCCATCCGTATGGAATCGAAGGGAGTTCGTCCTATCGATTACGGCGGAGGTAACACGCTGGCGAACTACACGTACCTTCGAGATGTTAAGTACCAGGTGCGGGCTCACTTCGAATTCAATCCTCACCGCCCCGATCTGGAGTACGACCGAAACGAGAACAAGCACCACAATATCCTTCTACGATCGCTGAAGGCGGGAGGACGCAGAGATATTTTCCTCGGGACACGGGAATGCCAGGCATACGTCGAGCCGTGTGTGTTCGGTGAAGGAGAAGGCTACTACGACGGTTACGGCGAAATTCACCTCGGCACGATGGTGCATGGCATCAACTACCCTGACGAGACGGGGCGAGACCGGCTCGAGGTTCGCCTGTGGCAGCCTGTTATGAAGAACGGGTATATCAAGTTCGATCGACCGGAGGATTGCACTCGGGTGCGCGACATATCCGAGATGAAGCCGAAGCCGTTCGGGGCGTCGAACCTGACCTCTGCGGACGAGCTGCTGGAGCAACTGGAGGAAGGAGGGGAGCCATGAGCTGGCTGTTGGATCTGTATCGTACGTATGAGTCGAATTTGGATCAAGTCGGCGTCTTGGAAAAAAGGCGAAACGATCAGGAGTTCACCTTGCTGCCGATCTCCCACACGACTCAGAATGCGCACATTGAGGTAGAAGTGACGGAGGATGGCGAGTTCCATTCTGCTCGAGTCATTCCGAAGAGCGACGCGAGCACCCTGATCCCATGCACCGAAGATTCGGCGAGCCGGGCAGGTGCGGTTATCGCTCCTTATCCGCTTCACGACAAACTTAGCTACTGCGCGGGTGACTTCGTTGCGTTCGGCGGGGAGATTAAGAAGGAGATCCCATTTGATACGTATATCGAGAACTTGAGGAAGTGGGCAGAGTCCCCATACTCAGTTCCGAAGGTGAAGAGCCTGTACCGGTATCTTCGCAAGGGCTCATTGATCGAAGATCTCGTTCGGGAAAAGGTGCTGTACGTGGACGAGAAAAATCGGTTGATCGACAAATGGGACAAGGCGTTAGAGGAGAAGCATGGCGCGAGGCCAGAGGTGTTCTCCGTCATGATCGGCGGCCCCGAAGCGTTGTTCGTTCGCTTTAATGTGCGCAAGCCCGGAGAACACTTGAAGAAGGTGTGGGACGATCGGGAGATGTTCGAGTCGTTCATTCGATACTACTCCGGCGAGTTAGGCGACTCAGACCTGTGTTATGTAATGGGAGAGAGGCTTCCAGCTACTGAAAAGCATGCGAACAAGATCCGAAACGCGGCCGACAAGGCGAAGCTGATCTCGTCCAACGACAAGACGGGATTTACGTACCGAGGGCGCTTCAGCAGCGCGTCGGATGCGGCTCGGGTCAGCTACGACGTCTCGCAGAAAGCGCACAATGCGCTCAAATGGCTGATTAATCGCCAGGGGAAGATCGTGGATCAACGGGTTTTCCTTGTATGGGGTAACGAATCGTTGGAGCTTCCAAATCCATCGGATGACACTTGGTCGTTGGAGGATGACGATGGCGATCGAATGATCAAGTCGGATACGCTGAAGGGACTGGCTCGCGAGGTCAACCTGGCTCTGAACGGCTATCGCAACCGGGTTGCGGATCCAATCCATGCTCAGGTGTTCATTATGCTGCTCGATTCCGCGACGACCGGTCGCATGGCGGTGCTTTACTATCGTAACCTGGACGAGGAGCTCTATCTTAACCGGCTAGCCAGGTGGCATTCGACGTGCGTATGGCTGCATCGATATCAGCGGAATTCGGACGGAGAGTTCGTCAGCTTCTTCGGCGCTCCGGCGACGAAGGACATCGCGTTCGCCGCCTACGGATCACGGGCAGACGATAGGGTTATCAAAGGGCTGATGGAGAGAATATTGCCATGCATTGTGGACGAGCAGACGAGAATTCCACGGGATATCGTGAGAAGTGCGGTCCAGAGAGCTTCCAACCCTGTCTCAATGGAGGCGTGGGAGTGGGAGAAGACGCTCAGCATTGCATGTGCGCTTGTTAATCGCACGTTAGTTGAAGATGAGGAGGGGAAAGACGTGGCGTTGGACAAGGAGAACACGAACCGGGACTATCTGTTCGGGCGGCTTCTAGCGGTAGCGGACGTGCTGGAACGGCGAGCGCTGGGCCGGGACGAGAAGCGCTCAAGCAATGCGATCCGGTACATGAATGCTTTCGCGAAACATCCGGCGCGGACATGGAAGACGATTCAATCTAGTCTCCAACCTTATCAGGCGAGACTTGGGAGAGATGGCATCTATCTGTCTCGCATCATCGATGAAATCGGCTCGCGAATCGATCCTGAGCAGTTTAACGATAAGCCGCTGACCGGCTTGTATCTGCTTGGCTTCTATAGCCAGAGACATGACCTGTTCCAGAAGAAGGAAGACAAAACGGCAGACGAGCCGGAATCCAAGAATGATGAGGAGAGATCGGAATGAGCACCCTGAATCGGAAAATAGACTTCGCAGTCGTCCTAACAGTCAACAAGGCTAACCCAAACGGAGATCCCCTGAACGGCAACCGCCCCCGCCAGAACTTTGACGGCCACGGTGAGATTTCGGACGTCGCGCTAAAGCGCAAGATTCGCAATCGGCTGCAGGATATGGGAGAGGCAATCTTCGTACAGTCGAATGACCGAAAGACGGACTCGTTCGGAAGCCTGCGAGAGAGGGCGGATGCGAACCCCGAGCTTGAGAAGATTCTAAAGTCAAAAACGGTGTCGGCCGACGACTTTGCGCGGGTTGCATGCGCAGAATGGCTGGATGTCCGTAGTTTCGGCCAGGTGTTTGCGTTCAAGGCAGACAAGTCCGGTGGGGGCGTGTCGGTCGGCGTTCGCGGTCCAGTCTCGCTCCATGCGGCGATCAGTCTTGATCCGATCGATATCACGAGCTCCCAAATCACGAAAAGTGTCAACGGCGAGCCGGGCGAGAAGCGCTCCTCCGATACGATGGGCATGAAGCACCGCGTCGATTCTGGCGTGTATGTTTTTTACGGCAGTATCAATACCCAGTTGGCAGAGAAAACCGGGTTCACGGCGGACGATGCCGAGAAGATCAAGTTAGCCCTGCAGACGCTCTTCGAGAACGACGTATCTTCGGCGCGACCTGAAGGCAGCATGGAAGTGAACACCCTTTATTGGTGGGAGCACAAGACGAAACTGGGGCAATACTCGTCGGCGAAGGTACATCGTTCTTTGTCATGGACGAAACGCGTCGAAGAACCTAAGTCGTTTGAAGATTATGAATTCACAGTCGCTCCGCTGGATGGGCTGGAAGTGCAAACGATCGAAGGACGATAACGTTAATGGTAGGGCATCCGGACGACGATCGATTCTTAATGCTGTCAGGCATTCAACACTTCCAATTCTGCAAGCGGCAATGGGCGCTCATTCATATTGAACAGCAGTGGGCGGATAACGTTAAGACGATCGAAGGACAGCATCTCCATCGCAACGTGGATCGGCCATTCATTCGCGAGAAACGGGGAGAAAAGCTGTCGGTTCGCGCGATGCCGGTGAAGTCGGAGGAGCTTGGACTCTCAGGCATCTGCGATCTCGTCGAATTCGTGAGGGACGAGACTGGTGTTCCTCTCCATGGAGCCGAGGGCCGCTATCTCGCTTATCCGGTTGAATACAAACGAGGCAAGCCCAAGCAAGGGGACGAAGACATTCTCCAACTGGCCGCTCAAGCACTTTGTCTGGAAGAGATGCTTCTGTGCAGGGTAGAAGTCGGGTATTTTTTCTACGGAGAAATCAAGCATCGGGTGGAAGTGGCGCTGACTCCCGAGGTGAAGGGACAGGCTAAGAGGGTTGCCGCGGAGATGCAAGATTACTACGCTCGCAGACATACGCCGAAGGTGAAGACAGGGCCATTCTGCCGAAGTTGTTCGCTTCAACACGTCTGCTTGCCGGAGTTAATGAGTAAGCGCTCGGTTCGGAGCTACGTGGAAGGAGCGATCCGCGAATGAGGAAGCTGTTGAACACCTTGTACATCAATCAACCCGATGTGTACTTATCTCTGGATGGCGACAATATCGTGC
>Ga0065721_10008040_pt1 | contig 11310 bp, 12 predicted proteins | sample Mesricmetagenome_FD_59108 | JGI IMG/M metagenome (GOLD analysis project Ga0065721, IMG submission 59108) | Mesophilic microbial community from rice straw/compost enrichment Sample: eDNA_1 v2 (version 2) | ecosystem: Engineered > Solid waste > Grass > Composting > Bioreactor | place: USA: Davis...
CGGATCCGGGCTTCGCCCTCGATGTCCGGACGCCGGTGCTCGTCGTCGCGGCCGGGGCCGATCCGGTCGTCTCGACGCCGGCGACCGAGCGCTTCGCCGCCCGCCTCAAGACGGGCCGCGCCATCGTGATCCCCGGTGCCCGGCACGAAATTCTGATGGAGCGCGACGGCATCCGCGACCAGTTCTGGGCCGCCTTCGATGCCTTCGTGCCCGGCTCGGAAGGGGCGCTGCCCGATCAGGTTGAGAGCAGCTTGAGCGCGGCTTCGTGAATGCGCGGGTCGCCCGCGGCGACGACCGTGCCGCCGGCCGCCGGCGAACCGCCCTGCCAGTTGGTGACGACGCCGCCGGCACCCTCGATGATCGGCACCAGGGCGACGATGTCGTAGGGCTTCAACCCGGCCTCGATGACGAGGTCGATGTGGCCGGCCGCGACCATGCAATAGGCATAGCAGTCATAGCCGTAGCGCACGAGGCGCGTTTCCCGCTCGACTCGCTCGTAGCGCGCGCGCTCGTCCGCATCGAAGAGGGAGGGCGACGTCGTGGACAGGGTCGCCTCGGCGAGGCTCGCGCAGCGCCGGGTCTTGAGCGTGCGCGCACCCATGGGGCCCTTGTAGCCGGCGCTTCTGCCGCCGCCGTAGAAGCGCTCGCCCGTGAAGGGCTGGTGCATCAGGCCGTAGACGGGCGCGCTGCGGTGGGTGAGGCCGATGAGCGTGCCCCACAGCGGCAGGCCCGAGATGAAGGCACGGGTGCCGTCGATGGGATCGAGCACCCACACGTAGTCCGCATCGGTGCGCTCGTCGCCGAACTCCTCGCCGCAGATGCCGTGCTGGGGAAACTGCCGGCGGATGAGCTGGCGCATGGCGGCCTCGGCCGCGCGATCCGCCTCCGTCACCGGGTCGAACCTGTCGCCGAGGGCCTTGTTCTCGGCCATCAGGGCGGTGCGGAAGAAGGGCAGGATGGCACGCCCGGACACGGTTGCGAGTTCGTCCATGAAGGCGCTGAAGTCGACCGCTGCCATTCCCATCCCCTCCGCCAGCCGTGCACGAGCCTCGCACCTCACGCGGGCAGGGCTGCGTTGCAGTGGGGTCTTATCGCGAGCGAGGCCGATTAGAAAGAGAGGAACGAACGACGGAGCCATGCGCCCGGTGGAGCGCGGGGCGGGAGGAGGGGCATGAAGGACGGTCAGATTCCGGCGGGTGCCGGCACCGTGCCGACGGGAGCCCAGGCAGCACTGCTCATCGCGGTGCTTGCGGGCATCTACAGCGTCAGCCAGTTCCTGCGCAATTCGATAGGCGTCATCGCGCCGAACCTTGCCGCGGACCTGTCGCTCACCGCGACCGATCTCGGGCTTCTCTCCAGCGGCTTCTTCCTGACCTTCGCGGCGGCGCAGATCCCGGTCGGCATCTCCATCGACCGCTACGGGCCGCGGCGCGTCATGCTGGTGTGCTCCTTGATCGCCGTCGCCGGCGTCCTGCTCTTCGCTCTGGCGCGGGATGCGACGATGCTGGTCGCCGCGCGGCTTCTCCTCGGCATCGGCTGCTCCAGCTTCTTCATGGCGCCGCTCGCCATCTACGCCCGGCTGTTTCCGCCCGAGCGCTTCGCCTTCCTCACCGGCATCCAGCTCAGCATCGGCAATTTCGGCACGCTCGCCGCCACGGCCCCGCTCGCCTTCGCCACCGAATCGATCGGCTGGCGGGCGAGTTTCCTCGTCGTCGCGGCCTTCGCCACGGCGGCGGGCGTCGCGGTCTTCCTCGGCGTGCGCGGTCCCGCCGTCATGGCGCCGGCGGGGCGCGAATCATGGCGCATGGCGCTCGCCGGCGTGCGCGAGGCGGTGCGGGTGCGCTCGTTCTGGCCCCTCTTCCTCATGCACGCGACCGGCTATGCCTCCTTCGGCACGGTTATCGGCCTGTGGGCGGGGCCATTCCTGAGCGAGGTGCACGGCTTCGGCCTCGAGCGGCGCGGTGTCGCGCTCTTTGCGGCCTCGGCGACGCAGATTGCCGCACTCTTTCTCTGGGGAGCGGCGGACCGGCCCTTCCGCGGCTACAAGCCCCCGGTCGTGCTTGGTGCCTCTGCAACCATCGCATGCCTCGCCTACGCTGCCCTCATGCCTCTCGGGCCGGTCTCGGTCGTGGTCTGGCTCGTCCTGTTCGGGGCCGCGGTGGCCTATACGCCGCCCGTCATGGCGCACGGGAAATCCCTTTTTCCGCATAAGCTTATGGGACGTGGCATCACGCTGATGAATATCGGCACCATGGGCGGGGTCTTCGTGATGCAGACGGTGACCGGACGGCTCATGGACGTCTTCGGGCGGGACCCCTCGGGGCAATATCCACAAGAGGCCTACAGGGCCGTCTTTGCCTTGCTGGCCCTTGCAATCGCGGCCGCGCTCATTACCTACGTCCTCGCACACGATCCCCACCCCGGCCGGGATCGCGATCCCGGGGGCACAAAAAAATAGGTCAATCACCCTTGCTTTTTGTGCGGTGCGGTGGCATGTTGTTGCAGTGCGGTACGGCGATGTTCCGTCGCGGTACCGCTGCCCTCCTTGGGCGTTTCCTCCCTAGACTTGGGCCGCGCACGCAAGTGTGCGGCCTTTTTTCTTGGCGCCAGGCTGACGAGGCTGCCGCTATTCGGCAGCCAGCCGCCGCTCGGTGAGGTCCGTGCCCGCCGTCTCGGCGATCAGGGAGAAGACTTCGGTGATGTCGCTCGCGAGCCGGGCGAAGCCGTCCGTTCGCTCCATCGTCCGCTCGTCCATGTAGAGGCTGCGGTTGATCTCGACCTGCAGGGCATGCCGCCCCGCCGCGGGCTCACCGTAGTGCTCGGTGATGAAGCCGCCGGCATAGGGGCGGTTGCGCGCCACGCGATAGCCGAGGCGCTCGAAGGACTGCGCCACGCGATCGCTGAGCGTCGCCGCGCAGCTGGTGCCGAAGCGGTCGCCGATGACGATGTCGGCGCGCGAGTTCTCGTCCCGCGTCACGCTGGACGAGGGCATCGAATGGCAATCGACGAGCAGGACCGTGCCGAATCGGCGCTGGGTGCGCATCACGATCTGCCGCAGGGCGCGGTGATAGGGCTTGTAGAGCCATTCGATGCGGCGCATGGCCTCGGCCACCGGGAGCTTGCCCGGATAGATCTCCTGCCCGTCGCCGACGATCCGGGGAATGGTGCCGAGCCCGCCGGCGACGCGTAGCGAGCGCGTGTTGGCATAGGGCGGCAGCCGGCCGTCGAACATGCGCGGGTCGAGCTCGTAGGGCTCGCGGTTCACGTCGAGATAGGCACGCGGGAACCGGGCGACGAGCATGGGCGCGCCGAGGGTGCCCATGCCGGCGAAGAGCGCGTCCACATAGGCGTCCTCCGAGCGGCGCAGGGCGAGCGAATCGAGGCGGGCACCGTCGACGAAGCTCTGCGGATAGACGGCGCCGGCGTGAGGGGCGTTGAAGACGAGCGGCACCGTTTGATCGGACGGTTCGACGACCGTGAAGGGGACTGCGAGTTCCGGCTCGATCGGAGACGACATTCGGGGGACCACGACGCTGAACGGGGACGACGGCCCCGGCAGGCGGGCCATCTCGAACGGCGATTGTGGCCGATTTGCCGGCACGTCGTCCATCGCAGTGTCGCCCCGCGCTCGTGCGATCGGTGCCGAGCCTCACATCCTGCGCGGTTTTTTCACGGCTTTTTTACGAGGAGCGGTGTCTAGACGGTGGGCACGGCGTCGGCGGCTCGGGCGGAGCATTGTCCGGCGACGGACGTGCCACTAACCTCTCGGCCGGGCAGCGCGGCACGGCGGATCCTTCCGAGCCCTGCAGCCCGTCCGATCACTTTCGACGCGTGCGCCATGAGCAAGATCCTTCTCGCCGAAGACGACAACGACATGCGGCGCTTCCTCGTCAAGGCCCTGCAGAATGCGGGCTACGAGGTTGTGTCCTTCGACAACGGGCTGTCGGCCTACAATCGCCTGCGGGAGGAGCCGTTCGAACTGCTGCTCACCGACATCGTCATGCCGGAGATGGACGGCATCGAGCTGGCGCGGCGCGCCACCGAGCTCGACCCGGACATCAAGGTGATGTTCATCACGGGTTTCGCGGCGGTCGCCCTCAACCCCGATTCCCAGGCGCCGAAGGACGCCAAGGTGCTGTCCAAGCCCTTCCACCTGCGCGAACTCGTGTCGGAAGTGGAAAAGTTGCTCGCCGCCTGAGTATTTTTCGCGGACGGCTTGCGCAGCCCGCGGCAAGCCGCTATATCCGCGGCCCACATGAGGACGTCGCAAGAGCGTCGTCCGAAAGGGCGCGTAGCTCAGCGGGAGAGCACTACGTTGACATCGTAGGGGTCACAGGTTCGATCCCTGTCGCGCCCACCATTTTTTTGAGGACGGCCGAGGTTCGAAGGAGCCGCGCCGGACGGAGATCGGACGATGAAGATCCGCAATTCGCTCAAGTCTCTGCGCGAGCGCCACCGCGACAACCAGCTGGTCCGTCGCAAGGGCCGCGTGTACATCATCAACAAGACGCAGAAGCGCTTCAAGGCGCGCCAGGGCTGATCGCCCGGGCCGAGCGTCCGGCCGCTCCGGCGGCCCCACATGACTGAGGAGCCCGGCGGCTTCGCCGGGCTTTTGGCGTTGGCGCAAAGAACTGCAGCTCACGGCCACGTGTCCATGAGGGGCTTTGCCCCCGGAGCGGGGCGCGCTAGGCTCTGGGCCATGACATGCGCAATCCGCCCGCTTGTGCTTCTTTCGATGGCGCTGGTCGTTGCCGTTCCGCCGTGGAGCGGCGTTGCGGCCCAGCAGGCGCCCGAACGGCCGCAGGCGTCCGAGAACGCCGAGCGACCGGCATCTCCCGAGGCCCGGCGTGCGGCACAGCTCGACCAGTTGTTCGAGCGGCTCGGCAAGAGCCGTGACGCGGCCGAGGCGGCGGGCATCGCCCGCCTCATCGAGCGCCACTGGCTGCGCTCCGGCTCAGACACGGCCGATCTCCTGATGAGCCGGGCCCTCGTCGCCGCGCGCACGGGCAACCCGCCGCTGGCGATCGAGCTGCTCGACCGGGTGGTCGTCATCGAGAGGGGCTGGGCCGAGGCCTGGGCCAAGCGCGCGACGATCTTCGGCATGCTGGGGGACCGCCGGCAGGCCATTCTCGACCTCCAGCAGGCCATCGCGCGGGAACCGCGCCACTACGACGCCTGGGCGGCTCTCGGCCGGCTTTTCGAGGTGGACGAGGAGAAGGCGCTCGCGTTGCGCGCCTACCGTCAGGCGCTGGCCGTCCATCCGCATCTCGAGGCGGTGAAGGCCGCCGTGGAGCGGCTGGCGCCCGACGTCGACGGGCGGGATATCTGACCGCGCCGGACGGGGCGTGCGGACGCCCACGGGCGTGCGTGCCGCTCGTGTGGGTTCCTCCAGCCGGATTCCTGGGCCCGTCCTGCGTCTCAGATCCTGCGCGACGTATTGCCGTGGCCGAGCGCCCCGCCGTCCTGGGCAACGAAGGCGACGCGCACCATGTTCGTCGCGCCGGGCGTGCCGAAGGGCACGCCCGCGACGATGATGACGCGCTGGCCGGCGTCGGCATAGCCGGCATCGCGGCTGATGTCGCAGGCGCGGTCGGCCATGTCGTCGATGTCGCGGGCGTCCTCGGTGATGATCGGATGCACGCCCCAGACGAGGGCAAGGCGCCGCCCCGCATCGGCGTTCGGCGTCAGGGCGAGCAGCGGCGTCTGCGGGCGCTCGCGCGCGATGCGAAGTCCCGTCGCGCCCGACGAGGTCCAGGCGACAATGGCCTTGAGGTCGAGCGTCTCGGCGATCGAGCGCGCCGCGGAGGCGATGGCGTCCGCGCCGGTCGGTTCGGGCTCGGCGCGCTGGGCACTGATGATGGCGCGGTAGTTGCCGTCGCGCTCGATCTCCTCGGCGATGCGGTTCATCGTCGCCACGGCCTCGACCGGATACTGGCCCGCCGCGCTTTCGGCCGACAGCATGATCGCGTCCGCGCCCTCGAAGACCGCGGTGCCGACGTCCGACACCTCGGCGCGCGTCGGGACCGGCGAGGTGATCATCGATTCGAGCATCTGCGTCGCCACGACCACCGGCTTGCCCCAGCGGCGGGCGCTGCGGGTGATGAGCTTCTGGATGCCGGGCACCTTCTCGAGCGGCATCTCGACGCCGAGGTCGCCGCGGGCGACCATCAGCGCATCGGAGACCTCGATGATCTCGTCCAGGCGGGCGACCGCCTGCGGCTTCTCGATCTTGGCCATGACGAGGGCCCGCCCCCGCGCGACCTTGCGCACCTCGGCGATGTCCTCCGGCCGCTGCACGAAGGACAGCGCGATCCAGTCGACGCCGATGTTGACGGCGGCCTCGAGATCCGTGCGGTCCTTCTCCGTCATGGCGGACACGGGGATGGTCGTGTCGGGCAGGCTGACGCCCTTGCGGTTGGAGATCTTGCCACCGACCACGACGCGCGTGGTGGCCTTGCCCTTGCCGACGCTCTCCACCTCGAGGCGGATCTTGCCGTCGTCGATGATGATGGCGTGGCCGGGCTCCAGCGCCGCGAGGATCTCGGGGTGCGGCAGGTGCACGCGCTTGGCCGTGCCGGGCTTGGGGTCGGCATCGAGGACGAAGCGCTCGCCGGCCAGCAGCATCTCGGCGTCCTTGGCGAAGGTGCCGATGCGCAGCTTGGGGCCCTGCAGGTCGACGAGGATGCCGATGGGCCTGCCGGCGCGCTGCTCGACGCCCCGGATGGCGGCGACACGCTCGGCGAGGTCGTCCTTCGAGGTGTGGCTCATGTTGATGCGGAAGACGTCCGCCCCGGCCTCGTGCAGCCGGGCGATCATGGCCGGGTCGTTGGACGCGGGTCCGAGGGTGGCCAGGATCTTTACGCGCCGCATCCGTCTCATCTACGCACCTCGGCTGCTCTGTTGCTGTCCGTGAGCTGGATGGTCCAGCTCTTCTGCTGTCCCGTGTCGACCTCGAAGAACCCGGTCCGCTCGTAGCCCCGGGCGAGGCAGTTATCGATGCCGCGAATGGAGAACTCGCGGTCGCGCGTGCACAGGAAGGAGCGGCCGCCCCATTCCCCGCCGCCGGAATAGTCGAGTGCGTAGACATAGTAGAAGCGCCCTGCGAGCGGCCCCCTGAGCAGTGTCTCGCACTTGCGCTCGTCGATGTTCCACCAGCCCTCGGTCATCCAGCCCTGGGCATCGCGATAGCCGAGCGCCACGCCGACGCGTGCGCCGGTCATGTTGCAGATGCGCAGGTCCGCCCGGGCGGGCGTGGCAGCCCCGATGACGAGCGCGAGCGGCGCCAGCGCAAGGACGCTGAGGACGAGCTTTCGCAGCCGGGGCACAGGATGCGGGTGGGTGGTTTTCATCGGCAAATCGGACATTTAATCGATACAGGTCTTGAGCGTCGCGGCGTGGAATGTCAACGCGCTCCTCGTCGTCCGCACCGGCGCATCCTAGCGGTCGTCGACGAGGATCACGCGACAGTCGTTGACGTTGGTGCGTGTGGGACCGGGCAGGAGAAGGTCGCCGAGGGCTTCGAAGAAGCGCGTCGAGTCGTTTTCGGCCAGAGATGCGGCGGGATCGAGGCCGAGGCCGCGTGCGCGCGTGACGGTCGTCTCGTCCACGATGGCGCCCGCCGGGTCGCTCGCCGCGCCGCCGCCGCCGTCCGTGCCGTCGGTGTCGCCGGCGAGGGCGGAGATGCCGGCCGCGCCGTCGAGCGCGAGCGCAAGCGCCAGGGCATATTCCTGGTTGGGGCCTCCGCGTCCCTTGCCCTTCAGCGTGACCGTCAGCTCCCCGCCCGAGATGATGGCGGCCCGGCGTCCGGCCTCGCGCAGGGCGAGCGCCTGCCGCGCGTGGTCGGCCGCGACCTCGCGGGCCTCGCCCTCGAGATCGGCACCGAGGACGATCGGCTCATAGCCGTTGTCCCGCGCGGTGCGCGCCGCGATCGCGATCGAGTCGGCCGGGCGGGCGACGATCTCGAAACGGCTATGGGCGAAGGCCGGGTCGCCCGCCTTGGGCGATTCGTTGGCCGGATCGTCGAGCAGCGCCTCGGCCGAGGCGGTGAGGGGAACGCCGCGCCGCGCGACGATGGCGCGCGCCTCGGCGAGCGTCGTGGGATCCGGCACCGTCGGGCCGGAGGCGATGGTCGAGGGATCGTCGCGCGGTACGTCGGAGATGGCGAGGGTCAGGATCGTCGCCGGGGCGGCGCAGCGGGCGAGGCGTCCGCCCTTGATGCGCGACAGATGCTTGCGCACGGCGTTGATCTCGTCGATCGAGGCGCCGGAGCGCAGCAACGCGCGCGTGATGCCCTGCTTTTCCGCCAGCGTCAGGTTGCCGGCCGGCGCGATCCAGTTGGCGGAGCCGCCACCGGACAGGAGCACGAGCACGAGGTCTTCCTTGTGTGCGCCCGCGGCGAGGGCGAGCGCCCGCTCCGTCGCGGCGAGGCCGGCGGCGTCCGGCACGGGATGCCCCGCCTCCACGATCTCGATCCATTGCGTGGGCTGGCCGTAGCCGTGCCGCGTCACGGCGATGCCGGTCATACGCTGGCGCGGGAGGCGATATTCGTTCTCGTAGAATTCCTCGGCGACGACCGTCATCGATGCGGCGGCCTTGCCGGCGGCGAGCAGGATGATGCGCCCGTTCGCGGGCGGGGGAGGCAGGTGCTGCGGCAGGCAGAGGCGCGGGTGGGCCGCGGCGACGGCCGCCTCGAAGACCGCCTCCAGCACCGCGCGGCGCGCGCCGACGGGGCCTGTGAGATGCGCCAGGTCCTGGTTCGCCACGCCTTCGTCGCCCAAGCCCTCGCTCATGTCGTTCTCCCTCGTTCCTCCCGGCGCCCGGCTGCTAGTGCACCGCGGCCGATTGTCGATCTGCTGCAGTGCGCGGGCCTTTCGGCCGCGCGAGCCAGATGCCGAACAGGATGAGCAGTCCGCCTGCCGTTTGCACCAGCGTCAAGGCCTCGCCCGCGATCAGCCAGCCGAAGGCTGCGGCGAAGACGGCTTCGAGAAAGATGACGAGCGAGGAGAAGGTGGCCGGCAGGTGCCCGAGGGCAAAGGCGAGCAGCCCCTGGCCGCCGGCGTGGCTGAACCAGGCGAGCCCGACGAGGACGGCGAGGCCCCAGGCGCTCCTCGGCAGGATGTGCGGCTCCATGACGAGCGCCACGACGAACAGGATGGCGGCGGTGATGAGGCTCGATTCGAAGATGACGCGCGCGGCACCCGCCGTCTTGCGCGCATGTTCGACGGCGAGGAAGTAGAAGCCGAAGAAGACCGCCGTGGCGATGCCGAAGCCGTCGCCGACGAGCCGCTGCGGCGCGATATCGAGGCTCTGGCCGATGAGGGCCGCCCCGCCCCCGAGGCAGAAGGCGAGGCCGACGAGGACCGGGCCGGCGACCCGGCGGCGCAGGACGAGCCAGCTCGCCAGCACCACGAAGAGTGGCGCCGTCGTCGCGAAGAAGGTGGCGTTGGCGATGGTCGTGTTCATGATGGCGAGATGCCAGAAGAACAGGTCGCCGGCGAAGAACAGGCCCGCCAGCACCGTGCCGCGGCCGAACCGGCGCGAAGGCACCGCCTTGCGGATGCGGTCACGCTCCTCCGCCTGCATCCAGACCCAGAGGATGGGCAATGCGAGCGCCACGCGCCAGAAGGCGCTGGCGAAGGGCCCGACATCGGCAAGGCGCACGAGGACGGGCGACAGGCCCATGGCGAGCGCCGCGGCGAGGAGCGCGCCGAGCGCGAGCGGCGAGGGCGTGTGCGAGGCCGTGGAGGGCGAGGTGACGCTCAAGGGGGCACCGGCGGTCTGCCGCGGGAGGTCGCGGTCCCGAACCTCCTATGGCAAGTTGCGGCTTTCGTCACCATTGTTCCTCGCGACGGCTGGACCGGCTGAGGAAGGAGAGCGGCAATGCAGCAGATCGACGCCCATACGATGACCGAACTCGAGGCCGCGGTCTTCCGCAGGCTCGTGAAGCATCTGCGCGAGCGCACCGACGTGCAGAACATCGACCTGATGAATCTCGCCGGCTTCTGCCGTAACTGCCTTTCCAACTGGCTCGAGGAAGCGGCTGCCGAGCGTTCGCTGACGCTCGACCGGGCGAATGCGCGCGAGCATGTCTACGGCATGCCCTACGAGGACTGGAAGGAGCGCTACCAGAAGGAGGCGACGCCGGAGCAGAAGGCAGCCTTCACCAAAGCGGGCCATCGCCACGGCTGATCCGGCCTTGACACCGGGATAGCGGGGACACGCGGCACGGGAGCGCCCCCGCCCTCTTCCAATCCGCGCCGGAGCCACTAGTCTGCGCGGCTCGCGCGCGGGCGGCCGGAGGTCGCCCGTTTCCAATCAGTGAGACGGAAGAGACATATGGTCAACGACGTTGCCGACAGTGGCGTTGCCGCCGAGGAGTTGAAGCAGTTCATCGAGCGCATCGAGCGGCTCGAGGAGGAGAAGGCGGCCATCGCGGGCGACATCAAGGAGGTCTATGGCGAGGCCAAGGGACGCGGCTTCGACACCAAGGCGATCCGGAGGCTCGTCAGCATGCGCAAGAAGCCGCCGGAGGAGCGCCAGGAGGAAGAAGCGATCCTCGAGCTCTACATGCAGGCGCTCGGCATGTGAGCTGCCGCGAGGCTGCCGTATCGGCCCAACAAAAAGCCCCGGTCATGCCGGGGCTTTTTGTTGTCAGGATCCGAGCCGTCGCGCCTCAGGGCGCAGGCGTGTCCGGGGCGTCGACCCGAAGAGGCAGCGCGAGCGCGAAGGCCGCTGCGGCGAGCCGGCTTGCCGGCACGGGTGCCGGCGACGCATCGGCAGCCGCATGAGCCATCGCGATGCGCGACGACGGTGTCGGCGGCTCGACAGGGTCGCCGCCGAAGAGGGGGCGCAGGACGCGCGGCACGGCCGCGGCGGCGACGGGGCGGCGCACCTGGGCTGCCGGCTGCACCTCCTCGGCGACGGCGGGTGATGCGGCGGCCGTAAGGCCGGGCCGGATGGGCGGGACCGGCACGTCGGCTGCCGCATAGGCCATCGGCATGAGGCCGGCGACGCGGGTGGCAGGCGGACGGGTGGCCGCTGCCGCGGCGAGGGCCGCGAGGGCGCCGCTCTCGTCGGACGAGGTGCGCGTGCCGATCTCCTGCGAGCCGAGGCCCGCGGCGGCGAAGCTGAGCGGCCGGCTGGGCGGCACGGGAACATTCGCGACGACCGCGGTCGCGGCGATGGCGTTGACGGAGGCGATGGCGTCCTCGGGGCGGCGCGGCGGCACGGGCGCCAGGGCGAGGGCGACGGGTGCCTCGGCCGCCGGAGCGGCAGCGGGGGCGATGCCATCCGGCCGCGCCTGGGGCAGCG
>Ga0065721_10052725_pt1 | contig 11307 bp, 5 predicted proteins | sample Mesricmetagenome_FD_59108 | JGI IMG/M metagenome (GOLD analysis project Ga0065721, IMG submission 59108) | Mesophilic microbial community from rice straw/compost enrichment Sample: eDNA_1 v2 (version 2) | ecosystem: Engineered > Solid waste > Grass > Composting > Bioreactor | place: USA: Davis...
AGATAGGCCAGGGCGTTCTTGATCTCCAGGCGGTCGTAGAACCTCTGGCCGCCGTAGACGCGGTAGGGCACGCCTTCGCGCAGCAGTGCCTCTTCCAGCACCCGGGACTGGGCGTTGGAGCGGTAGAGAATGGCTATATCCTCGCGGCGGTTGCCCCTGGATACCCAGCGCTCAATGTTCTCCACCACATAGCGCGCCTCGTCCTGTTCGTTGAAGGCGCAGTAGAGGTCTATGGGTTCGCCCTCGGCGCCGGAGGTCCACAGCTCCTTGCCCAGGCGCCCGCTGTTATTGGCGATCACGGCGTTGGCGGCGGCCAGGATGGTGCCGGTGGAGCGATAGTTCTGCTCCAGCCGCACGGTGGCCACGGCGTTGAAGTCCCGGGTGAAGGACTGGATGTTCTCTATGCGCGCGCCGCGCCAGCCGTAGATGGACTGGTCGTCGTCCCCCACGGCGGAGACGTAACTGCGCCCGCCCGCCAGCACCCTCAGCCAGGCATATTGCACGGCGTTGGTGTCCTGGAACTCATCCACCAGAATGAAAGGAAAGCGCCGCTGGTAGTGCTGCAGCAGATCCGGGTGCTGCAGCCACAGCTCGTGGGATCGCAGCAGCAGTTCGGCAAAATCCACCACCCCCGCTTGGGCGCAGGCGTCCTCATAGGCGGCATAGACGGCTTTCATGGTGCGCTGGAAGGGGTCGTGACTGTCGGTCATATGGGCGGGGCGTATGCCCTCGTCTTTCTGGCCGTTGATAAACCACTGGGTCTGGCGCGGCGGCCAGCGGTCCTCGCTCAGCTGCAGGGCCTGATACACCCGCTTGATCATGCGCAGCTGGTCGTCGGAGTCGAGTATCTGGAAGTTCTGCGGCAGCTTGGCCTGCTGCCAGTGGGCCTTGAGCAAGCGGTGGGCTATGCCGTGGAAGGTGCCCACCCAGAGGCTGCGGTAGGCGCCCGCCAGGGCCGGGTGGTCCGCCAGCAGCGCGTGCAGTCGCTCGCGCATCTCCTTGGCCGCCTTGTTGGTGAAGGTCACCGCCATGATCTGATGGGGCGACACCCCCTCCACCTGGATCAGCCAGGCGATGCGGTGCACCAGCACCCGCGTTTTGCCACTGCCCGCGCCCGCCAGAATCAACTGATTGCCCGGCGGTGCGCACACGGCCTCGCGCTGGGCGTCGTTGAGGGAGTCGAGCAGGTGGGAGACATCATCCATCATGGGGCAGATACCGGCTTTGGCGGAAAAAGCGGGATGATAACTGATTATTTGTACAGGGTGGCCGGTACGAGTGACCCGCCTGGGGTGACTTGCAAGGTCTCCCCAGGTGCCATAAGCGCCATCAAAACTCCCGGTTCAGGCCGGCGCGCAGTTGATAGGCGCTGACATGATCCAGACCGCTCAGCACTTGCACGCCGAGGAAACTGGACCAGCCGCCGGCGAACACCAGGGCGGTGTTCAGCTCCCACTGGTAGTAGAGACTGTCCGGCGATTGGGTGCGCAGCTCGAAGGTGCCGTAGCCGTAGTCGGCGTCCACCAGTTGGAAGGCCACAGGGCTGTTGTGCAGGTTGGACTGGTTGACCAGGCTCAGTTTGAGGCCGGGAATCAGTACGCCCCAATCGAAGTTGCGGGTGTAGCGGGTGTCCAGGCCGAGGCTGGTGTTGATCTGCTCCTGGGTCTGCTTTTCCACCACCATCAGCCAGAGGCTGTTGCCGGTCTCGGTCCAGCCGTCCACCTCACTGTGGGCGTAGTCCAGGCGCAGGAAGGGCTGGAAGGTCCAGGCCCGCTTGCTGATCAGCCAGTCCGCCTGGGCGCTCAGGTTGCGCTGGGCGCTGTCGTAACTGCTGTCGGCATAGGCGGTTTCGGGGAAGGTGAAGCGCCGCTGGGCCCGGCTGCTGCCCTTGGTGTAACCCGCCTGCAGTTCCAGTCCCAATGAATTCCTGTTCCAGGTGAAGAAACCCGTGAGGGTGTAGAGATCGGATTTCAGATCGCCGCTCTTACCCAGGTAGTCGAGATCATAGGCCGTCCAGTCCAGGGCGCCGCCCAGGCTGATGCTGTGACTGAGCCTGTAGCCCAGGCCGAGCATCAGGCCCTTGGCGGCGGAGTCGTAGCCCGATTCGTATCCCGATTCCCGGCGCTCGAAATCCTCATACTGGATGGCGGAGATCAGGGTCCAGGGTGATCCCAGGGCGTCGCCGGCACTGCCGCCCAAGGGCAGGGCGTGGTTGTTGATGCTGAGACTGGCAGGGCCCCCGGCGCGGGTGCGCGCCATGGCCTGCTGCACACGGGCGCCCCTGGCGCGGTTGCTCTCCATCATCAGGCCGCGCTGGGTCAGGCTCTCCTCCGGCGCTATTTGCCGCAATGCGTCGTTGAGCTGCGCCGAATCGTCCAGCCGGTCATACAACTCGGCGCAGGCATCGGCATATTGGAAGAACGGGGATTCTCCCCAGGTCGCCGGGCAGAGTTCATCCAGCATGGAGGCCACGGCCTGATTGGTGGGGCCGCTGATGATGCTGTTGGGGGCGGACTGCATGTCTTCCACCACATGGATGGTCACCACGGCGCCGCCGTAACCCAATCCATCGTCCGCACCGTAAAAGAAAGTATCCTGGCCGACGAAATCCTCCGGCGGTTGATAGATCAACCGGTTGGTGCCTTCCTCCAGAATGACGGAGCCATAGTTGGCACTGAAGGTGTCGTAATAGGCGATGTACAGTCCCTCGGACTCCGGGTTGTCGGAGGTATCGTTGGCGAGCACGTCTATGTAGACGGCGCCACCATTGCGCAGCACTGTGGCTGTGTCCGGATTGGCTGTGGCTGCGGCATGGACATCCTGTATGGCGGCGGCCAGCAACAGCATGGGAAAGGCGGAGTGGATGGATTTCATGGCAGCGCCCTCTGCTGATCAAGTTGAAAAAGAATAGAACCGGAAACTCAGGAGGTCGAAACATGGCGGTGCAACATCGAAAAACCGTTCTCTGCACCTGGGAGATAGGGGGTGAATTGGGACACATATCCCGGCTGAGCGCAATAACCCAAGCCCTGGAGGCCAATGGTTACAGGGTGGTGGTGGCGCTCAAGGACCTGTCCCGGGCACTGCCGTTCTTTCGCGACAGCGACGCAACTCTGATGCAGGCGCCCGTATGGCTGCCGAAGATCAGCATGCAGCGCCCCATCGCCTGCCTGGCGGACAGTCTGCTGCTGCTCGGCTATTTGGAGCCGGATCCCCTCCACAGCCTGGTGCGCGCCTGGCGCGCCCTGTTCGATCTGGTGCAGCCGGATCTGGTGGTGTTCGATTATTCCCCCACGGCCCAGCTGGCGTTGGCGGACAAATCCGTGGCGAAAATCCAGGTGGGCAGCGGTTTCTGCGACCCTGTGCCGGGCCATCCCATAGTCGACTGGCGCCCCTACCCCAGCGCGGACCAGCTGGTGCAGCGGCAGGAGGAGCGGGTGCTGCAGGTGGTCAATGAGGTGCGCCGGCGCCAGGATTGGCCGCCCTTGGCGCGACTGGCGGACCTGTACAAGGTGGACCGGGTGTTGATCACCACCTTGCGGGAGTTCGACCCCTACGGCGCCGTGCGCGCGGCCAGCTATTGCATAGCCGCGCCCGCATCCAAGCGCTCTCCTGTGGCGTTCCCGCCGGGTCAACCGCGTGTGCTGGTTTACCTCAAACCCGGTTATCCCCAATTGAATCTGTTATTGCCGGCCCTGGCGCGCTGCGGCGCCTGCGTATTTATCGTCTGCCCCATGGGTCCCGCGGACCAGTTGCGCGCCCTGGTCCACGAGCGCCTGCAGTTCACCACGGAAGTGGTGGATCTGGCCGGTGCCATGGCAGAGGCGGATCTGTTTATCGGCCACGGCAATGCCGGCACCTTGCGGGAGGCGCTGCTGGCGGGCACGCCGGCCCTGGTACTGCCGATCCAATTGGAGCAGCTGCTGCTGGGCAGAAAGGTACAGGCTCTGGGGGTGGGAGAAATCGTCGAGAGGATCGAATCGGAAGCCGCGCTGATTGCGAAGATTCAGTCACTGTTACAGCGGCGGGAGAGTTTCAGCCGGGCATTGTCGGCACTGCAGGCGCTCTATCCGCCGCCGCACCTGAGTGTGGAGCAGGAAGTGCTGGCGGCCTGTGGGGAGTTGTTGGCGGAGCAGGCGCCTGGTTCAGCGGATGGACTCGCGCCCCGGTAGGCTGATCAGCCGGTCGGCGTCCGCCAGGGTGACCTGCTTGTCGAAGAGTTTTTCCATGGGCGCCGCACCCACGCGGAATTCCGCGGCCAGGGCGCGGGCGGTGGATATGCCGGAGGGGTCCCTGTGCTCGATAAACATATGCACATGGTGCAGGCCTTCAGTTTCCGCCCGCAGTGCCAGGGGCAGCTCCAGGGGGCGGCCCTGCTCAAGGTCGAATACGACTTCCGCAGCGCCGTTCAGCAATTGCAGCTGGGGGCTGGTCTCCAGGGTGACGCGCAGCTGGCCCTGGGTGAGATGACTTTGCAGCTGCAGCTTCACCTGGGAGGTCTGCAGCAGCGGCAAGCTCTGCTGGGCATCGCTGAGCAGACTGATCTCGGTTCCCGGCTTGCCCGGTGAGGTATACAGGCCCGCGCCCTCATGGCTGTGCTTGTGAAGCAATGCATGAGACGGGCGAGACGGGGCTGCGCGATCCGTATGCAGTGTCTCCTGCCACAAGGGCTGATAGTGCGGGTAGTGGGGATTGCTCTGCTGCCAGATCACGGCCAGCAACATAGCAAAGCCCAGAACACCGAGAACCGCTACTGAGATCTTGGATTGCACCATGACTTACCTCTTTGGCGTCGCCTGACGCCGATTACTGGATCCGTACATCAAAGCAGGCCAAGCCGCCGTTCTGCAGACTGCCGTCGGCGTTGGTCTGTTCATAAATCTCGATCACATACTCGCCCTGGGTCAGCAGGCGCTGGCCGCTTTCAAAGTCAGCAAAGCCGCTGGTGAACTGCGCCACCAGATTGCCCTGGCGGAACAGTTTCATCTGCGGGTTGGCGTGCAGTATTCCTCCGCCATTGCGCGTGGCGCTGAGGGTGTAGATACGGGTTTCCGGGAGGCTGACGCGGATATAGCGGCGCACATCCACACCGTTGTAATCCTGGATTTTGGTGTCGCTGCAGACGTTCACTGTCTGGCCCAGCTGCAACTGGTGATAGACCGGCAGAGTCACGGGTGAACCCGCGTCGTTGGTCTCGCCCTCGCCGTACCAGCCGCGCCCATGTATGCCGACGCTGGTGAGCATGTCGGAGATCTGCGGGGCTTCCTCCGGGTGTTGCAGCTCCAGCTCGGCGGCAAAGGCGTACACGGAGGCGAAGCCGTCGAATTCCCGGTAGCGGCTGCTGGTCAGCACTTCATAAAGGGGGCGGAATCCCAGTGCCAGGTGGTCGGTGGGGTCCTGCTCGTCATCGAACAGATCGTAGAGGAAGGACTGGATTGCGGCCTCGTTGTGCCAGCCCTGGTTGCCGAAATTGCGGGTCTCCACATTGATGGTGAATCCCAGGGACTGCTTGGAGCCGAAAGAGTCGCGGTAGATGGGATCGCCGGAGACCATGCCGGCAAAGGCGTTGCCCCAGGCCTCGCCGAAGGCGACGCGCATATCCAGACGGGTGGACTGGCTGTGGCTGCCGCCTATGCTCTCGGTGCGGCCCAATTGATGTTCGAGATAGTGGCCGAATTCGTGCTGCACCACGCCGCGATCATATTCGTCCGCGTCATTGTCCGCCTGTCCCAGCAGATAGATGGCCGGGCCGGCTGAGGTATAGAAGGATGTGCCTATATAGCCCTGGTTGTAGTTGCCGCCGATGGCAATATTGGCTGGGCTCCAGTAGACGACCAGCGGCGGCATGACGACCGTGGGATCGGCGTCGACCACAGTCTGCACAGCGTCATAAATGGAATCCAGAATGGCAAAGGGCGCCGCGCTGCGGGCTTCCGTGTAGGCTTCGCCGGTCCAGCCGGAGGGCGCGTGCAGGTCGCGGGTCTGGCTGTCGCCACTGCCGGCGCTCACCAGGGATCCCTCCAGTGCATACAGGGCATCGCGGTTGGTGTTGTCGCGCACCTGTATATCCCAGGCGGCGGAGCCGGTGCCGCGCAGTTCCGCCAGCACTCTCATGCGCAGCTGGCGGTTGGCCTCCACGGCAAAGCTGTAATAGCCCTGACCGTCGGTCTGGCCCGTGTAAATCACACGGTTGCCGCTGTCCACCAGCTGCACTGTGGCGCCGCGCACCGGCAGGACCTGGGTCTGGGTGTAGTCCAGTCCGCGAAAGCTGCGGCCTTCAAAGGGCACACGGTCGTAGGTGATGCGGCCGGCCACGGTCACTTTGGCCAGAACCGGTGCGGGTGTCTGGGGCTGCGCAGGCGCAGAGGGATTGGCCGGGGAGGGGGCTGTGTGGGAAGTGGGATACTCGGATTCCGGCGCTGGGGAAGTCTTGCCTTGGCCGGAACCGCCGCCGCCACCACAGGCGCTCAATATCAGGCTGACGGCTACCGGGATCCATAGATGGGCTAAATACTTCCTGGACATCATCAACCACTCTCTCCCGATGACCCTGAAGCTCACTGCGACGGGTCGCTATAAAAACTGGGTTTCTTCGATATTGAGTTATAAGCAGGGCTTTTTTTAACAACGCTGCGTAATGAAAAGCCTAGTACAGGCGTCTGGAGCGCGGTTTGGGGGGTAGGTGGGAGGCGAATCGGTAAGTGGTCTTACAGCGGCGTTGGAGCGGGTCCGGTTATTCCGCCTGCGTAGGGTGCGCGGACAAGACCTGCGGAACACTTATAAAAACCCCTGCAAAAACCGATCAATAAAAGCGATTGAAATAAAAAGCGGCCGTTTATCGCATAGAAAGCTAATAAGGCGGTTATAGAAAACGATGATTTTGGTGCCACTTATTCCATGCGATACGACGAACGGCAGAAATTTCCGGTATTCGGAAGAGATGGGTTATAAGCGCGGGGGTGGTTTGCCAGGGCCGGTAGAACGCCGCGCTATTAGAGCGTCGCATCGGCAGATCCCGGCTGGCATCTCGACATGCCCGGTAGGTAACGACTAACCTACGCGGCCTCCGAATCCCTCCTGCGCAAGACGGAACCTATGGCGGCTTTGCACAACTTCAGTTCCCGGCTGTTGCGGTATTGCTGGCTGGTTGGCGCCATCCTGGGTTTTGGCAGTGGCGCACTTTGGGCCCAGGCGCCGGACCACCAGCCGGCGCTGCGTCTGCAGCGAGTCATGGAGGATTCCGACGCGGCCAAGAAACACGCCTCCGCGTTGATGAGCGTGGTGCAGGACACTACGGGCTTCATGTGGTTTGGGGGTGAAAACGGACTGGCGCGCTTCGATGGTGTGCAGTTCAAACACTATGAGCCTTCACCGGAACCTGGAACCCCGCCCTCCAATGTGGTGCGCGCCCTGCTGGTGGATCGCGACGGGGTCATGTGGGTGGCCACCGACCGCGGACTGTGCCGCTATCTGCCGGAGCTGGACCGCTTCGATGTCTTCCGCCCCCGGGAGGGCGAGGCCAACAGCCTGCCGCACAATGTCATCACCTCCCTGGCCCTGGACCGGCAAAACCGACTGATCATAGGCACCGGCAGGGGCATCAGCCTGCTGGATCCCTCCCGCGGCCGCTTCGAGAATCTGCCGCTGGCGGGCGACGAATCCGTGGTGTTCGTGCTCAAGACCTTTGTGGACAGCAAGAACCGCATCTGGGTGGGCACCCGCGAGCACGGCCTCTTTTTGTTGCGCGGTGACGGCAAGCTGGAGCGCCATTACCTGACCTCGCCCGAGGCCCCTGAGGGGCTGCAGAGCGACATGGTCAAGGCCATAGAGGAGGATCAGTTCGGCCGCATCTGGGTCGGTACCTACGGCGGAGGGCTGAGCCGTCTCAACGAGGGTGAGCGCAGCTTTACTCACTACAGGGCCGATGCGAACAACGCCGGTGCCATAGGCAGCAACACCATTTGGGATATCTACCTGGACAGCGCCGATGATCTGTGGATTTCCACCCACCAGGGCGGACTGGCGCGCTATCAGGTGGAAACCGACCGCTTCGAGCACTTCCGCCACAGTCCCCTGGACCGCGACACCCTGGCCTCGGATCAGGTGCAGGCCATATACGAGGATCGGGAGCGCAATCTCTGGATCACCACCTTTCCCAAAGGCATCCACTTCTACGACCGCAGCCACAGTCAGGTGGCCAACTACACCCACCGCCAGGGGGACCCCAACAGTCTCTCCCACAACGCGGTGCTGGATTTCATGCAGACCTCCGACGGGCTGCTGTGGATAGGCACGGAAAACGGCCTCAATCTCTTCGATCTGGAGCAGCGCCGCTTTGTCGGCCGCCATATGCGCAGCCCCGAGGGACTGCAGGCGGATTCGGCCCTGAGCCTGCTGGAGGACAACAACGGCGAAGTGTGGATCGGCACCTGGGGCGGCGGATTGCACCGCTTCGACCGGGTGCGCCAGACCTTCACCCGCTACGCCCCGGACCGCAATCGGGCGGACAGTATCAGCAGCGCCTTTATTTGGGACATGTTGCTCGACCGCGACGACCGCCTGTGGATCGCCACGGAGACCGGCGGCCTCAACCGCTATATCCGCGAGACCGACAGCTTCGAGCGCTTCACCCACGACCCGGGCAACCCCCACTCCCTCTCCAGCAATTTCGTCTGGTCGCTGCTGGAAGACAGGCGCGGGCGCTTCTGGCTGGCGACCGGGAACGGCCTCAACATCATGGACCGCAAGACCGGCCGCTTCTCCCGCTTCCCCAAGGCGGCCGGCGATCCCAAGACCCTCAACAGCGTGCGCATCAGGGCGCTGATGGAGGACAGCCGGGGGCGGGTGTGGATCGGCACCCAGGACGTGGGGGCCGTGGTGTTCGACTACACCGGCGAGACCTTCACCCACCTGCGCTGGCCCGCCAGCCTGTCGCCCCTGGTGACCAGCTTCATCGAGGACGATGAGGGCTATGTGTGGGCCTCGACGGCCAACGGCATAGCCCGCATACACACGGAAACCCTGGCGGTGCGCTCCTTTCACCGCAATCACGGACTGGTGGGGGACAACTTCAACCGCGATGCCACCTTCAAGGACCGGCGCGGGCGCCTGTACTTCGGCAGCACCGAGGGCTTTTCGGTTTTCGACCCGCGCCTGTTCACCTACGACACGGAGCACTTCCCTCTGGTGCTCACGGATTTCCGCCTGTTCAACCGGCCGGTGACCATAGGCGAGAAGGACTCGCCTCTGTCCCGGGCTATCCCCTACACGGAGGAGATACAGCTGCGGCACCACCACGCCATGTTCTCCTTCGCCTTTGCGGTGCTCAATCATCGGGTGGCGGGGGAGACGCGCTACTACTACCGCATGGAGGGCTTCGACACCGACTGGCACCAGGCGGATGGCATACAGCAGGCGACCTACACCAACCTCAGCCCGGGCCGCTACAGCTTTCAGGTGCGCAGCGCCGACCGCGACGGCAACTGGAATCCCCCCGTGGCCCAGGTGGGAGTGGTCATTTGGCCGTCCCCCTGGCGCAGCCCCTGGGCCTATGGCGTCTATCTGTTGCTGGCGCTGCTGCTGGGCTGGTTTCTGGTGCGCACCTTTCTCAAGCATGTGGAGCTGGACAAGCAGCGCGCCCTCAACGCCGAGCTGCTGCGCGTCAACAAGATCAAGGACGCCTTTCTGGTGAACACCTCCCACGAGTTGCGCTCGCCCATCAGCAGCATGATCGGCCTGGCCGAAGCCATAGTGCGGGAGGACCGGGCGCATCTGCCGGTGAAGGTGGAGCACCGCCTCGGCATGATCATCGCCCACGGCAAGCGCCTGTCGAATCTCATCAACGACATACTCGATTACGGGCACTTCTCCGAGCGGCGCATAGAGATACATCCGGAGCGTCTGGCCCTGCGGCCCCTCGTGGAGTCCGTGTTGCAGCAGTTCCGCCCCATAGCCCAGGGCAAGTATCTGCGCCTGGCCAACGACCTGGACCCGGCCGTCTGCTGGGTGATGGCGGACCGCAACCACCTTAAGCAGGTGTTCACCAATCTCATCGGCAATGCGGTGCAATACACGGATCGCGGCGAAGTGCAGATCAGCGCCGCTGTGGATGGTCAGTATCTGCGGGTGCAGGTGCGCGACACAGGGCGCGGCATAGCCCCGGAGATGCGCGAGCGCCTGTTCACGCCCCAGGTGAGCAAGACCCTGAGCGAGCAGGCCCTGTCCGGCGCCGGGCTGGGATTGGCGGTGACCCGGCATCTGATCGAGTTGCACGGCGGCGCCATCCATTTCGAGACCCGCTGCCAGACTCCGGGTGTAGACGCGCCCTCCGGCACCTGCTTCACCTTCACCCTGCCGTTGTCGGAGCCCCAGCGACTGCCGCCAATTCATCCCCCGCCGGCGGCACCCGCACGCCCGGCAGTGGAGCCCGCGCCTGTCCCGCCCTCTGCCGGCGACCTGGCGCCGCCGCCCAATGCGTCCTCCTATACGCTGCTGATAGTGGATGACGACCCGGTCAACCGCATGGTGCTGGGCGGCATATTGCGGCTCCACGACTACCGCGTGCTCGAAGCCGGCAGCGGCCAGGAGGCGCTGGATCTGATACTGCGCGACGGCGAAAACGTCGACTTGGTGATTCTCGATGTGATGATGCCGCGCATGTCCGGCTTTGAAGTCTGCCGGCGCTTGCGCCAGACCTTCTCCCGGCGGGCGCTGCCCATAGTGTTCCTCACCGCCCGCCACGGCGGCGAGGACATCAGCGGCGGCTTGGAGGCCGGGGGCGACGAGGTCCTCTACAAACCGGTGAACAAGGAGGTGTTGCTGCCCCGGGTGCGGCAGTATCTGCTGGCGCGGGAGAAGGCGGAGTTCTGAGAATGCCGGTCAGCGGCGCCAGAACATGGGGGTGAACAGCACCAGCAGGGTAAAAAGCTCCAGCCGCCCCAGCAGCATGGCAAAGCAGAGAATCCATTTGGCGGTGGTGGATATGTCGCTGTAGGGAACCGCCAGGGCTCCCATGCCGGGTCCCAGATTGTTGATGCAGGCTCCCACGGCGGCAAAGGCGGTGGTGAAATTCAACCCTGTGGCCAGCAGCAACAGGCACAGCACCAGATAGGCCACCATGTACACCGCGAAAAATCCCCATACGGCCTCCACCACCCGGTCGGGCACTGTGCGCGTCCCCAGTTTGAGCGGCAGTATGGCGTTGGGGTGGATCAGGCGGCGGATCTCCCCCAGCCCCTGCTTGGCGATCAGCAGTACCCGGATCACCTTGATCCCGCCCCCGGTGGAGCCGGCGCAGGCGCCGATAAA
>Ga0065721_10006387_pt1 | contig 11306 bp, 9 predicted proteins | sample Mesricmetagenome_FD_59108 | JGI IMG/M metagenome (GOLD analysis project Ga0065721, IMG submission 59108) | Mesophilic microbial community from rice straw/compost enrichment Sample: eDNA_1 v2 (version 2) | ecosystem: Engineered > Solid waste > Grass > Composting > Bioreactor | place: USA: Davis...
GATAAAACAAGCTAGCGTCCGGTCCGCTGTTGCGGCATAGTTGTGCGATGCAGCATAAACCTGTTCTCGACTGACGAACGATGCGGAGACTTCCACCCCTCACGGCCCTGGAGGCCTTTGTGCAGGTCGCCCGGACCGGCTCCGTAAAGGCCGCTGCGGAGGAGCTTGCGCTGTCGGCGCCTGCGCTCAGCCGCCGGATTCAGGCGCTTGAGCGGTTCTTGGGCTACAGTCTGTTCGAGCGCAAGCATCAGCAGCTGGAGCTGAACCAGAACGGCCATGCGCTGCTCAAGGAGATCGCGCCCGCGCTTGATACGCTGAGTGCAGCCATCGAGAGCGCGATGGGCGGCGCACGGACGATGCGCGTGCGCCTCGGCATGCTCCCGCTGTTCGCGAGCCAGCGGCTGTTCCCGCGGCTGGGCGAGTTCCACAAGCTCCATCCCGATGTTCATCTGGATGTTGACACCAGCCCCAACGCCATCGCCCGCCTCGGCGAAGGACTGGACGCCGCCATCGTACTTGCCAGGGATGTTGACCCCTCTTTGTACGCACGCGAATTAGACCGCGATCTTGTCTATCTGATCGGCTCCAAAACCCTCCTTGAGGGCAGTCACCCGGTTACCAGGCCGGAAGACATCGCCCGCCAGACGCTGCTCGTCCACCGCGACATGTCTGCGACGTTCGATGTTTGGAAGGACGCTGTAGGTCTGCCCAACCTCACCCCGGCCTCGATCGACTATTATGATTCGGGCGCGCTGATGCTGGAGGCGGCGGCGCAGGGACTCGGTATTGCCGCCATGCATGGCCGCCATTTTCAGGAAGCCCACGATCCCCGTATCGTCCGGCTGTTCGATTTTCATGTCGAAAGCCCCTATCGCTATTTCTTCGTCTGCCGACCTAAAGCGATGGAAAAGCGCGCGGTCCGCACGTTCCACGACTGGGTAATTAACGCCGAGATTTGATCCCGCACCGCTGCGTGAACGCCTCTGCCGCAGCTCGCTCTCAAACGATTTGTAAACGGACAGTCGGCTATCTCGCTCGCCATCACCTATGTGGGGTAGGAAGTGGGCGCGAGCATGCCGGCGACGAAGATTTTGACGGTCGATGACAGCCGTAGCATGCGTGCGCTGCTGCGCATGACGCTGACCGGCGGCGGCTTCGAGGTGGTCGAGGCGGAAGACGGGCAGGCGGCGCTCGACTGGCTTGAGGCGAACGAGGCCGATCTCATCATAACAGATATCAACATGCCGCGCCTCGATGGCTTCGGCTTTATTGAGACGCTGCGCGCGCAGGGCCGTCGACATGTGAACCGTCCCGTGCTGGTGCTGACGACCGAATATAGCGAGGAGAAGCGCAGCCGTGCGCGGGAAGCAGGGGCAACGGGATGGCTGGTGAAACCGTTCGACCCCGAGCGGCTGCTGGCAGCCGTACGGCATGTGACGCATTGAGGCGGTTGATTATCGTCCTGATCGCGGAACCAGATCGTCTGATTTGTTCTTGAAGCGCGCGGTTCCGGCAGGAAGCCGTTCTGCCTATCTGCAAGATGATTCGTCTACGCGTGAGACATCGTTGGCTCTGTGCGGCGTGATTGCAGGGCCGATGTGCGCATCTGTCCCACTCCCCCCAATCTTGCCTCTTCCCACGGCCCGCGCTGCGCACTAGTGAGTCGGTTCCGTGACAGCTGAGCGAGGGCCGATGGCGAGCAAGGGATCTGCACTTACCGATCGCCGTTCGAGCGCTGGCGATTATCTGAAATTTCTGCAAGCCTGGTTGCGCAAGCCGCGCCAGACGGCGTCCATTGTGCCGAGCAGCCCGCATTTGGGGCGGCTGATGGCCTCGCAGATCNATCCNCANGGCGGCCTNGTCATGGAGTTTGGNGGCGGCACCGGCGCGCTGACCCGGCAAATTCTCGCGACCGGTCTGCCTCGTACNGATCTGGAAGTGGTCGAGATCAATCCCGGTTTCGCGCGCAATCTGCGGCGGGATTTCCCGAATGTATCGATCATCGAGGCGCCGGCGCAGGCCGTCGTCGCGCAGAGCGCTGGCGGGGCGGGTGCTTATCAGTGCGTGATCAGTGGGCTGCCGCTTCTGGCGATGAGCAAGGGTTTGCAGAGCGCGATCGTGACCGAGGCGTTCCGGCTGCTGCGGCCGGGCGGGGCGTTCATCCAGTTTACCTATTCGCCGCGCCCGCCGGTCGCCGATTCGGTAGCGGACGCGCTCGATCTGGGCGTTGAGCGCATCGGCACTATCGTGCGTAATGTGCCGCCCGCGACGGTCTTTCGTTATAGGCGCGCGGTCGACATCGCGGCGGTGGATGACGCGCAGCTCGCATTCTGAGATCTGGTCTCCGCCGGCAGTGCATATGCCCCCGGGTCGACCAATGTCATTTCTCCAATGGGCAGTCGCCATGGCCGCATCGCCGCGCTAGACAGGGTCCATGCAACGCTATGATGTGATCATATTGGGCGGCGGCCTTGTCGGGCTGACGCTGGCCGTGGCGCTGGAGCGGCATGGGGTGCGGAGCGCCGTTATCGATCCGGCAGCACCCTCGCGTGTGCCGGCGCAGAGCTTTGACGGGCGCACCTCGGCGATTTCCTCGGCCAGCTGGCGCCAGTTTGAGGCGATCGGTGTCGCGCCGTTCCTGCACGGCAAGACCTGCCCGATCAACCGGATCTGGGTGAGCGAAGGGCTGACCGGCGGTGCCCTGGACTTCGCGCCCGATCCCGAGGATGGGGCCATGGGGTTCATGGTCGAGAATGGCGAATTGCGCGCGGCCATCGAAGCGGCGGCGGATGCGTCCGACATCGCGCGGTTCCAACCAGACCGCGCCGCAGACGTCGTGCGCGGCGATCATGGCGTGACCGTTCGGCTGGAAAGCGGCGCCGAGATCAGCGCGAGCCTGCTGGTCGGTGCGGAAGGGCGGGGCAGCCCCACCCGCAAGGCAGCGGGCATTCCGGTGGCGACGTGGGATTATCCGCACACGGCACTGGTCACCGCCATCGAGCACGACGAAGCGCACGGCAACACCGCCTATGAGATCTTCTACCCGGGCGGGCCTTTCGCCCTGCTGCCGATGCTGCCGGGCAATCGATCGGCGATCGTCTGGACGGTGCCGACGAAACATGCAGCGGCCTATCTGAAGCTCGGCGAACAGGCCTGGTTGGCGGAAGCACAGAAGCGCATGGGGAATTTCCTTGGCCGCATCCGGCTGGCCGCGCCGATGCAGAGCTATCCGCTCGGCTATCATCGCGCCGCGCGGATCATCGACAAGCGGCTGGCGCTGGTCGGTGATGCGGCACATGGCATTCATCCCATTGCGGGGCAGGGGGTGAACCTGGGCTATCGCGATGTGGCGGCGCTGACGGAAGTGATCGTGGAGGGCATGCGGACCGGCATGGAGCCAGGCGACGCGCAATTGCTCGCGCGCTACCAGCGCTGGCGTGCGCTGGATGCCCTGAGCGTCACCATCATGATGGACGGGTTGGTACGTCTGTTCGATGTGCCGGGCAAACCCGCCTCGGCAATCCGCCGGCTCGGCCTTTCTGCCGTGCAGAAGCTCGGGCCACTTAAGGAGCGCTTCATGGACGAAGCGCGCGGCGAGAGCGGAAATAAGCCGCGGTTGTTGCTCGGCGATCTGGTCTGACCCGGACCTGCAACCAAGATCAGCTATCCTGCCGATCGACCTCAAAGCTTTATTTACTACAGGCGGTTAAAAGAGCGGCGTTGGAGGAGATCTGGCATGTCTGCCGTGCAAGTGCCGTCTGAGAGTTTTGGTGGGAAGCTGGCTCGGTTGGGCCGGATTCTGGGCATCACGGACACCGCCTCCGAGGCCGGGCGGGAAGATGAGGCGGCGGCCCGTGAGGCGGGGAGCGCGCATCTTCGCCGGGAAAGCGAGCGGCGCAAGACGCTCTACGACGAGGTTGGCAGCTTCATTTTCGCTCATGATCTCGACCTGACGCCGCTCAACTTCGGATTGGCTCTGGACTACATTACCGGCAACGACATCGCGATAGAGAAGGCCGTGCGCGCGATCCTGACCGAGCGCGGCAAGCTCACCAATGGCGTTGCCGAGCAGATCATTGCCGAGCAGCGCGCCGAGGAACTTACGCCAGATACGCTGGGCGATATGTTGCTGGAAGTGGAAGCCAATCTCGACCAGTTGACCGGCATCGCGAACCAATCCAGCAGTTCCGCCAAAGATTTCGGCGCTGCCCTGCAGAAGCAGGCTGCCACGCTCGGTCAAGCCGATACCGGAGAAGCGGTCAGCAATCTCATCCTGCTGACGCGCAGCATGATCGAGAAGACCCGCGAAGTCGAAGCCAGGATGCGGGACGGCCAGGTCCAGACGCGGCTGCTCCAGAAGAATCTGGAAAGCGCGCGCAAGGCCGCCGAGCAGGACCATCTGACCGGTCTGCCCAACCGGCGCGCATTCGAGAATACGCTTCGTGAGGAAGCCGCGACGGCCCGCGAGGGTACAGAACCGCTATGCGTGGCTTTCTGCGACATCGACCATTTCAAGGTCATCAACGATAACCACGGTCATGATGCGGGCGACCGGGTGCTGAAGTTCGTTGCGGGGCTGCTTGCGAAAATCTCCGACGACAGATGCCATGTCGCGCGACATGGCGGCGAGGAGTTCGTGATGCTGTTCCGCGGCATGACCGTCGCCGAGGCGGCGAAGGTGGTCGATGACGCACGCATCGATATGGCGCAGCGCAATCTCGTTGACCGCAAGACCGGCGAGCGGATGGAGCGCGTGACCTTCTCAGGCGGGGTCGCGGACGTGTTCGCCTATCCCGAACCGCGCGATGCGCTCAAGGCTGCCGACCGGGCGCTGTATCTGGCCAAGGAACATGGGCGAAACCGGGTGTACATTGCCCGCGATATGGAAGAGTGATTCACCGCTCAGCCCGAACGGTGACCCTCAGAAATCCGGCTGATCGTAGTATTTGGGCGGGGTGACGACTTCCATCCGTTCGGAGAGCAGCGGGCGGAAGGAGGGACGCGACTTGATGCCGGCGTACCAGCGTTTGGTGGGGCCGTGGCCCTCCCAGTCGATGCCGCCGAGATAATCGGCAACGGAGATATGCGCGGCGGCGGTGATGTCCGCCAGGCTCATCGTCCCGCCGGCGAGCCAACTGCGATGATCGAGCAGATAATCCATGTAATCCATGTGGGTGTTGGCCCGGCGCATGGCATCGCGCAGCGCGCCGGCATCGGGTGAAGCGCGGGAAACGACGCGCTTGATCATCCGCTCATTGAGCAGCGGCGCCACCACATCGCGGTACACGATCTGATCTAGCCAGGCGACGAGGCGGCGCACTTCCGCGCGGGCGAGTGCCGAACCGGCTATCAGCGGGAACTGATCGACCGTTTCCTCGAAATATTCGCAGATCGCCTGACTGTCTGCCAGCGTCGCCGCACCATCATCGGAAACGATGACCGGCGTGGCGCCCGCTGGATTGAGATCAAGGAACTCGTCTCGGGCTTCCCACGGTGATTCGCGCACGGTTTCGTACACGATGCCCTTCTCCGCCATGAGAAACCGGACTTTGCGGGAAAAGGGGCAGAGCGGGAACTGATAGAGATGCCACATGCCCGGCTCTTAAATCGCTGGCCGGGCCGATCAAAGCTGAAACTTGCGTTTACGGAACCAATGTCGGCAAGCGGACTTGTTCCAAAGACAGCACCCTCATGACGGAGTGCTCCTCGCAGGCGAAATCTGATAGGATCGCAGCCCATGCACACCAGCGTTCGCACATTGGGGTTTGTCGGTGCCATTCTGCTGCTTGGCGGGGTGGCGGGTATCACGCTGGGCAATTTCGTCACAGCTGGCGGTGCTGACAACAAGACCGGCGCGGAAGAGCTGGCGGCTTATTGGAGCGAGGCCGGGCTAGGTGATGACGAGCCCACATTCGAGGACCGCCAGCCAACCGCGCTTGCCACACGCAACGGGCCGACGAGCTATCACTGCGAGGGTTGCGATTCAGGGCTGCATCGCGTGCCCGAGTATCTCGAAACGTTGCCTGCGGACTATGCGCCGCTGCCGCCCTATGAGGCGGTTGATCTGAAAGACCTGACGCGGCCACGCGCCGCTGCCCGCGCGGAAGTCCCGTCTATCCCGCCCCGTCCCAGAGAGCCCGTGCCTGCCGAGCGCCCGCCAGCAGCGGCGCTCCGCTCCGCGCCGCTGCTGGCAGAATAGGTCTGTCAGAGGTGCCGGTTGAAAGCCGATGGCCCAGCCCTCGTCTCACCCCGCCCTCTTTTCACCCACCCCGGAAACGCACGGTCGTCCCGTTAGAGCGACATGCAGGTGTGGTGTATGGTTCGCCGCAAATCAGTGCAACCAAGCTGCGCGCAATCTGTTATATAGACAACGACCCGCGATCTGAGCGGCGTTCTGCATGAATGGATATTCTTTTGGGCGAGGCCTTACGTCATTTTCGGCGGGAACGGCCTGTGTCCGTAACTCTCGATCGCGCGGGGCTCCTGGATGATCAGGCGGCTGCTCCTTTAAAGCGGGTAGATGTTACGGCACCGGTTCGGATCGCACTTATCGGCGGCTTTCTGCCGCGGCGGTGTGGCATCGCGACCTTTACGACCGACATTTATAATTCGCTGAGTGCGGCCTATCCCCAACTTGTGATCGATATCTACGCGATGTCACCCATTATGGGCCCGCCCCATAGCGACCCCGCGGTGCGCGCCTCGATCATCGAGGGACAGGTTCCAACCTTTGTCGATGCAGCCCAGCAGATTGAATCCAGCGGTGCCGATGTGGTCTGGCTCCAGCACGAGTTCGGCCTGTTCGGCGGTCTTGCCGGAGACATGATCCTCGAACTGGTCGATCGCGTCGCCGCGCCACTGATCGTGACCCTACACACTGTACTCGCCGCGCCAGATGACGATCAACGCCGTGTGATGGAGAGGCTGATCGCACGGGCCAGTCGACTTGTGGTGATGTCCCAGCGCTCGCGTGACTTGCTGCGTACGGTTTATAATGCTGACGCCGATCAGATCGCGCTCATTGCGCACGGCGTGCCGGACAGGCCGTTTGGGCGGGGGCAGCAGTTCAAGACGAAGTTTGGATTTGATGACAGGCAGGTGGTGTTGACCTTCGGCCTGCTCTCGCCGGGAAAAGGCATCGAAGCCGTGATCGCGGCCTTGCCCGCTATCGTCGCGAGGCATCCCGACGTTCTCTATTGCATTGCCGGGGCAACACATCCCAATCTGCTGGCGCAGGAAGGAGAAGCTTATCGCGAGAAGCTCCGGGCGCAGGCACAGGCGCTTGGCGTTGACGACCATGTCCGCTGGATCGACAGCTTCATGGAGACAGAGGCATTGCTCGACTTGATCGAAGCGACGGATGTCTATGTGACGCCCTATACGGGCGCACAGCAATCCACATCCGGCACGCTCTCTTATGCAATGGCGCTCGGCAAGGCAGTGGTATCAACGCCATATGTGCATGCTCTAGAACTGCTCGCGGACGATCATGGTGTGCTGGTGCCCTTTCACGACAACGCGGCGCTGGGCGATGCAATTGGCGATCTGCTGAGCGACCGAGAGCGGTTGATGACCTTGCAACGCCGCGCTTATGCGCGCAGCCGCGATATGATCTGGCCGGTCTTTGCCGAACGCAGCCGCGACCTGATTGCAGCGAGCCAGATTACGCCGGGCGCAGCGCGCGTGCCCGAGCAGATCGGCGTGGATGGGCTGCTGCGGATTTGTGATGATACCGGCATTCTGCAGCACAGCATCCATGGCGTGCCGGACCGCGCCCACGGCTATTGCGTGGATGATAATGCGCGTGCGCTGATGCTGATGCACCGCCTTAATGGCGAGGCACTGCGTCGTTGCGACCGGCTGACGGGAATCTTCGCTGCCTTTGTGCAGCACGCCTGGAATCCCGATCGGCAGGAATTCCGCAACTTCATGGGCTTTGGTCGCAACTGGCTGGAAGACATCGGCTCGGAGGACAGCTGCGGACGAACGTTATGGGCGCTGGGCTTTTCCGCACAGCGCGCCAGGAACACCGGACTGAGGCGCTGGTCGCATGAATTGTTCGAGCGCACGGCACCGTCGGCGCTGGATTTTCAATCCCCTCGCGCGATTGCCTTCGCGATGCTGGGCGCGGATTATGCGCTGACTACACACGGTGAGCACCAACTGGCTGCCCACATCATTGAGCGGGGTGCTAGCCGGCTGCTTGAATTGTTCCACGCGGTCGCCCGGCCCGACTGGCACTGGTTCGAGAACGTCCTGGCGTATGACAATGGCCGCCTATCCGAGGCGATGTTGCGGGCTGGTGCGCGGCTGGGCCATGACAACATCACGGCTTGCGGTCTCACCTCATTACGCTGGATCACCGAGCTGCAAATCACGTCGCGCGGCCACTTCCGCCCGGTGGGATCGGACAGCTTCGGCAAGCCTTACGAGCCGCCACGGCCGTTCGACCAGCAGCCAGTCGAAATCTGGGCGATGATCGACGCCACCGCAGCGGCTTATGATGTCACAGGCGACCTGGCGTGGCTGATCCATGCGCGGCGAGCTTATGACTGGTTCGCGGGACATAACGATCGCGGCGTTATGGTCGCGGATCCGGTCACTGGCACCAGCCGGGACGGGATCAACCCGCGCGGGCTGAACCTCAACGAAGGCGCCGAGTCCGTGCTGGCTTATCAGCATGCGACATGCGCCATCCGCGATTTCATCGCCAAAGCCGTTTGAGACGCGGCATGGTTCACCTCGTTCAACATGATTTGCGGCTCCACGCGGATCCGACGCGGGTTGTGGTGCGGCCCTTCCACCTGGCCTGGCAAGCCTCGGGTCCTGACCTTGAGCGCGTGTTGCGGCTTTCGCGAGAGATCATTGCGCTCGATCCGCGCACGGTGCGGGCCGAACTTGCGGTGGTCCTGCGCGATTTTGCGGACCGGCACTGGCAGATCGAGAAGGTGTTTGAAGAGCGCTTCGAGGAAATCCGCCCGAAGCTCGGTCTCGATGCCCTCGTTCTCAAGCGTGAAATGAGGCTCCTGCTCGGCGCCTATTTTTGCCATGAGTATAGCTACGCCGCCGCCGCCCTGATGAACCCCAGTGTCGTGCGGCATCCCGACCAGAGCGGGCTGCTGGATGGAAGCATTCGTATCCTGCTCTCACTGCGTGCTGTGGGGGAGGGGCATATCTCGACAATCGCGTTTCGTGAGGGGATCATCACGAACGACCGCAAGCTGACCCTGTTGCCCCAGCCCACTTTCGCCACGGCAGCGATGGAGGGCGCGCCTCTTGAGCACAAGCCGGAAGATGTCGTGACGCTTTATCGCCAGCACGACAGCAGTATCTCGGGCACGGTCATTTTCCCGATTACCGAGGCGCAGCGCAATGGGCTGGAAGATCTGCGGCTGCTGGAATTCCAGCGCGATAGCGGCAAGAGCGAGTGGATCGGCACCTATACCGCGTATAGCGGCCGCGACATCCAGTCCGAGCTGCTGCGCACCCGAGACTTCAGGGATTTCACGCTGACCCCGATCAAGGGCAGAGCGGGCCGGAACAAGGGCATGGCGCTGTTTCCGCGCAAGATTGACGGGCAGTTCTGCATGATCGGCCGGCAGGACGGCAAGAATCTATACCTCCTGCGCTCTAACCAGATTGACCATTGGGACGGTGGGTCGCTGCTGCTTGAGCCCCGTTTTCCGTGGGAGCTGGTGCAGATCGGCAATTGCGGCGCGCCGATCGAGCTTGATGAGGGCTGGCTGGTGCTGACGCATGGGGTGGGCGCCATGCGCAAATATGCGATCGGCGCGGCGCTGCTCGACAAGAACGACCCGTCGAAGGTACTCGGTCGCACGCCCAACCCGATCCTCTCAGCTGCGGACGAGGATCGCGAAGGTTATGTGCCCAATGTTGTCTACACCTGCGGTGCGATCCGCGTGGGCGACGACATCTTTTTGCCTTATGGGGTGGCGGACAGCTCGGTGTGTTTCGCCTTTGTCGCCATATCCGAAATACTTGCCGCGATGGCTTGAGCCAGATCGTGACACCCCCGGCATTTTCACGCCGGGGACTCAGCTTCATTCCGCCGCGACGACCTCGGCCTTGTCAGACAGGGGGTGGGCCAGGCGGCTCAGCATTTCCTTCGGGCAGACCTGCCAGAAGTGATCGCGGTTGCGATCCCAGCTGTGCAGGATGGACTTGGCCCAGGCGCTGTCCGTGCGGGCGATATGCTCCTCGATCAGTTCCTTCAGCACGGCTTCCCAATGGGGGCTGTCCAGCCGTTGCCAGACGATGCTCTCGGGATTGGCGTGCGCCGCGAACGTGCGGCTTTCATCATAGATGAAGGCCATGCCGCCGGTCATGCCCGCGCCGAAATTGGCGCCGGTCTTCCCGAGGATCACGGCCATGCCGCCGGTCATATATTCGCAGCCATTGGCGCCGCAGCCCTCGACGACGACCTGTGCGCCGGAGTTGCGGACCGCGAAGCGCTCACCGGCCTGACCGGCCGCGAAGAGCTTACCCGCCGTGGCACCATAGAGCACAGTATTGCCGATGATCGTGTTTTCCTGGCTCGCGAGTGGGCTGGAGACCATCGGGCGCACGGCGATGATGCCGCCTGAAAGCCCCTTGCCGACATAGTCATTGGCATCGCCGAAGACTTCCAGCGTGATGCCCTTACAGAGGAAGGCACCAAGCGACTGTCCGGCGGTGCCGCGCAGGCGGACATGGATATGCCCGTCCTGGAGGGTCGACATGCCGAACTTCTTGGTGACCATGGCGGAGAAGCGCGTGCCCACGGCGCGATGTGTGTTGCGCACCGTGTAAGTGAGCTGCATCTTCTCGCCCCGCTCGAACACCGCCTGTGCGTCCGTGATCATCTGCGCATCAAGGCTGTCAGGCACTTCATTGCGCCAGGTCGGCAGGTTGAAGCGGCGCTTGTCGTCATCCGCATCCACCTTCGCGAGGATCGGGTTGAGATCGAGATCGTCGAGATGCTCGGCGCCACGGCTGACCTGACGGAGCAGCTCCGTGCGGCCGATCACTTCATCCAGGCTGCGATAGCCCAGGCGCGCCAGGATCTCGCGCACTTCCTCGGCGATGAAGGTCATCAGGTTGATGACCTTCTCCGGCGTGCCGGTGAACTTGGCGCGCAGGCGCTCGTCCTGCACGCACACGCCCACGGGGCAGGTGTTGCTGTGGCACTGTCGGACCATGATGCAGCCCATCGCGACGAGGCTCAGGGTACCGATGCCGAACTCCTCGGCGCCGAGGATCGCGGCAATAACGATGTCACGTCCGGTCTTGAGGCCGCCGTCCGTGCG
>Ga0065721_10005902_pt1 | contig 11304 bp, 12 predicted proteins | sample Mesricmetagenome_FD_59108 | JGI IMG/M metagenome (GOLD analysis project Ga0065721, IMG submission 59108) | Mesophilic microbial community from rice straw/compost enrichment Sample: eDNA_1 v2 (version 2) | ecosystem: Engineered > Solid waste > Grass > Composting > Bioreactor | place: USA: Davis...
AATAGGCTTGAACAGCACAAGCCCGACAACCATCAGGTAAGTAAAAGAGATCAGAAACTCCGACCAGCCCGGCATATCCCGAATAAGCAGAATCGGGCGTATCGTGCTCCAATCGAGCGGGCGTCCGTCGATAAAGATCCGAAAGGCCGTCCCCGATACGTAGAAAGCGATCAGCGTCTTGAGCGCGGCCAGCCCCATCCGGGGAGCCGCCCGGCGGAACGGCTTCGAGTAGTAGGCCAGCTGCGAGACGTACCCGAAGCTGAAGACGAATCCGGAGAACGTGATCAGGTTGATGACGTCGATGAAGCGCTGCCCGTCCGGATACACCAGCGGATCGCTGAAGAACTGAAGCGTGTGGCAGTAAACCATTCCGATGACGAGCAGCCCCTTGAAGAGGTCGATCGCTCTCTCCCGCGTGGGAGCCGCGGCCGGCGTCGCGCTCATCCCTTGATCCCCGTCAGGCTGATGCCCTTCACGATCTGGCGTTCGAAGACGATGAACAGCAGCAGAATCGGCAGGGAAGAAAGCGTATTGATGACCATCGGCTTGACGTAATCCTCCGAGTACTGGTTCATCAAGGTCGGAATCCCCATCGGCAGCGTAAACAGATTATCGTCGGTTACGGACAGGAACGGCCACAGGAAGTTGTTCCAAGAGCCGATGAACGTCAGAATCGCCATCGATGCGAGAGCCGGCCGCGTCAACGGAAGCATGATGGACCAGAAGATCCGCCATACCCCGGCTCCGTCGATCTGCACGCTCTCGACCAGCTCGTTCGGCACGCCGTCGAAAAAGCTTTTGAGCACGATGACCGCGACCGGAGAGGCCAGCGCAGGCAGGATCAGGCCCTGGTAGCTGTTGAGAATGCTCATGTCCTTGGCGACCTGGTAAAGCGGGATAATGACCGCTTCGCCCGGAATAAGCAGTCCCGCCAGGACGAAGAAGAACATGGCCGTGCGGTAACGGAACGGGATCTTCGAGATGGCGAAGCTGGCCATGGCCGCGACCGCCACCGTGAGGATCGTGACGCACGCCGCCACGAAGAAGCTGTTGAACGTCCAGTTCATGAGCTTGGTCGTGCTCAGGATCTCGTCATACACGGCGAAGGAATAAGGCGGCGTGAACCAGTCGACGAGCGTAACGATTTTCATGCCTTCCTGCTTGATGGAGACGATCAGCATCCACACGATCGGGGCCAGGAAGAAGATAGCCGCGATCAGCGAGATGATCCGATAGATCCACTTCATCAGGCGCGCGCCTCCTTCCGGTTATTGAGCCAATATTGGATCGCCGAGAGAACGAGCAGGATGACGAATACCACGTAAGACATGGTTGCCGCGTAACCGAGATCGTTCTCGCGGAAGCCCGTCTGATAGATCAGCTGGATAATCGGCCGGGTCTTGTCGAGCGGACCTCCGCCTGTGATGATGTAAATCTGCAGGAATACCTTGAAGGAAGCGATGATCTGGAGCATCGTGATCGTCTTGGTGATCGGGCTTAAATGCGGCAAAGTCACGTTCCAGAAAACGTTCCAGTTGTTCGCTCCGTCCAGCCGTGCCGCCTCGACGATCTCGTCCGGGATTTCCTGCATCGCCGACAGGTAGAGAATGAAGTTGAAGCCGACCGTCCACCACAGGGTGATGGCGGAGACCGCGATCCAGGACAAACCGACCTCCGTCAGCCAGAAAATCTCGCTATTCTCGGGAAGAATGCGAATCAAGTGCAGGAACGTGTTCACGAAGCCCATATACGGTTGGAAAATAAACAGGCCGAGGAAGGACGCGACGGCGACGGACAGAACGCTCGGGATGAAGAACACGGTCCGGTACAGCTTGCGCAGCCGCGATTTGCGGTTGGCGATAAGAGCGAGCACGATGGCCAGCACGACCATCGTCGGCGTGGTCAGGATGACGAACAGCGTCGAGTGCCAGATCGCCTCCCATACTTCCCGGTCGTGGAACATTTTATTATAGTTGTCCCAACCGACGTAGGACATTTTCTTGATCAAGGTCCATTTGTAGAACGTCATCTCGATGCCTTTGATCATCGGCCAGATCGTATACAGAACATAGATGAGGACAAAAGGCAGCAGGAACAACAGCGCCAGCAAGTCCGCTCTCCATTTGCTGATTCTCATATGCACGCACCCCTCGCCGGACAGCGCGGCAAGCCTGCGGCCGAGGCCGCGGGGCTTGCCGGCTTCCTCTCATTCGGCGCTATTCTTTCAAGATCTTCTCGACTTCGGCTTGGATCTTCGTCATCGCGTCGGCCGGCGTCATCTTGGCGGCCCACACTTCGTTCAAGTACTTGAACAAGGCGTTATCGCGAATCTGCCAATTCTTCGTGGAAGGCTTGCTGAACTTGACCGTATCGGCGACGGAAGCGTAGTCGCTGCGGTAAGGCATGGCTTTGTATTCCGCGTTCTCGAGAACGGACGGCTTGGAAGGAATGTGTCCCGCCTTGGCCCAGATCTGACCGTTGCTGGCCAGCCAGTCGGCGAAGATCATCGCCGCCTTGCGCTTATCCGGATCCTCCTTCTTCGTTACCGGAAGGATGACCGTATGGGAATCTCCCCACGTGGCCGGCTGATCGAAGATCTGCGGAATCGGCATGGCGCCGAATTCGAAGTCCTTCGTCGCCTCCCACGTTCCGGTCGCCCATACGCCGGTCATCATGATGGCCGCGGTACCGCTCTGGAAGTTCTTGTAGAAGTCCGGATCGTTCTTCTTGATGTAGCCGTTCGTGTACAGCTTCTGGATGTAGTCGGCCGCCTTCGCTCCCTTATCGGCATCGACCGCCGCGCTTCCGAGATCGTCGGAGATGACGTCGCTCGCGCCGAGCTGATGGTACAGCGCCCACCACAGGCGGAACGGATCGTCGTTGGAGTTGGATAGGGCGAACGGAGTCACTTTCTCCGGAAGCTTCTGTTTGAGGGCTTCCAGGAAAGCGACAAAACCGTCCGCGGATTGCTCCAAGACCGGCTTGCCGTCTTCGCCGAGAAGTCCGGCGTCGCTCAGCAGCTTCTTGTTATAGAACATGATGAACGGGTGCGTATCGAGCGGAGCCGCGTAATGCTTGCCGTCCACCACGGTTGCGTTCAGAAGGTTGGAATTGTACGTTCCCCAATCGACGCCGGCCGCTTCCGCCACGTCGTCCAGCTCGCTGACGACGCCTTGGTCGATCAGATCCGGAAGACGGGACGTATGGGAGATTCCGACGTCGGGTCCGTTGCCGTTGCCGACCGCCGTGATCAGCTTGGTGTAATATTCTCCCCATTCCAGCTTCGTGTTCTTGACTTGAATGTCCGGGTGGGTCTTGTTGAACTCGTCGATCATGGCTTGCATGTTGTCGCCGTCGCCTCCGCTGAAGAGCGTCCAGAAGGACAGCGAGACTTGCTTGCCGCTTCCGGAATTGGAAGCCGGCGCGCTAGAGCTTGCTTCGGCAGAGGGGCTGGAACTGTCCGCAGGTTCCGGACTCGCGTTGCCGCCCCCGTTGTTCCCGCCGCATGCGCTTAATACCAGAGATGCCGACATCAGGGTTGCCAGAGTCAAACCAATGTTTTTTCTCATATTTGCCTCCCCATGTAATGAAATCTCTACTCAAGGCACCAAACTATTGTTTTATTTCAAGTTTGTTGTACCTTCGAGGCAATATTATTCCAGATTTTGATGACTGTCAACGCTTTCATACAATATTTATGTAGTTAAATAGTTAAAAAGGGCCTATAGTTACAAGATCGCTGTAACCATAGGCCTTTCGACATCATTATTCGGTAGTATAATAAACTTTAACGTTGATGTCCTGTTCATAATCCCCGAATTGCTTGCCGAACAAGTTCAATCCGCCCTGGTGGACCGCATCCGGCTTTACCCCTATTCGCAGCCGGATGTTCGGCCGATGGATCAGCTTCAGGTCGTCGACCTTCACTTCGGATACCTTCTCCATGTCGAGCGTTGTCAGGTGGCGGTCGATTCGCCACGTCTTCAGCAACCCGTATTGCGTCGACCAATCCGGCAGCCAGGCCGGGTTCAGCCGGCCGCGGCGATCTCCGAAGTCCCCCGGGCTCGTCCAAGTGCCGATCTCCACTCCGTTGATCCAAAGCGTAATATCGGACGGCCAGTTATTGTCGTAGTTCGGCGCCTCGGAGCACAGCTCCATGGAGATCTCCAGCGCATCGATTCGGGCATTGGCCGGAATCTCAAGGGGAAGAAGGTACTCCAGATACCCTTTGCGCAGCCAGATCATCTGGGCACCGATATGCTTCGGATGATAGAAGCTGGCCGGCTCGTCCTCCTTCACGATCATGCCTTCGACGTTGGCCATCCCACAGGTCGGATGAACCTCGCAGTCGCTGTAATGGCCGACCGGCATCTCCATCTCGTAGGTGCTGAGCCTTCCCCTGGGAACCGTCTTCTCGACATTAAACGCGATGCGGATATCGTCGTAATTCCGGGTGCATACCTTCATCGCCCCGCGCGAAGCCGGGACCAGCTCCGTGCTGATCAGCCTCGCCGCCTCCAGCACCTTGACGTTGTTCGCCACCGTCGACACGGGCAGCTTGAGCGCTTCCGCGATCTCCATGACGTTCATGTTTCTCGTGCTAAGAAGCTGAAGCATATCGACGCGGGCACGAGTGGACAGAGCGTGCGCGACGGCGACCAGCCTATCCGGATCCTGAAAGCTAAGCTCGAGCATGCTCGTACATCTCCTTTCGGCTATACATTTTACTGCATTTATCTTAATTGAAAGCGTCATTTATATCAATATTATTGTAACAAATTATATTTTTTGTAGTAATTAACGGAAGGCTGCATTCGTGGACAAATGACTTGAACAAAGAGATGAAGCTTGAATAAGCGAAAGCGAATGGGCATGAAATTTCATGTTCATTTTTCGCCAGAGGGACAAAATCGGGAATTATAGATGAAAAATCATCTAGAATCAGCTTCATTTTTGATCGTCCGCCAGTTGCGTACGGTGGCAGGCGGGTTCAGCTTGTCCAATTGGGCCGAGAGCTTTCGCTTCTACAATTCCTAATCGATTCTTGTCGACATTCCCCTCTCTTATTCGACTAATTCAGGCGATGAAGAAGTTCGTATTTATTGCCGCAAGGATCTTCGAAGTAAACGGCGTAGTAGGTGGGGCTGATGGGAAAAAGCCTCGGTCCGTCGTTAACGGCGCCTCCGATCTCGACGATTAGCTTCGCGAGCCGATCGACTTCTTCCCGGTCCTGCGCCCAGAATCCGATCAGATTGGCGTTCGGCCGATGCTCCCGATCTTCCGTGATGGCGAAATAAGCGGCGCTCGGAAGCTCCCCGTCCGCGGCGAACACCTTCCAATTCGCGCTGTGAAAAGTCCGGGTGAACCCCAGCTCGGGCAGCAGCTTCTCGTAGAAGGGCAGATCCCGCTCCAGGTCGTTTACCCGAAGGTCGATATGTCCGAATCGATTCATGGGTTAATTCTCTCCTCTGCATGGTTATTGGCGGAGCTTGTCCGGTGTCGAATCTCGTTCAGGACGCTCTCCCATCTCATCTTCATAAGCTCCCGCGTGTTCGGATGGTCCAAGTTCTCTTGATGGAAGCTGATCGTCGTCTGCCCCGCCTTGCCGGGAAGAAGCCGGATCTGCAAAGTAGAGGGCTTCTCCCAACCGTTCTTCTTCCACCTCAGGCGGAGCTGAGATTCCGGCTTCACGACTCTGAGCTCGCCCGAGATGCCCTCTGGCGAAGCGAAGGCTTCTCCCTCTCGAATCGAGAGCTTCGGCACGTTCCCCAGCCACAGTTTAAGCCCTTCTGGCGAGATCAAATAAGCCCAGGCCGCTTCCGCAGAGATCGGGAGCGTTCTCCGAACGCCGATCTGAAAGCCCGTCGCGGCCGTCTGACCGACCTGCCTGCCTTCCTTGTTCATCGCTTTACCTCCTCTTATGCTTCATATACGCTCACGGAGTCAATCCTCTGGCGAACAACTCGACGCTGGACTCCATGACCTCGGAGAACGGCAAGCTCGTAATCGGAGACGGAGCGAACAGCCGGGAGAGAAACGCCCCGTAATGGAGCCACATGAACGCGATCGCCTGCGCCTCCGCATCGGTCTCGATCAGCTTGCCCCGGTTCCGCATCTCCGTGAAATACCCGGTCAGCAGCTCCAACAGCTTCCGCGGATGCTTCTGCGCTTGCTCGCGAAGACCGGTCAGCTCGTTGTCGCCGAGCACGATCAGGAACAGCTTGCGGTTGCGGTCCATCGTCTCGTGGTACATCCGGCCGATCAGGAGCAGGTCTTCTCTAAGGTTCCAAATCAGCCTCTCTTCGAAAACCTGCGTCATCTCCGCCGCGTAATGATAACGCTCGATCGCCTTCTCCAGCAAATTCATCTTGCTGCCGAACTGACGGAACAACGTCATCTCGCTAACCCCTGCCGCCGCCGCGATCTCCTTCGTCGACACGCCTTTGTAGCCGCGCTCCGCCATCCGATCGATGGCCGCGAGCATAAGTTTGGTTCTGCTATCCACGGCAACGCACTCCGTCCTGCTTCTTCAAGAAAATAGTTAGTGGTCACTAACATTCCAACAATAGGATATATCGGCGGAGAAGCAAAGTCAATTCATTCTCTTAAGCTTAGGTAGACAGCTTCTCCATTTTCTGGTACCATTCCATTTAGTTAAGCCCTTAACTATATAGAATATAGGCCAGGAGATATCCATGGAAGAATTGCAGCAATACGTAAGGGACCTGCCTCTTTCGGCTTCCGTTTTCTTCGCTCTTGTAGAGACGACGGCAAGTTTGGTAGACGTGTCGGAGAAATATTGGCAGTCCAAAGGAATGAACGGCGCCCGTATCCGCATCCTCGTCGAAATCATGAAAGAAGGCGGAACGATTCTGCCATCTGCTCTCGCTCGTAAAATCGGAGTGACGAAGGCGAACGTCAGCCTGCTCCTCAGCCCTCTGGAGAAGGACGGGTGGATTCGGAGAGAGCCCCATCCGGAGGACGGCAGAAAGTCCGTTGTCTCGATTACGGGCGAAGGACAGAGTTTGCTTCTGAGGCATCTTCCCGAGAACCGCCAGGGAATCGCGGAGAGAATGCAAGCGCTGGAAGAAGACGAATTAAGGCTTCTGCTCAAGCTATTAACGAAGTTACGGGGAAAATAAAACCGAAAGGGTGGACTTCATGTCAATCGCAATAACGGGGGCCAGCGGTCAATTGGGACATCTGATCATCGAGGGGCTCCTGCGCCGGATTCCCGCCGAATGGATCCTTGCGTGCGTGCGGCGGCCGGATGCCTCCGGATGGTTCGAGGAACGGGGAGTCTCCGTCCGGCCGTGCGATTACGATCAACCGGACGCATTGGAACAAGCGTTTGCCGGCGTCTCCCGGCTGCTGCTCATCTCAAGCTCTCACCAAGACGATACGGTTCGGCTGCGTCAGCATGCCCATGTCATCGAGGCCGCCAAGAAAGCGAAGGTCGGGCATCTCCTCTACACGAGCTTCGCCTACGCGGACTACGGCTCCGTTCCTCTTGCGCACCTCCACTTGGCGACGGAGCAAGCCATTCTCGCTTCGGGAATTCCTTATACTTTTCTTCGGAACGCTCTGTACACCGATATCGTCGGGGCTCTCGGGCTTCCGGGCGCGATCGCCCAAGGGGAGCTTGTCGTTCGCTCGGGAGATTGGACGTTCAACACCGTAACCCGGCCGGACTTGGCGGAAGCCGCCGCGGCCGTTCTCGCCAATTCGGAAGCTCATCTGAACCGAAGCTACGAGCTTACGGCATCTCGAACCTGGACATTCGAAGACTTGGCCGACGTACTCGCCGAGATTGCCGGCAAGCCGATTACCCTGCGCCGGGATCCCGAAGTACAGAGTTGGATTTACGGGTTCTTGAGCCGAATCGATACATCCTCCGTCTCCGTCGATCTCGAGCGGCTTCTGGGCCGTCCGACGACTTCGCTTCTTGAGAGCATTCAACCTATGGTTTCGCGGGAGCGTGACTGAGTCATGGTCGACTTTGAATGGTACCGAAGCTTTATGGCCATCTATAAACATGGCTCCTTGTCGGATGCGGCCAGAACGAGAATGATGACGCAGCCGGCCATGAGCCAGCATTTGTCCGCCCTGGAGGCCGAGAGCCGGGGAGCCGCTGTTCGTCCGGACCCCCAGAAAGCTGATNCCTACCGAGAGAGGCAAGGAGCTTTATTCGGAGCTCGCCCCCTTGATCGAGCATCTGGAGGCCGCCACCNTGAATTTGAAAGCCGCGTCTCTTCCTNCTCTTAAAGTCGTCCGGATCGGCTCCGCCCTTGAGTTTTTTCGCGAGAACGTCCTTCCGAACTTAAACCGGATCGGGATGCGCACCGTCAACGCCTTCGGAACGGCGAACGAGCTGCTGGAACTGCTGAAGGACGATCGAGCCGACCTCATCGTGACTTCGAAGAAAATCGCCGCGCCCGGAATCGAATACGACAAGCTGTACCGGGAGGAATTCGCGATCGTCGCTCCGGCATCCATGGAGATTCCGGAAACCGATCGGATCCCCGCCATCGAGAAATGGCTTGCCGAGCAGAACTGGATCAGCTACGGCTTGGAGCTGCCGATCATTAGGAGGCTATGGCGGGAACACTTCCGGAAGCGCCCGCTGATCAAGCCGGTTCATGTCATCCCTAACCTTCACATGATTCTCGAAGCCGTCGGGAACGGGGCCGGCATCAGCCTGGTGCCCACATATCTGTTGAATCGAAGCGACAGTCGCGCGAGAACGATATTCGAGAACCTTAAAGTCGCCAACGAGCTGTTCGCGGCATATCCCTCGAAGCACAAACACCTGCCCGAAATCCATGAGATCGTCCGCCTCCTGCGCGGAATGGATCGGCTGAGCACGCTCCCCGGGTCGGAATCGATATAAATTTATTTATAGTTTCTTCGCTATTTCATAATTTGTTTTATATCCGGATCAACCTTAAACTGAGCTCAATCCCATTAAGGAGTTGACCTGGAATGACCAAGAAGAAAGTACTGATCGTCGTAACGAATCACTCGGAGATTCATGAAGGCAGGCGGACGGGAATCTGGCTTACGGAATTCGCGGAAGCATACGTGGAATTTATCGGCCAGGGGTACGAAGTGACGGTCGCGAGCCCCCTCGGCGGCAGCGCCCCGATCGACCCCGGAAGCTTCGACTCCAATACGCCGCAATCCCTATTGAATACCCGGAAGCACTTGGAGAATACCGTGAAGCTGGATGAGGTCGGCGCGGACGCGTTCGATGCGATTTTCCTGCCCGGCGGTCACGGCACGATGTACGATCTTCCGGACAGCCGGAAGCTTCAGGAGCTGCTTCGGGACTTCTACGAAGCCGGCAAAATCGTGGCGGCCGTATGCCACGGACCCGCGGGGCTTGTCGGCGCTAGGCTGTCCAACGGGGCGCCTCTGGTGGCGGGCAAGAGGGTCAGCGCGTTCACGGACCGGGAAGAAGCGGAGACCTCGCTGGATCGCCATCTTCCGTTCACCTTGGAGAGCAGGCTTCGCGACCTCGGCGCGATTTACGTCGCCGCCCCGAACTGGACGTCCCATCACGAGGTCGACGGCAACCTGATTACCGGCCAGAACCCGCAATCGACCTTGGCGGTCAGCCGCGCCCTCATCGCGCAATTAAACTAAACCGACTCAAGGCCCCCCTTCTTCGGATGAAGGGGGGCCTTGTTTCGTTCGTTTCGAATTTCGAATTTCGAATTTCGAATTAGTTCATCCATTGTAGATATTGAAGCATGCGGCTGAGTACAGCCGCGCACTCCGCGCGCGTAGCGGGCGCTCTTGGGACGAAGGCGCCTTCGGCATTCCCTTCCATCACTCCCGTCTGCAGCATTATGGCAATCGGTTCGTTAGCCCAGACGGCCAATTCTTGTTTATCGGCGAGGCGATCCAAGGCCGATAGGCTCGTCTCCGGCGTTAGCCCCGCGAACGCGATAGCCCTTGCGATCATGGAGGCCATTTGCTCGCGGGTAACGGGATCGTTCGGCCGGAATGCTCCGGTCTCGTCTCCCAGGATCAGCCCCGCATCGTAAGCGGCCGTCACGGCCCCCGCAAACCAGTTGTACGGGCGAATGTCCGAGAGGAGCGACTCGCCGGATGCCTCTGTCAATCCGAGAGCGCGTACGAGCATGGCGGCGAACGAGGCGCGAGTTACGCGTTCGTTCGGAGCGAATGTCCCGCCCCCGGTTCCCTCCACGATAAGCTTGTTTGCCAGCAGCTCGATGTCTTTTTGAGCCCAGTGTCCTTGCACGTCGTTGAAAGAATGCTCGGATTGAACGACGGCATACAAGCTGTTATGCGGGACGAAGAAAGTCGCTTGAGTCGCGTTATCCGCCGTCTTGAAGACGGATGGAACAAAGTGAGGCCTATTGTCCGCGTCCAACCAAACGACCGTAGACAATGCAGGGTTAACCTCCTGATCGAGGGTCATCGTCCGTTCCGTATAAACGTTGCCCAAGGAAGTCGTCTCCCGGCCGTCGATGTAGATGGAGAAGTCGATAGGACTCGCGAGCATCGTGAGGCCTTGTTCGCCCAGTTCGTTTCTCCACCTCTGGCCATTTGCTTCCGTCTCCATCCCGATGGCTATCGTAATGACCGAACCGCCGTCGATGTTTCTCCATACAGCCAGCGGTAGGCTGAAGCTTGCGCCATTCGCCATAAGCCGGATAGCGGCTTCCGGTTGCGCGTTTAAAATCTCCTTTATGGCGTCCGCAGGCAAATCGAGTTTGACGACCGGATCGGAAGCGCCTACGTCCACTTCCACGATCCGATTCGCGGCAAAAAGGGCTCGGAGCTGCGAAGCCTCTGCGATCAACCGCGTAACGGCCCTTCCGTCGCTTGTCTTTTCTTTGACGACTGTAAGGTTAATGTCCTGTCCATTGATTTTGACGGTCATTTTCAAGATAGGATTCGAAATGGCGGTCGGTGTCCAAGGAATTGTCGTCGTTTCGGCAACGAGATCGATTCGGCCAACATCGACTGTCTCCCCTGAAAGGACGGTTGCGGTTAATTCTTTAGCTTGATACCCTGCGGCCGCGATTCGGATCGTTTGACTGCCCGGCTCGATGCTCTCCAACGTAAAAGAACCCTGGTCATCCGTAATAGCGGTATGCTCACCTACCGTGACCGTTGCGCCGTTAAGTGGAACACCTCCGGTTCCGTATACCTCTCCGGCGACCGATCCGACGGTCGGAACTTGCGGTGCCGGCAGCACCGTCACGACCGCGCTTGCCTCAAACTCGCCATCTTGCGTCGTTACCGTAATCGTCGCCGTTCCCTCGCCGATCG
>Ga0065721_10006967_pt1 | contig 11304 bp, 12 predicted proteins | sample Mesricmetagenome_FD_59108 | JGI IMG/M metagenome (GOLD analysis project Ga0065721, IMG submission 59108) | Mesophilic microbial community from rice straw/compost enrichment Sample: eDNA_1 v2 (version 2) | ecosystem: Engineered > Solid waste > Grass > Composting > Bioreactor | place: USA: Davis...
GGCCCCGGCGAGGAACAGCCCGCCGCCGAGCGCCGCCAGCGCCCAGCTCCCCCGCCGCAGCCCCGCCAGCCCCAGCGCCGTGCCGCCCATCATCGCGACCCAGCGCTCGGTGGTGCCTGAATGGCCGGCTGCCGACAGCCTTTCCGTCGCCCGGCCCCCCGCCACATGCTCACGGATCATTGCCCGTCCTTCTGTTTCTTGAGCAGGTTCAGTTCGTAGAGGCCCTTCATCAGGTAGTCGTGCAGGTCGATGCGCTCGGCGATGTCCGTGTAGTGGGACGCGTCGGGCGCGCGGCCGGCCTCGTCCAGGGCGCGATCCCACTGGTTGCCGGCGAAGTCGCCGCGGCCGACCATCATCACGGCGCGCAGCTCCGTCCGCTGCTCGGGCGTCAGGCCCTCCAGCATGCGGGTCAGCTGGTCCAGTGCCCCGCTGGCGTCGGTGGACATGATGTTCAGCGCGTCGAGGTCGGTCGGGTTCCGCGAGCCGCGCTCGGCGCGCTGTTCGCCGAGGTCGATGTTGCGCATGCCGGCGAGGAAACGCTGGCGGTCGGCCACGGCCTCGTAGGCGAGGTCAGCGGCCTGCTTCACGGTGTCGACCGAGATCTGCTTGAACATGATCTGCCCTTCTTTTTTGGATGTTCTACGGCTCTGCCCAGCCGCAACGGCCGGGCTGCGGGGGTTCAGCGCGCCGAGGCGCCGGCAAGCCCCTCCCCTCTCATCGGCGAGGGGCTTCGGGCGCCCCGCTAGTTGTTCCGGTTGCGCTGCTCTTCCGAGGCGCCGCGCGAACCGCCCGCGCCGGAGCCGCGCTCCCGTCCGAGCGATCCGGACTGGTTCTGCCCCGGCTTGTTGCCGACGGCCTTGTCCGGATCGACATGGCCGGCCTTCGCCGCCTTGCCCGGTCCGCCGGATTGGTGCTTTTCCTGCTCGGTGTCGCGGTTGCTGCGGGTCATTGCGGTCCTCCGTGCTGGTTTCCGGGGGCAGGCCCTTTCCCGGCTCTCTCTCCGGCACCGGCCCCGTCGAAGACAACAGGCGTCCAGCCTGTCCGTCGCCGTGCCACGCCCACAACCAGCGATTCCGGGACGAGGTTCCGAGGCAACACCGGACCGCCGCGCGGTGTTACCGAATCAGGAACCGCAACCGGGAGACACCCCATGCCGCTTCTGTCGGCACAGATCGGCGAACGCCTGGAAGAGGGCTACCACCCCGTCCGCCTGGACAGCGACCGGGGCACCATCGAAACCCGCTACTACCCCGCGGCCGAGGGGCCGGGCATGAAGGGCGAACTGGCCGTCATCTGGGTGGGCGGCGTCGGCGGCGGCTTCGACACGCCGGCCCGCGGCCTCTACCCGCGCCTGGCGGAGGACCTGACCGCCGACGGCATCGCGTCACTGCGCATCCGCTTCCGCAATTCCCACGACCTGGAGGAAGCGGTCTACGACGTGCTGTGCGGCCTGACCTTCCTGGGGCAGCGCGGCATCCATCACGCGGCGCTGGTCGGCCATTCCTTCGGCGGCGCCGTGGTGATCCAGGCCGCGGCGTCGAACCGCGGGGCGGTCTGCACGGTGGTGACGCTGGCCACCCAGGGCTTCGGCGCGGACCCGGTGCGCGACCTGCCCTGCCCGGTCCTGCTGATCCACGGCGAGGCCGACGAGGTGCTGACGCCGATGTGCTCCATCCACGTCCACCGCATGGCGCGCGATCCCAAGAAGCTCGTCCTCATGCCCGGCGCCGGCCATTGCCTGGATGAGACCGCCGAGGCCGTGTGCCGCGAGGTGCGCGACTGGCTCGAGGAAAAGCTGCTGGAATTGTAGCGCAACGCTGATGGCGGAAATCCCCGTCCCAGCCGGTTCGGGGGAGCGTTTAGGGTGGGGAGAAATCCCGATACCCCCCGTTGCCCCCGGAGCCTGCCGATGCTCGGCCCCCTCACCCTGCTTCTCTTCTGCCAATTGGCGGGCGAGTTGATCGCGCGCCTGCTTCACCTGCCCGTTCCAGGGCCGGTGATCGGCATGGTTCTGCTGTTCGCCGGCCTTCTGGTCCGCAGCCTGCTGGTGCGCGGCCAGACAGACGGGGCCGACGTGCCGATGCCCTTGCAAGAGACGGCGGGGGGCATCCTGCGCCACCTGTCGCTTCTGTTCGTGCCGGCCGGCGTTGGCGTCATGGTGCACATCCACCGGCTGGGGGCGGAGGCGCTGCCCATCGCCGCCGCCCTGTTCGGCAGCACGCTTCTGGGCGTGGCGCTGACCGCCTGGATCATGAACGCTTTGATGCGCCGCTCCGCTTCCACGGACGCCACCACCGACGCTGGGCCGGCGGGAGAGAAGCAGTGAGCGCCGATCTCCACGAAATCTGGGTCTACCTGTCGGCCAGCCCGCTGGCCGGGCTGACCCTGACGCTCGCCGCCTATCAGGCCGGCCTGTGGGTGTTCGAGCAGTTCGGGCGGCGCCCCGTGCTGAACCCGGTGCTGATCGCGGTGCTGCTGATCGCTGGGCTGCTGACCGTGGCCGGCGTGGACTACCGCACCTATTTCGACGGCGCGCAGTTCGTCCATTTCCTGCTCGGCCCCGCGACGGTGGCGCTGGCGGTGCCGCTGTACCGGCAGTTCCATCAGGTCCGCCGCTCGGCACTCGCCATCGTCGTGGCTTTGCTGACCGGGTCGGCCGTCTCGGCCCTCAGCGCCGTGGGCATCGCCTGGGCGCTGGGTGCTTCGGAGCGCACGCTGCTGTCGCTGGCGCCGAAGTCCGTCACCTCCCCCATCGCCATGGGCGTGTCGGAGCAGATCGGCGGCCTGCCCTCCCTCACCGCGGTCTTCGTGATCCTGACGGGCATCATCGCGGCCTCGCTGGGCACCTGGGTGCTGAACCTCGTGCGGGTGAAGGATTGGAAGGCACGCGGCTTCGGCATGGGCGTGGCCGCGCACGGCATCGGCACCGCCCGCGCGCTCCAGGTCAACGAGGTGGCCGGGGCCTTCGCCGGGCTGGGCATGGGTCTGAACGGCCTCGCCACCGCAATCCTGCTGCCGGTGCTCTACCATCTGATTTTCGGCTGAGCTTCAGACGCCCATGCATGAATATTTCAATGAATCCCGCCTTGACAGGGGCCGCCCGCCTGAGCACAGTACGCGCCATGACTCGCTTCGACCACATGAACGCCCTTCTGCGACTTATCACCCCGGCGCTTTGAGCGTCCGGGCCGTCCGCGTTCACCTGTCCTTTTTCCTGGTCGAAGTGTCTGTCTCCCATGAGTACCCATAGTCTGCGCACCCATTGTCCGCGCCGCAACGGCACTCAAGGTGTTTTCCTGACGAGTGTCTCCCGGATGGGGCCGGGGCTGCGACTTAGAAACGGTCGCTGAGCCCTTCCGGCAGCTTGGCGACCGTATCCGCGCCGGTCACCCACCGAAACACACGAGACAACGCCCCGCGCCAAAGATCACCGGGGCCTCTGAGGGATCGAAAAGCACCATGAACCACGTCGCCACGCCGGCCGCCCAGTCGAACGCCGCCACCGCCCGCCACGAGAAGTACACCCCCTTCGCGCCCGTGAAGCTGACCGACCGCCAGTGGCCGAACCGCACGCTGGACAAGGCGCCGATCTGGTGCTCCGTGGACCTGCGCGACGGCAACCAGGCGCTGATCGAGCCGATGGGGCCGGACCGCAAGCGCGCCATGTTCGACACGCTGCTGCGCATGGGCTTCAAGGAGATCGAGGTGGGCTTCCCCGCCGCCTCGCAGACCGATTTCGACTTCTGCCGCGAGATCATCGACGAGAACAAGATCCCCGATGGCGTCACCATCCAGGTTCTGACCCAATCGCGTGAGGAACTGATCCGCCGCACCTTCGACGGCATCAAGGGCGCCAAGCGCGCCATCGTCCACCTGTACAACTCCACCTCGGAGCTGCAGCGCCGCGTCGTCTTCGGGCTGGACCGCCAGGGCATCGTCGACATCGCCGTCGCCGGCACGAAGCTGATCAAGCAGCTGGCCGCCGAGCATCCGGAGACCGAAATCGTCCTGCAATACTCGCCGGAAAGCTTCACCGGGACGGAACTGGACTTCGCCCTGGAGATCTGCGAGGCGGTGATGGAGACCTGGGGCGCCAGCCCGACGAACAAGGTCATCCTGAACCTGCCGGCGACGGTGGAGATGTCCACCCCGAACATCCACGCCGACCAGATCGAGTGGTTCTGCCGCTCCATGAAGAACCGGGAGAGCGCCATCATCTCCCTGCATCCGCACAACGACCGCGGCACCGGCGTCGCGGCGGCGGAGCTGGGCATGCTGGCCGGCGCCGACCGCGTGGAAGGCACCCTGTTCGGCAACGGCGAGCGCACCGGCAACGTGGACGTTGTGACGCTGGCGCTGAACCTGTTCACCCAGGGCGTCGATCCGGGCCTGCGCGTCGACGACATCAACGAGATCGTGCGCGTGTCGGAATACTGCACGCAGCTGCCCGTCCACCCCCGCCACCCCTACGCGGGTGAGCTGGTGTTCACGGCCTTCTCCGGCTCGCACCAGGACGCCATCAACAAGGGTCTGAAGGCGCTGTCCAAGTCCAACACCGGCAAGTGGGAGGTTCCGTACCTGCCCATCGACCCGCAGGACCTGGGCCGCAGCTACGAGGCGGTGATCCGCATCAACAGCCAGTCGGGCAAGGGCGGCATCGCCTATGTGCTGGAAAAGGACTACGGCATCCAGATCCCACGCCGTTTGCAGATCGAGTTCTCCAAGACGGTGCAGCGCATCGCCGACGAGACCGGCAAGGAGCTGTCGCCGGCCGACATCCACGCCGCCTTCAAGGCGGAGTATCTGGACATCGACGGCCCGCTGGCCCTGATCGAGCATTCGACCGAGCCGCGCGGCCCGAACTCCGGCGCCCGCGTCCTCAACGTCGTCGTGGCCCGTGACGGCAAGACCTCGACCCTGAAGGGCTCGGGCAAGGGTCCGATCGACGCCTTCGTGAACGCGCTGCGCCAGGGTGCGGGCATCGACCTGCACGTCCTGGACTACCGCGAGCACGCCGTCGGCGAGGGCGAGGACGCCCAGGCCTGCGCCTATGTCGAGGTGAAGACCGCCGACGACCGCACCCTGTTCGGCGTCGGCATGGACGCCGACATCGTGACGGCCAGCCTGCGCGCCCTGGTCAGCGCCGCGAACCGCGCGGTGAAGTAAGCGCCGGCAACCAGGCCCCCACCCTCCCCACTTCGTGGGTCCCCTCCCTCTCCTGCGAAGCGGGGGAGGGTTAGGGTGGGGGCAAGCGTTCCTGACACGACCATCGTGGGGGCAAGGGTTGGCTCCCCCACCCCCTTGGTGGTCCCCACCTTGCAGCCCCGCCCCCTGCCGCCTATAACGACGCTCGTCCTTTCTTTCGGTCCGGCGGCAAGGAAAAGCGCATGATCGTGGTCACCGGTGGGGCCGGTTTCATCGGCTCGAACCTCGTGGCGGCCCTGGCCGCGCGCGGCATCACCAACGTCGCGGTGATCGACCGCTTCGGCTCCGACGAAAAATGGCAGAACCTCGCCAAGCGCGAGGTCGCCACCCTGGTGCCCCCGGAAAACGCGCTGGCCTTCCTCGACCAGTTCGCGGCCGAAATCGACGTGGTCTTCCACCTCGGCGCCATCTCCGCGACGACCGAGCGCGACGTGGACAAGATCGTCGCCAACAACGTCGCGCTGACGCTGGACCTCTGGCGCTGGTGCTCCTGGCGGGGCGCGCGGCTGATCTACGCCTCCTCCGCCGCGACCTACGGCGACGGCTCGGCCGGCTTCGACGACGACGGCTCGCCCGACGCTCTGGCAAAGCTCCGCCCGCTGAACGCCTACGGCTGGTCCAAGCACCTGATCGACCGCCGCATCGCCCGTGTGGTGGCGGAGGGCGACATCGTCCCGCCGCAGTGGGCCGGGCTGAAGTTCTTCAACGTCTACGGCCCGAACGAGCGGCACAAGGACGACATGATGAGCGTCGTCGCCAAGCTCCATCCCAAGCTCCAGGCCGGGGAGCCCGCGCGCCTCTTCAAGTCGCACCGCCCGGAGTTCGAAGACGGCGGGCAGCTGCGCGACTTCATCCATGTGGACGACTGCGTCGCCGTGATGCTGTGGCTGTACGACAACCCGCAGGTCAACGGCCTGTTCAACGTCGGCACCGGCAAGGCCCGCAGCTTCAAGGATCTGGCGCTCGCGACCTTCGCCGCCATGGGTCTGGAACCGCGCGTCGAGTATTTCGACATGCCGGAGCATCTCCGGGGCAAGTATCAGTACTTCACCGAAGCGAAGACCGAACGCCTGCGCGCCGCCGGCTTCACGCAACCCTTCACCGAACTGGAGGACGGCGTGCGCCGCTACGTGCAGGACTTCCTGTCCCAACCCGACCCCTACCGCTGACGCTCCAGCCCCTCTCCCCACAAAACCATCCCCTCTCCCCCCTGGGGAGAGAGTTAGGGTGAGGGGGACCGGCTCCCGCCATCCGTCAACGGAGCCCCGACCCCACCCCTCCGGGGAGTGAGACGACAACAACAAGAGGCAACAGCCGCGCATGCTCGCCCTCGCCTTCCCCGCCATCGACCCGGTGGCCTTCCAGATCGGGCCGATCGTTATCCGCTGGTACGCGCTGGCCTATCTGGCGGGCTTCGTCCTGGGCTGGCGCTACTGCCTGCATCTGGCGCGCAGCAACCCGGGGCGGCCCTCGGCGGAGGATTTCGATGACTTCCTGACCTGGGCGGTCGTCGGCGTCATCCTGGGTGGGCGCACGGGCTACGTGCTGTTCTACAACCTGCCCTTCTACCTGGAAAACCCGCTGGACGCGCTGATGGTCTGGCACGGCGGCATGTCGTTCCACGGCGGCCTGCTGGGCGTGCTCGTGGCGATCCTGCTGTTCTGCTGGAAGCGGGGCATCTCGCCCTTCGCGTTCGGTGACCTGATTGCCGCCGCGGCGCCCATCGGGCTGTTCTTCGGCCGCATCGCCAACTTCATCAACGGCGAGCTGTACGGCCGGCCGGCGACCGACGTGCCGTGGGCGATCGTGTTCCCGCGCGATCCGCTCCAGGTTCCGCGCCACCCCAGCCAGCTTTACGAGTCCTTCCTGGAGGGCGCGGTGCTGTTCGTCGTGCTCACCATCGCCGTCCGGATGCCGGCCGTGCGCCAGCGGCCGGGCATGGCGGCGGGCATCTTCTTCATCGGCTACGGCCTGTCGCGCATCATCGCGGAGTTCTTCCGCGAGCCCGACGCCCAGCTCGGCTTCCTCTACGCCGGGGCCACCATGGGGCAGTTGCTGTCCCTGCCGATGGTCCTGTTCGGCCTCTGGCTGGTCGTCTACGCCCGGCGCCATCCGGCCACCGCCTAGTTTCGGAAGTTTTCACCATGACCGACACCGCCGACAGCCTCGCCCACCACCTCGCCCGCCGCATCCTCCTGGATGGGCCGCTGTCGGTCGCGGCCTTCATGGCGGAGGCGCTGGGCCACCCGCGCTTCGGCTACTACATGCGCCAGGACCCGTTCGGCGTGTCCGGTGACTTCACCACCGCCCCGGAAATCAGCCAGATGTTCGGAGAGCTGGTCGGGCTGTGGTGCGTCGACACCTGGGCGCGGCTGGGCGGGCCGGCGCCCTTCCACCTCGTGGAGCTTGGCCCCGGCCGCGGAACGCTGATGCAGGACGCGTTGCGCGCCGCCTCCGTCGTCCCCGCCTTCCGCGAGGCGGCGCAGATCCATCTTGTGGAGACCAGCCCCACCCTGCGCGCCCGCCAGCGCGAGACGCTCGGCGACCTGCCGGTGACGTGGCACGACCGGTTGGAGGACGTGCCGGAAGGCCCCACCCTCATCATCGCCAACGAGTTCTTCGACGCCCTGCCGATCCGTCAGGTCCAGAAGACCAACCACGGCTGGTTTGAGCGTCTGGTGGACATCGACCCCGCCCCCGAAAATCCCAACGCCCCGCCCCGCTTCCGCTTCGTGCTGGAGGCCTTCGGCAGTTCCGGCGCGCGGCTGATCCCTGCGTCCCTGCGCGACGCGGCCGATGGCAGCGTGGTGGAGGTCTCCCCCGCCTCCCACGCGGTCGCGCGGTTGATCGGGGAGCGGCTGGCCGCCCATCCCGGCGCCGCTCTGCTCATCGACTACGGCTACGCCCACGGCCCGGCGGTCGGCGACACGCTCCAGGCCCTGCGCAAGCACGCCTATGCCCCGGTTCTGGACGCGCCCGGCGAGGCCGACCTGACCGCGCATGTGGATTTCGCCGCCATTGCCGCCGCCGCGCGGGAAGGCGGCGCGGACAGCTTCGGCCCCGTGGACCAGGGGGAATGGCTGGTGCGCCTGGGCATCCAGCCGCGCGCCGTCGCGCTGAAGCGCAGCGCCACGCCGAAGCAGGCCGCCGACATCGATTCCGCACTCAACCGCTTGATCGCACACGATCAAATGGGCACCCTGTTCAAGGTCCTTGCGCTCGCCTCCCCCGGATTGGGGAACCCGGCCGGGTTCGAGGCCCTCTAAAGCGAACTCCATTCGCTTTGGATTCACATGACTTCATTCGCCAGTCGGGCTTCGGCCGCACAAGCGGCCGGAACCGCGGTTGCAGTCCAAAGCGGATCGCAATCCGCTTTAACGAAAGAGACCGGGTTTAAGCAAAGGGACGGGTCCGTGATCACGCTTGGAGCGCTGAACGACATCACCCACATCCGACACGCCTTCTTCACACGCACGGGCGGCGTGTCCACGGGGCTCTACGCCTCGCTCAACGTCGGCTTCGGCTCCGGTGACGCGCCGGCCGCTGTGGCGGAGAACCGCGCACGCGCTGCGGCAAGGCTCGACGTGACGCCGGACCGGCTGGTCACCTGCTATCAGGTGCACAGCCCGACCTGCGTGGCCGTCACCGAGCCCTGGTCGCCGGACAAAGCGCCGCAGGCCGACGCCATGGCCACCGACGTGCCGGGCCTCGCGCTGGGTATTCTCACCGCCGACTGCGCGCCGGTGCTGTTCGCCGACGAGAAGGCCAGGGTGATCGGCGCCGCGCATGCCGGCTGGAAAGGCGCCAAGGGCGGCGTGCTGGAGGCCACCATCGCCCGCATGGTGGAACTGGGCGCCAAGCCCGCGCGCATCGTCGCGGCCATCGGCCCCTGCATCGCCCAGCGCTCCTACGAGGTGGGACCGGAATTCCCCGCCCCCTTCCTGGAGGAAGACCCGCGCAACCGCGATTATTTCGCGCCCGCGCGCCGGGACGGGCATTTCCTGTTCGACCTCGCGGGCTACGTCACGCGCCGCCTGGGCGATGCGGGCGTGGAGGTGATCCAGCGCTGCCCCAACGACACGGTGGTGGAGGAGGACCGCTTCTTCAGCTATCGCCGGTCCTGCCTGCGCGGCGAGAAGGATTACGGCCGCGGCCTGTCCGCCATCGTCCTTCAGGGTTGATCCCGGTTGGGCCGATCGCCGCCGGGCTGCCCCTTCCGGAATAATCCGGATCACTGATTGATTGCAGTCGAACCCAAATCGGGTGAGAATGCGATTGCGGTGAACGCGTTTCGGGAGGGAGGCCGGCATGACGATTGACTGGCGCGACGAAATGGTTCTCGACAAAGGGGGCCTTGATGCCGACCACCGGCTCCAGCACGAGCTGATCCGGCGCTTCGTCGCCCTGTCCGGCGAGGAGTCCGACCGCGATCCGGCACTGAAGGTGCTGGAAGAGCTGCGCACCGTCTCCGCCCGCCATTTCCAGCGGGAGGAGCGCATCCAGGCCTCCATCCGCTATCCCCACCTGGAGGAGCACAAGGCGCAGCACCGCCGTCTGGCCGCGCTGCTGGACGACATCATCGACCAGGTGGACGCGCCCGAGTCGGCCTTTTCCTACGGCTACGTGAAGAGCAAGGCGGACGAGCTGCTGCAATTCTGGTTTTTCGATCATTTCGCAAAAGCGGACCTGCGGTTGAAGCCGCACCTTGCGAAGTTCGCCGTGCCGAAATTTGCCGAGCCCGGTTTTGCCGACCGCTGACGGCTTTGCCATGCGGGAATCGCAACGCGGAACATCTGCGACTTCTTGGACGGTCCGTCATGGAACGTTTACATAGGCACGACCCTTTGTTATGGTCCGCCGCGTTTTCAAGGGGCGGCGTCGGCATAGCACTGACGGGCGCACTCAGACCTATTCCCTGCAGAGAGAGCCGACTGCGATGAAGGTGCTTGCCGGCAACAGCAACCGTCCGCTGGCCGAGGCCATCTCCACCTGTCTCGGCGTGCCGCTGACCAAAGCGAGCATCCGCCGGTTTTCCGACATGGAGGTGTTCGTCGAAATCCTGGAGAACGTGCGCGGCGAAGACGTGTTCGTGGTCCAGTCGACGTCGTTCCCGGCCAACGACAACCTGATGGAGCTGCTGGTCACCATCGACGCCCTGCGTCGCGGGTCGGCCCGGCGCATCACGGCGGTCCTCCCCTACTACGGCTACGCCCGCCAGGATCGCAAGACCGGCCCGCGCACGCCGATCTCGGCCAAGCTGGTCGCCAACTTGATCACCCAGGCCGGCGCCCACCGCGTGCTGACCATGGACCTGCACGCGGGCCAGATCCAGGGCTTCTTCGACATCCCGACCGACAACCTGATGGCCGCCCCGGTGTTCGAGAAGGACATCCGCGCAACCTTCGAAAATGTCGACGAGGTGACGATGATTTCGCCCGACGTCGGCGGCGTGGTGCGCGCCCGTTCGCTGGCCAAGCGCCTCGACACCGACCTCGCCATCATCGACAAGCGGCGCGAGCGCGCCGGCGTGTCGGAGGTGATGAACATCATCGGCGACGTCAAGAACCGCCGCTGCATCCTGCTGGACGACATCGTCGACTCGGGCGGCACGCTGTGCAACGCCGCGGTCGCTCTGATGGACGCCGGTGCGAAGTCGGTGCACGCCTTCTGCACGCACGGCGTCCTGTCCGGCGGTGCCGTTGCCCGCGTGGCCGTCTCCCCGCTGGAGCAGCTGGTCACCACCGACAGCATCCAGGCGACCGAGGCGGTCCGGGTGTCCCGCAACATCCGCCAGCTGACCATCGCCCCGCTGCTCGCCGACGCCATCACCCGCATCAGCGAAGAGCGCTCGGTGTCGAGCCTGTTCTCGTAAGGCACTGCCTTTATCAGTATCAGCGACGACGAACGGAGCGGCCTCGACCGCTCCGTTTTCGTTTTGGAAGTGCGCACAATCTCGGGAGCCGCGCCACCAAGGCAAGATCGACACGGATTAGAGCGCCTAACAGAACCATCTTTGGACGAAGCGCCAGCAGATGAGGCTGGCGGCGATGTGGTGAAAGGCGGAGAAGATGTCGGCGCGCCGTTCGTATCGGACGGCGA
>Ga0065721_10052728_pt1 | contig 11304 bp, 15 predicted proteins | sample Mesricmetagenome_FD_59108 | JGI IMG/M metagenome (GOLD analysis project Ga0065721, IMG submission 59108) | Mesophilic microbial community from rice straw/compost enrichment Sample: eDNA_1 v2 (version 2) | ecosystem: Engineered > Solid waste > Grass > Composting > Bioreactor | place: USA: Davis...
TGGGCTTTCACTTCTGCTGGCTTTTCCTCTTCTCCCTCTCGCTCGCGTTTTATTGCGGCTGGTGGACTGGGTTGAGGAAGCGGGAGGTCTCCAACGGAGGCCAGTTCGTAAAGGATGTCCCTGATGATCCAAAGTAAGGAGAATTGCCCACAACCTGGATGAGTAACGAGCTCACCATAGACGACCAGCAGAGTGCCACTTCTTCTCTGCAGCTCTAAGTACTCGCATGCATTTGTGAACATCCCCCATCTCTTTGACAGGATCCATGGAGAGTCCAGATCGCTTGCCTCCCCAGATGCTAAGCAAAAGTACGATGCCCGACGTGAACACCGCCATTTGCGATTGTGCTGGTGGGTGTGGGTTTCTTCTTAGCTGAACGTCAATGACATGACTGCAGGAGCGAGCCGCGTTGGTACAAATTGCAAGGGAAGGAAACGAGAGTGGGGATGGTTTATTCGGCGAAGGGATGAATGGTCGGTGGATTAGAATTTGAATGTGATAATATGCCGCGTAGAGGAGGACGGATTGATTGAAGAATTTATGGTCCTCCCGGTTGGGATCCCAGCGCACTATACATTGCTTTAGTCCCGTGTTTCCTGCAAATATGCAAAACTCACGATGGTCGGGGACAGAGTCAACCCATTTGTTGAGCGCGGAGTCCAGTTCGGCGACAATGTGCTGTTCCCACTGTTGGCCAACAAATCCAAGGAGTATCTTTGACTTGTTGATCGAGTACTGTTGCATCTGGTCAGAATGGATGACTAGGTGAAGCAAGGCACTATGACTCACGATAGTTCTCAGTGAGAATGCCAGAATCTGGTGGAGCTTCAGGTATAGATTGAATGCTGTGATAAGCGACGGTTTCCCGGGAGGTTGTTTCCATCTCCGTTCAGGATCAGAAATCTCCCAGTACTCGTCGTCACATTCAATTGGTAAATCAAGGTCAAAACTGAGCAATGGTCAGAAGACATCATTCGCATCGATGATTAGACGCACTCTTCGTCTTGAATGGCGCAAGGCCGGCCAAGCGCAGCACTGATTGAACGATCCATGCATACCAACACCCTAAAACGACGAATAAACAGACTGAAAGTGGTGAGAGAAAGGGAAATGTACCAAAAGGCTCGCTTCCATAACTCGCCTTCCACAGTCAAACTGTCTCTACCTGTCTTCCTCCTGTGTGCCCCAACGTCTTGAGCCAATCGAATGCCAATACCGACCATTGTCCAACACGCCTGAGGTGCAGAAGAACCTTGTAAAAATTGAACTGAAAGCTATCGGCAGTTATGTGAATGCAAGATGGAAAAGACAGAGCAATGGATACTCACGCAATAGTACTGGAGATCGTACAGGGATGGAGGAGCCAAGAGTGACCTTTTCACCAATTGCACTTGCTCAAACCACTTCCAACCCGACGAGTGCGCGTCCTCCTGGCCGTCCAACAAGACTCGAGGATCGTCGACGTACCGAGATCCGATAGCGCAAACAAGCAGGACAGTGGCTGCAAAACTATCATTCTTCAGATGGAAATCTTCAGAAACGAGACGTTCAAAAGTTGGCCGGTGAAGGAGAGGGAGATAGAGGTTATTGTGGCGGAAATAGGCATCGACAAGGACCGTGATCAGGTCAGGCTCTGGAAACGAATATTCCGCAGGATTATTGACACTCGTATTGCGCTCCCACTGAGAAAGAGAGAGAGAGAGGTTAGTACCATTTTCAAGAAGTGTCCAAGGCCACTGACGGGATGAGGATGCCATAACTCTTCACGCCTGGAACTTAACACTTGAGAAGCAGCCTTAAGGGTTCGGTCCCTCCCAGCATACTCATTCTTAAGTTCAATGGCTGTTTGGATGAGCATCGCCCCACTTGACTTTCCGAAGAAGCGATAATCCACTGGGTCAATTGAGAGCATCTTCAAGTTGTCGGCAAGGATAAGATGGGCATTATCCTCTTCCTCATCTACCTGCTGGACCTTCTTCGCGGTTTGCTGGGTGCCCTTCCCAATATCCTGAGGCTTCGCTGACGCAGTTGGCCCCAAGGTTTTTGAAAATATGCTGTCAGAAAGAAGGTTCCCTTGGTCCAAGGATGAATCAAGTTGTCGGAGGAGTTGATCGTCTGGGCAGAGCTGAAAGAAAGCAAGTTGGGACTGAAAGTAGAGAGTATATTGATATACTGACCCTGCGCAATAGCTTCTCCAGTTTCTCCAGCCGATTCTCCAGGCCCTCAACATATCTACAATTTGGTCAACCTCCATTGTCTAGTCGATTCAACCGATCACAGACCCTTTCGGAGGGCCACGCTTCTGGGTGGGTGTCAATGACCAGAACCAGCGCAGATAGCGGAGAGCACACCTTGGCGGCCTCGACGTATGAGCATTCGTGATTATAGGCAATGCAGTTCGAACACTGGCTTCCGGGCATTTGCACGCCATCGCCTATGACCCAGCGTCAAGCATCTCAAGACAGCCGTTAACATGATTTCGCACATTTGACTGTTCCCAAACAAAGGAGCAGTTAGATTCAAGGCTGTGTGTTACTAGGGATGGGAGCAAAGCACATACTTTTCTTTCTTCGACAAACGTCGCAAGCTCGCTGAATTCTTCGCTTCTTCGCATCCAAAGTGCTTCCTGCCCCACCCTCATTCTCGTTGTAATCTTCCTCGTTTGACGACATTGATGGGGTTCAGCGCAGCTTCAAGAGGAGGGTGATGGGTAGGCTGCAGGAGCAGCGGAGAATGGGGTAAAGGAATGAGTCGCGAACGGTGTTAGAGGATGATGGTAAAGGAAAGGTTAATCACTCTCCAGTCAAGTTCTCGTCGTGCCTGCGCGGAGTTTATAGTCCCGATGGTCGGCACAGCCAACCCATCTAACGATGCGATCTTTGGCGCACTAAACACCCAGAGATACCGTAGCAATATTCTGGTTTTATCTAAGAAAAAAGAGGCTGGCGTTGAATCATATGAGGTCCGCAAACCGAAATGTCTAGGTCTCATGGTGCCGAAGGCGAACGCAGTCTGACGAATGCGCGGGGATGCTCAGAGGCAACCGACGTTGATATGATTAGCTCAAGAAGACATGATATTGAGCATAGAACCACGCAGAAAGGAGAGACTGAGAAAGCGAAATCAGTAGCACAAGTCTAGTACATAATGAAACAAGCACAACGGACGACTCCCTCCGATGCTACCGACTATTTGTTTGCTCCCGGAGCGATGGATACCCCTGTTCTGGAGGGAACAGGAAATCGTATTGCGTGGTTAAATCAGCCATTCCAGTCAGATAAGATCCCCACTGGTCGAACCTGAAGCGAAGGGTAAGGGTTCATCATCCTGATCTCGAAAGGCGAAACACTCACTGCAAGTCCGTCTCCTCATGCCAAACTAATGGACCGGAAAGGTAGCCCGACATCGACATGTCTAACTCACGGTCAGGGTGCATTGAGGCATTCCCATCGCTCGCCGCACCACCAGTGATCGGACTCCCCAGGTTGGTCACACTGCCGTCCGATGCGAATGGAGAGGTATCCATGAAGTTGCCCTGCATGTCGTACAACGCATCTGCATATGGCGCAGGATCAGGCTCTTTCGGGTCAGGCATGGTCGACAAAGAATTCGCCTGGGTGACATCGTGTGACGATCCATTGGAGACGTGCGACGACCAGTGCTCTGAGAGCGTAGACCCTGAGCCGGTACCATTCGTCTTTCTGCCATTAGAGGTGAAGCCCTCTTGTGCACGAGCGAAGGGGCTGAGGTCGATCGCCGCTGCTGTCGTGTGAGAGCTGAGTGGGGTTTGGAACCGGTGTAGGGGGGTGTGGGGATCAATGAACGGCGAAGATACAGCTTGTCTGTTCTCCACCAAGGTTGGCGCCAGCCGAGTCGTTCCATCATTCGTCCGTGTCGCTGACTGACCACTTGACGAGTTCCTCGACGGCTGAGGTCCGTTGGCGGGAGCGGGAACATATATGTCATTGACAGCGGTGAGCCCGTGAACGAGATCCCTTTGTCAAGATTGACGGTTCTATGAGCGTAGGAACAAGGTTGTCTCAAACCGCAAAACGTACCACAGCTTGCCAGCTCCAGATGATCTTCGCTCTGCCCCTTTAAGTATCTTGAGACAGCTGTGAATATCCTCGACATCTGCATGATACCTTTGTTCTGTTAATTTCCCCGCTTTCTGACTGTGCCACATCTTGAGTAGCAGCACGACTGCGCTGCTTGTTACGTAGAGCTACAAGTCCTTTCAGTACACAATTCTCTAGTGGGAACGACGACAGACACTTACGGGGACATTGACGGAAACCTCGCCCGTTCGCTCCAACTGTGCTAAAGCAATATGAATCATGTTCCTTGCAGCGTTCGCGCAGATTTCCAGCGATGGGAATGCCAATGTCGCCGTCTTGTTGGGCAGCACCATGAATGGTCGATGAAGTAAAAGCTGAGTGTTGTAATACATCATATGCAGGAGCACAGACTGTGCGAAAAACTCTTCGTTAGGTTGCTTGGGATCCCATTGCACTACGGAGTAGTGTGCCCAGACTTGCGGTTAGCTGAGCGATGTGGAATCGACGGTTTGAGACGCACAATGTGGGGGAAGGGTTGCAAACCATTTGTTGAGAGCGGAGTCGATCTCAGACACAATCTTGGAAAGCCACTGTTCAGGTGTGAACCCAAGCAGCATCCCAGGTTTGTTCAGGGAATACTATTGCTTAAGGCTGAGCGAAGGGCAACGAGTAGCAATAGTTGACTTACGATGGCGCGCAAAATCGTCGCCAGAATTTGATTCAGACGGATGAGCAAGGTGAATGCGGTCAAGGTGCTTGGGTTGCCTTCAGGTTGTTTAAACCGCCTTTGTGGGTCTCCATGGTCCCAGTATCGGTCGTCACACTCGACTGGTAGGTCTAGATCAAAACTATTCATGGTTTTAGCTCAAGGCCTGAGGAGATGGGAGACGGACGTACTCTTCTTCATGGAGGGCGCATGGACGACCAGTGGAAGCGCTCAGGTATCGATCGAGCGATATTAACACCCTGTTGGATGATTTCTCAATGTAAAACAGGTAGACAACAAATCTCAAGTATCGTACCACATGGCTCTTTTGAGAAGCTCTTCTTGTTGTTGCTGCTCTACGCTAGAGGGTGGCGAGAATGTAAGCGGTCTCCTTCGGTGGATGCCCAAATCCTGCGCAAGACGAATCCCTATCCCGGCGATAAGCCAAGAGGCTATTGACGTGCCCCTCAGATACTGCGTCACGAGCTTGTGGAACGGAGGGTCAATGAGAAGCCAGGTATGCAAGCAGAACGGGAGGCGTACCGCATGATATTGGAGCTCGTAGAGCGTTGCCCGAGCAAACACGAGATGATGATTCATCGCGAGCCATGCGGGCTCGAACCATTTCCATCCATTGGAATATGCTGTCGAGACATGCTCTGGTCCCCCTTCCCCCATATACCGCCTTCGAACGTCCTCTTCAGAAAGTAGAACCCGAGGATCGTCTGAATATTTGGCACCTAGAGCACAGACCAACAGCACGGTCGCACCGAACTGCCCATCTCGAACATGTAGATCTGAAGCTAATTCTCGTTCGAAGGTTGGACGATGGAGCAAAGGCAGTTCAACGTTGAAGTGCTTGAAGTAAAGATTGACGAGGTGGGGCATCAGATCTGGTGGAGGAAACCGATAGTGGCAAGACTTGGGGTCTGAATGGATGGCGTGCAGATGAAAAGTCTCCTTCTCCCACTATGCGAAATGTTAGCCAATGAAACAATTGGAAAGTAACGACGCACAGGCAGTATTTTCCAAAACTCTGGCCGACGCCTTCCCAAGAAACAGTTGTGAAAATCACTCCATTCCTTACTTCGCTCCTCCAAAGTGAGGTTTTCGAAGGGTGTTTGCTCGTCCCCTGGCTCGCTTTCTGCTCCACCACTGACGCTACAGGCGCGGCTCGCTCTTGTAGACTGTCTCCCGCTAGTGGGGAAAACCTGTTCCTTTGCTTCGATTGCCTGGACAAGCAGCTGGCGCCCACTGGACTTGCCAAGGTAAATGGAATGAGGATCGAAGTCCTCTACATTTTCATCAGGCGCTTCTGACTTCGACATGCGGTAGCTGATGAGGGACAGATGTTCAGCTTCTGCAATGTCTTCAGGTTCTTGGGGGTAATCGAGTTCCTGGTACTCTTCATGATCTGGAGGATACCGTTGAAACATATGGACTGTGAGGTGGTCAGGTTCTCATCTCAGTTATATGGGGGAGGGGGATTAACCTCTCATGGTGTTCACGGCAACGTCGATTGGAGACTCCTTTGACGATTTAAAAAGCGCTTTGGGAACGGGTGGTATGATTTCGTCGCTAGATGGTGTATCTTCACCAGGTACTTCACGCGTTTCGATTGTCGAATCGTCGTCCTCAGAATCGAGTAGCTTCTTCCGAAGTTCTGGGTCTGGACATAGCTGAGCGAAGGTAAGTTCTAGCCTCCACAGACTGAGGTACTGCACACCAATTTCAACAGTTTCTCGGCGCGTTCAACTTTCTTCTCCAGGGACTCTATGAAACTAGCCAACGATGAGCGTCCCTGGCATCCACACTTAATATGGATCTACCTTTTGGATGTCTTCCGTGGCTAGGTGTGGTGTCAGAGCATCAGAGAGGCGGAGTCAGGTAGAAGAGTATCACCTTCTGCTCGTCCGTGAACACGCATTCGGTCTTGGACGAAAAGCAATTGAGGCACTTCCCCAAGTTCCCTGACGGCAGCTGGACGAAGTCGCCTATCGTGGTTTACTACTCGGTAATCCCAACTTAATGACAGTAATGACGCACATCGGACTGGTGTTTCGCCCGGATGAACGGATATTATTAAGACATCTAAACCTTCCTCCAGTAGTAGTCTTCGTACCTTTCCTCTTCCTGCAAACATTGCAAGCTCTCGACATCTTTCGTTTCTTAATGGCGGCCTCTGGATCATTGTTGCTCACTGTCGGATCTGGTGTGCGCGAGGTGGAGTGGGTCGGTTCTATCGGTGGTCCACTAATATCTTGATCCTTGCCGTCGCCAAGCGCCATAGATGAGCCGCAGCAGAATACACACTATCTTAGCAGCAGATGATACGACGGGCTTGCGTTAGGTGGTGAAATGAGCGTAGACGAAGATGTGGTTGCTGCAAAACCGTGTTCCCGGCATTACTTGCAGACGCAGACCTGCGGCTGCCGCTACCGAGTGCTTTGGTAAACATCTATCAAGGAAATGAACTCACGCTTTGATTCTAGTCAACATTTTGGCTTCTAGAGTGGTTATCAGCTTGTAAAAGGGACGAACAAGATCGATTGCTGGTATCCTCTAATGAAGTAGGGAGGAAGCAACTATGAACAGACTGCTCACCTGCCGAAGCAAATGCCGTTCCTTTCCCACACCGGCCCGCCTCTCAGAGGGCTGGGGTCGGCGATCAAACGAATTGTCGGGATGTCGGGATTCGTCGGCGCATTGCGCTGATCGCGTTCTTGCCTCTCTTGCCTTCGGCCATCGTGTTGTGGGACCACATCCCTCTGCCCTCATGGTCCTCGAGCTTCGACTCGCTCCTGCGTCCCGACCAGCGGCTAGTGTGGCCGAGCGTGTCATCTTTTCCCCTCTATCACCCCGCCAGAGATCCGCCCTTTCTCGGTTCCAAACCAGTGAGGTCAGAGCACACAAAATCGGCGAAATTGCCTTGCCACCAACCCCAGCGAGCTTCACTGCCGACTGTGAGCTTCTAACGAGGTTGGCTCAAAACTTGCCCACCTTCCTGGGCGTTCGGGGAGACTGACGGGCTGCTTATGAAGCGCAAAGATCTAGCGTCTGTTGGGGGTTGGGGCCACTCCCTCGCCGCTGCCAGACCATAGGTCCCGATCTGCAGGGCTGCGAAATCCGAATGATCATTTTCTTCCAACCCATAGCGGCACCCGTGCCTCGTGATCGACCACACCTCCTAGCTTCCCATTGCGTTTCAAGGATTCGTCCCGACTTTGTCCAGAGAGCTGAAGCTTGGGTCTCAAGCCAGGTGAAGATACCCCTTGGAAATCGGATGTCGCTATCACAACTGCCCAAGGAAGGCCAGAGCATAGAAATCAAAAGACGTGAACCTAGACCTTCCACAGAGAAAATTCACACCCCTTCGTAAACCTGGTCTCTGACGGTCAGGAACAATGATATGACTTACCCCAACAAGCTAATTAGTATCCAGGTGTCCATTCTGTTACCACAACCATGACGAAAAGCACCATACCCAATCGCTGGCACGAGAATAAGAACAGAACGCTGCCCCTGGCGGGACTATCCCCCGCCTTCCTCCTCCCTGCCCTCTCCCGAGCGGATCTTCCAAGCAACCGTAGATCCCTTCAGCCGACGACCTCTGGATTAATCCAAACATATCAACAACCGCGATTAAACAGGTAAGTCTGATCCTCCATCCGTTCCAGGCGACGCTTCTGTTGTAATTCCACAAGCGGGGGTGAACACCCAACTCCTGTGACTGCTTCAGTCAAGTCTCGTAATGAGGCACTTCCATCCTAGTTTGCGGAACGTCGGGGAAACATGCTCCCGTCCAACAGTTGGAAATTCTTTCGTGCCTGGTATCCTCTTGTTTCTTCCATACCCTCTTGCCTGTCAATCTTGCTTTCGAACCCCCATTGGCGTTCTCATCTTCTCAGTTTCGCGAGCTCTAATTGGAATCAACCATTGACTCCCTCGCTATTATTAAGTTAGACCTACTACGGCTTCTCCACATCTCCACCACTTCAGCGCCTTCAACTCTATCTTAGCGATCAGCAGACCTCCCCGCCCCGCCTGAAAGTACTATCTCTCCAACATCACGATGTCTCCTCAAATACAGTCCGAGCGAACACATGTTCTCTTCGACGCTAAGTAAGTTTATCCTTTCTCCCTTTTTCCTGTCGCCCGATGGCCACACTCAAGTTGTCCAAACCTCGTTGTCTGGGGGTCCTGGGCCTCTCCAATCGCATCGCAATCCATCGATGGCGGTTCGGACTTCTGTGTCCCTCACCTGGGCAAACCTTCGGACTCGTTGGCTGATCATCTCGCAGTGGAATTGACCCCGCACCCGCGTTCGCATCATATCGTGAACGCGTGCCCGGGATGGATGGAGGCGTGGAGATCCAAAGGCCTCTTTCTAGCTCAGGTGGGACGAACTAGGCCTCACTAACTCCTTGCGTCACCGATTCACCTCGCATTCTTTCAGGAATGACAGTGGCATCTCCGTCCGCCCTTAAATCACCCTCGCCAACTAGTTCCGCGCCTTTTCTTCCTCCCGCCGTTCCTCTTGCACGACCCAACGCCCCACCTCATCCATCTTCAGTCCTGGATTGCATTGAAGTGTCACTCAACATGATCTCCTTCGGTTCACATTCAGTGATGTCCCTGGAGATGGCGGTGACCCGCCCGGAGGAAGAGGTCGCCCATATCACGTCGCTCGAGCGCCAACTTGTAGGTCGCTATCTGAAGCCACCAACCTTACGGATCTGACATGCTTGCCACCATTCAGCTATCTGACCTCGTCTGCTGTGGCACGCGTCATGTCGATCTTCATGCCCTTGTAAACCATCACGAGGAGGTTCATATGCAGTGCATCGCGCCCAATGGCAAAAAAAACTATCCCGCCGAGCGCCTAAAGCAGCGGAGAACTGACGAATCAAATTCCCGATCATGTCCAGGGGCAGCCAATTCGTCTAACATGTCTTCGGCACCGACCACTCCATCCTCGTCGCGTTCTTCATCTGTCGCGTCGTCCCCACCAACCACACCTATCACCCCAGCTCCTCTACCGTTGGAACCTGTTATCAACTCGCCCGAAATCGACATCGAATTCAGCGCTTACTTGACACATGGCCTCCCGTTTAATGGGGATGTTATATCTGCCTTCGGACCCGAGTACGATTTCACGAAGGACTACGCCAGCTATGAACGATCGTTTACTCGAAAGCTCAACAAGATCTGTCTGCAACAAGACCAGACCCCAGTTGATGCAATTCCCGCCGAGGTCCTCATCGTGAAAAGCGAGCCACTCGCCCCCACCCCGTTCCCCGCCCCTGCCGCTGGCGAATCTACTGCAGGTGACCCCACGAGCGTTCAGCGCAAGCCTACCTCCCCAACCACCAAGAAGAACCCGAAGGTCCGGGCAAAGGATGTCAGTGCACCTGCCGCAGACGCACCAGTCACCAATGATGGGGGCAAGGTGGTGAAATCGAAAGCCAAGGTAGCAGTGTTAAGCAACCTTCCCGGAGAAGTAGGTTCCTCCGTTGGAAGGAAGCGAGAGAAGACGCACAGGTGTCCAGTGAGTCCCCCCAAACTCAATTTTGCAGAACTCGATGACTGACGTCTGCATCACAATCGTCTTCTTTAGCGCTTGGGTTGCTCAAAGGTGAGTGACACGAACTGAACACTCGAAGCCGAGCCCTTACCCCCTCTTTCTAGTCATATCTCAACCCTAACGGGCTTAAGTATCACCTCGAGAAGGGAACCTGCACCATTGACGAGGCGAACACACCTCCAAATGCCTCAAGATCGCCAGCCCCTTCCACCTCCCCTGTCACACCGTCTGGCACATTGGTCACCGACCAACCCTCACCCATCTCCCCAACGCCACCGACTGTAACTGGGTCTAATGCCGGACCCCAGCCGCCCCATCCTATGCCACTCGTCTATCAATGTGTCACCATTCCGACTTACTTCACCAACAATTCAATGCAACAACCTTACCCGACCCTCCTCAGCTACCCACAGTTCAGTTCTGTGAGCTTTGGCCACTCGCCATCGCAAAGCGCTTCTCCGATGCCTATGCAGCCATGTCAAGGAACTCAGGATCAGGCACAAGCGTCGACTGACGCCCAACTGAAGGAGAATAGATCGACTTGCGTCGGGGGCGATCAATCGTCGACGCGGTCAACAGCATCAGGCACGCTGCCAACTTCTGTGGTATCTGCCCCTACGTCAGGATCGGCCAGCATGTCCGACGTGGTTCCGCCAAATCCGGTCCCCGCAATCGTTGCTCCTGCTCCCAGGGTGTCGGTTGCTGGCTACGCTTATGTCTTGAGTCATCGAGCTCAGGTCGTGCCATCTTCCTCGCTCTGAGACCCCTAATTAGCTCAATCCAATGCATCCAGTCCTGCCTCGTTCCCGAACACAAGCTCGATGCCCCTCTAAACCCTCTTGAAGACGCCCTCATGCACAACACGGTCCACCACCCCAGTTTCAGGAGGCATTGAATTTACCTGCTTTGGCTGCCACCCCATCTCCAAGTGGCAGGTAGGTGAACCTCAATACGCT
>Ga0065721_10005853_pt1 | contig 11302 bp, 7 predicted proteins | sample Mesricmetagenome_FD_59108 | JGI IMG/M metagenome (GOLD analysis project Ga0065721, IMG submission 59108) | Mesophilic microbial community from rice straw/compost enrichment Sample: eDNA_1 v2 (version 2) | ecosystem: Engineered > Solid waste > Grass > Composting > Bioreactor | place: USA: Davis...
TGTAGGTGAGAATAAATTCCTGATGTCCCAGCGCTTCCGAAAGACTGCGTGCACCCGAGGCGACAGCAACGACGTTTTTAAAGATTTCTTCACCGACTTCATCAAGGGAAGCGCGACCCTCCAGGATGCGNCCGGCGTCCACNTCCATATCGCCCGCCATGCGTCGATAGGTATCNGGATTGGCGCAGACTTTGATCACCGGCGAGATGGCCGAGCCTACCACTGAACCACGTCCTGTGGTGAACAGGATTAAGTGGGAGCCGCAGGCAATCAGTTCCACAATTTCTGCATTGTCAGCGATATTAGGAAATCCAAAACGTGGTTCGCCATCCGGGACGACATCGAGCAGGTACAGACCGCTGGTGGGCGGAATATCTCCTGGTTTAATTAACCCACTGATCGGCGAAGAGCCGGATTTTGAATAAGCGCCCATGGACTTTTCTTCGAGTGTGGTCAGGCCGCCATCAGCGTTACCCGGTGCAAAACTGCCAAAGCCCATCACGCGATAATAATGTTCTGCTTTCTCCACACAGGCTTCGATGGCAGCGCCTAGGGCCGGGGTGACAGCACGTTCCGCCATGACCGCTTCGCAGCCGATCAATTCACCGGTTTCTTCAAAGATACACGCTGCACCTGCGCTGACCAGCGTGTCGAAACACCGGCCTACGGCCGGGTTGGCCGTGATGCCGCTGGTACCGTCAGAGCCCCCGCAGATAGTTCCGATGATTAATTCATTCAACCCCATGGAAACACGCTTAACCCGCGCAGCCTGCTCGCGCAGGCGCGTCACAGCGGCCAGGCCGGCGTCAATGGTCGCGCGGGTGCCGCCGGTTTCCTGGATGACGAGCAACTCGGCCGGACGTCCGCTGGCCAGAATCTGCGTCAACAATCTTTCCCGGTCCATACTTTCACAACCGAGGGACACCAGCAGCACAGCGCCCACATTGGCATGGGTGCAGACAGCACTCATGATGCGATACGCATAATCATTGGGATAACAGCCGGGAAAGCCGATGAGGTGCACATTCAGGTCATCGGCGAGCGTGACAATGCGTCGACTGACGTGATGGGCGCATTCAACCAGATAGGCCACCACCACCAGGTTGCGAATGCCTTTGCGTCCATCCTGGCGCAGGTAACCTTGAAATGCCACGGCGGTATTCATCGGTTTTCACTCCGAGTGGGTTTTTGCTGCGTGCGGGTGTGACTGGGAATGTAATCACTCTGCATGTTGTGCAGATGGACGTGAGCACCGGGCATAACCGCTGCCGTCATTGATCCCACGGCCGCGCCATACTTGATGATCTTGTCTCCCGGTCGCAGCAGGCGGCGCGCCAGCTTGTGCCCCACCCCGATAATCTCAGCCACAGCAACTTCCCGCCCATCAATCAATAACTCATCACCGGGTTGAAGCTGAGTTACACACACCAGCACATTGTCCTCGGGGTGCAACAGGATTGCCCGTGCGTGGGTGCCGACGATTGATGCGGGCGAATTATTCATGGCTAAGTCTCCAGGTCGGCGGAAAGAGGTCTGCTCCGGGGAAGCGGCGCTGCGGGATGAAGTAACCCGGCGTCGCGCAAGGCGAACCAGAAGTCATCGGGGATGGGATGATTCATCCAGGTCACGGCTTGCCGGACTTCCTGCGGAGACGAGAGACCGGCGATGACGGAACAGATCTGCGGATGGGCGGCGGGAAACTGCAGCGCCGCTGCCGCCAGAGGAATCGCAAACGCCCTGCAGATATCTTCCAGCTCACGCACGCGGGCGATGATTGCGCTCGGAGCCGGTTCATAGTTGTAGTAATGCGGTCCCGGTCCATCCACGCCGGATGCCAGGATGCCCGAGTTAAAGGGGCCGCCGATTACAACTGAGATACCGCGCCGGGCGCACAGTGGTAGGAAGGTTTCGCAAGCCCCTTGCTCCAGCAGCGTGTAACGCCCGGCGAGCAGGAAGCCATCCAGATCGGCATGGCTCATCGCTGTTTCGCATACCTGCCATTCGTTAGCCCCCAGGCCTATGGCGCGCACCAGACCGGCGTCACGCAGATCGCGCATGGCCCGGTAGCCGCCATTCATGAACTCACGAAAACGCACGCGATGCTCAGCCCCGTGGGTCAATTCCCCCAAATCGTGGGCCAGCAGCAGATCAACCGTTTCCGTCTGTAAACGCTGGAGGCTCGCTTCAAACGAGCGCATAACACCGTCGTAGCTGTAATCAAAGACAGGTTCAAAAGGGGGAGCGGAAGCAAAACCATAGCGAACCGCGTCGGAAGAACGGGTCGGCACCAGTCGGCGGCCAACTTTGGTGGAAAGACAGAGGCTGCTTCCAGAGTCACGCAAAGCCGTACCCAGGCGGCGCTCGCTCAGGCCAAAACCGTAATGGGGCGCTGTATCAAAATAACGAATGCCTGCCGCCACAGCTTCCTGAACTGTCGCCTCGCTCTGCTCATCAGACATCGCCCGATAGAGATTACCGACAGGCGCAGCTCCGAATCCGAGCAGCGATAGATTGACCGTGGACTGCCCCAGAGGACGCATCTGCGTGGAGCGCATAGGCAGATTCCTTTTTTATAATTAAAAGTAAAATTGCCGTTAAAAGAAGTTTACCCAAGCTTGCGTTCAAAAGACATATAGTTATTTAGACTTTTTGGTAATTGAATCAAAACCGGCCGTGAAAGCAAGCACATTTTGGGAAGGAAAACGCAAAGAGGAGAAAGAGACTGGCAACGGCGCCGCGTTGCCAGTCGATTGCATCAGCGCCCGTCGTCGTTGAGCGCTTCAGCGATCTTGGTCACTGCGGCCCGGAGCGGATCAAGCACCTGCTCGGCAGTAACCTTCTGCGGTTTGATGGCGATGAACGGCACGATCAGACTCGCCAGTGCTCCCTGCATCCCTATGATCGGCATACAGGTGTCCGTTACGCCGGCAACAAATTCACTGGGGGTCTGGATGTAACCACGCTCTGCAGCCTCCGCAGCCCGGGCCAGAAAACTGTCTATACGTTCTGGATCGTTGCGGGCAGATTCCCGCAGCTGTGGTAGCCAGCTTGCCTGTACCTCCGGCATCGCCAATCCGTACAACAGAAGTCCGGAGCTGGTATCGATAAGGCGGCGGCGATAACCCACCCGGACCGAGAAGCCGAGGTCGGTAGCGCTTTCGATCCGCGCAACCACCACCAGCTGATCTCCTGAGGCCACCGCCAGGTGGCAGGATTGTCCCACCTCCCGCGACAACTCTTTCATGACCGGCAAGGCAGCTTCCAATAAAGAGCGAGCAGCACCTTGGGCGATGCCAAGTGAAAAGAGTTTGTTGGTAAGCATGTAGCCTTCGCGTCCTTCCGGAGAAGCGACGATATAGCCACGATACTCCAGTGCCAGGACCATGCGGAACAACTCACTCACGGAACGACCCAGGGTTGCAGCCATTTGTGAGGTGGTCATGGGTGAGCCATTACGTGCGAGCAACTCCAGGATATCAAGTCCTTTTTCCAATGCAGGTGCCCGATACTTACGTTCTTCTTCCGCGGCCGTTGCGGCCAGCTGTTTTTTTTGAGTTTTCATAGTTTGCGCTTTTAAGTTAGTGAATTGATTATTTTTTTATAATGTTTAACTCATATAGTGTGCGTGACTAAAAGCTATCAGAAGCCTTCGCCACCAACAAGACTTGTTGCTGGCCCGCTTCTAAAATTCTGTCAAAGACGATAAAACGCACGCGCGTTTTCGTTAAAAATCTGATTTATCACCAGAGTTCTCTGGTCGGGAATCAACTGCTGCGCCAGCTCAAACCAGGTTCGGTAATCGGCGTAAGCCGGGTTGGGAGCAGCGCAGAGCACCGGCCAGTCACTGCCCCAGATCAACCGTTGCGCGCCGAATACATGAAACACATGTTCAACATACGGGCGCAGTTTTTCTGCGTTCTGTGAAGCAGTTGCCTCAGAGAGCAGACCCGATAATTTGCAATATACCCACGGCAATTCGGCAAGGCGGGTCATGCCTTCGCGCCAGCTTGCAAAAGCTGTTTTATCTTCCTGCGCTATGGGCGGCTTGGCGGCGTGATCAATAATCAGAGGCAGTCCGGACCAACGCTGTGCAAAGCGCTCAATGTGCTGCAAGTGGCGAGGAAATATCAGTGCATCAAAACACAGTCCGACGTCCTGCATCGCCTGTATAGCCGGCGTCAGCTGCGGCTGCAGAATCCAGTCATCCTCCGCCAGTGCCTGCAACATGGGACGCAGTCCGCGCAATTTTTGGTGGCGCGCCAGTTGCGTAATCCGCGCCACTGCACCATCAGCAGCAAGATCTGCCCAGCCGATCACAGCGCACACAAATTCATTCTGCTCAGCAATCTGCAGCAGAAAATCCGTATCGCGATCATCCGCCTGAGTTTGCACCAGCACGGTGCCCGCAATCCCCAGGTCTGTCGCCACTGGCACCACATCATCCAACGCGAAGTCGCGATAGAGTAACCCGTCTTCCGACCCTGGCCAGGAGCAACCATTGCGGCCGATCTGCCAGATATGCTGATGCGCGTCAATCACCGACGTACCTCACACGACAACCGTCGAATGATCACGCCGGTCACAGGCACGGGCAAAGAGCGCAATCACGACAAAACACACCGTGGGCACGATCACGGCCGTGTGAATTGCACTGATGTCGGACACCAAACCCATGGATGCCGTCAGCACAGCACCACCAATTATTGCCATGACCAGCAGGGATGATCCGGCTTTAGTCAGATTGCCCAGGCCCTTGATGCTCAGCGCAAAGATGGTCGGAAACATCAGCGACATAAAAAATGTAGTCCCGGCAAATGCAAGCATTCCTACTAAGCTGGGCGAGACCATCGCTACCAGGCACAAGGCCACATTGATCAGCGCAAAGTTCACCATCAAGCGTGCGGCTTTGATTCGGCCCATTAAAGCCGTCGCGATAAAACGACCTGCCATGAATGCTACCAGTGAAAAAAATACGTAAGTTGCCAGCGTTTTTTCGCTGGTGCCGGGCAAGGCTTCTTTACCGTAGCGGATCATAAAACTGAAGATGCAGACCTGCGCTCCCACGTAAAAAAACTGCGCTAACACGCCGAAGATAAATAATTTCTGCGCGAATAATTTTTTAAAATCCTGCCAGTTTCCCGTACCCTCACCCAGCGCAGGACGACGTGCGACCAGCGGGAACCGTGTGCTATAAACGACCAGTGCCCAGAACATCACAAATATCCCCACTGCGATGTAGGGTCCCTGTACTGCCTGCACTTCCATCTCATACATTTGGGTTAGCTCTACCGGCGTTAACACAGCCAGTTCTTCCGGTGAATGTTCAATGCCGGAAAGAATAAACTCCCGCCCGATGAGAATACCGGTCAGCGCGCCGAGAGGATTGAATGCCTGAGCAAAGTTGAGGCGGCGCTCCGCCGTTTCCGGATCGCCCATGGCGATGATCAGCGGATTGGCTGAGGTTTCCAGAAATGCGAGGCCGCTGGCGATGACAAACAGCGCGAGCAGAAAAATATGGTATTCGTTGAATTGTGCCGCGGGATAAAACAGAAATGCACCGGCACCGTAAAGCAACAGGCCCAGTATCACCCCGAATTTGTAGCCATGAACTTTCATAAATAACGCGGCGGGTATGGCAAAGACGAAGTAGCCGAAATAGAACGACATCTGCACAAAGCTCGAGGCAAAGTCAGAGAGCGTAAAAATTTTTTTGAACTGGGTAATTAAAATATCGTTCAGGTGATTTGCCATGCCCCACAGAAAAAACAAACTGACGATCAACAACAGGGGCAAGACAAGAGGCTTCTTGTTTCTACTATCCATTGGTGCTCCAACCGCACTGTTATATTTATAGTTACGGTGCCTGTCTATCCATCTCGCTGTCCAACAGGCTTATTCACAAACAGCTTATATCACATTCATATTTAAAATGCTGTTTACGAGCAAACGATTTTACCAAAAGGTCAATAAAACCATAACGAGCAATGGCGGAGCCTAGCATGTTTCTACATCACACTAAAAGATTTTCGCGCCGCGCCCTTGGCATCTGTTTCTCCGCGAGGGGGTGCACAGCAGGGCTGTAACTTTTAGTAACTGTAATCGATGCAGCTGCGGTCGTATCCAGCAATGATCTTTGTCAGCGATCTCGATGAGGATAAAGCGGCGGGTCAATAATAAGTATTCAACGACTGAGGTGCGTGCAAAAAAGCCTCCGCACCTTTAGGTGACGGAGGCTTTCGGTTGACGGGCTTAGCCGCGCTTACCGCAATTACTGCGCCCGTTTGACGGTAACCGTCTTACCCGTGTATTCCAGCGTGTGCGCCGGTTTCGCATCAAAGTTGGCAGCATCTGCCGCCGGACCGCTGATCCAGCGCACACTGATGCTGCGTTTTTCAGCCATACCTTCAAAGCTGCCGATACGATCGCCAATGATTAACTCACCCTTGTCTTCATCATAAGACACCGGGATGCGTGACCACTGGCCTCTTTCATAATCATAGCTCCGTCCGTCATCTTCGTAGATTTCAAACGAACCATTCGCCCCGGTATAAACGTTCAAGGTGATCGGCGCATTCAACCCTTCGTCTGCATACTGAATGGCGGGACCGGTGGGCACGATAGAACCGGCCCGGACAAACAGCGGCATACGCGAATAGGGTGCAGCGGCCTCAATGGTCTGGCCACCCGCGTGTTTATCGCCGGTATAGAAGTCATACCAGCTGGTGCCCGCCGGCAGATAAACCGCACGGCTGCGCGCCTTGAATTCCACCACCGGGTTCACCAGAAATGCCGGCCCGAACATGTACTGGGTGTTGATGTTCCAGGCTTGTCTGTCATCCGGAAAATCCATGACGAGTCCGCGCATGATGGTGTCGTCCTTGTGGAAAGTATCACCCGCGAGGGTGTAGATGTAGGGCATCAGGCGATAGCGAAGCTTGGTGTACCACACCATGGTTTCATAGGCTTCCGACCCCTGATCAGCAATATTGAAAATTTCGCGGTACGGATTCTGTCCGTGGGAACGATAGAGCGGTGCAAATGCACCGAACTGATACCAGCGGGTATTCAGCTCCTGCCACTCTTCAACCTGCTCTTTATCCAGGTCTTTCCACGAACCGACAAAGCCTTTCTGCGAACTGCGGAAACGATCTTCCGGGGTGAAGCCACCGATATCAAATGTCCAGTTGGCCACTCCGGCCAGACCCACGCCGATACCCGCCGCGATCTGCTCTTTCATATCGCTCCAGCGGGAGACGATGTCGCCACTCCAGATGGCAGAACCGGTACGCTGGATGCCACCGAATCCGGAGCGGGTCAGGATGAATGAACGCTGATGCCCATCCGTGGTTCGCTCCCCGTGATAAACACCTTCCGCATGGGGCACCGCGTAAGCATTGAAGACTTCCGCACCGGTACCCAGTGCGTTGGGTGTCATGAGTTCCTTGCGTTTGGTGAAGCTGAGATTGGAATGGATGTCCGGCTCGACCGCATCCAGCCACCAGGCATCAAACCCGTGTACGTTGATCTTGTCTTTAATCTGCCGCCAGAAAATCGCCGTGGCTTCTGGTGTGAAAGGATCGTAAAACGCATTCAGGTAACCTTTGCCGATCCAATCGAGATTTTCCTCTTCGATGTTACGGTTAAACATAAAGCCTTTTTCATTCAGCTCTTTGTAGTTTTCCGTCGTGGGATAAAACTTGGGCCATACCGAGATCATGATCTGGGCATTCATCCCGTGAACCTGATCCACAAGTTTTTTCGGATCGGGAAAGAATTGCTTGTCGAAGTCGTGACTGCCCCAGGCATCTTCCGGCCAGTAAGACCAATCCAGTACGATGTTGTCGATAGGGATTTTGCGGTTGCGGTATTCCTTAAGCGTATTGATGATCTCATCAGAGGTTTTATAACGCTCGCGGCTCTGCCAGAAACCGTAGGCCCATTTGGGCAGCATTACGGATTTACCGGTGAGATGACGGTAACCGGCAATGACTTCGTCCTTGTTATTGCCGACCACGACATAGTAATCAATGGCCTTGCCAGTCTCAGAGGCGAGCGACAGCTGATTCTGCTGCTCGGCGGGCAATGCATCGAGGTGACGCAGATGGAAATAACCACCGTCCGGTTTCCAGTCTACCCGGATGGTCTTTTTCTCGCCGGCCTCCATCTCCAGGTAATGGGTGTGATACCAGGGATTCCAGTTCATGCGCCAGCGTTCCAGAACAGTCTCACCATCGAATGCCAGGGTGGCATAGCCCGATGAGTACATCTTGAACTGATGCTTACCGGATGTAGCGGCCTCAATGCTGCCTTCCAGTTCAACGCGCAGAGTATTGTTCTTGTAGGCTTCCGTCACTTCCTCGGGGAAGGGATTTTCCAGGGTGGAACCCTGCCGCAAGAACTGGCGATCAAAGTCCGCTTCGACCTGCGTCAGTTTCAATTCATCCCCTACAAAGTAACGCACGGTCAAGCCGCCCGCTTTGCCTTCGGCGTCGTAAAGTTTCAGCGAAGCATTCAGTGGCTGTGCTTCCTGGGGATTGCCGAAACGGGTGATGGAGTTGTTGTCCCACAGCACGCCGTAGTTGCGTGAGGAAACCAGATAGGGAATGGAGATCACAAGGTTATAAGTGGTGAGCTCGACGTTTTCACCCGCATAATTCACCTGTCCGTTCTGGTGTTGACCCAGGCCAAAAAAACCTTCGTCGGTATTGCGGTTGAACTCCTGGCGAATAGCGAAGGAATCCGCATCAACCTCACCCGGATCGCTAATGACCGGTGAAAAAGTACCGCGATTCTCCTCCTGCAGTAACAGGTTACCGGCGGAGTCGCGGAAGGTGACCACACCATCGGTCAGGGACACCTCGGCAGACATCGCAGCGGTTTTAAGAACCAGCTTGTTGTCCTGCTGGTCGGTGGTGAAGGGCAAATTGGTGGTGGGTTGCGCGACCACCTGAATGCTCGGCGGAATCACCGAAAAACTGTCGCCGGGTATTGCCGTTACCCGAATGATGTTGTCCGCCATCACCTGCAGACGGACTTTTTTTGCGGGCCCTTCAGGAAGGGTAAGCACTACACCATCGGCGGTGCGTTCCACCTGGGCCAGCGGCTGGATATGTTCAGCAACGGTAGATGTCGTCGACGGTGTTTCATTATTATTTCTGGAACATGCCTGCAACAGGGCGACAGACACCAGCCCGATGATGCAGCCTCTGATGATATGCCTGGTCTTTAGCATCGTTAGCTTTCCTCGTTATTGTAGGGAACCGCGAAGATTACCGGCGTTGTCCTGCCCTGATATTCGCGGTTACTTCGTTATTAAAATTTATGGTGCCTCGTAGGTTGCCATGCGCACTTTCAAGACGTGCATCCGCGAGGTGAAGTTCAAGCCCCAGTCGGTCTGGTCACCATTCCATAACCGCTCGAAGACCCATTTTCCATCTTTGAAGTGGCCTTCTTCTACGCGCTCGATCATGGTTTTCTTATCCTTCAGCTCCGCCGATGGCCCAAAGGTTACACGGGCTCGATAGCCGGTGACCAGATATTCATTGTCACTGAGCTGCGCAATCAGCACGCCGCCCGAGGCAGGATGATTACCCACCGGAGGATCAATCCAGAACATGTGACGGCCGTAGGTGACTTCTGCGTCCCACAGGCCCAGATCCAGCAGCTGCGTGTAGTTGGCTGCATTCTTTTGCGCCTCAGCTTTCTGCTCTTCCGGCGTCGCTTCGGCATTCCAGATTTTTTCACCGGTTGCACTGGTGTCCACCGGCTCTGCCACGCCCCACACCTTGCCCTCAAAACTCAGCTTTGCCCATTCACGCGCCATGGGCGCCAGCAACCGATAATTCTGCGCGAAGTGTTCGATAGCTTCGTCATTCAACTCGCGAGTGCCAAGTGGATAGTTCACATAATCGGTATTGTCCATGCCGAAGGGTGCAAAACCGATTCCCTGATAGCCCAGGGTCGAGAAAAAATAACGGGCAAAAGGCTGGTCGTTGCCGATCTCCGCCACAAAGAGTGCGTTGTCGGGACGGGCGTAAAGTTCAAGCACTTTATCGACTGTCTTGTAGTCGCGGAAATAAATGTCCGGTGACAACATGTCGATGTGCGGGGCCGCCGCCTTCCAGATATCGATGACGTTATCGGTTGGGCCACCGCTGGAATACTGGCCGGGCAGTCCAGGGTGGAAAGGATTGCGCAGCGCGACGTTCACATTCATCGGCAGGGGTTTTATGGCTTTGCCCGCCGCCGCAATCTCATCCACGTAAATCGCAATGTGATAGGCATGAAAGAATTCGTCAGCATCCTGACCAAAGACCTCTGNCCAGGTGCCGGCTTTCAGGCCCAGTTTTTTAACCAGTGTCTCCGGNACCGGGGAATTAAACAGACGCTGGGCTGTGGGTGAAAAATCCCGCACAGAACCATAGGTTCCTACCTCATTTTCCACCTGCATCAGAATCACTGTGTGTTTACGATCATTTTTTTTCAGATGGGACATCAAGGCAACAAATGCTTTTTTGTCGGCCTCCAGTGTGCTTCTGAAATGCGGCGATAAGGAATTCAATGTGTCCCCGTCCTGCTTTACCACACGGGGAAAGCGTTTGTTATCCAGTTTCACCCAGGAGGGGGCGTAATGGGGCGCATTATTTTTCCAGGTGGCAAACCACAGCAGGTTCAATCGCACCCCCCGTTTGCCCGCCTCCTTCACCAGATAATCAACAAAAGAAAAATCAAACCTGCCCTCTTCCGGCTCGATCTGCTCCCAGGCCACAGGAATACTCAGCGTGTTGGCATGAAGTTTTTCCAGCGTAGGCCACACGTCCTTCAGGGCGGCGGGATAGTTGGCTGAGTTATTAGTCTGTGCGCCGAGGATCAGGTAAGGCTCGCCATCAACCATTAATGCGTGGCGACCGTTCTGGGTAACCAGCGAAGGAATTTCTGCAGCCTGGACAGACCAGCATTGCAGCGCGAGAAAAATCAGGCCAACGAAACCTGAATGCCGGAACAGACGACGGCCTGCATCAGCCAAACAGCGGGTGTGCATAATATTCTCCATTTCAAAAAAACACGTGCCGATAAATAAAAGAGCGCCCACATACAACGATCAAGAGTATGTGGACGCGCAAGAGCTCCAACTCGGCATAGTTTAGCGGTAGTACAACTTACTTCACTGCATCCGGCTGACCTGAGGCTGACCGGATGCCGGGATAATCAGGCAACACCTGAGACAACACCCCGTAAAGCCCCTGCACCGCCGCCGTCGGCGCAGAGTCACTTAGCGCACCAATTAAAAATTAGCGCGCAG
>Ga0065721_10005854_pt1 | contig 11302 bp, 12 predicted proteins | sample Mesricmetagenome_FD_59108 | JGI IMG/M metagenome (GOLD analysis project Ga0065721, IMG submission 59108) | Mesophilic microbial community from rice straw/compost enrichment Sample: eDNA_1 v2 (version 2) | ecosystem: Engineered > Solid waste > Grass > Composting > Bioreactor | place: USA: Davis...
GCTATGCCGACGCGCTTGCCGCAAGCGAGACCTTCGTCCGGGAGACCGGCGCGCTGCCGATCCATGCCTATGACGATCCGGGCACGCTCACCGGCCAGGGCACGCTCGGCCTTGAGATCGAGGAGGACATTCCCGGCCTCGACACGCTTCTCGTCGCCGTCGGCGGCGGCGGGCTGATCGGTGGCATCGCCGCGTGGTTTGCCGGCCGGGCGAAGGTCGTCGCCGTCGAGCCCGAGGCCGCGCCGACGCTCAACATGGCGCTCGCTGCGGGGCGCCCCGTCGACGCGCCCGCTGGCGGGATCGCCGCCGATTCGCTCGCACCGCGCCAGGTCGGGCAATTGATGTTCCCGATCGCGCGCGACCACGTCGCCAAGTCGTTGCTCGTCACCGACGACGACATCGCCCAGGCGCAGAAGGCGCTTTGGGAGACGGTGCGCATCGTCGCGGAGCCGGGCGGGGCTGCCGCCTTCGCGGCTCTCCTCTCCGGCCGCTACGCACCGGCGCCGGGCGAGAAGGTGGCCGTTCTCGTCTGCGGCGCCAACACGACCGCGGTGAACTTCTCCTGATCCGGCCGCGCCGGGCGCGAACCTCCCGCCTGCCGCATCGCGGCTTGAACCGGCCTTGCCGAGTCGGATAGGCCTTTCCATATCAGGACCGAATCCGGAGCTCCCATGACCGCTTCCTCGCCGCGCATTCGCATCGCCGTCCTCTATGGCGGACGTTCCGCCGAGCATGACGTCTCGGTCATGTCGGCAACCAACGTGATGCGCGCGCTCGACCCGAAGCGATACGAGGCGGTTCCCGTCTTCATCACCCGTGAAGGGCGCTGGCTNCTCTCGTCCTTCACCNACGGCGAGCTCGCCCGGCCGCAGGACGGCACCGAGCTCGNCCTCGTGCCCGGCGGNGGCGGTCGCGCGCTGGAAATCCCTCCAGGCGGCGCCGCGCGCGAGGCGACGCCGATCGACATCCTCTTTCCCGTCCTTCACGGNCTCCACGGCGAGGACGGCACGGTGCAGGGGTTCGCNGCCGTGGCGCAAGTGCCGCTTGCCGGCTGCGGCGTCCTCGGCTCGGCGGCGGCGCTCGACAAGGACGTCGCCAAGCGGCTGCTCGCCGAGGCCGGGCTGCCGATCGCCCGCGCCGTGACGGTGCGCCAGGGCGCGATCCCGGATTTTGACGACCTCTCGCAGGGCCTGCGGCTACCGATCTTCGTCAAGCCGGCGCGGCAGGGTTCCTCCGTCGGCGTCAGCAAGGCCACGGACCGCGACGGCTTCGAGGCGGCCGTCGCCGAGGGCTTCCGGCACGACGACAAGCTGCTCGCCGAGGAATTCATCCGCGGGCGCGAGATCGAATGCGCGGTCCTGGAGGACCCGCAGGGCAACCTCTTCGTCTCGCGCCCGGGCGAGATCGTGCCGGCCGAGAGCCACGGCTTCTACAGCTACGACGCCAAATACGTCGACGCGGACGGCGCGGCACTCAAGATCCCTGCCGACCTGCCGCCGGAGGTCGAGGCGCGCATTCGCAAGCTCGCCGCCGACGCCTTCCGCGCGGTGGGCTGCGACGGCATGGCCCGCGTCGATTTCTTCGTCACTGCCGACATGCGCATCGTCGTCAACGAGATCAACACCATTCCCGGCTTCACCGACATCTCGATGTATCCCAAGGCGATGGAGGCGAGCGGCATCGCCTATGCCGAGATCATCGATCGCCTCGTTGCCCACGGGCTCGCCCGCGCCGGCAGGTGAGGCATCGAGAGTAGAACGCTTTCGCGCATTCATATTTTCTTCGTCGCGCCGATCGAGAAGGAGAGTGGGAATTTGACCATGCCCTCGGGCAGGTAGAACTCGTCGCCGGGGCGTTCCTCCAGGAAGGGAAAGGCCTTCCAGACCACATGATCGTGCTCGTTGAGGAAGTCGATCGACANGCCGGCCGAGATCAGCGCGTNGACGACGTCGCTCACAGGATGGATCCACTCGTAGCAGCGCGTATGTGCGATCGGCCGCGCGTCGCCCGTATAGGTCTGCGCGTCGTCGAAGGCGAGCGGAGCTGCGAGCGGCGTGCGCCAGCCATAGGCGAGCTCGAGCCGGCCGTCGCGGAGCTCGTACTGGTTCATCTGCGGATGGCCTTCGAGCAGGTAGAGACGACCANCGGGCCGGAGCACGCCCGCCACCGCCCTCGCCCAGCGACCGATGTCGTCGAGCCAGTTGATGGCNCCCCAGGTGACGAAGGCCATGTCGTAGGTTCGGCCGAGCGCCTCGGCCGCGTCNTAGACCGACGCCTCGACGAAGCGCGCTTCGGTTCCGGCTCTCTCCGCAAAATCGCGCGCGGCGGCGATCGCCTTCGGCGAGAAGTCGAGCCCGGTGACGCTCGCCGCCCCAAGATGCGTCAGGCTCAGGGTGTCGAGCCCGATATGGCACTGGAGATGCACGATATCGAGGCCGGAAACGTCGCCGATCTCGCGCGTCTCCAGCGCATGCAGGCTCGATCCGCCCGCCAGGACGGTGGCGATGCGGTAGGAGCCGGTCGTGTCCGAGGCATGCAGTTCGGCACGATCGTTCCAGTTGAGCCTGTTGGCTTCGAAATGCTCGTTCATGGCCATGTCCCCCCCCCCCGGGCTTCCTCCCCACGCTGAATGCAGATGATGCCTGGGCAGAAGGCCGCGCCCGTCGCGCTCGTCAGTGGTCTGCCCACAGCCAGAAAAACGAAAGCGCCGGGGTGACCCGGCGCTTCCAGAAACGGTTCGAAGCTCGGCGCGGAAGTTATTCCGCGGCGTTGCCCTCGGTCTCGGCCTTCTCGGCGGCTTCCTGCGCAGCCTTCTCGGCGGCGAGCGCTTCGGCAGCGGCCACCTTCTCGGCTTCAAGGCGGGCGCGCTCGGCGGCGGCGGCCTGGCGCTCGGCGTCGTTCAGCTTGCGCGCGCGGGTGTTGGTATTCTCGACGATACGGGCCGACTTGCCGCGACGATCGCGCAGGAAGTAGAGCTTGGCGCGGCGGACGCGGCCGCGGCGGACCACTTCGACGGCCTCGACGAGCGGCGAGTAGATCGGGAAGACGCGCTCGACGCCTTCACCGTAGGAAATCTTGCGGACGGTGAAGCTCTCGTTCAGGCCCGAGCCGGACCGGGCGATGCAGACGCCTTCATAGGCCTGCACGCGGGTACGGTTGCCTTCCGTGACGCGGACCTGGACACGCAGCGTGTCGCCGGGCGAAAATTCGGGAAGGGTGCGCTTGGCTTCGATCTTGGCGGCCTGTTCGGCCTCGAGCTGCTGGATGATGTTCATCGGTCTAACCTTCGGTTCTTCTCGACAGCCAGAGCGCTCGACGGAGGTCTTGTCGGTCAGGGCCTTCAAGCCTTGCCCTTTGCAGGGCAGGAGCGGATGCGCATGTTTCTTTGATTGACGGTTGCCGGGATTTTCCCGATCGCGGGGCCACATACACGAGGACGTGCGCTTTGTCACGCCGATTCTCGCATTTTCTCGCCACCCGACTGGCCCGATGGCGTGGAGAACGGGCGGGCATGCTTGCGGGAGCGGCCCGGTGATGCTCTAAGAACCGGGTTTGAGAGGGGCTCCCCGAGACATGACACTTCCCGACATGATCTTCCTGTTCGGCTCCGGCTTCCTGTCGGCTGTCGTCAATGCGATCGCCGGCGGCGGCACGTTCCTGACCTTCGGTGCGATGACGCTCGTCGGCATCCCGCCGATCATGGCCAACGCCACCTCCTCGGTGACCCAGTTTCCGGGCTACGTGACGTCCGCGCTCGCCTACAAGAAGGAGATCAGGGAAGCCGGCCGCGAGGCCTGGATCCTCGTGGCGCTCTCCTTCGTCGGCAGCCTCGGCGGCGCCCTGCTCCTGCTCTCGCTCGACAACCCCTCCTTCCGCGCCATGGTGCCGTGGCTCCTTCTCGGCGCGACCATCATCTTCGCCGCCGGCCCCTATCTGCGGCCGAAGACCAAGGGCGAAGGCCACCCGATCACGCCGCTCGGCTGGGTCGGCCAGTTCCTGACCTCGATCTATGGCGGCTTCTTTGGCGCCGGCATGGGCATCATGATGCTCGCCGTGCTCGGGCTCTCGAAGGGCGGCGACTATCACAAGCTCAACGCGCTCAAGAACTTCGTCGCCGTCGTCATCGCGCTGGTGGCGATCCTCGTCTTCGTGTCGGGCGGGGTCGTTGCCTGGCTGCCGGCGATCATCATGATCCCGGCGGGCGCGATCGGCGGCTATGCCGGCGTCTGGGCCGCGCGGCGCGTGCCGCAGGCGATCATCCGCGGACTGGTCGTCGCCGTCGGGCTGGCGCTCACCTGGTACTATCTCGCCACCAGCTGAGCGAAGCCCGGTCCTATTTCTTTTCGAGAAGATCGGGCCGGCGCGTGCGCGTCAGCGCCAGCGCCTGCTCGCGCCGCCATCTGGCGATCTCGCCGTGGTTTCCGGAAAGGAGCACGGGCGGTATCTCCCGGCCTTCGAAGACCTGCGGCCGCGTATAGTGCGGATATTCGAGGAGGCCCGTCTCGAAGCTCTCCTCGGTCCCCGACTGGTCGTTGCCCATGACGCCGGGAAGGACCCGGATCACCGCGTCGAGCAGGATCAGCGCCGCGGGCTCCCCGCCCGAGAGCAGGTAGTCGCCGATCGAGACCTCCTCGAGGCCGCGCGCCTCGATGACCCGCTCGTCGACTCCTTCGAAGCGGCCGCAGACGATGACGACGCCGGGCCCGGCCGCGAGCGCGCGAACCCTGGCCTGCGACAGCGGCGCGCCGCGCGGGCTCATCAGCAGCCGCGGCCGCGGATCGCCCGCGGGGGCGGCGGCATCGATCGCGGCGGCGAGGATGTCGGGCTTCAGCACCATGCCGGCGCCGCCGCCTGCCGGGGTATCGTCCACCGTGCGGTGCCGGTCATGCGCGAAGTCGCGGATGTTGACCGCCTCGATCGAGACGTCGCCGCGCGCGATGGCGCGGCCCGACAGCGAATGGCCGAGATGGCCCGGAAACATGTCGGGATAGAGGGTCAGCACCGTTGCGCGGAAGGTCATTTCCGCCGGCCTCCCCCCTTGCCCTCGTCTCTCGAGCCCGGACCGCCCTCCTCGTCGGAGGGGGACGAGCCATCGTCGATCAGGCCGGCGGCAAGGGGATCGATCAGGATCGTACCGGCGGCGATGTCGACCTTCGGCACCGCGGCGAGCGAGAAGGGAATGACCACGGACTTGCGGCCCGGCGCCCTGAGTTCGAGGAGATCGCCGGCGCCGAAATCGAACACGGCGGTGACGACGCCCCACGAACGCCCCTCGGCGTCGATCGCCTCGAGGCCCTCGAGATCGGCGTGGAAGAACTCGTCTTCCTCGAGCTCCTCGTCCCGGAGCGCCGAGCGGTCGACGAAGAGCTCCATCCCGCGCAGTTTCTCGGCCGCGTTGCGGTCGTTGATGCCAAGGAAGCGCACGACCACGACATTGCCGGCGTCGCGCACCGAGAGCACCTCGAACCGGCGCCCGTCGGCGGCGTAGAGCGCGCCGTATTCGGCGAGCGCGCCCGGCTCCTCGGTGTAGGGTCGCACCCTGACCTCTCCGCGTATGCCCTGCGGCGCGCCGACGATGCCGACGAGGACGGGCTGGGTGAGCGAAGTCATGCTGTCAGGCTCCTGTCAACGAAAACGGGCGGCCGAAAGGGGCCGCCCGCAAGTCCAAAAGGTGCGGCGGCTCACTCGGCCGAAGCGGTGGCTTCGGCAGCGGCGGCGGCGGCTTCCTCTTCCTTCTGCTTCTTCTCGGCGGCGCGTTCCTGCGCCTTCTTGCCGGGCTTGCCCTTTTCCGGGTTGTTGCGGGCTTCGCGCTTGACGAGGCCGGCCTCGTCCAGGAAGCGGGCGACGCGGTCCGTCGGCAGCGCGCCGTGCGAGAGCCAATGCTGGATGCGCTCGTTGTTCAGGCTGACGCGGTTGGCGTCGTCCTTGCCGAGCATCGGGTTCCAGTGGCCGAGCTTCTCGATGAAGCGGCCGTCGCGGGGCGCGCGCACGTCGGCGACGACGACGTGGTAGTAGGGGCGCTTCTTGGAGCCGCCGCGGGCGAGACGAATTTTCAGTGCCATTTCTTTCTCCTTTGGCATTCGCGCCGGCCGGATGTCCGGCCGTCTTTCCGTTGATCCGCCCTGGGGCGGCATTTCCTGCGCCGTCAGCCGGCGTCCGTTTCTCCTGCCGTCCGATGGCCGGCATTCTCGTGTGCCGCCTGATCGGCGGCGATGGCCTCGTGATGGCGGATCACTTCCTTGATGATGAAATTCAGGAAGGTCTCCGCGAAATCCGGATCGAGGTCGGATTCGTGCGCCAGCCGGCGCAGCCGCTCGATCTGGAACTTTTCCCGCGCCGGATCGGCGGGCGGAAGGTCGTGGGTGGCCTTGAGGACACCCACCGCCTTGGTGCAGCGGAAGCGCTCGGCCAGGATATGGACGAGGGCGGCGTCGAAATTGTCGATCGAACGCCGGAGTTCCTTCAGTTGCGCGAGCGCGTCGGCTTGGCTCATCCCTGACCTCCTCACTTCTTCTTCGGCAGGCCGGGAAGACCGCCGAGACCCGGCAGGCCGGGAAGCTTGCCGCCGCCCAGGCCCGGAAGCTTGCCCGGCAGTCCGCCGCCCGAAAGACCCGGCAGGCCGGCGGCCTCCGCCTGTTTCCGCAGCGCCTCGAGCTGGGCCGGATCCATCTTCGACAGGTCCGGCATGCCGCCCATGCCGGGCATGCCGCCGCCGAGGCCCATCTTCGAGGCGAGCCCGCCCAGGGCAGCGCGCATCATGCCGCCGCCCTTGCCCTTGCCGCCCATGGCTTTCATCATGTCGGCCATCTGACGGTGCATCTTCAGGAGCTTGTTGATCTGCGCGGCGTCGGTGCCGGAGCCGGCGGCGATGCGCTTCTTGCGCGAATGCTTGAGAATGTCCGGATTGGCGCGTTCGGCCTTGGTCATCGAGGAGATGATGGCGAGCTGGCGCGCGAACACCTTGTCGTCCATGCCGGCGGCGGCGAGCTGGTCCTTCATCTTGCCCATGCCGGGCATCATGCCCATGATCCCGCCCATGCCGCCGAGCTTCTGCATCTGGCGGAGCTGGTCGGCGAGGTCGTTCAGGTCGAACTTGCCGGCCTTCATGCGCTCGGCCATGGCCTGCGCCTTCTCGGCGTCGATCGATTCCGCGGCCTTCTCGACCAGCGAGACGATGTCGCCCATGCCGAGGATGCGGTCGGCGACGCGGCGCGGATGGAACTCCTCGAGCGCGTCCATCTTCTCGCCGGTGCCGATCAGCTTGACCGGCTTGCCGGTCACAGCGCGCATCGACAGGGCGGCGCCGCCACGACCATCGCCGTCCATGCGGGTCAGCACCAGGCCGGTAATGCCGACGCGGCCGTCGAAATTGCGGGCGAGGTTGACCGCGTCCTGGCCGGTCAGGGCGTCGGCGACGAGAAGGATCTCGTGCGGATTGGAGCGGGCCTTGATCTCGGCCATCTCCACCATCAGCGGCTCGTCGATATGGGTGCGGCCGGCCGTGTCGAGGATGACGACGTCGTGGCCGCCGAGCCTTGCCGCCTGTACGGCACGGGCGGCGATCTCCGTCGGCGACTGGCCGGGAACGATCGGCAGCGTGGCGACGCCGGTCTGCTCGCCGAGCTGGCGCAACTGCTCCTGCGCGGCCGGGCGGCGCGTGTCGAGCGAGGCCATCAGCACTTTCTTGCGATCGCGCGTCTCGAGCCTTTTGGCGATCTTGGCCGTGGTCGTCGTCTTGCCCGAGCCCTGCAGACCGACCATCATGATGACGACGGGGGCGGGCGCGTTGAGATCAATCGGCGCGCCCTCGGAGCCGAGCATCGCGACGAGCTCGTCATGGACGATCTTGACCACCATCTGGCCGGGCTTGATCGACTTGAGGACAGCGGCCCCGACCGCCTTCTCGCGCACCTTCTCCGTGAAATCGCGGACCACCTCGAGCGCCACGTCCGCTTCGAGCAGCGCGCGCCGGACTTCCCGCATCGCCTGCGCCACGTCCTTCTCGGAGAGCGCGCCGCGACCGGTCAGTCCGTTCAGGATGGATCCGAGCCGATCCTGGAGATTTTCAAACATGCCGTGGTCCTAACGTTCCGGATTTTTGCTCCGGCCAATATGGGACGAGATCGACGCAAAGCCAAACGACACCCGAGGGCGCATCGCGCTGTCGGGTGTTGACCTCCGGGATCTGTTTAGACCTTGGTGGGTCCCGGTCGGCGGCTCGGAGTCATGCTCGTCGCAGATTTCGCGCGGATAAACAGGAAAAAGGGCGGGAAGTCAAGGATCGAGGTCAGAACGCCTTCGGCAGGCCCGCCTGCTTCAGCGTTTCATTTGCGGTGTGACGAGATCTCGTTCCCGATCGACGGTAAAATAACGTTTCGAGATCGGGCTGTACCAGATCTCATTGTCGCCTCTGCCTTCCCCGTGGAACGTACAGCGCGACCTGATCAGCAGTTCTTTCAATTCGCGAAGGTAGCCGGCCATCGCTCACGCCGCGGGATTGGGAGCGCGCCTCGTCGTCCCAGTCCACCCTGACGATGCTCGAAGGATGCTTCGTCTGAATTTGCTCTCGCTTGGAGTGGGGATGCAGACCGTAGATATAGGTTAAGAGAGAGATGAAAATCGCCTATCGGGCCGCGGATCATAGCCTCAGCGACGATTTTTGTCGTCCGAACGCGATCTCCGTCTCCCGGCATGGTCCCGCTGACCCTATATTGCGCCTCGCCACATCGAACCGGACGCATCAGATGCCCGCACGCCGAAATCCCTATTATTCCGGCCCGGTCTCGGATCATTTCGACGGCACCCGGTTCTTCAACCCCGAAGGGTCGGGGCCGAAGCGCTTTCGCGACCTCCTGCGCTGGCAGTTCGGCGAAAAGCGCGCGCCCTGGCCGCAACGGATCGACAACCCCGCGCCGCCTGCCAGGCCCGAGCCGCGCGTCCTTGGCGACCGGCTGGTTATCACCATGGTCGGCCATGCGACGCTCCTGATCCAGACGGCGGGCCTCAACATCCTGACCGACCCGGTCTGGTCCGACCGCGCCAGCCCCGCGCGGTTCGCGGGGCCGAAGCGGCGGCGCGAGCCGGGCATCGCCTTCGACGATCTGCCGGGGATCGACGTCGTTCTCCTCACCCACAACCACTACGACCATCTCGACATTGCCACCCTCGCCCGGCTGAAGGCCGCCCACGACCCCGTCGTCCTCACGCCGCTCGGCAACGACCGCATCGTCCAGCGCAAGGTGCCGGCGATGAACGTCAAGGTGCGCGACTGGGGCGGCCACGTTTCGCACGGGGCGGCGACCTTCCACTTCGAACCCTGCCATCACTGGTCGGCGCGCGGCACGCGCGACCGCTCGATGGCGCTCTGGAGCGCCTTCGTCATCGAGACTCCGGGCGGCGCCATCCATCATATCGGCGATACCGGCTTCGACGGCGGGCGACCCTATCGCCACGTGCGCGAGAGGCACGGGAAGCTCCGGGCCGCCATCCTGCCCGTCGGCGCCTACGAACCGCGCTGGTTCATGAAGGACCAGCACCAGGATCCCGACGAGGCTGTCGCCGGCTTCGAACTGTCGGGTGCGGCCTATGCGATCGGCCACCATTGGGGCACGTTCCGCCTCACCAACGAGCCGATCGCCGACCCCCGCGACCGGCTTCTCGCCGCGCTCGACGCCCGCGGCATTTCCCGCGAGCGCTTCCGGCCGCTCCTGCCCGGCGAGGTTTTCGACGTACCTGCCGTCTAACCATTCCGGCGCGGAACCTTCCGCCCTCCCGCACGTTGAGGCGCAGCATCTCGATCCTTCCTGCGAAGAGGCGGACACATGCTCAAGTGGATCCTCATCCTTCTCGTCATCGCGGCCGTGGCCGGCCTGCTCGGCTTCAACACCATTTCCGGTGCGGCTCTGACCGGCGCCAAGCTCCTGATCGGCATCGCCCTGATCCTGTTCCTGCTGGTGCTCCTCGGCGTCATCGCCATCGCCTGATCCCGCAGACTGCGCTTCGGCAGGATGCCCGAAAGGCGGCTGCCACTGGCCATCGGCCCGCTTTTCCGCCATATAGGCGCGANCGGCAACGAATGCGGGTTTTCAGGCGCGATGGTTCCCTTCGCCAAGATGAACGGTCTCGGCAACGACATTCTCGTGGTCGACATGCGCGGGCGCGAGGGCCGCGTNGCGCCCGAGGCNGCGATCGCGCTCGCCGCCGATCCGCGCACCAAGTTCGANCAGATCATGGCGATCCATNATCCGGTCACGCCCGGCACCGACTACCTGATCGACATCGTCAACTGCGACGGCACGCGGGCCCAGGCCTGCGGCAACGGCACGCGCTGCGTCGTCCAGGCGCTCGCCGCGGAGACCGGCAAGTCCGCCTTCACCTTCCAGACGCTCGCCGGCATCCTGACCGCCGAGGAGCGCGCGGACGGGCTCGTCTCCGTCGATATGGGCACGCCGGAATTCCGCTGGGACCGGATCCCGCTCGCCGAGGAGTTCCACGACACGCGCCGGATCGAGCTCCAGATCGGTCCGATCGACGCGCCGGTGCTGCACTCGCCCTCCGCCATGGCGATCGGCAATCCGCATGCGATCTTCTGGGTCGATGAGGACGTCTGGTCCTACGATCTCGAACGCTTCGGCCCGCTCCTTGAAAACCATCCTATCTTCCCCGAGCGCGCCAACATCACCATCGCCCAGGTGAAGGATGCCGAAACCGTCGTCATCCGCACCTGGGAGCGCGGGGCGGGGCTGACGCGTGCCTGCGGCTCGGCCGCCTGCGCCACAGGCGTCTCGGCCGCGCGCACCGGACGCACCGGCAGAAGGGTCATGGTGCAGGTTCCCGGCGGGCCGCTCGAGATCGAGTGGCGCGAGGACGACCATGTCGTCATGACCGGCCCGGCCGAATGGGAATTCTCCGGCTCGCTCGATCCCGCCACCGGCGCATGGACCGGCGAGGGGGAAACGGTGCGGGCGTGAGCGTCCGGACCCTCACCTTCGGCTGCCGCCTCAACACCTTCGAAACCGAAGCGATGCGCAAGGCTGCCGAGGCCGCCGGGCTCGAGCGCGCGATCCTCGTCAACACCTGCGCGGTGACGGCGGAGGCCGTGCGCCAGGCGCGTCAGGCGATCCGCAAGGCCCGCCGCGACGACCCCGAGGCGAGGATCATCGTCTCCGGCTGCGCGGCGCAGACCGAACCCGCCACATTCGCCGCCATGCCCGAGGTCGATGCCGTGGTCGGCAACGACGCGAAGGGTGATGCGGCGGCCTACCGGTCGCTTCCCGATTTCGGCGTCTCGGCCGCCGAGAAG